>Ga0209624_10002566_pt1 | contig 13349 bp, 17 predicted proteins | sample JacPinW_OM2H0_O1_FD_188565 | JGI IMG/M metagenome (GOLD analysis project Ga0209624, IMG submission 188565) | Forest soil microbial communities from Algoma, Ontario, Canada - Jack Pine, Ontario site 1_JW_OM2H0_O1 (SPAdes) (version 2) | ecosystem: Environmental > Terrestrial > Soil > Boreal...
AAGTCCACGATAGCTTCCCGCGAGTGACAGGTCCTGGCACGGAAACGACGCCCACGCGAGATCGACCGGATGGGGAGGAAGATCCGAGAGAGTGAGGCTTGCAACATCCTGATGCTTGATGTCTCCCGCGCCCCAGTTGGCCTCGTACGTCTCGACTTTCATCCGATCGAAATCATTGGCGAAGAGGCAGCGCCATGACTCTCCCAGGCCTGCGCGCGCCATGCCGCCGCCGGCGAAAAATTCGAGATAGGTGGGCTTGGCCATGTCCTCGATTGATTCCCGCGACGAGATTAAGCTGGACGATGCCAATGCGAAACAGAACTCGTCCGTCGCATTCAAGTCATGTGTGGACAGTTTCAACCCGCCAACTTTGAAGCGTCACCGGCGGATCGTTCTCTGTCTGTTCAGCATAGCCAGTTAACAATCCGTTGCAAGGCTTCGCGCTCTCCGTTGGATTGAAACATCGCTTTTTTTGCCGCTTGACCGGGGCCGCTGCGTTCTGCGTTATGGCCTCCAATGACCAACTTCACCTTCCCCTTTCCCGCGCTCGTCTGCGACACCGGCGGCACCAATGTGCGCTTTGCGCTCGTCAGCGAACCTGGAGGCCGCCTTAGCGACATCGTCCACTTGCACACCGGCGACTATCCGGGGCTGGCGGAGGCGATCGAGGCCGCGGTCCCCAAGCTCGGGACGCGGCCGGGCTCGATGATCGCCTGCGGGGCAGGGCCGGTGAACGGGCGGACGCTCAAGCTCACCAACGCGCCCTGGGTGATGGATGGCCCGGAGGCTGCGCGCCGCACTGGCCTTAGCCAAGGCTTGCTGCTCAACGATTTCGAGGCCCAGGCGCTGTCGTTACCCACGATTCCTGAAGGTTGGGAGCGCCGGATCGGCCCGCTGAAGTTCGGGCCTGAAGGCCCCCAGGTGATCCTCGGGCCCGGGACCGGGCTCGGCATCGCCGCGCTGGTCGAGGCGGACGGACGCTTCACTCCGGTTTCATCAGAGGCCTGCCATATTGATTTTGGCCCGATCCGGCCGGAGGAATTCGAGATCTGGCCTCATCTCGAACGCGCGCACGGGCGCATCACTAGCGAGAGCGTCATTTCCGGCGCGGGCCTCGCGCGCGTTCACCGCGCGCGCATGATGGCGAAAGGGGCACCCGATCCGCACGTTGATCCGCCAGCCGTCACCCGAGCGGCGGTGACCGACCCGAAGGGCGAAGAAGCTGGGAGTGTCAGGCTCTATTGGCACATCGTCGCGCGTTTCGCAGGCGACATGGCGGTGACCTTCGTGGCGACAGGCGGGGTGACGCTGTCCGGTGGTGTCCTGCCGAGAGTGGTCGATTTTCTCGACGAGGCTGCGTTTCGCGAGGCGTTCGAGGCCAAGGCGCCAGTCGACGGCCTCGCCAAGCGCATTCCAACCCGGCTTGTCACGCGGGAGGACGCGGTGTTGGTTGGAATGGCGGCGATCGCCTCGACGCCAGACCGCTACGGTATCGACTACGGATCCCGCGCTTGGGTTTAGGCGTCGACCTCAGGGGGTGCCCGGACTCGGGCTTGTCCGCCCTTGGACGAGCTCACAATAGAGCGTCCAGTCGCGCTTTTGCCTTTTTTTTGAGGTTTGTGCGACCGAATCGGGGGCGGCGCGACTCGAGGTTGACGCGGTGGTAGAAAAACGATTTTACGCGGTGGGCGTGGGGATATTTTTGGCAGTCGGACTGGGCGGATCAGCCTATGCCGACTGCGGCTCCGACATGCAAAAGCTTGCCGAGGCGCGCAACGCGCAACTGGAAATCGTCAACAACTTCGCGAAGTCTTTTCACGGTAAGCCGCTAGATCCAGAAGCGTTTTGCGGGAAATCTGGAGGGTTGGTCCATGCTGAGAACGCGCTAATCGCGTACATGGAAAAGAACAAGGACTGGTGCTCGTTCCCGGACGAGGCGATCGCGCAGCTCAAGGAGCATCACGCCAAGAATATGGCCTTCAGTGCGAAGGCCTGCACTGTCGCGGCGCAGATGAAAAAGATGAAGGAGCAAGCGGCTCAAGGTGGCGGGAGCGGTCCACAGTCGCAGCCGTTGCCCGCCGGACCTCTTTGACCTTCGCACCGGAGCGGGCATCCGGCTTGCCGGACGCGCGGCCGGCGAGCTTGGTGCTACGGCTGACGCCGGACTTCGCGCTCCCCTTCGTTCAGCTTGCGCGTCTCGACCGGCCTGCCGGATGGCAGCTACTGCTCGCCCCGTGCTGGGAGGCGACGGCGCTCGCGGGCCTTGCCCTCCACCGCGGACCCGACCTCTGGCATCTCGTTCTCTTTCTGATCGGCGCGGTCGCCATGCGCAGCGCCGGCTGCACCTACAACGATATTCTCGACCGCAAGCTCGACGCCGGAGTCGAGCGTACGCGCAACCGTCCATTGCCGTCCGGACGAGTCACGATTGGCGCGGCCGCGGCGTTCCTTGTCGTCCTGGCGCTGATCGGATTCGCGGTGCTGTTGAGCTTCAACAAGTTCTCGATCAGGCTCGGAATCGCCTCGCTTGGCGTTGTCGCCATCTACCCGTTGATGAAGCGCGTGACCTCTTGGCCGCAGGCGGCGCTGGGCCTTGCTTTCTCGTGGGGAGCGCTAATGGGCTGGAGCGCAACCTTCGCGAGCCTCTCGGTCGCGCCCATCTTGCTTTACGCGTCCGCCTTCGCGTGGACGATCGGCTACGACACAATCTATGCGCTGCAGGATGCGCGCGATGACGCCATCGTCGGCATCCGCTCGACCGCACGATTGTTCGGAACTCGGGTGAAGCACGGCGTTGGGGCGTTCTATATCGTGACCGCCGCGTTGGCGCTGGCGGCCATTGAATCCGCGGGCGGGGGGGCCATCGCGCTGGTCGGATGGCTGGGTTTTTGTGCCCATCTGGCCTGGCAAACGTCGCAAGTTGAAGGCGCGGATCCGGCAACGGCATTGAGGCTTTTTCGTTCTAATCGCGACGCCGGGCTTATCTTGTTTGCGGGCATCACGGTTCAGGGGTGGTTTGGATAGGAGGAAGCTTGCGGACCGGCGACGAAAGCGACCAGCGCGGCGGCACGGTTCACGTCGGCACAATGGTTAAGCGTCGTATCCGGCCTTCTGCGAACGCTCAATCGCCAAGGCGGGATTGAGATCCATACCGATCGGGCATGGCTGGAAGTTGTTCACCCTAGTGCGCCGACGCTCCACTTCTCTCGGCAACACCCGTCCGAGCATTTTGATCGCGCCTTTGGTGGCTGCAAGATTCGAGGATCGGCGCCATCGCGCGTTCGACAACGCAACAGCCGCCAACGATGCGTCCACCCTCGTTCATATGCTCGAACCCCAGCCTGCGTCGCGACGAACAAGCCGCGGGCATCGATGTCGATCATGCGGCGAGTTCTTGCTCCAAGGTTGTTGATGAACACGTCAAACATACCCAAAGCGCCTGTCTCGTCGATGGCGACCTCGACACGGCCAGACGCTGGCGCTGAATGACACCATCCCGAGCCTGCCCCGTCACGCCCTCGTCATGCGACTCGATTAGCCCGCTGCAACCGACATACGATTACGAAAGGACCCCGTGCGGCAATCAGGTAATATTGCGCGGCGCGCGACCATCGCGGGGCTCAAGGCCGCGGTCCATCGCTCGAAGCCGCTCTCTCGTGCGGGTATGCTCGAGCGCCTCTTCACGCTCGCGTTCAAGCGCCTAGTCTATCCTCAGATCTGGGAGGATCCGGTCGTCGACATGAAGGCGCTCGACATCGGCCCGGGAGATCAGGTGATCGCGATCGCCTCCGGCGGTTGCAACGTCCTTTCTTATCTGACAGCCGATCCGGCCGGGGTCACCGCGGTCGATCTGAACGGGGCGCATATCGCGCTCGGCCGGCTCAAGATCTGCGCGGCCCAGAACCTGCCGGACTATGACAGCTTCTTCCGCTTTTTCGGCCGCGCCGACGCGCGCGCTAACGTCGCCGCCTATGATCGCCGGCTGCGCGCTAAACTAGACCCGGCCGCGCGCGCCTACTGGGACAAGCGCACGACGTTCGGGCGCCGCCGCATCGGCCTCTTCGCCCGCAACTTCTACCATCACGGCGTGCTCGGGCATATCCTCGGCGCCGGCCATACGCTTGCGCGCTTGCACGGCCTCGACCCGTCGATCGTGCTCAAGGCCCGGACGCTCGACGAGCAGCGTGCGCTGTACGAGAAGCGCCTCGCGCCGATCTTCGACAAGCCGCTCGTCCGTTGGCTCCTGAAACAGCCCGCGTCCCTCTATGGGCTTGGGATTCCACCGGCCCAGTATAGTGCGCTCGCCGCCGACTCGCCGCAAGGAATTGGCGTCGTCTTGAGCGAACGGCTTGAGCGGCTGGCCTGCGGCTTCGACATCACCGACAATTATTTCGCCTGGCAGGCCTTTGGTCGGCGTTATGCGCCGGGGCCGAACCCCGCGCTCCCGCCCTATCTGAAGAGGGAGAACTTCGACGCCGTCCGCGGCCGCTCAGGCCGAGTGCGCTATGTCCAGCGCTCATTCACCGACATCCTGCGCGATTCGCCGGCGGCCAGCTTCGATCGCTACGCGCTGCTCGATGCGCAAGACTGGATGAACGACGCCGAGCTTACTGCGCTCTGGTCCGAGATTACCCGCACCGCACGGCCGGGTGCGCGAGTCATCTTCCGCACCGCCGCTGCCGAGCGATTGTTGCCCGGCCGCGTGCCCGACAACGTGCTCGGCGCGTGGCGTTACGAAGACGAGCTGAGCCGAGAGCTTACCCGGCAGGATCGGTCGTCGATCTATGGCGCCTTCCACCTTTACACGCTCGAGGGTGCCTGAGGCATGAGCGACGCCGCGGCGCTGATGGACCGCATGTATCGGCGTCAGCGTCACATCTATGATTTGAGCCGCAAATTCTACCTTCTCGGACGAGACGAGGGGATCGCGCGCCTTCGCCCCGCCTCCGGCGACAAGATGCTGGAGATCGGCTGCGGCACGGGGCGCAATCTTGTCAAACTGGCGCAAGCCTATCCCGAAGCGCGGCTGTTCGGCGTGGACGTATCGCGGGAAATGCTGGCGACCGCGGCGGAGTCGACCGCGCGGGCCGGGCTCGCCTCGCGCATCGTCTTGGCTCAGGCGGACGCCACGGCGTTCGACCCGCGGCGGCTGTTCGGCTGCGCAAGTTTCGAGCGCGTCTTGATCTCATACGCCTTGTCGATGATCCCACCCTGGCACGAAGCGCTCGCCCAGGCGCTTGACGTTGTCGCGCCAAGCGGAACCCTACAAATCGTCGATTTCGGCGATTGTGCCGGCTTGCCTCGCCCGTTCAAGGCGGGGCTTGAGCGCTGGCTCGCCGCCTTCGACGTAAGCCCACGGGGCGATCTAGCCGGCGTCCTCGAGAAGTTGGCCGCCGAGCATGGCATGACATGCGAGATTGAGAACTGGTTTCGCGGCTATGCGATCCTGGCGGTTGCGCGGCGAGGAACCTGAAGGCGCCGTCCCTATCCGCCAAACGCGCGCGAGAGCGTGAAAATCAAGAGCCCGACCAGCCCGCCGAACAGCGTCCCATTGATGCGGATATATTGCAGGTCCTTGCCGACTTGCAGTTCCAGGCGGTTGACGAGCGTCCCGGTGTCCCAGTTGTCGACCACCGCGGCGATATAGGCGCCGATTTCGGCCCGGCGAGGCAGGACGGTGCGCAGCGCCAGGAGCCTGAGCCGCCGGTTGATCCTCGCCCGACGCGCGTCGTCGTCTTCAAGCCACCGACCAAGCGCGCTGGCCGAGACGGCAAGCCACCGGACAATCGCTTCGGCGTAGCGAGGCAGATCGTCCAACAGCGCCGTTTCCAAGTCTTCCCGCAGCGCCTGCGCTTGCTCGGCGAACACCGGATTGGCGAGGATTTCCTGCTTCAAGGCCTCGCCTTGCGTGCGCATCTCGGGGTCGTGCGCTAGGTCGTCGATCAAGTTTTCGATCAATGCGTTGGCCTGCTCGCGCCACGGATGATCGGGGTCGCGCATTTCCCTCAAGGTTTCGCTCAGCCCGTTGATCACTTTGGCGGCGATCATGTCGTCGGCCCATTTGGGGATCCAGCGCCAGGACTTTTGCGCCACATGCCTGACGATGGTCGCCTTGTGGCGCTCGAGCGTCGTCTCGACAAAATCGAGCCCCTGATCGAGCAGCGCCTGACCTGCTCCCTGAGCCCATAAGATCGAGAGTCCACGGGACGCGAGGGGCGCGGCGGGAACGGCCTCGATCCCGCGCCGCGCGGCAAGAGCGACCCATTCGTCGATCGCCGCTTTTGGCAAGAGGTCGAACGCGTACGGAATGGCGCGCGCCGTGGCGGCCGCAGCCGCCCGCGCGTTGCGCTCATCCTCGAGCCAACGCGCCGCGAGACCGATAAAATCGACCGATGACAGGCGCGCGATGGCGACGCGCGGGGACAGAAAATTGTTGGTGACGAACCGCCCCATCGCCGCGCCAATGCGCCGTTTGTTTTCAGGCACGACGGCGGTGTGGGGAATCGGCAACCCGAGGGGATGGCGAAAAAGCGCGACGACGGCGAACCAGTCGGCGCAGGCCCCCACCATGCCGGCTTCGGCGAAGGCCTTGAGATACGGCGCCCAGACCCAACTAGCCGGGGCTCGCCGCATGGCGAGATAGATCGCCGCCATCAAAACGAGCAGCAGCGTGGCGATGGTTCGCATCCGGCGCAGTTCTACTCGGCGCTCGGCCTGCGTTCTGAAGGCGTCGGAAGATCCGGCCGCCGCCGGCTCGGCGGCCGCAAATCGAGCAGGCTCTGTCATGGTCCGCAATCATAGGGACCGGTTGCGCCCCTGCGATAGAGCCTTTCGGCGTGGGAAAGTCGAAACGACCCCGGGCCGCCCGCCCTAGCCATTTGCCGGGGAAGCGCCTAAATAGCGCATGCGGAGCTGGGTGGCGCGTCAGGACAACATTCCTCGGGGCCGTACGATCCCTATGGGGGCTGTCCCTGTCGAGGCTCGTGGGCTTCGGCACATGGCTCCCACCTACTTACGTAGGCGCCCGGGATCACCGTCCAACGGCCGTCTCGGCTCCGCGCTTTATGCTTGACGCATTTTTTCGGATTGGCGACGCCTTGACTTCGACCAACGCCGATCCGAAAGCGGTTCTGCGCCTCGACGCTCTCGCCCGGCGCGGGAGAATTGATCCTGCCGTTCGCGCCGCATTCAGTCGCCGCCTTGCCGAAGAAGGCTTGCGCCTCGCGCAGCTCTGGCGTCCCCGAGTTGTGTCAGCCTTCCATCCGCTACGCGACGAACCGGACACGCTCGAGCTTTTTGCTGCACTCACGGAGGAAGGATTCGTGACCGTCCTGCCGGTGATCGTTGGCCGGGGCTCGCCACTTCTTTTTCGCCGTTGGCGGCCGGGGGAGCCAACTCGCGAGGCCGCGATGTCAATTCGAGAGCCCCTTAAGGAAGCGCCGGTGATCGATCCGGATCTCGTTTTCGTACCGCTCGTGTGCTTCGACCGGCGCGGCCACCGCATCGGCTATGGCGCCGGCTATTACGATCGGACCCTGGCCCGGCTACGTGCTATGAAACCCGTGCGCGCGGCGGGTACCGCCTACGGGGTATGCGAGGTCGCCGCCGTGCCGTATGAGAACCATGACCAGACCCTGGACGCCGTTGTGACCGAACAGGAAACCATTCTTTTCAACGCGCAATGATCCGTTTGCTGTTCATCGGCGACGTCGTCGGGCGGTCGGGGCGCGCCGCGGTCCTAGAGCAGGTTCCCCTCTTGCGCGCCCGCTGGGAGCTCGATTTCGTCATCGTGAACGGAGAGAACGCGGCGGGCGGCTTCGGCCTCACCGAGACCCTGCTCGAGGAATTCCTCGCGGTCGGTGTCGACGCCGTGACGCTCGGCAATCATGCCTTCGATCAGCGCGAGGCCCTGGTGTTCATTGAGCGCCAGCCGCGCCTTATCCGCCCGGTCAATTTCCCCATCGGCACACCGGGACGGGGCGCGACGGTGGTCGAGAACGCGAAAGGGACGCGGCTTCTTGTCGTCAATGTCATGGGCCGCATCTTCATGGACGCGCTCGACGATCCTTTCGCCGCCGTCAAGCGCGAGCTTGCCCTCTGTCCGCTCGGCGAGATGTGCGACGCCGCGGTCGTCGACTTCCACGCAGAAGCGTCGAGCGAGAAATGGGCGTTGGCTCATTTCGTCGACGGCAAAGCGAGCCTGATCGTCGGCACACACACCCATACTCCCAGCGCCGATCATCGCATTCTAGCCGGAGGTGCCGGCTTCGTCACTGACGTCGGCATGACCGGCGACTACGATTCGGTGATTGGCATGGACAAGGATGAGCCGTTGCGCCGTTTCACGAGCAAGATCCCGTCCGGTCGCTTCGAGCCGGCTTTGGGGCCGGCGACACTATGCGCCATCGCCGCCGAGATCGGCCCGGACGGCCTAACGAAAGCCATCGCGCCGGTCAGGATTGGCGGTCTTCTAGAGCCCGCCAAGCCTGGTTTCTGGGCCTGATGGCAATGGTCGCCCCCACGATTGTCTATGATCTTGACGGCACGCTCGCCGACACCGCCGAGGATTTGGTGGCCACCCTCAATTGGCTATTAAGAAGAGAAGGCCTTGCGCCGCTCAAGGTCGAAACCGCCGGTTCGCTGCTCGGGGCCGGCGCGCGGGCGCTGATCAAGCGCGGCTTCGCCGCTTCGGGGAAAGCCCTTGATCCGGAAACCACCGACGGTTTGTTCGCCGACTATCTTCACTACTACAGCGCCCATATCGTCGTTCATACCCGGCTTTATCCAGGCGTCAACAAGGCGCTCGCGACTTTCGCGCGCGCTGGCTGGCGGCAAGCGGTCTGTACCAACAAGTTGGAAAGCCCAGCGAAGCTACTGATCGCAAAGCTCGGGATCGCCGAACGATTCGCCTTCATCTGCGGCCAGGACACGTTCGGCGTCGGCAAACCGGATGCCAAGCCTCTTCTCGGGACCATCGCCGCTTCGGGCGGCGTGAGGGAGCAAACCATCATGGTGGGGGATTCAGGCACGGACATCAAGACCGCCCGTGCGGCCGGCGTCCCGATCATCGCAGTTGACTTTGGCTACGCCGATGTTCCGGTCAAGGAACTCGGACCGGACCGAGTGATCTCGCATTTCGATCAGCTTTTGGAAGCCTGCGACGCACTACTGGCTGTTGCGGACGATACTTTTTGACTGATCCAACGGACCAGGGTATATCCGCGATTGTCCGCAAAGCCGACTGGACCAAAGTGTGAGGCTGGCTTTTCCTGCCTCGGGCGCACGCAATGCCCTACACTCGGCTCGCAAACCGACAACGACTCGCCGACACGGCCGCGCCCCTAATCACGGTTAGACCTACCGAAGGAGGCGTTCCAAACCCTGATGATGATGGACGGTAGCGCGAACGATACTTGACAATCCCACTTCCATTTAGAGTTAAGTGCTCCCGTTGGGACAGGCAGGTAAGCCCGTCTGGACCTTAGGCCGAATGAGGCGAGCAGAGGGTAGCTTCACATCACAGGCCTCTCCTCGGCTCCCTAAATAGAACATGCCATATCGTTTCAAAACGCCTCGAAGAGGGAGTGAAGTTTGTAGGAAGTCGGATTTTTATTGGCACATGACAAACCGGGGCCGGCAATGGCATGAGGGGTTGTCAGGGCTGTTGCCGGCCGAGACAGCATTGCGTCGCTTGGTAGTAATGACGCCTTTCATCGACGCCAGTGGCTTTCGGTGGTTACCGCGCATGCTTGAAACCACGCATGCGAATTGCCAAAGAATCATCGTTTTGCGCAATGCCGACCAATATACAGTTGAACTTGGCGTTCAACACGGCGATTGGCTGAGGGCGATGCAGGTCTCCGTGCGGGATTATCATCTTTCACATTACCCCCGCGGAGGGGCGCGCTTTGCCGATCGAGACATTCCACGCCAAGGTTGTCGTCGCGGACGATATGCCCGCCTATGTGGGATCGGCCAACCTACTCTCTTCAAGCGAAGGGTTGTCGCTTGGCTTGAGATGGGTCTTTTGGTCGAAGGAGGCGCGGCGGCCCAGGTGGCTCGGCTTGTCGATGCCGTCCTTTTCGTCGCATGGGCTTTGTGAACCAAAAATTCTTGCGCCTGATGTCATTACTCCGCGCGGAATGCCGAGCGCCTGAAATGGCAGCGGAGCCACTTCCAGCACGGGCCGGGGAGAATGGCGGCAAAAGCGTGCGAGTTCTTGCAAGCCAAAAAAATTGACAAAATGTATGGGCAACAAGCGTCCGTTAACCATAAGCACAAATAAACCCCCTTACGGCTCTTGACAAACGCAAAAAGAGATACCTCTGGCCCCGGAGCATTAACGTTGACGCTCCTTCTCTAACACGATCGGCATCTCGGGGAGAGCGCGGTCGATGCCTATTGGTCGCCGTTCGAGCTCCTCAGCAGAGACCAGCAGGGCGTGCCGGATGGTGTAGTTCGCGGACGTTCGGGAACGTATATCGGGCAAAAGTTGGGCACTGGCCCCGGATCGAGTTCCGGAATCGACCCAAGCCCTTGATATATTTGGCGCTCCCAAGGGGATACGCCTGTCAGCTCACCAAGCTATTGAAACTAAACAGTTTCTCCGCCACCCATTGCTGACCTACGTACCACCGCTCCGGGCCAAAGTCGAGCCTCAGGCACCCTTCTCAGCCCGCCAAACAGCACCCACGATCGCCAGCAGCACGAGCGCGTCGCTATGCTCGTTCACGAACAACCACAAGTCAGCGAGGAAGAAAGGTGCGAACCACATAATCGCGAAGGCGGCCCCCGCAGCGACGACTGTACCGTGGCTCACGACCTACCCTCCAGCACCAGTCGGGGCATGGATTGCAAGCCGCTCTCCCACCCCCAACTAAGGCAAGGGGTTACACATTTGACAGGTCAGCACGTGCCACGCGACGCCGGGGTCCCCCCATCGATCTGTGCAGCTTTTCCATCTTCGCCCTCGCTCTTCGCCAGCGTGTAGACCACGCCATTGCGGTGCTTGTAGCTCTCGCGGTGGTGAGATGGTTGCGGGCTAGCAGTTGACCCCACACGCCACGCCGCTCACCACCGGAAGCTCATGGGTTGTGAGCACGTCGATAAGCGTATCACCTCTCCTCCAAGAGAAGATGCATGGGCCTAGCCCCGTGCCAGCACACGCTTCCATCTCCGGGAAGCATCGCATGTCATCGTTCAGTTTCGTTTCGGCCAAGCTGTCCGGCTTGTAACCGCATTGAGCACGGCTCACATCGTCCGCGTCGGGCAGGGCATTGGGACGATAGCCCAGCGCCTTCAGGCTTTGCCGGACCTGAGCATAAGGCGTCCCTTTGGGAAAGCGCGACAAGGAAGCACCGACAGTCCCGCGTGTGGAGCACGCTAGGATGATGGTGACGATGGTGAGTGTTGCGCCAGTCCGTCGCATCGCAGCCCCGATAAACTCAACAGTCTCACATAGAGCACCTGCCTTAAGGATGCATGACGCCCTGCCTTGGACCATGGCGAAAAGATGGTTCAATTAAGGCACCTCAGAGAAACTATCCCAGAGTGGTTCAATAATGCCCTCTTGACAACTCAAAGTAAACCGATATATGGAAACCACCCAAACCGAACCGGAGAGGATTTCCCCGCCCTGACCAAGATCAACGCCAGAGCCTACCTCAGAGCCTCGACCAATGAGCAGGATGCCACCCGCGCCAGAGAGCAAGTGGAAGCCTTCGCCCAGGAACGCTCCCTGCCCATCGTCGGAACCTACATCGAGAACGAAAGCGGCGCTAAGCTGGTCCGCCCCGAACTATTCCGCCTCATCGCAGACTCCAAGCCCGGAGACGTGCTTCTAGTCGAACAGGTGGACCGCCTCTCGCGCCTGACCGATGCTGACTGGCGCAAGCTCCGCTCTGAACTCGACGCCAAGCAAATCCGGGTGGTTGCCCTCGATCTTCCTACAAGCTGGCAACTGGTGCAGGAGGGCGACGAGTTCACCAAACGCATGTTCGCCGCCATCAATGCCATGCTCCTCGATATGCTCGCCGCAGTCGCCCGCAAGGATTACGAGGACCGCCGCCGCCGCCAAGCTCAAGGGATCGCCAAAGCCAAAGCCGAAGGCGCAAATCGGGGTCGCCCTGAGGACACTGGCCGTAACGCTGGCATCGCTGCAATGCTCCGGTCCAAGGCGTCATGGACTGCCATTCAGGCCGCATTCGGTTGCAGCCGAGCGACAATCGCCAAGGTCGCCAAGCGCCAGCCAGTCGCGGCCTAGTTGCAGGGGCGAGGAGGATCGGGATCAAACCTCCCCTCCCACCAGCCCGCACTTCGACCCCATCAGCAGCGCCACATACGTAAACATTACTGAGCAACCACTACTTCAGCACCACACTACTTTGCGCATTGGGCAAGGTAACAGATAGCACATTGGGAAGCCCATCAGGATAGCCTATAGATATAACATAGGCCAGCACACAGCCAGTCGATGATCTTTTGCGATCTTGACATTGCTTTCGGACGGTCTACGTTATTGGTTGTCCTCGCCGTAGCGGGCGGGGAGTAGACCCGACAGGAGAAAACCCGGGCGCAGCTCACGGTTGTTATCGGAGCGAATAGCGAAACAAATCCGCCGTCCCCGCCACCCGAGGTTGGGAAGTGGCGCGAAAGACTTTCGACAGGCGAAGGGCCGCGTAACGCAAGCGTAAGGCCGAACGAGAGTGACAGTCGAAGGGCAACGGGCGGGATATCCTTTAAAAGCAGGCCCCGATATCCTACCGAAAAGGTAGATCAAGCTTTCTAAAGGGCGCTAAAATTGCGCCATAAACTATCTCCTATCAGCAACTCCTAGCAGCAAAGGACAGACAGAAATCTGTGACCAATCCACAATACGACTTAACTAAGCCACCAAAGGACGATGCCGCGCGCTTTGCCCGGTTCAACGCAGCCTTCAAACTTAAATACTTCACCTGCTCCGACGATGGAACGAGAGACGCTCACCTGATCCGACGCTCCAAAGGCGAGATTGTCACCGCTCCGAAGGGCCGCAAAGCATCCACTCGTGTCGATCCCGGTCTTGTCGCCTCGTTTTATCAGATCAAGCTCGCCCTTCACATCGGCCGCATCCCTCGCCCTCGGGTTGATCATACAAACACCGACTGGAGCGACCATCGTCTCTGCAATCTTCGTGAGCTACCGATCCAAGCCAACCAATGGAACAAGCACACTCCACAAAAACACTCGGGACCGCAATAGTGGCTGTCGGCCCGCAGCAGGACCTCGGTGTTAGGCCAGTGAGCGCGGATCGCGCGCAACAGGCGCCTCAGGAAGGGCTTGATCTCCTTGCCGCTCGGCCGCTTGGCGGG
>Ga0209624_10002567_pt1 | contig 13349 bp, 12 predicted proteins | sample JacPinW_OM2H0_O1_FD_188565 | JGI IMG/M metagenome (GOLD analysis project Ga0209624, IMG submission 188565) | Forest soil microbial communities from Algoma, Ontario, Canada - Jack Pine, Ontario site 1_JW_OM2H0_O1 (SPAdes) (version 2) | ecosystem: Environmental > Terrestrial > Soil > Boreal...
ACTGACTATGAATTGCATCCTCATCCGCCGCGACGGATTTGAATCCACGATTGAAGATTCGGCCGCGCCGATCCACGACCGGGCAGGAAACGTCATCGGAGCGGTGATCGTTTTCCATGATGTGAGCGCGGCGCGGGCTATGTCGCTCGAAATGAAACACTCCGCACAGCACGATCTTGTCACGAATCTGCCCAATCGCCTGTTGCTCAACGACCGGATCACTCAGGCGATTGCCATGGCTCGCCGTCAGAATAGACCGATTGCCTTGATCTTTCTGGATTTGGATCGTTTCAAATACATCAACGATTCGCTGGGACACATCACCGGCGACAAGCTTCTTCAATCCGTTTCAAGACGATTGCTGACTAGCGTTCGCGCCTCCGACACGGTCAGCCGCCAGGGCGGCGACGAATTCGTCATCCTGCTTTCGGAGATCACCTATCCGGAACACGCAACCACGAGTGCAAGAAAAATACTTCTTTCGCTCAACGCGCCGCACTCCATCGGGGGCCAAGACCTGAATATCGATGGCAGCATTGGTATTAGTGTCTACCCGGAAGACGGAGAGGACGCCGAAACGCTGATCAAGAATGCGGACATGGCGATGTACCACGCTAAGGAAAACGGAGGCAACAATATTCAGTTTTTCAAGGCGGAAATGAACCAGAAGGCTGTAGAGCGGCAGTCTCTCGAAGGCAGCCTGCGCCGGGCTCTCGAGCGAGAAGAGTTCTTGCTGCATTATCAGCCGAAGGTGAATCTGGAAACCGGTGAGATCACGGGAGTCGAGGCGTTGATACGCTGGCAGCATCCCGAACGAGGACTCGTGCCTCCCTGCCAGTTCGTGCCCATCGCCGAAGATTGTGGCCAAATTATCCAAATCGGCCGTTGGGTGCTACGCGAAGCGTGCAGACAGGCGCGCGACTGGCAAGATGCCGGCCTGCCATTCAAGCGAATTTCCATCAACGTTTCTGCCGCCGAATTCCGCGCCGCCGCTTTTCTCTCGGGAGTTATCAACACCCTTAAAGAAACCGGCTTGGATGCGCGTTATCTCGACCTCGAGCTCACCGAGCGCGTCCTTATGGAGAATGCCGAATCCACGGCCACCGTGCTGCAAGAGCTCAAGAGAATGGGGGTTCACTTTGCGGTGGATGACTTCGGCACCGGCTATTCCAGCCTCAGCTATCTTCAGCAGTTTCCCATTGATGTCTTGAAAATCGACCAGTCCTTCGTCCACCGAATCACTGGTGATCCCGATGACGCTCCTATCGTGCGCGCCATAATTGATATGGGCAAGAACCTCAAGCAGCGCGTCATTGCCGAAGGCATCGAAACAGAGGTACAGCTCGCATTCCTTCGGTCCCACCACTGTGCGGAAGGCCAAGGCTACCTCTTCAGCCGGCCCGTGGCCGCCGCACAACTCGCCCATTTACTGGAGACGGGCATAACAGAAACCGTCGTCCATTGAGGGTCGGACCTGGTTGCATCCTGGCGATTTGGGGTGAGCACTCGAAAATTCGCGGCGGGTCTTTGGGAAAAACGACTTGCCCGGTAAGGGAGTTGCTTGTTTGAGCGTGCCTGTTTGCATCGCACCACTGCTCTTGACTAAGCTCGGCAGATTGAGTGGAAAGGTCAGGATCAATCGCAATAATATCTTCCCAGGCGATCACATCAACTGCGGGTGACTGCCCAACATTTTCTATGGTGTCTTCAATTGTGGCTTTGGCGACCGGTCCTTGCCAAGCAGAAACTCCAAGCGTCAACGGCTGGACTATCTTGATCGCTACTTTTATCCATGGTCGCTGCTGTTCTTGAAACTGCCTTTCGATATCGCTGTTCGCTCTTTTGGCTTCCAGAGTTGCCCGTTAACCACTTCCAAGGTACAGAAAGTCGAAACGGACAAGAATATGGCTGCGCCAACCGCAACAAACTCCAACACGAGCCTTTTTTTTCCCGCTTGTTTGTTGGGCCTCTCTCTGTTTTCCGCTCCATAGTTATCGGTGACGTCGACTGGCAGGCCGACTACAGCCTCGAATTCAGTTGGGAATTTTTCCTCAGCCTTACGGCTCTCGGGCTCCTGATATTTACTTACGGTGTTTTCAAGTTTATTCAGAGCATTCTTGAGTTCGAAGAGGAGTCTAGCGAAAGTTGTCAATATTCCCATGTTCGGAAAAATTGTGGCGACCCCGGTCGGGCTTGAACCGACAACCCCCAGCTTAGAAGGCTGGTGCTCTAATCCAATTGAGCTACGGGGTCGTTCAGCCGGATTTTACCATGACGAGTCGGTCAAATCAGACACCCGGATTTTATCCTCCGACGAGATTGCGCCAGCAAGCGCCTTCGTCAGATCCGGTTCCTCTTTAGCATTTGGCGCACAATTTTATCGGAACTTGACGCCGCCTCGTCCAGCAGAAAAAATCGTCGCGGGCAAGTCAGCGTGACCCGGGCCGCGCGGAGTCTGCGGTGCAAGCGCCGCCCACGCAGCGGGTATGGTTTCCCGGCCCGACACCCTTGATAATAGGTGGCCGAGAAACAGCCCGAAAGTCGGGCCATTCCCATTTATGGTCATAACTGAGTTCAGTGGTTTCGCAGCCTTGAAGCCCTTGATATAACCATCCGGTTTGTTGTCGCTCGCTATCCAAAGTAGTTTAACGTCAGAATTGCAGCACTTTTCAATCAGCTCCGCTCCAATTCAAACTGTCTGCATGTTGCAGTGGCCGTCTGGAGGGTCGAGTTCTCGGATGGGACTCTATGGATGATCGACCGCGAGCAAGAACAGTTGCTGTGGAAAGAATCTCTCAAGCAAAAAAACACGAATTCGTGCAAGGACTCGTCTGCGGTTGACCTAAAGCATGCGTATCGAGGAGCGCTCGCAACTAGACTACTCCCAGCCTGACAGTTCGTTCAACGGGAGTGGCTCAAAAAACTCCGGTCCAACTTGCAATTTGCCTTTCAACGACCCTGGCTGGCGCTTACCCTTTACCTCTCCGACCGGCACGAGCCGCGCTACGGGTTTTGACCCACGCGCAATGATCACTTCCTCGCCCTCGGAAGCTTTCTCAATTAGCCGAGATAGGTTTGTCTTGGCTTGGTGAATGGTGACGACACTCATCGCAGCTCCTTAGCTAACCTACGTTAGCTGACTCGAGATTGTTGCGCAACCCCGGTTGGCTTCCTGTTGACAACTTCGAAGTGGCTAGGAGGTTCGATCCGGGGGAATCGTTCTGCGGTAAGGACGCGGCAAAACCGTCGAGGAAAGTTCTAAAATCGTCCCCTTGGGCGCGCCAGTTACCTGTGGGTCCGTAATGCTGATAGAGCGGTACTCGTTCTCTGGACGCCTCAGTGGACTCCCACAAACGGATTCTCGATGAGAATGCCAGCAATCATTTGTCCAGCGTTTAAATCTTCAGACAGAATCCGAGTCGCGCCGCTTTTTGAAGCAGCTGATACAATCAGGGCATCCCAGAAACCGATTCGCGATTCGTCCTCAATCCGAAATGCGGACGCAATTTCAGTAGGACTGGTTTCCGTACACCAGATTGCATAGCTGCTCACCACAAGGCGTGCCAGATCCTTTGACAAGGGAGGGGAGATCTTCCGTGTGACGTTGACATAGAATTCCTGGAGTACCTGCACGCTAAGAAGGCCAGTTCGCTCACTCCAAAGGTCACGAAGAACCGACTTCGCGATTTCGTGTTTCGCACCTGCGTCTGTGTTATGCGCATAGATCAAGACATTCGTATCGATGAACGTCTTAGCGTTCATGGAGATCATCTCGGCCAACTCGGATAATGCCACCCAGGTGAAAGCCCTGATCGAGCAAGGTCATTGCCTGCCGCTCGGCGCGTTCATAGGCTTCTTCCTCGCCTACAAGTTGCTCAATCTGACGAGCTAGGAGGCCGCTGATGGAAGTCGAACGCCGAGCGGCGCAGATCTTGGCCTTCTGAATTGTTTGTCGGTCAAGGCTGATCGTGACATTTTGCTTCTCGTTTCTCTTGGCACTCGCCATTTACTCCCTCCGTTACACGTACTATACGTGTAACACGTATTTTACGTGTAGTCAAGCCTTGAGTTAGGGCACGTGTCCAAATGTCCAAACCTACTCTCCTGAAGCTCCGATGGGGTTGTAGCTTCGATCCAGCAGCCAACTTGACCCCACGAAACACGCTGTGAAATCATGGAGGAAAGCCGGGGACATGGGTTACACAACGTACCTAGGTAACACTTTTGGGCCGAAGGGATTTTCCACCGGTGTCGGCACTCGCCCGATGCCGCCTTGGAACAACATGCCCGCAGTCAGGCGGACACGCAAGAATGCGGACCCGGTTGGAGACTGGCCCGCTCCATGGCGGCTTGTGTGTAGGAGTTCATGCTTGCCATGGTCTCCTATCACCGCCCGAAAAGCGGACATATCACTTGCTATCTCAACCGGACATATCATGTGAAACTGGACGATGGTGAGAAGCTCGCGGTGACTTGACGCATGTGATATCGTTTCCGGCGTAGGACGGTCAGGAGCGATGACATGCCTTGGCTGAAATTCGCGTTAGGCAGTTTGATTTTGGGCGCGGTGGTCTGCGCGTCTGCTTGGGCGCAGTCTTCGAATTCCGCCACAGAATCCGATCCCGATTCGCAGCCCGCGCGAGTTTTCAAGATTCAGGTCCGCTCGCTCTTCAATCAGGAAAATTTCAGCCAGCTCGATGAGATCGCGGAGGCAGCGCGGTCGCAAAAGCAGCGCTTCCTCGGCGGAGGATGGAAGCTGAGAGTTTTTTACAACGCTTTGCGCGAGCCGGGCTCGCTTACCGCCACAGACGACGTGTGGAACGCGCACGTTGCACGGCTCGAGCGATGGATCGCGGCGAGTCCTAATTCGAGCACGCCCCGAGTTGCGCTCGCGCGAGCCTATCTGGGCTTCGCCTGGAAGGCCCGGGGCAACGGGCCGGGCGAGACGGTGACCCTCGAAAGCTGGAAGGTTTTCTCGGAGCGAGTGCAGAAGGCTCGCGATACGCTGAATGACGCGAAGTCGATATCTGCTGCCAATCCCCAGTGGTATGTGGAAATGGAGACGATCGCGCTGGCGCAGGGATGGGATCGCGACACGACGGAGAAATTGGTTGGGGATGCGAGCGACGTCGAGCCCGGCTATTTCTACATTTACAGCCAGTACGCAAACTACTTGCTGCCGAAATGGTACGGCGAACCCGGAGACTCAGAGGACTTTCTAAAGTCTGCTGCAGACCGAATCGGGGGGGCCGAGGGCGACTTTATTTATTTCCAGATCGCGAGGAATTTGAACTGCTGCCGTCCGAAAGCGCAGATGCCGAATCTTTCCTGGGATCGCGTCAAGCAGGGCTTCGCGGCGCTCGAGAGGCTCCATGGTAGTACCAATGACCAGGTGAACGCGTTCGCGTTCATGGCTGTGCGGCAGGGAGACAGCGAGACCGCGCAGCAGCTCTTTGCGCGCATCGGCGACAACTGGGACGAAGATGTCTGGGGCAGCAAAGACAAATTCGAGCGCAGCAAGGCGACATTAAGTCTTGCTCAGAAAAATGATGTGACCGCAGCAGCGCGCTAAACGTTAACTAGTTTTTTGCGCGGCGGCCAAAAGCCATCGCAGTCCTTCGTCATTAGCCATCGACGCCGTCGTGCCAGATCACTCGTCTGATTGCCTTGTTGACGACGTAGCTATTTGCAGGGGCAGTATTTGGATTTTAATATCAAGAAAATATCCCGAACCGCCGGGACCAGGGGCTTTAGTTACCTGCCGCTAGCGGCCGCGATTGATTCGTCGGTTTTTGCTCGCTGGCATCGTTCAACAAATCAATAGACGCCTGATCGAGTTCGAGATTGGCAGCCTGGACCAAATCATCCAACTGTTTGAGATTCGTCGCACTTGCGATCGGCGCGGTGATGCTGGGCCGCGTGATCAACCAAGCCAGCGCAACTTGTGTCGGAGCGGAATTGTACTGTTTGGCCACCAGATCCAGCGCATCAAGAATGCGAAATCCGCGAGCGTCGAGGTACTTTTTAGCTGTCTGTCCCCGAGGACTCTTCGAGAGATCGGCTTCCGAGCGGTACTTGCCAGTGAGGAATCCGCTCGCCAGCGAATAGTAGCAAATTACACCGAGACCGTGTTTCCGGCATAGCGGCTCAAGATCGCTCTCATACGCAAAACGGTCGTAGAGATTGTATTCGGGTTGGAGGGTCTGGTAACTCGCCAGCTTTTCTTGTTTACTCACTTCGAGGGCTTCGGCCAAGCGCTGGCCGCTATAATTTGATGCGCCAATAGCGCGCACTTTACCTTGGCGGAGCAACTCCGTGAAGGCTCCCAGCGTCTCTGCCAGCGGCGTGTTCGCATCGTCTCTGTGAGCTTGGTAAAGATCGATGTAGTCGGTTTGCAGGCGACGGAGGGAGTCCTCCACTGCCCGCTGGATGTAAGCTGCGGAAAGGCCTTGTTTTTGTTCTCCCATGACAGTTCCGACTTTCGTGGCAATGACCACATCACCCCGCTTACCACTCTTTTTCAGCCAGTTCCCGATGATCGTTTCCGATTCGCCGCCTTTGTGGCCTGGAACCCAGCGCGAGTAGGAGTCAGCCGTGTCGACCAAGTTAAATCCCTTGGCCACAAAAGCATCAAGCAGTTTGAACGACATTGGCTCATCCGAAGTCCAGCCAAAAACGTTGCCTCCCAAAGCCAACGGCGCGACTTTGAGTCCTGTACTTGCTAATTCGCGGCTCTGCATTTTGAGTCCTCCAATTCTCCGGCGCCGTGGTTTTGGATGATTGGGAGCGAGCCGAGGACGCATCGGCGGGAAACAAAGATCGCGCAATTGCGGCTCGTAAGGATTTTAGAGCATCAACTAGGACCACCCATCGATCAGAGTATGCAGTTAATACATGATTGTAAAGAAAGGAGTTGCAACGTTTCTCATGCGGAATTCGAATTCTCTCGCTCTGAACGCGCGGAAACGCAGAAGTCCCAGTTCCGCTGAAGTCGCCGGAGATGCCTAGGGCGATCAAGTCAGGAGGGAATTCGCGCATTCATGGGATCGGAGTTTTGAAAAGCAGCCTTTTCTATTTTCTTCGCATTCCTCCCGTCCCTTGAAATTATTATGGCCATCGCAGGTTGCCTCCCGGTTTCCGCGGAGCCGCACGCTTGACTCCCCGATGAGCCGAGAGTAGCGTACAGGCAAATACGGGCCAACCACAAAAAACTTGAATCGGGGAGAAAGGATATGGAAAAACAATTCTCCGCCCTAGGTTATTGGCTAGGCTTGATCTGCACTGTCCTCGCGTTGATCTTACGGGTGGTCAATGCGGTTAACCTAATTCCGCCCCACCTGGGTGCTGCAGGAGGCAACGCCATTTCCTACTTGAGTTTCTTTCACGGCGCTGCGCTGTTTTTCTTGCTGGCGATTGCTAGTTGGTGCAGGATTCCAAAGTCTTAGACTGGCTCGCGCGCGAACTATAGCCGGCCGAGCTAAGACGGATCGCCGCTCTATGGAAAGTCACGAGAACCTGCAAAACAGTATGACCGTAACCCGGCGATGGTACCGCTGAAACGATCGTCGCACTCGACTGCTGAATCATAAAGAAGTGCTACGAGAAAGGGTCCTCAGATGGCTCACGGCGCTGGTACACCACCGCCGCCCGGACGCGAGCGCTGGTTGTGGATGATCTCGACGCTCGCAGGGGTTGTCAGCCTCGTGCTTAGCTACCGCGCTTTTTGGACATACCTGCCGTCGAGCGTGACTGGGTGGCGCAGGATTATCGAGGCGGTGTATTCAAGCGCACAACTCCTCCTGTTGCATGTGTCTGATGCGGATCTGGTAGCGATGTCGGCAGAAAATTCACCTCTCTTTCAGGCAGCGAGATTCCTGGCAGTTATCTTCATGGGTACTACCGGAGCCGCCCTGGTTTTTAAATTCTTTGGCAACGAATTGCGCCGGGATGGCGTGTCACGGATAGGAGGACATACGGTGATTTGCGGATTGACACCTTTCGGGCAGCAGCTGGCGCATGAATTTTCCCACCTGCGCGATAAGCTCGTAGTGGTTGCTGACGACAGCATGGACAGCGCTGCGGTGGCAAATGCTATGGAGACCGGTGCCGGAGTGCTCCAAGGCAACGCAGCCGATGCGCGGCTATTGCGCAAGGTCTACATCCATCGCGCAGCTAACGTCTTTGTGACGTCAGAAGATGATGGCGCCAATATAAGAGTGGCAAAATGCGCAATCGAAGTGGTGCGGGCGAACTCAACCCGTAGGTCTACCGGACCGCACATTCATGTCCACATTTCCGATCCAGAACTGCGTGCGACACTGCGTCTTCACCGCGCGTTCAGAGCAGATGGGATAGCGCGCGTCAGCATGTTCAACGTGTTTGACAACAGTGCACGATTGATGCTTCTCGATCACCCACTGGATTACACAAGAATTACGGAAAACGATGAACGAGTCGTACAAATCGTCATTATTGGCTTCGGCCTAATGGGCGAAGCGGTGCTGACTCGGGCGGCAATGTTGGCGCATTACGCCAATCTTAAACCTCTGCGAGCGCTCGTGATCGATCATGACGCTAGCAGAAAAGAACGCTTTTTTCGCTCGCGATATCGCCATTTCAGCCAAGTTTGCGACGCCACGTTCATACAGGCGGATGCGGAAGAACCATTGACTCGTGGATGGATCCAGGACTTTTGTGCGGACAGCCAAAAGACAATTTCTACGGTCGTCATCGCGCTCGACAATATTGCGCGCGGACTCTGCATCGGGTTGGCGCTCGCCGATCATCTGGGTCCCGAAATACCGATCCGGGTGCGCTCGAGCGACGACTCGGGTCTGGCCACTTCGTTGAGAGGAGCCGAATCGGACGGCAGTCTACCGAAGCAAATTACCGAATTCGGGTCCATGCAGGAAGCTTGTGCGAGAAAAAACTGGCTGGACGACGAACTTGATACGATGGCGAAGGGGCTACACAAGGATTACGTGCGCAGACGACGAGATCTTCACCAACAACTCGTCGATGATCGGAGTTTACGTCCTTGGGAACAGCTCGACGACGACTTAATCGACTCCAACCGCCAGCTAGCTGATCACGTACCGGTAAAGCTAAGGGCCATCGGCTGCTATCGCGTACGCTGCGGCAGCGAAGATCCGGGGATACCCGTGAAGTCGTTTACGCCAGATCAAGTGATGCTGCTGGCAAAAATGGAGCACCAGCGTTGGATGGCTGAGCGTTTTCTCGCGGGCTGGTCTCCAGGGCCCAGGGACGTAGATAAACGAAGTTCGCCCTATCTCGTCGAATGGGAGAACATCCCTCCTGAGATCCAAGAAAATGACCGCCGCGTCGCTGATATCCTGCCGGGAGTGCTCGCCTCCGTAGGTTGGGAAATTCGTCGCTGAGGCTAACGGTAACGACATATACATAACATGCCAGAAGAACATGCGGCGGAAATCGAGCACTGATTGCCCGACTTCGTAAATTCCCGCCGTGACAAAGCCAACGTGGGAATTATTCACAGGACGCTTTTGCTCCGGAATGCCCAGGCCACGAATATGGACTTCTGGGAAAGGCGACAAGGTTTCCCGGTCTCTGTGGAAAGGAAGTCCGCATCATCGGGAAAAACAGGGAAGCGCTCGAAGGAGCGAGTCAATCCGAATTGCTGCAGTGAGAGAATGCGATCAAGTCCTCTGCAAGTTTCAGCGGAGTCAAAAAAAACCTGCCCGTTTCGCCCCTCAATAATCCAGTAAGCGATCATTTGTCACAAACGCGGCATCAGAAATCTGTAGTTTTCTAAGCCGCTGCTTGCTCGCGTTCGCCAAGGTGTAAAACCAGTACGGTCTTGTCCGTGGCCGAGCGAACCGCATGCTGGTCGGCATTTTAGCGTGTTCGAACACCTATGGCGCTGTGTCTTGATTAGGGGGATTAGCGGAGTGGTCCATTTACTTTTACGAGTTTCTTCGTTAGCGTGTTGTCCCCGGCCATTCCTATGCGGAAATGCACCCTTGATAGGGCTCGAGACCCGTCTCGCGCGGACTGCTCGAACTCCTACTTGATCTCGAGGTGACGGATGAGACGGAAGGTTACTGTCAAGGCGGCGATGTCGCTTCTGCTCTGCGGGTCGCTCTTGACTTGCCATACAGCACAATCCAAAGTCTCGCAAGACTCGTTAACGCAGAAGCAGACCAAGACCTTCAGTGGGAAGATCGTCTCCCAAAACGGCGTGCGCTATGTGCTGCGGGACGACGACAATAGTGCCTGGTACCATTTAGACGACCAAGAGAAAGCCGGAAAGCTCGTTGGGAAAGATGTTTTGGTAACCGGAACGTTCGACGGGCTCACTGGTACCATTCGCGTCCAGAGCATCGTAGAATCGGCACCTCATCCGAAGCCGGCCGCGAACACGGAGGAGATGAAACAAGACAGCGAACCGGCCAAACCCGCAGCGACTCCCCCAGCAACCGCCGACGCTGTTGCTCCCGGTGCTCAGCAATCAGCACCCGCCGAGGAGCCAGTTAACGAGGCGCCTGCGCCGCCTTCAGATCCTCGAATTTCGGCAGGGACCGAGGTTTCGCATCAGCCCCACAGTGAGCTGTCGGGCGCCCCCGCGCGGGAAGTACTCCCGGCTTCCTTTCTAACTTTGCCGGAAGAGGCGGTGAGCAGTTCTTCCTCGATTGCGATCAGCTCTCGCCGTTCGGTTCCGATGCCTTCCGGCTTGAAGCCGGAAACACAATCTTCAAAGGATGTATTAGCTGGTCGACTGCTCAAACGCGTAGATCCTTCTTACCCCCAGGAAGCCATGCAGCAACGGATTGAAGGAACGGTCCGGCTGCATGTGGTGATCGGCGATGACGGGAAAGTCCTCACGCTCGAACCAGTGAGTGGGCCGCCTTTGCTCGTCGACGCTGCAGTAGTTGCCATTCATCAGTGGCGCTATGGTCCGACTCTTTTCGATGGCCATCGCGTTCAAGTCCAAGAGGACGTCAGGCTGGTATTCCGGCTCCCAGACTAGCTGCGGGATGTGCGATCAGCGATGGTTCTCACGCCTGAGGTAATCTTCCTAGAGCAAGCATCGAACAGAGAGTCGGCATGATTCAAGCTTCTGTTCCGATTCGTAAATCAGATCGTCATACGGCGGGCGCGCGCATTCAACCAATGTCGCGGTCTGGCGAACTGGCGCTGCCGCACACTACATGGCGCGTATCTTCATGTAGCGTATGATGTCGGGCAGCATTTTTATGAAGCCAAATAGGATGATAAGCGCCATCACGCAGAGAATCACTATTGTCGCCACGGTGCACCTCGCGATTCCTTACCTGCCAGTCTAGAGCAAAACACGACCCGGTGAATATGCCCATACCGATGAACCCTGATCTCGCACGCAATAAGTACCGTACTCCAATTGGCCTGGGCCGAATATACGCCGTCGCGGCCTACAAGAAAACCAGACACGCTCCTCTTGATTCGGTACAATCTCGCCGAAGCGCTTCCGCAGGAAGCCCTTCGCAGCGGATCGTATCACACGGCAGGGCAAGTCCGAATAGCAGAGAGGGAATCGCATGCCGAGTTCGCCCGAATACGCCCACGCGGCTGATTCAGACGCAGTTCCCATAAACGAAATTCACATTCTCTGGATCACGGCCGGCCTCAGTTGCGACGGTGACACCATCGCGATGACCGCGGCCACGCAGCCCAGCATCGAAGACATTCTGCTCGGCGGCATACCCTGGATCCCGAAGGTGCACCTGCACAATCCATTTCTTACCTATGACAACGGCGAGGAATTCATGCTCCATTTTCATCAGGCCGCGGAGGGCAAGCTCGCGCCGTTCATCCTGGTGATGGAAGGTTCGATCCCCAACGAAAAGAACAAGAACGAAGGATATTGGGCGACGTTCGGCACGGATCAAACTACAGGACAACCGATCCTGACCTGTGACTGGATTGACCGCCTCGCGCCGAAAGCCTGGGTTGTTGTCGCCGCCGGCACATGCGCGGCGTACGGCGGCATTCACGCGATGGAAGGAAATCCTACCGGCTGCATGGGACTGGCGGATTACCTCGGCTGGAATTGGAAATCCACGGCAGGTATTCCTATCGTTTGCGTTCCAGGATGCCCCGTGCAGCCGGACAATTTTATGGAAGTTCTTCTGTACTTGCTGCACATGGCCGCCGGACGCGCTCCCATGATTCCGCTCGACGATGCGCTGCGTCCCACTTGGCTGTTTGGCGCAACCGTACACGAAGGATGCGATCGCGGCGGATATTATGAGCAGGCGCAGTTCGCCGAAGAGTATGGTTCGCCCACCTGCATCGTGAAACTCGGTTGCTGGGGACCCGTCGTGCAATGTAACGTCGGCAAGCGCGGCTGGATGGGTGGAGTCGGCGGGTGTCCAAACGTCGGCGGGATTTGTATCGGATGCACCATGCCGGGCTTTCCGGACAAGTTCATGCCGTTCATGAACCAGCCGCCCGGTTCACTGCTTTCTTCCGCTGCGGTGATGACTTACGGGCGGGCGATTCATGCCTTACGTCGCTTCACGCAAGCATCCCTGAACAAGGAGCCGCCCTGGCGCAGCCGCGCGCAAGAGTGAAATCGCAGGGCAGGGCAACGCGGGTCGAGAAAAGCGGAATCTATATTCTTATATTTGCGTAGCACAAGGGGCGCACGATGGCGCTGGATTACCTAACGCAGGGTAAAGATTCACGGAGCGATGCAAAATCGCTCGGCGCGGACAGACTTCTCGGAAATTTGTCGGAGGCAGAGAAAGCCCTGCAGGAACTAGCCAACGTTTTTTTGCAGCAACAGTCTTTGATTTCCAGCGCAAGCCCCGACCTTGCGGCATCGGCCGAATTGAAACTCAATCCCGAAGCGCCTTTGTTGAACATGGAAGCGAAGTACCGCGCTCTCGTCGAGCAAATCCCCGCCGTCGTGTTCATGGCCTACCTCGACAAGGGAATCGGCGAAGCCTACGTAAGCCCGCAGATTGAAACGGCGCTGGGTTTTTCACAGGCTGAATGGCTGGAAGATCCGGTGCGCTGGTACCAGCAAATTCATCCCGACGACAAGATGCGCTGGAGCGAGGAAGCCGCGGAGATGTTTCTATCCGGCAAGCCGTTGCGCTCCTCCTACCGCGTGATGGCGCGCGATGGCCGCGTGCTCTGGTTTCAGTGCGAAGCGAAAATGATCCGGCGCGAAGATGGCCGCCCCTGGTTCATCCACGGCGTGGGATTCGACATCACCGAACGCAAAGGTCTGGAAGAAGCGATCCTCGAGATCAGCGCGCGGGAACAGCGCCGCATCGCGCAGGATCTGCACGACGGCCTCGGCCAGCATCTGACCGGTATCGCTT
>Ga0209624_10002568_pt1 | contig 13340 bp, 13 predicted proteins | sample JacPinW_OM2H0_O1_FD_188565 | JGI IMG/M metagenome (GOLD analysis project Ga0209624, IMG submission 188565) | Forest soil microbial communities from Algoma, Ontario, Canada - Jack Pine, Ontario site 1_JW_OM2H0_O1 (SPAdes) (version 2) | ecosystem: Environmental > Terrestrial > Soil > Boreal...
GATCCTGCACTTCAATCGCTCCGGCCCCTCCTTACAAGTTTCATCGCGCAGTTTGATCCACACCACTTGATCCGATTCCACCGCCGTCCTCGCCGTCGCGTTTGAGGCGTATCCAGTGCGCTCCATAAAATAAGCGGCTTCCATGTCCACGTTCGCCGCGTCCTCGTTCATCTGATCGCAAACGTCCGCAGGCGGCGCGGGTGACCCATCCGGATGCACGCAGTAATCTTCATCGTGCTCCAGCACAATTTTCATTCCCTCTGAATTAATAAAATATCGAGTGATCACCGGCGGCACTCCCGTAGCAGCCGACCAGCGATACATGTCCTCGGCAAACGCGGCGGGAAATTGGCTCAGCTCCAGGGATTCATCTTTAATTTGTTTGGAAAAAATTGTGAGCGTCGGCGTCGGTTCTCCATTCGTCGGATGAAATGAAAATCCACCAAGCGCGATGCCGTCGTGCATGTCCGTCCACAAAAATCCCGTGCCTCCGCCGCCGCGCTCCGTCTCGCTGGAAACCATCGCATACCGGCCATCGCGTATCTCAACGGGCAGCGGAGCGTTCGTCAACACAGTTTCCAGCGCGTCAGAAAGCGGCATATCCCGGTGATAGTGATACGGAGCGTCCGGCACCACGGTGTGAAGCAGCTTGCGATACTTCCCATCCTTCACCGCGTCGCGCGACGAACGCCCGGCAAAATCATTTATGAATGTAAGTTGATCGCTGGCCAGCGGCTTCTGAAAAATCGCGGCATCTGCACCCGGTGCCGAAGCCGCCTCCGCGCCACCAACTTCCCGCGCAAACGCACTCGACCAAACAACTCCGCATCCCACCAGAATAGAAATTACTGGAGCCACAAAATTCCAGACTTTGTATCTCGACGACAACGACGCGCGGAACAATTCCATTTCACACCTCACCCAAAAAAATAAGTGAATTTTAATTTTACGTGCAACTTAACATAACGCGTTTTCAACGACCCAAGTCCAATTATAACAATTACTTACGCGACGTCCACCCAACAAAACCCGTACCCCCACCCCTACCCCTATTTTGCAATGTATATGCAAATAAAGGACTTGCAGCGATCTGTGGTCGATCGTTATGCTAATACAGGACTTAGCGAAATTTTTTGAACGTGTAGAGCCACCCTTGAGGGTGGCATCTGTGCCTCGACCGATCCTCTCGGCTTTCTCTGCTCTCTCTCTGCGTCTCTGCGAACTCTGCGTTGAGAGCTTTTCCTCTCTTTTTCCTCGCCCAAAAAGTGCATTATAATGCACTTTTCGCAAAAATCCGTCCCAAACATGCATTATAATGCACTTTTTAACCTTCTAACCCCGCCCACCGCGCTGATTATTACTACGGAATCCAATCCGATTCAATTAGAATTCTCACCACTGACGTATAATCACCGCGTCACCCAAAATTATTTTCGCCGTCCGGGAAGTCTCGTAAGGAGGCTCAGGTTGAAATTACAGTCACGTTCGATTCTCGCGCTCGCATTTATTTTCCTCGGTGCGACCACCATTCACGCCCGTCAACATTCTGAAACGTCTATGCCGGCAAACGAAACGCAAGCCACCGGCACATCCGAAGTGACGGGCAAAATTATGCCGGGTCTCGGAAATTGGCATCATCCCATAACCACTAAAAACCCCGAAGCCCAGGCGTTCTTCGATCAGGGATTGACACTCGTTTACGCCTTCAATTTTGACGAAGCCGTGCGCTCGTTCCAGCGCGCTTCAAAATTAGATCCCGCCGCCGCAATGCCGTATTGGGGATTAGCGCTGGCTCTGGGCCCGAGTTACAACGGCGCAACTAACGTTTCTCCCGCAAATGAAAAAGAAGCCTACGAAGCGTTGCAGAAAGCCAAAAAGCTCGCCGCGGTCGGCCCCGAAAATGAACGAGCCTACATTGACGCGCTATCAAAACTTTTTTCCGCCGACGATGGCGCAGATACTGCGAAGCTCGCGCACGATTACATTCCCGCCGCGCGAGATCTGAAAAATAAATATCCGGACGATCCCGACGCCGCCACACTTTACGGTGCGATCCTGATGGATTTGCACACTAAAAAATTATGGACGCCCGACGGCGCGCCAAGCGAGGACACTCTGGAAATTGTTGCCGTGTTTGAAGATGTTTTGCGCCGATGGCCCGATCATCCCGGCGCAAATCATTTGTACATCCACACGATGGAAGCCTCGCCTTTTGCAGAGCGCGCTCTCCCAAGTGCTCGGCGTCTCGAAACTTTAGTCCCCGCAGCGGGACATCTTGTTCACATGCCCGCACACATTTACATGCGCACCGGAGATTATTCCGCCGCCGTAAAAAGCAATGCAGATGCCATCGCAACGGATCGCAACTACGTGAAATATCTTCGCGAGCTGGGCACAACAAATGCGAACTACCAATTCGCTTACGCGGAACACAATTATTCTTTTTTAACGGCCGCCGCGGACATGGCCGGCGAATATGAGCCCGCGGAAAAAGCGGCGAAGGAACTAGCGGCTGATGCAGCTCCGTTGATCAACGATTCTCCCTGGGTTGAAGCGTACATGATCAACACGATGCTGGTTCCCGCGCGTTTTGCAAAATGGGATGACGTGCTGGCGATTCCCGCGCCCGACGCAAATCTAAAAGGCTTAACTTTTTTTTGGCATTACGCGCGCGGCTGCGCGTTCGCTGCGAAAAAACAAACGCAGCAAGCCGAAGCCGAGCGCGACGCAATGGAACAAATTTACAAAGAGCTTACGCCGGGAAGAGCTTTCGGTATGATGCCGAATGATTGGAGCACCATGCACGAAATGGCAGCGGGCGCGCTGAATGCGCGCATCGCATTCGCGCACGGAGATTTTGCCGCTGCCGTTGAAAAATGGCGCGCGGCCATCCTCGCGGAAGATCACATGGTGTATCACGAGCCGCCGGATTGGTATTACCCGATGCGGGAATCGCTCGGAGCTGCTTTTTTGCTTGCCGGGCAACCTGCGGAAGCGGAAAAAGTTTTTCGGGATGATTTAAATCGAAATCCGCGCAGCCCGCGATCGCTGTTCGGATTGTGGAAAGCGTTGGAAGCAGAACAAAAACCGGTTGATGCGGATTGGGCGCGCCGCGCATTTGAATCAGCTTGGCAGGGAACGGCAAATCAATTGCGGATCGAAGATTTCTAAACTTTCGCGAAAAATACGATGGCTATTTGTCGGACTTTTTCCGGTCGAGCTTGAGCGTCAACACAATATCTTTCCGCGAATCAAAACTCGAAATCGTTTTCGTGATGGAGGTCAGTCCGTTTAATTCCGCGTGAATATCGTAATCCACATTTGGATCCAAGCCGCTGAAGGTGTACTGGCCTTGATCGTCGCTGATGTAAGTGCGAATCACCATCGTCTTTTTATTTTGTAAATATACAACGCCACCATTTACGATGTTGTCCGATTTATCCAGAACTCCGCCGTGAACGGTGCGCACTTCAGCATCTTTTTGCCGCGCGGTAAGCGGCAACACCGCTGTGATTACGAACAATAAAATAAAAAATGTGCGGATAATTTTCATGGTTTCTTTGGCGCTCGCGGAACCAGATTAAATACGACGTCCGTTTTGTCTCCAACTTCAGACGTTACTTTTCTGATTTGCGGATCGTAACCTTTTGCCTTCACTTCAATTTCATAATCGCCCTGGAACGAAACGCGCACCGCGAATTCGCCGCGAACATCCGAATATCCTTCCCAATGCGGCTTCGTCTTTCCGAAAGGATGTGCCGTGTATGCCGCGTCCGGCAAACGTGCTCCCTTATCGGTGAAGACGGTCACATACAAAATGCCGTCATCCGGGCTCGGCTTTTTTTGCGCCGTTGGCGAACCCGCTGAAATTCCCAGTGCGCTTGTGTGAAAAGCAAACACAGCTGCGCTTGCGAAACAAACGAGCAGGACGACACTCAGGAAAGTGTGATGCCGGGACTGCCGCGCGAGATGTGCGGCCGACTGTGGGAATTTATGCTGGCTCTTCCTCATCATCGCCGTCCACTTCGTCATCATCATCGTCGTCATCATCATCGTCATCGTCGTCATCCGCATCGTCCTCTTCCTCTTCATCGTCATCATCGTCTTCAGAGATGATGTTGAGGCTGACGGGATGCGTCTGCACAATCTCGAGCTCTGCTTCGCACTCGACGCAGGTTACAATTTCGCCTTCTTCTACTTCATCTTCGTCGAGATCAATTTCTACACCGCATTTCGGACAATGAACCACGGCCCAAGGCCTCCTTAATTAACAGTGACCCCACCAGTTGGCCGTATTATATACCGGAGCCGCAAGCAACAAAAAATCGGCGGCGCACAATCCGCCAAGTTCTCGAAAGGGTACCGCAGGCGCAATATTGAAAGGCATATGACCACAAGACGCGAGTATCCGGATCTTCCGATGGTTGGCGTGGGCGGCGTAGTAATTCAAGACGGCCGCGCGCTTTTGATTCGCCGCGGCACGGAGCCGCTGAAAGGTGAATGGTCGATTCCCGGCGGAATGCTGGAAGTTGGCGAAACGTTGGCGCAAGGCGTTGAACGTGAATTGCTGGAAGAAACTGGATTGACGGTGCGCGTGATCGAATTGATTGAAGTATTTGAGCGGATATCGCATGAAGAAATTCCTGGCGCTGTTCGCGGAGCGGGCGCGCGCCCGCAGTATCATTTTGTGATTGTGGATTATCTTTGCGAAGTTGTTAGCGGCGTGGCGATTGCGGGAAGCGACGTGACGGATCTTGCATTTGCCAAAGAAGATGAGCTTTCGCAATTTAATTTGACGCCGACGGCTACGCGAATTTTCAAGAAAGCATTTTCGATGGCCGCGGCGCGAGGTGGCGCGCAACGAAATTCGCGCGAATGATAGGGTTTGCGGTCTTCAATCGTTAGTGCTTCGACGAGCCACTTTTCAGAATTTGAATTCCGCCATTGTTATTCGTCAATTGCAACTGGCAGCCACCGCCATTTATTTTTCCGTTCAGAGAATCGCCGTCAATCGTTCCGTTCGTCAAGATTGGCAATTCGCTGGACACTTTTCCGAAACTTACGTGAGCTGCGACGTCATATTTAGCTGAGTCGTCGAGATAAACGCGAAGCGAATCGAATGACGTTCGTAAATTTACAGCGTTGCACGCGCCCGATGAATTCTTCGCAGGCAACACGGAAACTTCCACCGACGCGTTCTGATCGTCCACTTGCACACCGCCGGAAATATCAACCAGCTTCACCGAGCCGAACGAAGTTCTTACGCTCGCCGCTCCGTGAATTTGTTCAGCCTTCACGCTGGTGTTTGTTGCTTCAACTGTCAGCGGACCGGCAATGTTCGCAGCCTTCACCGAGGCGAAACTTGTTTTCACGTAGGATTCGCCGCCAATATCCGTTAGCGAAACGCTTGCGTTAGTGGTGACGACGTGAGCGCCCTTATGGATGCTGGTTGCCGTCACACTATCAAAGCTGGTGCGCACGTCGATCGCGCCTTGAATATCTGAAAGATGAACGGAGCCGTTATTGCTTGCGATTGTTGCGTCGCCATGAATTTCCGACGCATCGACAGCATCAAATGAAGTTTTCAGATTCACGCTGGCGCGAATATCGCGCGCGATAATTTTTCCGTTCTGGTCCACAACTTCCAGCGGGCCGCCGATATCATGCACGTCCACCTTTCCAAAGCTTGTGTGGATGGTTGCGCTGCCGCCGACGCCGCTACCTGAAACGTTGCCGTTTTGCGAGTGGCAAATAAGTTTTTGTTTGATATTCAAAAATGTTACGTGATCAAAGGATGCGCCGAGATCCGCTGAGCCAGTGATGTTGGTCACGTCCACGGATCCATTTTGATTTCGTACCACTAAATCGCCAGTGATGTCGCCGACTTCAACAGCACCGAATGAATTTGTGACCGTCGCTCCCGCGGCGTGATGCAGTCGTACAGATCCATTTCCGTTCGTGATTGTTGCGGTGCGCTCGATATTCGATGCGTTTACGGCGCCGAACTTATCGTGAAGCGTTAACGTGCCGCGGATGTCGGAAGCGGTCACATTTCCATTCGTGACTCCCAGGTCGGCATCGCCTTCATTGCCAATCAGCTCGAGCGCACCAAATGAAGCGCGCAACATTTGCGCGCCACGTCCGTCGTGCACGGAAACGCTACCGTTTTCGGCATCTATATCTGTTGCGGCTTTCAGGCCCGCGACGCTTACTCCTCCGAATTTATTGCGAATAGTGAGCGGCGCGTTTTCCGGCATATCAATTGTATATTCCACGGAAACGGAAGGCGCTCTGTGTCCCCAGCCCGAGTTATTTTCGCTAGGATAGTCTGTGCGTACGAGAACACCGGACGCAGAAGATTCAACATGAATTTGAATCTGATTCGCGTAAGCCTCGGCATCCTGCTGAGAAGATGCTGAAACGTGAATCGCGGCAGAAATATGAATGTCTCGCGAAGAGTGCGTGCGAACAGTGATGTCACCGAATTTGTGTTCAATGCGCAGAGACTGGCCAGGAGGCAAAGGCAGCGTGCGATCGAAATTGTGAGTGACCTGTAGCTGTGCAGTACCCGCCGGGCTGCCCGCGGGCCCCGCGGCGCATTTCGCCGGACGCGCCGCTGCCAGCAAGATTATCCCAAGCGCACAGACTGCAAACTTCGATGCCTTCACTTTATTCCTCCCGAAGAACTTGTTCGAGCGTCTGCTGCTTTTCCTGATAGAAAGAAAGCAACTCGCTTCGCAAATATGCATTCGCCTGATTCTTTTCCAAATTTGTGCGGCATTCGGAAATCGCCGAGTCCAACAAATCCAATTTTTCACGATAGTTTTTGAGCAGCGGAGTTGAAGCCGCATTCAATTTTGGTTCTGCCAGCTTGGCGAGCTTGTCGATGGACTGCTCGTAAGTTTTCTGCGCTTGCTCGACTTGTTGCACCGCCTGGTCAGTCAGGAGATGAGCGTCGTTTGTCGGCGTGCTCACGTTGCGATGCATTAAAAACCACGCGCCCATGCCTGATGCCGCTACAAAGACCAATGTTGCCAGCGCAACTTGCCACCGCATTTTCGGAACTAAATTCAAATCTGCGAACCATGTGCGCCATCCGCGCGGACGCGCCATTTCCGTTTGCAGTGAATTTTCAATTTGCGGCCAGAGCGCCGGGGATTCCCATTCTTTGTGCATGGCCAGCGCAGCGGCGGAAATTTCGCGCCAGATGTTCAGCTCGGTGCGGCATGATTCGCAGTTTGTCGCATGCTGTTCGAGCGCCGCAATCAGCTCAGGTGATTCTTCGCGCAGCGCTTGTTCGAGGATGCTGCAATCAAATTGTTGAAAACCTTTTTGTAAGTCCGACATTTCTCACCTTCCGACTAGCTTTGTGAAGCCGCCATTTGTCCCGAGCCGGCCTGCTGCGAAAGTAATTCCCGTAATTTTCGCTTCGCCTGATACAACGCGTTCTTCGACGCCATTTCGGAAATTCCGAGCATCAATCCGATTTCCGCGTGCTTGAATCCTTCAACCTCGTAAAGCAAAAACACGGAGCGGAGATACGGCGTCAACTGCTGGACGCATTTTTCGAGCGCCATGCGCAATGGGTGATCGTGCATCGGCGCCGGCGAATCGAAAGTTTGATCCTCGGCCACCAAATCCTGTTCCGCGGTTTCCATCCGTCGCGTTTTCTTTCGGCGCATGTCGTAACAACAATTCACCAGGATTCTGTACGTCCACGTGGAAAATGCCGACTGGCCTTTGAAATAGCGAATGCCGCGATGAATCTTCAGAAATGTTTCCTGCACAACGTCTTCCGCGTCGTGCGCGTTCCCGAGGAGATTCATGGCGATGCTTTTCATCCTGGTGCTTTGAGCGCGATACAGCTCTTCGTAGGCTTCTATACTTCCAGCGCGGCAGCCTGCGGACAGACGTGCGTCCTCCGCACGTGCTTCCACACGCAAAGATTCGGCAGCCGGGTCATCGAGCCTGGGCAAACAATGCTCCTGGGGTGAATCCTGCCACGCTAGTGTACCTGCATGCGCCAATCCGCCGACCTCATTGAAATTCTTTCCACATCAACTTAGACGACGGGGAGGGCGGAAGTGTCAGGTAGGGAGACTTAACCGCTAACGCAGGCTTTTTGCATTGTTTATGGGCGCGGCGGGAGAAATGGCGAAGTAGATTTTCTTGTGCAGTGGACTATCTTCGTGGCCGATGATGAGCGCGGAAATTGGATCCACGTCACCGACCAGGAGGCGCGGCTGGCGAACATCCGCGGGCAAATCAAAAACAAAATCCGTGCTGTAGGATTCGCCGGGACGAAGAGGAGTGGTCAAAGGAGTTGTGGTCGCGCCAGGAGTCAGCTCGTAAGTGCGTTGGCCAGGTTGGGAAGGACTAAATTCGCGGCCAGCTTCATCGAGCACTGCAACTTTTCGAGGTGAAGGAGCGAGCGGGCCGTTACCGCGAAACGAACCGATGGTGGTCGGATCGAACCAAGTTTGGACACGTACTACATAGAATTTTCCTGCCGCGGAGATGCGCTTTTCTCCGACGCCCAATTCCGAAGCGTTCGTCACTGACGTGACCGAATACGCGATGTGGCAATCCACTTCGCAAAAATGTTTCTGGTCTCCAACGGCGAGAACTTTATCGGCGCTGGCTAGCGAGAATCCGAGCAGCAGTGTTGCGTAAAGAAGGACGCCGGACGCAGCGAGCGCCGCCGAGACTTGCATGACCCGGCGTTTTCTTGTGACAAGGCCGTATAGAAATGCAAGTCCCGTGAACAACAGTCCGGAGCAAGCGCCAAGGAACATTACTATTACGAGCGGAGCGTATTTTGGCATTTCGATCATCGCAGTATTCCTCCTATTTCAGTTGCCGCTCACTCGCCGCTGATTGGCTGGATCAATTTCAACTGGCGATGGCTTCCGGAAATTGCTCTGCAACTTGATCCGGTACCTGGCCGTAGGTGCGAAGACGGCTGTGAAAATCGGCGATGGCGATACGCAGATCTTCATCGGAAAATTCCGGCCAGAGTTTTGGCGTGAAATAAAGTTCGGCGTAGGCGGATTCCCACAAAAGATAGTCACTCAAGCGCAGCGCCCCACCGGTGCGGATTACTAAATCAACTTCGCGGGCTTGGTCATGAGTTACTTCGCCGAGCAGCGCTTCAAAAGATTCGCGAGACACGTCGGTGACTTTGTAAAAGCGGCACGCGGCGCGATAAATCATTTCGCGCGAGGAATAATCCACGGCGATGCGAACGTGAAGGCGATGCCCGTTTACCGTCGCAGATTCGGCGGATTCAGCGGCCTCGCGCAGCGCTGGAGAAATGCGATCGCGTCGCCCGATTACGGAGACGCGAATACCGCGTTCAATGCAGAGCGGAGTTTCCTCAATTAGATAATCGTGCAGCAGTTGCATCAGAATATTTACTTCAGATTGTGGACGCTGCCAGTTGTTGGCTGAAAACGCGTAGAGAGTGAGCGTGGAAATACCTAGATCGGGCGCGGCGCGCAGAACTCTGCGCAAATTTTCCGCACCGGCGCGATGGCCTGCGGAGCGAGGAAGTCCGCGTACTGTGCCCCAACGTCCGTTCCCATCGGTGATGATTGCTACATGAAGCGGTGATGCTGATGATGTGTTCATATTATTGGTACTACTTTCTCCGCCGCTGCTACTGCGTTCCACTTTGCAATACAAAGTGGATAGACAAAAAAATTTCGCGCTATCGCTCGCGCGTCGCCTGAATTAGCGCTTCCATGTGATTCAGATAGCGCTCGAGCGCGCGACGGCCCGCGACCGTCAGACGGAATTCCGTTTTGGGAAGCCTTCCGTCGAATGATTTTGTGCAGGCGATGTAGTCGGCTTCTTCGAGGCGGCGTGCATGGACGCTGAGGTTTCCGTCGGTAGTGCGCAGAAGCGCTTTCAATTGGTTGAAAGTGAGCGAATCATTTACGGCAAGCGCGCTTACGATTCCGAGGCGCATGCGTTCGTGAATCAAGCGATCGAGATCCGGGGCGACGGCTTCAGCATTTCCGCGAACGGCACGGAGGCTGCTGTCTGCCGCACGGGATTTTGATCCGCGCTCTTGTCGCAATGCGTTTTGCTTAGCCACTTTCTTTATTCTCCAAAATATTCTTCAATAAAATTACCGGCAATTCTCGATCAACCACCATGCCGGTGCGCGATGAGCGCGCCAAAAACAATTTGCAATCCGCCAAAACCAATGGCCATGAAAATATTTCCCCATGCGGCGGGCGCAATCAGAGCGGCCGCACCTGTGACCATCAGGCACAGTCCCATCACAGGAACGACGCGCACAGAAAAAGCTCCGCCAGTGACGACCGCGGTGCCGTAAAGAAGCAGCCACATTCCGGGCAGCACGTGGGTGAGGCCGGCTTGATAAAGAACGATGGTGAGCAGCGCGCCAACCAGCAGCGGCGGGACAAAACTGAGCGCGAATCTTCTGCCTGCGGCGGAAAATACTTGAACTTTTGCGGCGCGGGCTTTCAGAGCAGTTGCGCAGCCGGCGATGGCCACGGCTAGGGCCAACTCAGCGAGCCAAACAGCGAACCAACGCGCGGTGGTCAATTGAAATGATGCAATGATTGCGGCGGCCAGCGCGGTGACGCCCATGCCGACGCCGCCCCATCCGGGAACGGCGGTGAAACGGCCGGCATTTTCCATGGTTTCGCGAATAAAGCGAAGATTATCTGCGGCGCGAACTTCCAGGCGGACGGGTTCGGGAGCCGGATCGCGAAAGGAGCGGACAGTGCTCATAGTGGAATGATAGCGGAAAACAGAATTCTGTCAAGTACTTTGTATTGTAAAGTACATCCTTATTTCCGGCGCGGATATTTCCCTGTGATTGCATTCCAACGGATTTTTGCCACCTCAAAAAACATCGCGCGAATTCCATCCCACATGCTTACGGTGGTGCCCTCCGCATTTGCCCAGCGAACGGGAATTTCGGCGATGGTGAGTCCATTGCGTTTAGCGAGAAAAAGTAATTCCGGATCGAAGCCGAACCGTTCGATGCGCTGTTGCTGAAAAATTATTGTCGATTTTTCCCGATGGAATGCTTTGAAGCCGCATTGGGTGTCCTCGATATTCAATCCGAGGATCACGCGCACGATCGTATTGAACATTTTTCCAGCGAGTTCACGCGTCCACGGCTGGTGAACTTCGATGAGTCCGCGATTCATGGCGCGCGAGCCGATTGCGACGTCCTGCGTTGCGAGCGCGGCGAGCAATTTGTCCGCTTCCTCGATGGGCGCGGAAAGATCGGCGTCTGTGAAAAGAACGATTCTGCCGCGCGCTTCCAGCATGCCGTGGCGCACGCTGAAACCTTTTCCGCGATTGCCGGGATTTTTCACGACGCGAAGATTCGGCCACTCAGCGCTTTTTGATTCAACAATCTGAACTGTATTGTCGCGCGAACCGTCGTCAACAACGATTACTTCGGACGAGATTCCAGTTGCGTCGAGATAGGCGCGGATGCGCTCGAGCGTTTTCGGAAGGCGCGCCTCTTCGTTATATGCGGGAATAATGATGGAAAGATGGGGCTGAGATTCCATCGTCATTGGTTTCTGTTTGCGGCCAGATAGTTGTCCACACTCATGGATATTTTCTTCGCGAAAATCCGTGATGGCTCGACATCACAAAATTCACTTGTGCTGCGCCGATCCAATCTGGCGCAACAGTTCCTGCACCGCGGCGTCGAGTTGGGAATCGTGTGTGCCGTAACTTTCGCCGACGGGGCGAGTGACAGGAATGTCCACTTTGCGCGGATGCATTTCCATTTGCTCTCCATCGTGCGCGGTGATTCGAGTGCCGGGCAGGCGCAGGCTGGAACCATCAATCAAGTTTACGTTGGAAGTATAAATAATCCAGCCGGCGGTCGGCTCTCCGACAACTTTGCCAAGGCCGAGAGTGCGATAGCCTTCGGTGAAATCTTCGGCGTCCGAAAGTGAATGTTGATCGGTCACCAGAACTGTCGGTCGGCCAAGAGATCGCTGACCGAGCATGGTTCGCGCGGGCGCGGAGGGAAGTCCGCGCGGAGTCATCGTCAAATAATTTTGGCGCGCGAGCACGTCAATCGCGTAAACATTCACGAAGCCGCCTTGATTATGGCGAATATCGACGACCACGCCTTCGCGCCCCTGATTTTCGGCGTCGAGATCGAGATAAAATTTGTCCAGCGATTGCTGGGACATATCAATCATGTGGACGTAGCCGAGGCGGCCGTTGCTGACTTTTTCGACGTAGGCGCGCTTCTGGTCCACCCAGGCGCGATAGAGGAGCGTGAGTTCCGCTTGCCTGCCGATTGTTTGTACGGGAACAATTTGTTTGTTGGCGCCATCGGCGCTGGATGCGATGCCGAGTTCCACGCGGCGCCCGGATTTATTTTCGAGCAACTCATCGAGATTTGTGTGCGGGCCGATATTTGAGCCGTCGACGGACAGAAGATAATCGCCGACTTTAATTCCCTTCACGAGCGACGCGGGAGCTAGCGGAATAATTTCCGTGATGCGCAAATGTCCGGTGCGATCGTATTCCGCAGGATCGAAACTCAGGCCGATGCGGCCGGTGCCGGAACGTCCGGGACCGCCGGCGCCTACTGCCGCGCCGGCGGCGATTCCGGAATGCGATGAATTTAGATCGCCGATCATTAATGAAATTACGCGGCGCATTTCGTCGGGAGTCGTTGAGCCTTCGATGTATGGCGCGTACATGGTGTGCTCGGCGTTCCAATCGACGCCATTCATTTTCTCGTCGAAGAAATTATCGTGCAGATAGCTCCAGGCTTGATGGAACACTTCCATTTTTTCCTTCGCGAAATCCACATCGAGTTCGGCGGTGATGTTGAGCGTTCGCGTTTGACGGGAATCCACGGAGACGGCTTCGATGCGTCCCTGTTGCAGATAGAAAACTTCTTTGCCGTCGGGAGAAAATTGCGCTTCGCGTTTGAAGCCGGGAGTGGAGGTGATTTGCCGCGCGACGGCCGGCTCACGCGAAAGCTCGTCGAGCGAATATACGTAGAGATTTTGCTGGCCTGCGGCACTTGCCGTCATCAGCAGCCACTTTCCGTCGGGACTGATGCTGAGCGAATTTGCATCCACGCCGACGGGCAACAAACTTAGACGGCGACGAATTCCTTCCCAAACAATTTCGACCGGCTTTACATTTTTAGCAGCCGGCGCCTGTCTGGCAGCTGTCTCGGTCGTCCCAGTCGCCGAGGTATCTGCCTGACGCGCGGGAGCATCGCTTTGCCGCGATGGATTTGCAGGCCTCGTGGTCTCCTCTTTAAATAGATCGCGGAATTGATCTTCGCGAAAGCGTGGAGCACGGGGAAT
>Ga0209624_10002569_pt1 | contig 13340 bp, 7 predicted proteins | sample JacPinW_OM2H0_O1_FD_188565 | JGI IMG/M metagenome (GOLD analysis project Ga0209624, IMG submission 188565) | Forest soil microbial communities from Algoma, Ontario, Canada - Jack Pine, Ontario site 1_JW_OM2H0_O1 (SPAdes) (version 2) | ecosystem: Environmental > Terrestrial > Soil > Boreal...
GGCGCAGCTTTCGGCGTGACGCCCGCTGGCTTGGCAGGGCGGGCTCCGGGTGTTTTATTACCCTGCGCTTCCACAAAGTCGGCCAGACAAAGCCTCAGATTGCCCATGTTCGTGCAGTAGGAAAGACCCATCTCCATATCGATAACGCCCGCGCGGATCATCTTCTCGATCTCATCGTCGAAGCACTGCATCTCGCCGCCCTCGGCGTCGCGCATGGCGTCCAGCAAAGATTTGCCCTCGGACTCGCCTTTCTGCACATACTCGCGCGTTCGTATCGTTGCTTTTAGGATTTCGAATGCGGCAACGCGCCCGCTGCCATCGATGCGGGGAATCAACCGCTGCGAAACGATGTAACGAAAAGATTTTGCCAGGCGCCCGCGAATGGCATTCTGTTCTTCCAGCGGAAACACGCCGATGATTCTTTCCACCGTTTTCGAAGCGTCAATCGTGTGCAGCGTGGAATAAACCATGTGTCCGGTTTCCGCGGCCTCCAGCGCCACTTCGATGGTTTGCTTGTCGCGCATTTCGCCCACCAGAATCAGCTTGGGCGCTTGGCGCAACGCCGCGCGCAAGGCCAGCGCAAAACTGGGACAATCCGTGTGCAATTCGCGCTGGTGGATCGTCGCCAGCTTGTGCTGGTGAAGAAATTCAATGGGGTCTTCAATGGTGATCACATGGCAGGCCTTGGTCTCATTGATCTTGTCCACAAACGCAGCCAGAGTGGACGATTTGCCGCTGCCAGTGGGCCCGGTAACCAAAACGATTCCGGGACGAAGCTTCGCCGCCTCATTGAGTTCCGGAGGCAAGTTGAGCGTTTTAAAATCCGGCACGTCGGTCGGAATCACGCGCATTACGATTCCGCAGCTTCCGCGCTGCGTGAAGATGTTCACGCGAAAACGCGAAAGCTTCGGAACGCTGTAAGAGATATCGCAAGAGCCTTCTTCCTTCAGTTTTTCCAAGGCGTGCTTGCTGCGGCCCATCAGATCGTTGGCGATTCGCGCAGTGTCGTCCGGCTTCAGCACACCCACGCCCGCGATTTTCAATTGCACCAGCTCGCCGTTCACTTCCACTTGCGGTGCGCGCCCAGGCGAAAAAATCAAATCGCTGATCTTCGGCGCGGCACGCAGCATGGTTGCAATGATGGTATTGGTAGCTACGGGCGGCGCGGCGGCTGCCGCGGGGGCGGTCGGAACGGCTACAGGAACTTCCATTTCGCACTCCTCCATCGAGTCGTCCGACAACGCGCCAGGACGCCTGGGGTAAGTTCCAGTATGAAGCATGGACGCAAACCTCCCAGCAGCCCGCATGCCCGCCTGTCCTCAAAGCATTAGTAGTACTAAAGGCGCGAGTTGGCCCAGTTCTCTTAGCGGCGCATAGGTGCATCGTTGGGCCGGCCTGCCCGCCGTGGCGGGCTTCACCTGCTTGCCCTAGGCAGGGCCGGAATCTGGGGGGCTGGCAGCCACGGCGCGGCTCTCGCGATCGCTGTGACCGCTCTCGGTTTTCGTCAGGGCACGACTTTAGTCGTGCCGAAAATGACCCGAAAATCAGTGCGGCTTCAGCCGCTGAGGGACACGTTTTACAGTTCTCACGCAGACTTTCTTAGGCGGGCGAGTTTACTTTGAGGCAGGAACCTGTGGGGACCCAGAAATCGACCATCCTGCAACAACAGGCAGCGGCGGCGCAGCTGCCGGATCAGACGCGCGGTAATCCTGACCTAACAACGCAGCAATCGTTGCGGCAATTTGGCTTTGCGTCACTCGGGGAACTTTGCTCATTTCTCCAAGCGCCGGGGTGTCCGGCCCGATCACGGCAATCCAAATATTTTCCGCTCCGTCGATGTCTTTATCGTGATTCTTCCATTGCTCGAGCCCGCCTCCGCGCCCGTGGTCCGTCGTGATGATGAACGTGACTTGATCGTGATACGCCGCCATGCTTTGCATCGTATTCCAAAGCTCTGCGATCGCTTGATCGTCCTGATGCGCCGCTTGCAGCACGAGATCGTATTTTCCTTCGTGCGCCCAATCGTCCGTGCCGCCGTAGCCTACGAACAGAGCGCGCGGGCTGTGCGTTCCCAGATAATTCAGCAAGTCCTGATGCGCAAACGAGTCGAACGAATCATCATCTTCCACCCGCGTGGTCGTCTCGTAGAGCTTCTTGAGCGCTTGCTCGCGCGGAGTCAGCTGTTGCGCCCACGGCAAGTCCCATCCAGCGCGAACAAACAGGCCGCTGCGTTTCGCGTTGAAAATATCGTTGTAGGTATTCCAGGTGCCGAAAATAGCCACCTGGTCGTGAAATTCCGGCTTGCGATTCAACCACTCGAAGACCGTAGTGTTCGGGTTCAGCCCATATTCATTGCTATCGATTCTCTTGTCTGCATGCCCCGTGGACATTTCGTTGTACCCGGGGTACGAAAATTTCAGGCCGTTGGTAACCTGCGCGACGCTGCCCTTTTTCTGGTTGCCGTAAATCTCGCCCTTCTGAGCGATTTCGCCCCAAAGGAACGGCATCATGTTTTTGCGCCCTTCTTCCGGTGTGTCGCGCCAAAAATCCTTGCGCAGTTGCTTCACGTCCTGCGCACCCCCATGTTTCTCGTCCATCAAATCGTGCTCCGGCCCATCGAAGACTTCTTGCCAGCGAAACCCGTCCATCACAATCAGCACCACTGCGCGCGTCTTCAACCCGCTCGATGGCCTGGCCGCTGCCGGCACCACAGGATTAATCATCCCGCCAAACAGCGTCCCAGTTTTCTCGCGACTGATGCGCGCGGATAAGAGTGCGGTAAGCAGAGTCAAGCTTCCCAGGATCGCAACGACCAGCAGCAGACGGTTCTTCAACGCAGCCTCCCGTTAACGCCGCGATGATAACCCAGGTAAGCGGAGAAAAAGAAAAGTGAAGGAGCTAAGAATTGCAGTCTAGGTTGATTTTGATTCGACGGCTTCGGGGGGTTCGGCTGCGTAGATGGGTTCCATTTCGGTGGGGAATTCGACCAGGAAAGTTGCTCCGCCTTCGGGGCGGTTGAAACATTCGATTCTGCCGCCATGTTCTTGCATGATTCCGTAGCAAATGCTTAGGCCCAGCCCGGTGCCTTTGCCCACGGGCTTGGTAGTAAAAAATGGATCGAAGACTTGCTGCGGATGTTTGATTCCTGCGCCGGTGTCTGAGAATTGCACGGTGACGCGAGTATCGTTGTGTGAAGTGCGAATCAGCAGCTTGCCGCCGCCCACTTCCTCGAGCGCGTCCACCGCATTGCTGATCAAGTTGAAAAACACCTGCAAGACTTGGTTGGCATCGCCGCGCACTACCGGCAAATCCAGAGCCGGATAAGTCTCAACTTCGATGTGCCGTCCGCGCAAGTCCAGATTGCTCAAATGCAGAGCGGTCGCAATCACCTGATTTATTTCCAAATGGGTTTTCTCGCTCGGAACGCGACGCGCAAAACTCAGCAGGCTGGTCACCAGTGTTTTAATTCTTCGCGCCAAGGTACGGATTTTGTCCGCTACGATCCGTTGGCGGTCTCCCAGTGCTGCATCATCTACCAGTAAGTCCGAATATCCCAAAATTCCAGTGAGCGGGTTGTTGATTTCATGCGCAGCGCCTGCCGCCAGTTGCCCGAGCGAGACCAGTTTCTCGGTCTGAATCATTTGCTCTTGGACATGCTTTAAGTTGTCGAAAGATTCGCGCGCGGCTTCCAGCAGGCGCGATCTGTCGTGGTCCACTAGACGCTGCCGGAAAAATGTGAGCATAGCTACGACGAGCAACGCCACTTGCGCCACGCCAAATCGGAAGGTTTGGACTGCCGAAGCGTTCGCGCTGAACCAAAGCGCCCACAACGCCGTGATAGGAATCGAGATCACCGCCGTTCTGGACAACAAGAAGGCCCAGTTTGTGGCGTCCTGCTTGGGCTCGGGCACAGCTTGCCGTTGGGGCTTTATGTTGTAGGCCACAAATCCGGCGGTTCCGAACCATATGAACGACGCGACCAGTGGCAGGTCAAAGACGCTTCCGGTGTAGTAATCCTGCCGGTCAATCGCGCGGTTCGTAATGTAAGATCCCGCTGCGTATAAGATCGAAGCGCTGAAAAGATGGGCATACACTTCGCGCCATTTTCCCTTTGAGCGGTTCATCAGCATGGCGAAACCGGCAGCCAGCACCAGGTTTTCTACCGCCGCTAAATGGTCGTACATCCAGCCGTAGGTCAGTACGTTAGGTGAGATGTATTGCCACGGAATCACAACAAAGAGGTAGAGATAAACCCACCAAACAAGCAGCAGCGTGAAGTCCAGGTAGCCGGTGTGAACGTTTAAATCGTCGCGCCGATCGTGCGGCTTCAATGCCAGCGCGCCAATCATGGGCACGGGGTGGAGGAACAGAATCACGTCGCCGATAAACGGGTTAGGGGTTTGCTTCCGCAGCACCACTTCGAAGTAGGTCCATATGGACTGGCCAACCAGCCACGCGGCGCATCCCAAGGCCAGCAGGAGCCAGAATAGCCGCGTTCGCCGCTCAGGCAGCGACGAATTCATCATGAGCCCAACACAGGCGAAGAGGGCGGCGAGGCATTGGAAAACGTCGCCAAACGCCGTCAGACCCCTCCCACTCGGGGCCGTGAGGGCTACGAGGCAGTAGCCGCCGACGATCACGCCCCAGCCAGCTAAAAGAGCCCAGCTTGACGCGGACATCCGCGGGGCGCGGGTCAGTAATCGGTTGAGGGCGGTGTCTGGCGCGTTCATGCTAGCCTACAGGCGGTTCGGCTCATACGAGGATACGATTCTAAGGGGTCTCGGTCGAATAGGAATCCTGGGAGCGTGACTTGAGTAGCAATACTGTTGCGGCCAACTCGGTTAAGTTCTGGGCTAGGTAAGTTACGGGGCCGCAAGTGGTTGCGGCCCTACGTGAAATTAAGGCTGTGGCTATGGATGCGAAGACTGGCCAGCTTGGCGCTCGGCTACGATCTTACGGGCGTTTTGATAGAGCGCTCGCGACTGCGGAATCAATTCAACGGCCTTTTCGAGCTGGGGGTCGTCCTGCAATGCGATCTTGAAGCCCTCATTTAGTCCGAAAGCGCTGGTGAATACTTCGCGCTTGATCTGCAATTTAAGCCAAGTCAGGTTTTCTTGAATTTCGGGCTCGGTGTACTTGATGTGTTGCTTATCGAGATATTTCCGGAATTCGTTGATGACCTCGTCATTCGCAACGAAGTCCTTGGTGATCTCAGGCTTAGCGCTGAGGTAGAAGCGGGTGAAATCGCCGACGCCCTGGGGGGTCGCGTAAAACACGCCGCGGCGATAGAGCGAGAGCTGGAAATCGTCCTGTTTGGGTGCGGCTACAAAGTCGTCAGGGGTAATACCACCTTGTCCGAAGACCTGGCGACCGCTATCGGTGAGTTTAACTTCGGGCTGCTTAGGCCTTTGCGGATTGTAGTGATAATCGTAGAGCGAAACGTTTTTGTAATCGCGCTGAATCAGGCGGCCACTAGGGGTGTAGTAACGTGCGGTGGTGAGCAACAGGGCAGTGTCTTCACTCAGCGGGAGCTGGGTTTGCACCAAGCCTTTGCCGAAGCTATTTTCACCGACTACTAAGCCGCGGTCGTGATCCTGTATAGCACCGGCAACGATTTCGGAAGCGGAGGCGCTCTGGCCGTTGATCAACACCACCAGGGGAACTCCTATGCCTTGATTGCCGCGCACGGCGTAATAGCGACGCTCCGGGGACGAACGGCCGCGGTGCGAAACTACGATTTCGTTTTTGTCGAGGAACATATCGGCCAAGCCGACAGCTTGACTAAGAAGGCCGCCGCCATTATTACGGATGTCGAAGACGAGGCCGTCGAGCTTGGGATAATCGAGCTGCTTAAGAGCGTCGGCAACGTCGCTATCGGTGGTTTCGCTGAAGGATACCAGGCGCACATAGCCGATACCGGGCTTCAGCATGGTGAAGAACTCGACCGCGGGGCGGGAAATTTCGTCGCGGGTGACGGTGACTTCGATGGGCTTGTCCCAGCCTTCGCGGCCGAGCGAAATGTGAACGACAGTACCCTTGGGGCCTTTCAGCATGTCCGCAACTTCTGTGCCGGTGAGACCGTCGCAGGATTTACCTTCGACTCTCAGAACGATGTCGCCGGGCCGTATGCCGGCTTTGTAAGCAGGTGAGCCAACAAATGGCGCGAGCACTACGGTCTGATTTTCGCGCTGCGAAATGGTCATCCCGACGCCGTAATATTTCCCCTGCTGCTCTTCCTTGAAGAGAGCGTATTGCTTGGGATCAAAAAAGTTTGAGTGCGGGTCGAGAACGTGAAGCATGCCGGGGATAGCGCCGTCGTATATAACTTTGTCGGTGTCCACGGGGTCGGCGTAATTACGCTGGACCACAGAAAGCACACGCGTGAAACTTTTCACCGAGTCCTGAAGTTGCGAGTCGCTGCTACTGGAGGCGTGGGCTCTGAGCGTGGGGCCGAAGAGGCCTCCGAGGACGGCTGAGATGCCGAGGACGGCTATAAGTACGACGACGCCACGCTTGGATGATGGCTTATGCTTCATGCGACCTCACTGTTGCCCCAGATTCCAAGTGTACCACACATGCTTTTCGCGGCTGCGCGAGGTAGGGCTGATCTTTCGTCGAGAGTAGAGGAGCCGCGGTGCGCCTAATTTGCGGGCGTTCAAGAGTTCCTAACATCGCTGAAAGTGACTCGCAAATTGCGCGCGGCGGTGCTTGCTTAGGAGTGGTTGTGGCCCCGGGTAGAAAGGGTTTAGTGCTTTGTTTTCTATAACTTCTACTTTTTGACCAGAACCGGGTAGAAATTTCGAAATTCTCGCTTGTTTTGTGCGCGGTTTCTTCGAGGATTTGGCGGTTTAAGGTATGCGCAAGCAGGGCATTTTCCTGGTTAGCGAGGTACAACATTTCAGACGGCTGCTGGCCGCCTTTGTTAGCGCCGAACCTCAACTCAATATTCATCGAAACAATGGTAGGAAGTTTCTATGTGAAATACAAGGGTATGAGGCGGTGAACTTTGGTTCGAAAGAGTTCGATTTATTTCTGGCTGAGGAAATAGAGATCGTGCTGTCCGCCTGGGCGCGCGTAGACGAAGGTGGAAAGATCGTGCGAGAAGTCGTAGGCATTGCCACCGAAGGAGATGCTGAACGAGAAGGGAAGCGTTAAGGCGACCTGAACGGGGCCTGCCAGTTTTCCATCGATCCAGGGTTGGCGGTAGACGGTCATTTGTCCGCGGGCGGCCACGGCGTACAAAAATGATTTGTGGTCCGGGGCGAATATAACGCCGAAAGTCACCGCGCCTGGAACCAACGCGTCGCATTTACCGTCGGCCAGAGAAATCTGGTAGATCCCAGCGCGATCACCTCTTGGAATAAACGCGATCAAATATCTTCCGTCTGTGCTCGCGTCGGCGGGAAACGCACACCCGGTGGAGACTGCACGCGAGTCGGAACCGTCAACGTTTACTTTCCATGTGGACATCTTCGAGGGTGGTTGGAACGCACCGAGGTAAAGGGACTTATCATCACCGCTCCAGATGCTGGTGGCGACATATTTCCCATCCCACGGCACTTCGTGAGCTCCGCTGCCGTCCGCTCCAGCGACGTAAATCCGGCTCGACTTGTTTACGTCGTCAACGTAATTAATCTGGCGGCTGTCGTGCGACCACGTGCCAGTTGCCAAGCGTTCCGAAGAGGCCACCTTCACTTTATTCTTTCCGTCAATGTCGGACACCCAAACTTCGGAGTGGCTCGCTTCCGAAGAAGTGAGGTACATCACGCGCTTTCCATCCGGCGAAATTGAAGGCTGGCTGGCGGACTCGGAAACGATGTCGACGGTTTCCTTCGAGCGCACGCGGTAAGCAGTGAGAAAGCCGGACGATTTTCCGTTTATGTAGTAAAAACCCTTCCCTCCGGGGTCCGGCATTGGCGAAAGGTCGGGACCGGCGCCTGAGGTTACCGGCGTCAACGAGTGGTCCGCGAGATTGTATTTCCAGATGTTCGTCAGTCCGTTAACGGTGTGGCTAAAAAGCAGGGACTTTCCGGGCTCGGCCCATCCTATCCGGCCCGCGTCTTGCGGCACTTCGCCTAGATCGACTGATGAGTGAGTTGCGATAGTCACCTTGTGAAGGCGATTGTCACTAAATGCGGACGTTGCCGTAGCCACCAGCAACGCATCCCCATCTGGGTATGGCAGTAATCCAGTCGGGAAACCGGCGGCATCGTTGAATTTGAAGACCTCTTCCGCGCCTACGCCGGCCTTGTTTGCGCGCAATATCGTTGGGGTGGGCGGGTTCACGTAGAAAAGAGAATTGCCATCCGGGGATGGAACCACTCCAGCGCCTGTCAATACCTTCCGCGGTGCACCACCCAGCGTGGGCTCAGCCCATATTTCGAAGCTTCCCAGATTGCGCTGATAAAAAATCTCGCCGCCGTCAGACGAAAAACCGCGCACGTTCTTGTCGCCTTCGTCGGATGTGAGCTGTAGAGGCTCGCCACCGGAGGTGAGCATCACGAAGACCTGAAACGTACCGCTCACCGGGGAGTCGAATGCTACGGTATGGCCGTCCGGCGAGAGCGTTGCGTGGTCCATGGGTTTATTCCAGTGGCTAATTTTCTTCACTTGCCCGGTGACAGTTGGCGCGCTTGCGTGATTCCAAAAGTGAGATGCCGCGAACGCCACTCCTAGCAAGATGAGGGCGCAAAGCGCAGCAAGAATATATTTCCAGCTTCCACCGCTGGATATGGGCTTTGCAGCCGCATCACTGATGCTACGAATTGACGTAGAGGAACCCGGAGGCGCGGCGGCGATATTGTGCGGACCGCTTTCAGCGGAGGCGGGAATTCGGCCCGAATCCGTATCTCTGCGAAGGCGCTTCAAGTCCGCGCGCATTTCCGGCGCAGACTGATAACGCAGGTCGCGCTCTTTTTCGAGCGCCTTGTTGACGATGTCTTCGAACTTTGGCGGAACGTCAGGATTCAGGCGCACCGGAGCTACCGGAGCTTGATGCAAAATCGCGTCGGTGATCACTCCGGAAGTGTCGCCTCGAAATGGGAGAACGCCGGTGGCCATTTCATACAGCACCACGCCAAAAGAGAACAAGTCGGTGCGCGCGTCAAGTTCCTTGCCGCGGACCTGCTCGGGTGACATGTATGCCACGGTGCCGACTGTTGCTCCGGGACTGGTCAACATATCGGCCCCGACGGTGGGCATTGAGGAAACGCCGACGCCTTGCGCGATGCGAGGCGAGGGCGCCAGCTTGGCCAGGCCGAAATCGAGAATCTTCGCATGGCCGCGTTTGGTTACAAAAATATTGGCAGGCTTGATGTCACGGTGGACTACTCCCTCTGCGTGGGCTGCGTCGAGGCCATCCGCTACTTGAATGCCCAAATCAAGAATGGCATCCATTTCCATCGGCTGGCCGCCGATGCGATGCTTCAGCGTCACGCCGTCCAAGTACTCCATGGCGATGAATGCGTGGCCGTCCTGTTCGCCGATCTCGTAAACGGTGCAGATGTTCGGATGATTCAGCGCTGAAGCGGCTTGTGCTTCGCGGCGAAATCGTTCGAGAGCTTGCGGGTCGCGGGCGACTTCGTCAGGCAGGAACTTCAGGGCCACGAATCGGCGAAGGGTAGTGTCTTCGGCTTTGTACACCACGCCCATGCCGCCGCCACCGAGCTTTTCTGTGATTCGGTAATGCGAGATGGTCTGGCCGATTCGAGATGGGGACTCAGGCATGGGCGGACATCTTAGGGTGGAGTAGAAGGCAAGTCAACGGAGGGGGGCTTTCGGTTGTTTAGCCATCGGCGTTTCCCGCGGAGGGGGCGTAGCGGCGGAGAATGGCCATGGAAACTACTAAAGCGAGGATTAGGCATCCCAACAACCCGAGTTCACCCATGCTTGCTTTAAATATGCTGGCGCCATCGGCGGACCAGATTCCACCTTTGGTGAGTGAGGCGGCTTCCAAAGTGATCACGAGGATGCGCCGAATGCAGGCGATCAACGCGACGATAAGAAATGGTTCGGTGACGAGAACGTGAGAGTGTATGGAAATGCGGACAGTGTGGAGAATTTCGACGAGCATTAATACTAGAAGAAGCTGGTCCAGGACGACCAATGTTTGACTAGTGATGTCCCAATGAACGAAGGCATCCCAAAGCAATTTTCCGGCGCTGGCCATGCTGCCGAGAGCGGTTGCGAAGATCAATATAGCGAGGACGGCATAGATGAGGACTTCGGCTTTGACTAGAAAGCCGCTGAAAAATTGACGGAGTTTTTCTTCGGCCATATGGGCGCTCGCGCGGTTGAAGTCGCCGCAGAGACTTAGTGCGACCGGGAGTATATAACGATATTTGAATCTATCGAAGAGTGAGAAAGCTGATACACGGAGATTGGTGGCGAAGACTACGAGCGGAACTTCAGCGGCTAAAGCCGGTTTGGTCCTGCGGGATTTATGTCGTGGCTGAAGCCACGACCCACAAAGATTTACTTCAGCGGCTAAAGCCGGTTTCGGTTTTGCAGGCTTATGTCGTGGCTGAAGCCACGACCCACAAAGATTTTCCTGAATGATCGAGCGTAAGAGTTTCGACGCGATTATTCGTGGCGGAGGGCGATTAGGGGATCTACGCGGGAGGCGCGGCGGGCGGGGAGCCAGCATGCGACCAGGCCGGTGATGAGGAGCAAGATTGGCACGAGCGCGAGAGTCCACGGATCGTAGGCGGAGACGCCCCAAAGTTGAGTGGCGATGATTTTTCCCAGGGCGAGGCTTACGAGCAGGCCGAGGACTACTCCGATGGCGACGAGGCGGAGGCCCATGCGAATAACCATCTTCAGAACGTCGGAACCTTCCGCGCCGAGGGCCATGCGAATACCGATCTCCTGAGTGCGCTGCGCGGTGGTGTAGGCGAGCACGCTGTAAACGCCGATGGTTACCAGAATCAAGCCGACAGAAGCGAAGATCATCATTAGCATGAAGCCGAAGCGTGGGCCGGCGTAAGAGAATTGGCTGATGTAGCCTTCCAGTGTGCCGGTGAGCGTGAGGGCGACGTTGGAGTCGGTGGCCCAGACTTCGTGGCGTACGGCATTCAGCATGGAAAGCGGCTCCAGCGAGGTGCGGACGAGGATTCCGCGGAAAGCGGAGCCGGTCACTGTGTAGGGAACCCAGATTTCCGGCCTGATGGGATCCTGCAGGCCGCTGTTCTTCACGTCGGAAACTACTCCGATAATCTCGAAAGTGGGGTCGGAGACTTTGTCTTCAAATTCGGCCAGCTGCGCGATGCGGACTTGCTTGCCGATGGGATTGTCATTGGACAAATATTTCTTGGCGAAAGTCTGGTTGACGACGGCGATTTTGCGCGCGGAGTTGACTTCGGATTCGTTGAAGGGACGTCCATCGAGAAATTGGATTTTTAGAACGGGGAAGTATCCTTCGCTGCAAAGCTGGAAAATGGCGTCCCATTTTTCGGGGTGAGTTTTTCCGGGGACTTCAATTTCGCTGTTGATTCCGCCGTAGGGCGGGAGCGTGCTGGTTTCGGCGGCGTCCACGACACCGGGAAGGGATTTCAAACGCTGTAACAACGGGCGATAAAAATTGGTGATCTGGGCGGCGGTTTTATAGCGTTCCACCGGGAGAGGCAGCCGGACGGTTAAGATGTGATCCGGTTGCAAGCCGAGATGCACTTGGCGAAGAGCGACGAAGCTGCGCATCAAAAGTCCTGCGGCAACCAGAAGCGTGAGCGAAAGGGCGACTTCGGTGATTACCAGGGCGTTGCGGAATCTTCCGTGACGAAAACCGCCGGTAAGACCTTTGCCGGTGTCGCGCAGCGGCTCGTTCAAATCTTTGCGCGCGGCTTTCAGTGCGGGAACTAGACCAAAGATTAGGGCGGTGAGGATCGCCACGGTAAGAGTGAACAAGAGGACCGGCAGGTTCAGACGGATTACAGCTTCGGACGGGATAATGTCCGGAGGCATCAGTGCGACGATGAATCGCAAGCCAACCGACGCAAGCAGAGTGCCGATGAGGGCGCCACTTAGCGCCAGGATCAAACTTTCAACCAAGAGTTGGCTGATCAAACGGCGGCGGCTGGCACCTAGCGCAGAGCGAATGGCGAATTCTTTTTCGCGGGTGGTGGCTCTGGCGAGAAGCAGATTCGCGACGTTGCCGCAGCCAATCAGCAAGAGCAAGCCGACGGCGGCAAGCACGATGTAAAGGGTGATGCGGAACTGGCCGACCACTTGTTCCGTGAGAGATTGAATGCGGACGGTGAAGTGTTTTGGATACATCTTTGGATAGACAGTGGCGAGGCGCGTGGCCACGACAGTGATGTCCGCTTCGGCTTGCTTTATTGAAACGCCGTGACGCAAGTGGCCCAGGAAATACCAATAGCGCATGGGCATCCCGGATTCGTCGGTTTCGGTAGCGGCGTGGCTGAGCTTTCGGGGAATCCACAACTCGGCGTCGCCCCAACTGAAGCGCGGCGGCATGATGCCGATCAAAGTTCGCGGGGTGTCGTTCAGCACGAAGGTCTTGTTGATGATGTTGGGATCGGCGCCAAATTGTTTGACCCAGGTTTTGTAACGCAGCACGAAAACCGGCGGAGCGCCGGGCTCGTAATCCGCGGGCTGCATCACGCGGCCCAGCAGGGCAGGCATGCCGAGGAATTCGAAGGTTCCGGGAGTGACGAAGTTTCCATCGAAGCGCTGGGTGCCTTCGTTCGCGCGGTAGAGTACGTCAATGGAAGAATTGCCGATGACGCCGTCGAAAACGTGATTTTGGTCCATGTAATCGAGGAACTCGGAGGCGCTGAAGGCGGGGCGCCCATCTTGCTCGTCTTGTTCTGTGTCGTGGATCAAGATGGACATGTAGCGCTGCGCGTCAGGGTAGGGGAAAGGCTCCATCAGAATATTTTCGATTACGCTGAAGATGGCGGTGGAGGCGCCGATGCCGAGGGCCAGCGTCAGGATTGCAACGAGAGCGAAGCCCGGGGATTTTCTTAGGGTGCGAAGCGCGTAGCGGACGTCCTGAAGTAACGTTTCCATAGAACTCCACGTGATACGCAGGGAAAGATAAACCCTTTGACGCCGCCAGGCAAAAATAAGTTTTCTGTGTACATTCGTGTGGATGGGCGCGGGAGCCGACTGGCCTTGGGTACAGGTAATGCGGACGATGTGCGCAAGATCGAGCGCGTTGACGTTGGCGGCGGGGCGACATACCGTTGTGTAAAGTTGTAATCCTGCGGAGTGGAGACGATCATGAGCTACGTGCGCGAGAAGTTTGTGTCAACGGGGATCCTGGTGGTGGGGCTATGCCTTGCGCCGGTGGCGTTTGGCCAGGCGCAAACTTCGGGTTCTGC
>Ga0209624_10002570_pt1 | contig 13335 bp, 10 predicted proteins | sample JacPinW_OM2H0_O1_FD_188565 | JGI IMG/M metagenome (GOLD analysis project Ga0209624, IMG submission 188565) | Forest soil microbial communities from Algoma, Ontario, Canada - Jack Pine, Ontario site 1_JW_OM2H0_O1 (SPAdes) (version 2) | ecosystem: Environmental > Terrestrial > Soil > Boreal...
TTTCGATTGAGCGACAAGAAGACATCTTGAGAGGCGGCGTGGATGGGCAATGCGCTCCGAAATCACCTCCCCATGTTCGCAGGCTAGCATCATGATGCTCACTTCGTAATCTGCGCAAAAGTCGGCGGCGTCCAGAGCGGGACGATCATACGAAACCAGCCGCGAGTATCGCGGCCGCCGTAATTATGTTCGACCACGTCAGTGGTAGCGTAAGCCTGCAAAGTGAGCAGACCGAAGTCGTAGCCGAATAGCCCACCGGCTGCGAATTGGGTTTGTTGCTGATAGCCAGCAATTGGACGAGTGAGATCGCTGGAGCCGTAAGCCACCGGTCCGAGCTGCCATCTGCCGAATTTTTTGACAGCCGTCAGGTCGATATTGATGAAGTCCGGATTGCAGCCATTGAAGCCGAACGGAGCCGGGCATGGCGAGATTTGTGGCCGGTTGGTGACCTGATCAAGTTGGATGCCGTAGATGACGTTCGCCGTCAGATTCCAATCATTGCCGGTATAGCTCAGCGCGAGGCGCTGATTGAGCGTGGTCGAACTGAACGCCACCGACTGGTCGATGTCGGAATAGGCACCGAAGGCGTAGCTGACACCAAACCCATTGCCGAGATCCCAAGCCAATTGCCCAAGCAGGGCGGGATTGAATACGCTAGCGTTATAAGAAGTGTTTTGGACTCCGGTCTCGATCAGGGGTGTCACCGAAAAAAACTGCACCCTCGCGCCGAGAACTGTCCAGGGCGTGGACCAGGTAACAATCGGAATCGTGATGCCGAGGCAACTGGCCGGCGTTGTATTTCGGCAGCCCCAGTCTGCCGTATTTGTGAAATAAAGGCCCGGCGAAAGGGGCGCTCCAGCCGCGATGCCCACTGTTTCGCCCGGTTGCGTAACAGACCCGGCAAGGGTCGGCGAGATTCCGCCGGAAATCAACAGCGCACCGACTGTCGCTATGGCCGCCAATTTATGTCGCATTCTCCCCTCGATGGGGATGCCAACGACCGCCACGGACTTTTTACTACATGCCAACGCGCCTGGTTAGGGGGCATGGATCTGTGCCAGGCCTTTTCCACGAGTTTATTTGTGGAGTTGATTTATCCTCCAGTATCCCATCGTCTTGATTGAAGCCGCCGGCTTCTGCAAAACGATAGTTTAATTGACGGGCGTTCTAAGCTCAGTTTGCGCCCATCATGACCTTCATTGAGGTCGTTTGCCGACATATCAGCCTTGCTGATTATTCCGCAGGACGTGTTTGGGAGTGGCCGGAGGCCGCCTCCTCCTTTTTCCTTCTTCGCATCATCCAGGTTTGCAACTGATCAAAATAGATGTAGATGACCGGCGTCGTATAGAGAGTCAGTATCTGCGACACGGCGAGGCCACCTACGATGGCGTAGCCAAGCGGCTGGCGAATCTCGGACCCGGTTCCTGTTCCGAGCATCATCGGTACGGCGCCCAGCAGCGCTGCCATCGTGGTCATCAAGATCGGTCGGAAGCGGAGCATGCAAGCCCGGTAGATCGATTGCTCAGCCGTCAAACCCTCACCAAGTTCCACTTGTTGAGCGAAATCGACCAGCATGATGCCGTTCTTCTTGACGATGCCAATAAGTAGAAGAATGCCGACGATTGCGATCACGCTCAAATCGAAGTGAGCTGCCATGAGCAGCAGCAGCGCTCCGAGGCCGGCTGCCGGCAGTGTCGAAAGGATCGTGACCGGGTGGACCAAGCTCTCGTACAGAATGCCGAGGATCAGATAGATCACGAAAAGCGCTGCGGCGATGAGAATCGGCGTGCTTTTCAGTGATGCGCCGAACGCCTGGGCGTTGCCCTGGAAGCTTGTCTGCAGCGAGAGCGGCGGGCTGAGCTCTTTCACAGCGTTCTCGATAGCGCTTACCGCTGGGCCGAGGGCGACGCCCGGCGCCAGATTGAACGAGATCGTTACTGAGGGAAACTGTCCTTGATGGTTGATGACCAGCGGTGAGACCTTGATGGCCGTGTCGACCAGTGTGGATATTGGCACTTGTTGGCCGGTCGATGATTTGACGTAGATGCCATTTAGCGCTTCTGGACCGTACTGAAACTTGGGATCGACCTCCAGAATGACGTGGTACTGCTGTAGGGCGGTGTAAATGGTCGATACGATGCGCTGGCCGAAAGCGTCGTCGAGCGTATTGTCGACGGTGTAGGGCAGGATGCCGTAACTCGACGCGACTTCGCGCTTGATCTTGATGTCGAGCATTGGCGCGGTATTGAGTTGATCGGTGGCGACGTCGACAATACCAGGGGTGGCCTTGAACGTGTCGAAGAACTTGGTCGCCCACACGCTGAGCTCGCCGGCGTCGGCGTCGTTTATGGTGTATTGAAACTGCGTCTTGTTCAGCCGTGCACCGATGGTGATATCCTGAGCGGCTTGCATATAAAGCGTGATGCCCTGGATTCTCGCGAGGTTGGCGCCTAACCGCGCGATCACCTTGTCGATCGGGTCACGTTGGCCATGGGGCTTGAGCTGAATGAATACCCGACCGTCGTTGAGGGTGTAGAGGCCACCACCCGGGCCAACCGCCGATCCCACTGTGACAACGGCGGGGTCTTGCATGATGACGTCTTGCAAGGCTTGTTGGCGTTCCCGCATGGCTGCGAAGGAAATATCTTGCGCCGCCTCGGACTGGCCGATGATCAACCCGGTGTCCTGCTGGGGAAAAAAGCCTTTAGGGATGACCACATAGAGATACCCAGTGAGCGCGATCGTGCCGAGCATCACCATGAGCGTGATGAAGCGGTGTCGCAGCACGATTTTGAGGCCAGCTTCATAGAGGTTGAGAATGCCATCGAAGCCGCGCTCGGATACGCGGTAGAGCCACCCGTGCTCCCTGTGCCCGGGCTTGAGCACATATGCGCACATCATCGGCGTGAGTGTCCGCGAGATCAGTAGTGATAGAACCAAAGCCGCGCTCACCGCGACGGCGAACTCGCGGAATAGCAATCCGACATAGCCGCTCATCAGGAACAACGGAATGAACACGGCGATGAGTGAGAAGGTGATCGCCATGACGGTAAAGCCGATTTCGCCAGATCCCTTCATGGCCGCATCGTACGGCGAGAGGCCAGTTTCCATGTGCCGCACGATGTTCTCGATCTCGACGACGGCGTCGTCGACCACGAAGCCGACCGCGATCGACAGGGCCATCAGGGAGAGATTGTCGAGGCTGTACCCCAGCGCGTACAGCACCGCGAAGGTGCCGATCAAGGCGAGCGGCACGGTGACCGCCGGGATGACCGTCGCCCAGAAATTACGCAGGAATAAGAAAATCACCATCACCACCAGCGCGACGGTCAGCAGCAAGGTGTTCTGCACGTCGGCGACCGATGCGCGGATTGTCTGGGTGCGATCTGAAATGATATTGACCTTGATGGCAGGGGGAATCGAGGCCTCGAGCACGGGAAGCATGGCTTTGATCCGGGCTACTGTCTCGATGACGTTGGCTCCCGGCTGGCGTTGGATGGACAGTAGGATCGCTCGCTTCGTGTTGAACCATGCTGAAATGAACTCGTTCTCGCCCGCACTGATGGCGTGCCCGATATCGCGGATGCGGACAGGCGAACCGTTACGATAGGCGATGACCAGATCAGCGTATTGGTCGGGCTTGAATAGCTGATCGTTGGTATTGAGCGTGAAGGTTTGCCGCGGACTGTTAAGCGTACCTTTCGGCAGATCGACGTTGGCTTGGCCGAGCACCGCGCGCACATCTTCGAGGTTGATGCCGCGATCCGCGAGCGCCTGCGGATCGACTCGTACTCGGACGGCCGGCTGCTGCTCACCTCCGATGCCGACGAGACCGACTCCGGATATCTGGGAGAGTTTTTCCAACAAAATATTTTGCGCATAAGCATCGACAACAGTCAGCGGCAAGCTGTCTGAAGTGATGCCAAGCACGAGGATCGGCGTGTCGGCCGGATTGACTTTGCGGATTTCCGGCGGATACGGCAGGTTTTTCGGGAGGTACGCACTCGCTGACTGGATCGCAGATAGAGTATCGCTGACAGTCCCATCGATCTGCCGGCTCAATTCGAATTGCAGGGTGATTTGGACGTAGCCGAGCGCACTCGCCGATGTCATCTGCGTGAGGCCCGGGATCTGCCCGAACTGCAGCTCGAGCGGTGATGCCACCGTTTCTGCCATGGTCTGCGGATCGGCGCCCGGCAACTGCGCGGTCACGGACAAGGTGGGATAGTTTACGTTCGGCAATGCCGCCACCGGCAGGAGCGGATAGGCGATCAAACCGCCGGCTAGCAATCCGACCATCAGCAGGGCGGTCGCGATCGGTCGCTCGATGAACGGTGCGGAAATATTCATGGGATCGGCGCCTGCAGTGCGCTTTGTGCAGCCGCTTCCTCTGCGGCGCGTCCGTGCAGGATCGTGACATGGGCTCCGGGTTGAAGCTTGTACTGCCCGTCGGTTACCACCTGCTCGTTGGCCTTGAGGCCAGAGTCGATGAGCGCCTGACCCCCGCTGATTTGGGCGATTTTGATCGAGCGGATAGCCACCGAGCTATCCGGGTTGATCACATATACATAAGCTCCCTGCGAGCCTTGCAGCACGACTGATGCGGGAACGGTCAGACCGTCATGGCGCGTGTCGAGCAACAGCCGCGCGTTGACGAGCTGACCCGGCCACAGCAGATGCTTCTTATTGGGAAATTCGGCTCGTAGCCTGATCGTGCCGGTGGATTGGATGATCTGGTTATCGATGAGGTTCAGGATGCCCCGATCGAGCTGCTTGCCGTCCTGACTATCGACGAAGACCGTAACCGTTCCGTGCGACAGGAGCTCTTGAATAGGAACGAAATTGGCTTCCGGCAACGTGAAAATCAGTGAGATCGGCTCGATCTGAGTGATATCAACCAAGCCGTTGACGTCGGTCGGGTGGATGATATTGCCGATGTCGATCTGTCTGATCCCGCTGACACCATCGATTGGCGAGGTGAGGTTTGTGTAACTAAGGTTGACACGCGCGCTTTCGATGATCGCCTCGTCGGCTTTAATTATGGCGACGAGCTGATCAACAATGGCCCTTTGCGATTCAGCGAGCTGAACTGCGATCGACTGTTGTTTCGCGAGATCAGTGTATCGATTGAGATCGATCTTGGCATTCTCCAGGTGTGCCTGGTCACGGTCGCGATTGGCGATCGCCTGATCGAGTTCAGCTTGATACGGTCGCGGGTCGATCACCGCGAGGAGGTCGCCTTTCTTCACTTGCTGACCTTGCTGAAAGCTGATCTTGACGAGCTGTCCAGTGATCTGGCTGCGTATCAGCACGTTGTTATACGCGATCACCGTGCCGACGCCGCGCAGGTAGATCGGAACATCGCCGCTTTTGACGGTGGCGGCAACGACGCCCACGGGCGGCGGCGGTGCGGCCGGCGCTTGTGGTGCCGGCGTTGAGTGAAAAGGAGACGTGCGCGTCACCGCCACAGCGCCACCAGCGGCAGCGACCGCGAGCACAGCGAATGTTATTAGCATCTTGGTTTTGCGTGCTCGTTTCGCCATGCTGCCTACTCAGGGCATCGTCGAAGTCGACGGACAGGGCACCGTTATTGCCGGCACTCTTGCGGTGCCGCCGAGGCGTTGCGAAGCATCGGTCGCCGAGCCGCCGAGACTCAGCGCCGGATCGGGAACGCCGCCGCTTAGACTTCGCGCCGTAACAGGAGCCGAGTTAAGCGGAGGCGCAGCGAGGTCGCCGGAACACGACGTCTCGGCTTGGGTCGCTATTGATGGAGAATTTGTTGTTTCCAAAGTCAACGTGGATTGAACCGGCAGTGAGCCGAGACCGTGCGTTCCGAGCCCCGTCGTACCGAGTCCACTGGTGCCTAGGGCGGTTACGCCAAGCGCCTTTGTGTTCGGCGAGGCGGTCGCAGTGGCCGGGGTCGATCTTCCGAGGCCCGACGATACGGGTGAAACCGGCGAGGAAGGATTAGCATTCGGCACGGTCGCGGCGGCGGAATTTGCGAAGTTTAGAGTGCCACTGACCCCGGAAGTGCTGCTCACCGAATTACATGGCGCCGCCGTGCTGGCCACGCCGATGCCGGAGGACGTGAAGCCGTTTGTTGGGCTAAGGCCGCCGCTTGTTGGGCTCAATCCGCCGGCGTCGAATGGCGAGAGAGCGACCGCGCCAGGGCCTCCGCTCGAGCACGGCCCGGGCTTGGTCGCGTCGGTAAACGGTGCCGGAGTGGTTTGGGAATTATCACCCAGAGACTGGCCGAAATCCGCTCCGAGGGGTGACGTTGCGTTGATGCCGCCTTGGCTCGGCGCGCTGATCCGCGAATTACCGAGGGTTTGGCCGAAGTCCGCCCCGAGCGGCGAGGTCGCCCCTATACTGCCCGGGCTCGACGCGTCAGTCTGCGCCACGCTCTGGCCGAGGCCAAACGTGGCGGCGAGGATCGTAGCCGCTGCAAGAAGAGATTTCATCTCAATCTCCGTTGCGATTGGCTCCCGTCCGAAAAGACAACGGTATCAACTTCGCTTACGCAACTCGCAAGCGGCAAAGATGATCCGCTCCAAATGCCTAAAAACTGGCAAAAGGGATCAACCGCTCACACACTAGCAACACTCATAGATCCTGAACAAGGATCCTTCAAACGTGCACAGATGTTGATGCTGGACTTTCACGACGCAAGGAGAACGGCATGACTACTGTCAAGGGAGCGCACGTGCGGAAGAGGACAATTGCTGTCATAGCAGCCGCCTTGCTTGGCGCGTCGACGATGGGAGGTAGTGCCCTGGCGCGCGGCGGTCATGGCGGCGGTCACGTGGGCGGTGGCGGTCATGGCCACATGGGAGGGCACGGCTTCGCGACGGCGCATGGACACTACGGCCACGATAGCCGCCGGCTTGCTAGGGGTTTCCGTGGTTACGGCGGCTTATACGGGTTCGCCGGCGGTAACGGTTACTGTAATCCCTACGTCTACCCCTACAACTGCTATTAATCGACTAGGGGATTCGTCGTCTGCAATCGCGTGCCGTCCTCTGCAATCTGACTGCGCGCTCAAGTTTTTGTATAGACGCCAACTGTCGAGATGGCTAAGCCGCCGCGATTGGATGCGGGTGCATGATCACGTGCGGAGCGCGCGGCAAGAAAATTCGCGGAACCGCCTTCGCGACGATGAGAGACGCGCAGCGAACTATTAGCGCACCGCTTTTAAATGCTCGATAGCCGATCTGATAGCCGAAGGTTTGGCCGAGCAGTCATTCAAATCAGACTCCATTTTCGCACGCGTTTCGCCGACGTCTCCACTCTCAAGCCCGCAGTCGTATCTTTAAAGCAGAGCGCAACGGGATCGTCGCCAGATCAATATCGTTGGCGCGCCCCGATCAGAAATCGATAGCTAAAGTCGGAGGCTCTTCCGCGCGATGGTGATAGTTGGCAGCCAGCGCTGGGTCTTAGGCCCAGACGGCAAAAGCTATTTTAGATATATCAAAACTGGAAAAGAAGTTGAATCGCAATCACGCAACACTATCAACGCGATGGCAGCCACACTATCACTCGGTGGCAGTGAAGTGCGCAAATATCGGTCAGAAGAATGCAACAGGAAGAGCCAATCGGGGTGGATTTTATTTCATAAGAGAGGGTATCAGGAGCAGGAGCAAAGAGATGCTTTCAAGGCGAAACATCCTCGCGACGGCCGCTGCAGGCGTAGCATTGTCCACCACGACGGCTCGCGCGGCCACCTTCGGCAACCCAGATGAACCGGCCGAAGGCGCGGTCAATGTCACCAACCCTAAGGCGCTGATAGATCCCGGGCCTCAGGATCAAGGTCTCGCCGGAAATGAGCCCGCCTTCCTTGACCCGCCGGCAACCGACGTCAACGGCATGCCGCAGTATTGGGCTTCGTTCAATCTGTCGCCCAAGCGCATTCAGAACGGCGGCTGGGCACGGCAGATTACCCAAGACGATTTTAAGATTTCGACGACCATCGCAGGCGTGAACATGCGCCTTGGCCCGGGCGGTGTTCGTGAACTTCACTGGCATCAGCAAGCCGAATGGGCGATTATGACCTACGGCATCTGCCGTGTCACGATTCTGGACCAGAATGGACGTCCGCAAGTGGCGGATGTGAAGGAGGGCGACCTCTGGTACTTCCCAGCAGGCTTGCCTCATTCATTGCAGGGTTTGGAACCTGATGGCTGCGAGTTCGTCATCGCCTTCGATAACGGTAATTCATCGGAATTCAACACCCTGCTGGTGACCGATTGGATCGCCCATACGCCACCCGACGTGCTGGCCAAGAATTTCGGCGTGCCGGCGGAGGCGTTCAAAAATATTCCCCTGCACAACAGATGGATCTATCAAACGAACACCCCGGCGCCGCCACTGGCAGCCGTCGAGGCACAGATGGCGGCAGTTGCCGGCAAGCCGCCCAATCCGTTTGTGTTCAGGCTCGGCGATATGGCGCCGAATCGGGAAACGAAAAGTGGGACAGTTCGTATTGCCGATAGCACCAACTTCCTTGCATCAAAGACCGTTGCCGCTTCGATGGTCACGATCAAGCCGGGTGGCCTGCGAGAAATGCATTGGCATCCCAACGCCGATGAATGGCTGTACATTCTCAAGGGTGCCGGACGTGCGACCGTTTTCAACACTGGACCACAAGCCATCACCGCAAACTTTCATTCGGGTGACATCGGTTACATCAAGAAGGCGTTTGGCCATTATCTCGAGAACACCGGCAACACCGACCTCGTGTACATGGAAGTGTTTCGCGCCGACCGCTTCGAAGAAGTGTCGCTGTCGGATTGGTTAGCTCACAGTCCTATCGACATGGTGGCTGAGACGCTGAACCTCGATCGGTCGGTTGTCGCTCAGTTTCCCAAGAACAGGCCCGATATCGTTCCGGTTTGATCGGGAGCAAAGAGCTATCGCACTTGCGTGCTTGTCGCATGCGCGCGCGGCAGCGCGCCGTCCGGGCGATCGCCCTTCGCTCGGGATGTACCTATCTGAGGAGGCTCTCACAAAACGATTCAAGCAAGCCCGTTCGCTCGCGGCGTGAGATTGATGCGGGCCTCCAACCGACGGCGCAAAATCAACTCTTCTCCTGTTCCCGGCGCTTGGCTTTCGGAACGGCATCCACCATGCTCAAGAAGGCCCGCGCGGCACGGCTGGCGTGACGCTCGCGGTGGGCGAGTACATGGAACTCGCGTTCGGGCAGACGAAAATCGATCTGCTGCAGGAGACCGGCCTCAAGACTGGGCGCCGCGATTGAAGCGGAAATCACGGCTGCCCCCAGGCCGGCTTCTGCGGCGGAGCGCACCGCTTCGTTTGAAGGCAATTCCAAGACAACGCGCAGCGCGTGGGCTTTCAGGCCGAACTCCGTGAGCGCGGCTTCGAAGACTGATCGGGTGCCTGATCCGCGCTCGCGCAGCACCCATTCGACTTCCACGAGGTCCCAAGGCGAGACTTTGTCGCGCATGACCAATTGGTGATCGGGGGCCGTGACAACGATAATCTGGTCCCGCGCAACCGCCGTGCTGGTGAGCTGCTCACTGTGAATGACTGCTTCCACAAAGCCAAGTTCCGTCTCCCTATTCTCGACCGCCCTCGCTACTTGGACCGTATTTCCGATACTTGCTCTTATCTCGATCTGCGGATAGGCGCTGCGAAATGCGGCTAAATGCCGGGGCAACCAGTAATTCGCAATGGTTTGGCTCGCCTGAACTGAAAGGACGCCTCGTTTCAAGTTGCTGAATTCCATGAGTGCCAACTCGGCCGCCTCGACAGTGGCGAGTACCGCGCGGGCTTCCTTCAAAAAGGCTTCACCGGCGTCGGTCAGTTCAATGCGGCGTCCGATCCGGCTAAAGAGCTTCGTTTGGTGCCGCCCCTCAAGGCTTGCGATCGCGTGACTGGCAGCAGACTGCGCGAGGTTAAGGGCCTCAGCTGCTTGCGTCACATGCTGCCGCTCTGCAACGGCCACAAAGATACGAAGTTGATCCAGTGTCACTCCCATCTCCTCTCAGCACGATGGGGCCGCATACCTCCGAACCACCGATCAATCTGCCCACAAGATCATATCCAACACCAATCGGCATTGGAAATATTGCCTTTCATCATCCAGGTTGGGGTTGTCACTTGCTACATCACTGACCACACAACGATGAGGAGGTTGAAATGGTTAACAAGATCAGCACCGTACTGGCTGCGGCACTCGTGATTGCTTCGGTCGGCGCCGCGTCGGCACGTCCGGCTTGGGAAACGACGCGGTTTTTCGCGCCCGCCGAGCGTTACGACGGGGTGGTCTACCCGCACAGCGACGAGCGCTTTTGTTATATGCCGAGTTCACCCTGCGGCAACAATCACCGCGTCACGAACTAACGCATCTGCCTCAGAGATGCGATCGATAAATAGTCCTGAGCATCATGGGGCCGCGGCCTTTCAACGGGCGCGGCCCCTTATATTCGTCAGCCACTTGTCGATCGGCCTCGTCGCGCGAGAGGGATGAGGTTCAACGTGACCCTCATCACAAATCATGACGCATCTGTTTGATCTGACAGCAGATCGATTTTATCGATCATTCCTAACACCAATGAAGGTTGGAAATTCCCCCTTTCGTGGCCCAGTTTCACTTCGATCACTGAGAATAAGGAGCTAGGTCATGAAAAATCGAGTTCAAAGCAAAATACTCGCAATTGCCGCGGCTACGTTGATTGGATTAACCGGCAGCGCTGCTCTTGCGCGCGGCGGTGGCGGGTTTGGTGGCGGTCATGTCGGTGGCTTCGGGGGTGCTCACGTGGGCGTCTTAGGCGGCTCTCATGTCGGCGGCCTTGGCATGGCTCATATGGGCGACCTTGGCATTCACCCGATGGTCACGCCCGACATCTCGATGCACCGCAGCCTGGATGGCCACGGCCTTGGACACACACGGATCTCTCACGAATTGGGACACCATCACGTCCGCGGTCTGTACGGTGAACCACTCTACAACACGAACGATTGTTCCCTTCCGGATGATCTCACGATTGAAAGCTGTCCGATCAATCCGGATACGGAATAGGAGACCGCGGTGAAAATCGTACTCGCGTTGCTCATATTTGGAAGCATCGCTTCCTCCGCATCGGCAGCCGGTACGGAGATGCACGAAATGGCGTCAGAGCACGCCTCTCCGCAACAGCAGTCAACAAGCCAGCCAATGATTCCTGGCACGCTTGCGCGCGATCGAAATTTCGACGGCGGCGCTGGCGGATTCGGACGTTGGTAACGGGAGGCCATCATGGAACAAATCAAATTCGCCAGATCTGGTCTGATCACCTCACGCATCGGTCTCGGCACCTGGGCTATGGGCGGTTGGATGTGGGGCGGTACGGACGAGGCTCAGTCGATCGCAACCATTCGCTCCGCTATCGATCGTGGCGTGACACTGATCGACACCGCTCCGGTCTACGGCTTTGGCCGCTCCGAGGAGATCGTCGGCAAGGCGCTGGAAGGATCGTTGCGCCACAAGGTGGCAATCGCCACGAAGGTTGGCCTCGCGTGGAAAGGCGATACTGTCTATCGCGATTCCCGGGCTGCTCGCCTTCGAAAGGAGGTCGAGGATTCACTGCGGCGACTCCGCACGGACGTTATCGATCTTTACCAGGTGCATTGGCCGGATTTGGAGACACCGATTGCGGAGACCGCACGGACGATGGAAGATCTGCGCCGCGAGGGCAAAATTCGAGCGATCGGCATCAGCAACTTTTCGCCGGCGCAGATGCGCATGTTCAGCACGGACGCCAAGCTCGACGCCGTGCAGCCGCCATACAATCTCTTTGAACGCGATATCGAGGCCGACGTAATGCCCTACGCGGTGGATGCAGGACTTACTGTTCTGAGCTACGGTGCGCTCTGTCGCGGTCTTCTAAGCGGACGGATGAGCGCGGACACGGAATTCAATGGCGACGATCTCCGCAACGTCGATCCGAAATTTCAAGGTAAGCGCTTCCGCCAGTATCTCGATGCGGTCGCCGAGCTCAAGAAGTTGGCGAAAGAGCGCTTTGGCAAATCGGTATTGGCACTCGCGGTGCGCTGGGTGCTCGATCAAGGCCCAACGATCGCCCTCTGGGGTGCTAGGCACCCTGGTCAGCTTGACCCAATCAGTGATGTCGAAGGCTGGCATATTGACGCCGCGACCAAACACGACATCGATGCCATCCTCAAGCGCTTCATCGTCGACCCCGTGTCGCCGGCATTTATGGCGCCGCGTGTGGCCCGGCCCAAGCAGCAGAAGGCGGCCTGAGCGCCGGTTCCAATAGGCCGCGGGCTGGTTGCAATCCGGAGGGCCCGACATCAGGATCAGTTGAGTGCCTCATGCTGCGAGCGTGGTGGATTGGGTTCATTAGGGATGGCGCAACGGTCATCCGCCATACTACGTAGCGGACGGCCGCAATCCAAAACGGGCTTTGCCAGCCCTCTGTTCGCAAACTCAATAGCGCAACCTCTCACCAAGGTCGGGTCCTTCTTGAGAGCGGATCCCACGCGGTGGCGCAGCCCCCGAAAGCGCGGCAGCCAGACCCTCCAAATCGTGGATCAACACTGTCAACGGTCAATGGTCTCGTTCAATCGCGAGGGCGCGTAGCCATTTTTGCCGTCTGATTCGTCGCAATTTGCAGCTTGTCAGACAGCCATGAGCGGCCGACGGCTCCGGCCTGTTCGCCCCCTGCCAAGATGGACGCAAAGCGCCAGCCTTCATGAAGCTTAAGCGTCCATTTCTGGACGGAAACACGGATCGTTTGATCGCCAATAGTGACCTTTTAAGCCAGCGCACAATCTTCTGAGATGCAGCCACTCGCCTTGAGCTTAAGCGCGCTTGCCTTAGGCGCTGGGACCCAGTCTTCGGGTTCCGACGAGTAACGAGAGGGGCTATTGAGCGACTACGTTCCCCCGCCGGCCATCGCGCGTAAGGTCGCGAAATTCATTTCTCCCGTTTGGAAGGCTGCACCATCCGAAAAGCCGGCAGCATTCGCTGTCGCGGCCCGATACGTATTCGGATTGGCGGCAGACCGAGATTTTCCGCAGACCGACGCTGCTGATTGGCTGCAAAACACGGCCGTTGTTATGGGCCTAGTCGGCACATACGGCGAGGACGAGGTGCAGCACTGGTTAGCGGAGGCCGCAGATTCTCCGCTGTTCGAGGATGAACAGGAAATCAGACGCGAATTCCTTCGCCAGTGCCTTTACACCGACGGCGGCACTTTAATCTGCAATCTGGCGAACACCCTCACTGCGCTAAGGACAGCGCTGCCACACATTGTAGCTTACGATGACATGGGACGCACGACCGTCTTGATGAAATCACTAGAAAAGGAGCAAGAC
>Ga0209624_10002571_pt1 | contig 13328 bp, 16 predicted proteins | sample JacPinW_OM2H0_O1_FD_188565 | JGI IMG/M metagenome (GOLD analysis project Ga0209624, IMG submission 188565) | Forest soil microbial communities from Algoma, Ontario, Canada - Jack Pine, Ontario site 1_JW_OM2H0_O1 (SPAdes) (version 2) | ecosystem: Environmental > Terrestrial > Soil > Boreal...
GCTCCCGCAGGTCCAAAGAATAAGCTCGCGCCATCCCCGCTGGCCTCCAAACCCAGCCAGCAGGTTGAATCTGACTCGCGCCCTCTTGGGAATCCCCTTCGATTCAGTCAAAGCAGATCGCGCTCTAGGCGGCAAAACTGCCCAGCCGTGGCCGTAAGCTTCCGAGCCTCCCGTGCGCGCGTATCAGGCAGGGCGCGTCATCGGATAGCCACGTCCGACGTAATCGAAATCCCGCAACTCCTGGCGCTCGAGGTCGGCTTGGATTGGCGCGGTGCCATAAGCGCGAATCTCCTGAATTCGGAACGACCCCGCCTTGAAGATGAAGCAGTCGACCCCACGAAGAACGCGACCATTTTTGGCGAACTGCGTCCACTCAAGCGCGGCCGCGCGTCGATAGGCGTCAACCAGCACCATATCGACGGTCCAGAAGTGACCCAGCTCGCGCACTCTCTTCGAGAAATTGGCACCGATCGTCGATGCTCCCGACCATTTTGGGCCGGTCGGAAAATAATGGACTGCGTCAGAGCAAAAGCATGCAGCGATTGTCTCTGCATCGCCGTCATTGCAGGCCCGAATATAGGCCTTAACGGCCTGCTCGATACCGGCGGCGACGGTCTCTGCCGACATGATTGTTTCCCTGGTTGCACAGGCCTTGTTCGGGCACCCATCCTACTATGCTCAGTTTGAATTTCGCCATTCATGACCCGAAACAGACGAACGCTTTTTGGCGTGGTAGTGCAGCGCGCCATGAAACGAGTGGCCGTATTCGGAAATGCCGGCGGTGGGAAATCGACCTTGGCGCGGCAGTTGGCCGAGATCACAAGGCTGCCGCTTTACGTCCTTGACAAACTGCAATTCAGAGAGGGCGGCGCGGCTGTGCCGCACGATGAATATCTGGAGTTACACCGCGGTCTTTTGGCGCGTGAAACCTGGGTCATAGATGGCTATGGCGACGACATCACAATATGGGAACGATTGGGCGCAGCCGACACATTGATCCACGTCGATCTGACGCTTCCGGTTCACTATTGGCGGGTGACAAAGCGTCTGATCAAAGGTCTCTTTGTTGATCCGGAAGGCTGGCCGAAAGACAGCCCGCTTTGGAGCAGCACGATGTCAAGCTACAAGACGATCCCGCTGTGCCATCGATACATGACGCCCAGATACCGGCGCCTCGTCGCCGAAATGGCCGCGTCGAAGCGCGTCGCTCACCTCAGGTCGCCCGGTGAAATGGCGGCATTCCTTGATCACGTCAGAAACGAGTTCAGTGTTGGTTAGGCCGGGACTGGACACCCTCTATGCCGATGGGGCTCGCTCGCCGAGGCCGCCCGCGGCCGCGATGCGGAGGGCGGCGTGAAAGAGAATAGCCGCGCCGTCTACTGTTTCCGTAGGGAAGCGACCCTCGCCAAGCCGCCGGCGGCGATCTGGCCCTTTGTCTCCGACATCGCTCGCCTTTGGAAGTTCAACGGTTTGGCGCCCTACGGTTCGAGGAACGGATGGACGGCGAGGGTCGCGTCCGCCGCTTCGTCCGCGGCAAGCTTGGGCCTTTCCCGGCGCGATGGGAGGAGGATTTTGGCGAATGGCAGGACAATCACCGCGTTTTCCAGGTCCGAAACTACCAAAACGGCCCGATGCGGCGCTGGGAGTGGGGCTGCGAACTCGTTGCCGAAGGCGAGGGGTGTCGGCTGATCGTCACCGGCCTGGCCGAGCCAGCCGGCCTCTTGGGTTTCGTGGGGAAGCGTGCAGGCCTCTTTGAGGCTGAGTACGGCAAGGCCGTGGCGGGGATCGAGCGGATCATTCGCGAGAGCGACGGTTCCGCGTTTGTCCCGGGCTGGAGCGTCGAGGATCAGGCTGAGCCCGCCGCCCGCCAACGACTCGATGCGCTTGGCGCGGAACTCGCGCGCGATCCTGCTTCGCATGCTCTGGGGCCGAACCTCCTCGATTACCTGCGACATGCGCCGATCGTCGATCTGCGCAGCATTCGGCCCGTCGCGCTGGCGAAACTGTGGTCCGTTCCGCCCGACGACGCAGTGGAGTTGTTCCTCGCGGCGGCGCGGAAGGGCGTCGTGGCGATGGGATGGGAGCTGTTATGCCCGCGGTGCCGGGGGCGCGAAGTCCCGCGTGAGCCGGCTGCAGGACTTGGCCAAAGGTGCGCATTGCTCTTCTTGCAACATCGACTATGAGCGCAATTTCAGCCGCAACGTCCAGCTGACGTTTCACCCCGCGCCCTGGATTCGTCCGCTGTCGGACGGGCAGATGTGCATGCTCGGCCCGGGCTCGGCGCGGCACATCAAGTTTCAGGGCGAAGTCGCGGCGCAGTCGGCCAAGACCTTTGACCTGGCGTTGGCGCCGGGCCCCTACCGTTTTCGCACCGTCGAAGCCGGCGCCGAAGCGGATCGCGATATAGGCGCCGACGGAATCATCCCGACGCTGGTGGCGCGCGGTGGCGACATTTTGCTCGAAGAAGCGAGCGCCAGAGACGAGCTTGCGATTCGCAACGAAATCGACAAGCCGCTCGCCTTCGTCGTCGAGGACCGCAATTGGGCCAAGGATGCGCTGACGGGGGAGCGCGTGATCGCCATGCCCGCTTTCCGCCGGCTCGCCCCCGAGCAATTGCTGCGCCCCAGCGACAATGCCGAGATCGGCTGGATCGCCATCATGTTCACCGACCTCAAAGGCTCGACCGACTCTACGATGCGCTCGGCGACGCTCCCGCCTACAACCTCGTTCGCGACCATTTTTCGTTCCTGTCCGACCGGATCGAGCGCAATCACGGCTTCGTCGTCAAAACGGTGGGCGATGCGGTGATGACCGCCTTCTCCCGTCCCGATCACGCAGTCCGTGCGGCGCTCGCGATCCAGGACGGTGTCGCAAGCTTCAACTCCAGCCACGGTGGAAACGCGAGCGCGCCGCCCATCGTGTTGAAGCTTGGGTTTCATGCCGGTCCGTGCATCGCCGTCACCACGGGCGATGTGCTCGACTATTTCGGCGCGACAGTGAATGTCGCGGCGCGCCTCGAAAACCAGTGCCACGGCGGCGAGGTAATCGTCTCGGAGGATGTGGCGCGAGACGCCGAAACCGCGGCTGCGCTGGCGATCGGACGCAGATCGAAGAAACGGCGACGCTGCGCGGCGTCCGCGCGCCGGTTCGGTTTGCTCGAATCGAGGGCCGCCGCAAAAATTAGACAGCAAGGTCCGGAGTTCGGGCGCTTAACGATCGGCGTAGTCGGGGAACAAGACAAACCCCGGAGCCCTTCTTATGTTTAGCCCCATGACCGAAATGCGCCCACCCGACGCGCTGAGGGCGCCCGCCCGCGACGAAGAGCGCTGGCAGGCGGTCAAGCGCCGTGATCCGGCGTTTGACGGCAAGTTTCTGTTTGCCGTCCGCACCACCGGAATCTACTGCCGCCCAAGCTGCGCCTCGCGGCCGGCGAAGCGCGAGAACGTCTCATTCTTCGAGAGCGGCGCGGCCGCGGAGAATGCAGGCTACCGCGCCTGCAAGCGCTGCCGGCCCGAAAAGCTTGCCGCGCCCGATCCGCAAGTCGAAGCGGTCAAGCGCGCGTGCGCTGAGATCGAATCGACCGAGGAGGCGCCAAAGCTCGCCGACCTCGCCGCGAGCGTGGGCCTGAGCCCGTACCACTTCCACCGCGTCTTCAAAACGATCACCGGCGTAACGCCGAAGGCCTACGCGGCTCAGACGCGGGCGCGGCGCGCCGCCGAGGGGCTACGCACGGCCGGGACGGTCACGGAAGCGATCTACGACGCGGGCTTCAATTCTTCGAGCCGCTTCTACGAGAGCACGGAGGCTCGGCTCGGCATGACGCCTGGCGCAGTCCGGCGTGGTGGCGCGGGCGCTCGTATTCGCTTCGCGGTCGGCGAGGCGTCGCTCGGCGCGGTGCTGGTCGCCGCGACCAACAAAGGCGTGTGCGCGATCATGCTGGGCGACGATCCCGAGGCGCTGGTGCGCGACTTACAGGATCGCTTCCCGCGCGCTGAGCTTGAAGGCGGCGATCCCGAGTTCGAGCGCATGGTCGCGCAAGTGGTCGGCCTCGTCGAGGCGCCCGGTCAGCGCCTGGATCTGCCGCTCGATATCCGCGGCACCGCCTTCCAGCAGCGGGTGTGGGCGGCGCTGAGCGCCATCCCTGCCGGCAAGACCGCGACTTACAAGGAGATCGCCCAAGCCATCGGCCAGCCGAAAGCCGTGCGCGCCGTCGCCCAGGCCTGCGGCGCCAATCCTCTCGCCGTCGCGATCCCCTGCCATCGGGTGGTGCGGTCGGACGGCGATCTCTCCGGCTATCGCTGGGGCGTCGAGCGCAAGCGCAAGCTGATCGATCGGGAGGCGGCGTGATGAAGGCCTCTACGCTGACCCTCACCCCGACCGATCTCCCCCAGGGAAAGGGGACGACCGTCGCCTCAAGAAGGCCCTCACCCCAACCCCTCTCCCTGGGAGAGAGGGGCGAGCCCGGAGCGCCGCGCGCAGCCGCGCACGACGCGCTCGACTGGCCCGCGATCGAGCGCGATCTCGACGCCTACGGCTGCGCGATCACTCCGAAGCTCGTCTCGCGCGAGACATGCCGTGAGCTCTCGGCCCTGTACACTGACGACGCGCGCTTCCGCTCGCGCATCGTGATGGCGGCCCATGGCTTCGGCCGGGGCGAGTACAAGTATTTCGCCGACCCGCTGCCTGAGCTGATCGTCGCGCTTCGCCGCGGCTTCTATCCGCGCCTCGCGCCGATCGCCGACCGGTGGAACGAGGCGATGGGCGTGTCCGTCCGCTATCCCGCGGAGCACGAAACGTTCCTGGCGCGCTGCCATGACGCGGGTCAGAAGAGACCGACGCCGCTCCTGCTGCGCTACGGCCCCGGCGACTACAATTGCCTGCACCAGGACGTGTACGGCGAGCATCTCTTTCCGCTGCAGGTGGCGATCCTGCTCTCAGAGCCGGGGCGCGACTTTACCGGCGGCGAGTTCGTGCTGACCGAGCAGCGACCGCGCATGCAGTCGCGAGCCGAGGTTGTGCCGCTGACTCAGGGCGACGGCGTGATCTTCGCCGTGCGCGAGCGGCCGGTGCAGGGGACGCGGGGAACCTATCGCGTCAATCTGCGCCATGGCGTGAGCCGGGTCAAAAGCGGCGAACGCTTCACTCTTGGCGTGATCTTTCATGACGCGGCGTGACGCCCCGTTTCGATTGCGGAGCAAGGAACGGGCAGACGGATTGCCGCGCCGCGGGCAGACTAAACGGCGCAAATCCGCTCAAGAGGAAATCGCCATGTCCTTCCAAATTACAGGTCTCGACGCCGCGCCGTTCCGCCGCTTCTATGGACTCTCCGACGAGGAGCTTCAGAGCTTCGGCGTCAAGCGTTTCATCGCGGACGAGAAGCCCGGCTTTCCCGATCGCGTCGAGCTTCGGGACGTCGAGTCGGGCGAGACTTTGCTGCTTCTCAACTACCTCCACCAGCCGGCCGACACGCCCTACAGAGCGAGCCACGCCATTTTCGTCCGCGAATGGGCCGAGACGCCGTATCGGGCGGTGGACGAGATTCCGGACGTCCTCCGAATCCGCCCGATTTCGCTGCGGGCCTTTGACGCTTCGGGCGACATGGTCGACGCCGATCTCATCGAAGGCGACCTTGAGCCCACAATCGCGCGGCTGTTCGCCAATCCTGGAGCCGCCTACATCCATGCGCATTACGCCAAGCGAGGCTGCTATGCGGCGCGGATCGATCGGGCGTGAAGCGGGAGGGCGCGGCGTTGCGCCCGCGCGCTGTGTGACTTAAGTCCATGGGAGCCAACAAGTCCTCGAGGTTCCCATGGACGCCGTCCGCCAACCCGTGATCTTCGTGCCGCATGGCGGCGGCCCCTGCTTCTGGATCGAATTTCCGCCACCCTTCGGCCCGCACGCTTGGGACAACCTGCGCGACTACCTTGCCGGCGTTCTCAAGTCGCTGCCGGAGCGGCCGAAGGCGTTTCTGGTCATCACGGCGCATTGGGAGACGGATCAGCCGACCGTCAGCGTCAACCCGAAGCCCGGCATGCTCTACGACTATAACGGCTTTCCCGCGCACACTTATAAGCTGAGCTATCCCGCGCCGGGCGATCCGGAGCTGGCGGCTGACGTCAAGCGCCTTATTGAGGCGGCGGGTCTGCCCGTTGCGACCGATGGCGAGCGCGGCTTTGATCACGGCGTGTTCGTGCCGTTCCTCATCCTCGATCCGAAGGCCGAAATCCCGGTCGTCATGCTGTCGCTGCGCAAAGACCTCGACCCCGCCTTCCACATCAAGGTCGGCAAGGCGCTAGCGCCGTTGCGCGATCAGGGAATCGCGATTGTCGGCAGCGGCATGAGCTTCCATGACCTGCGCCATTTCCGCGACGGCGACACGAGGGCCTCGGCCGCCTTCGACGACTGGCTCGACGAGACGGCGAAAGCGCCTGGTCCGGAGCGCGAGGCGCGGCTCACCCAATGGGATAAGGCGCCGTCGGCGCGCGAATGCCATCCCCGCGAGGAGCACCTGTTGCCGCTGATGGTGGTGGCTGGCGCCGCCGGCGAAAGCAAGGGAACGCGCGACTTCAACGACAAGATCGGCGGCAAGATGATCTCGGCCTTCCGGTTCGGATAGGCCTTCCCCTTCGACACTGCGCTGAACCTTGAACGCGCCGTAGCGACGCTGAGCGTCGCGTCTGGGCCTTAGACGCGCCTCTTCTCCCAGTATGCCCGGATCGCCTTCGGCTGCTCGCCCCATGAGGACGGACGGGCGCGCCGGTAGACCGGCGCTCCCTCGCCCATTGCAATCGCCCAGCAACTTCACCGGAAGTCTCAGATTTCCGGAAGTGATCTGGAGCACAGCGCACGGCCCAAAATCGCGCTATCCCAAAGGCTGGCCGGAGCTGTGGCATTTGGCTGGCACGCCCCTTGCAACAGTTCGTTAACGGAAATGTGACGATTATGCATACGTGTCACAAATTGTACTTGGGGTGTGAACGCCTACTTAAGTGAACGCCATGATTCTCTCTCTCAGTCCAGAAGTCCGCGAAGCGGCGCTCGATCTCAGAGCGTTGCGCAGAAAGATCAAAGAGGCCGGCCAGCGGGCCTACGAATGGTTTCCAGCCGAAGCCAATGCGCGCGAACGCATGATTTGCCTCAGTCGTGAGCAACGCTTCGATGAAGAAGCGCTCAGCAGCCGGCAGACGCCGCCGCCTAAGCCTGGCGAAGGTTTCCTGAAGCTGGCCCGAAGTTCAAAGGGCTAAACCCTTTTCGCAACGCCGGTCGTCAACGATGCGGCGCCCGCGAGCGGCGGCGCCTCAATGCGGTTTGACGGACGCCAGGCCGAGGGTGGGGTCGTTCTTGTAGGGCTCCACGCATTGTTCTTCGCGCGCCCGTTCACGCTCGTTCGTCGTGTAGACGTGCGAGTCCTCGCCTGTCGCAATCGGCAGGATTGGCACTTTCGGAGACTCTTGCCGAAGCTCGAGCGCCCGCTCGACCATCATGCACTGCAAGACTTTGTCGACCCACCAGATGTGACTTAACGCTAGTCCGCCCGGATCAGGCGCCGCGACCGTCGCCGGCCAGACCGAGTTGTTCTGTTCCCTCGCTAAGAGCTGTTGGTCGATTTTCCCCTTGATAGTGTTGTGGCAATTGTAGGCAATTTCCAGGAGGATTCCGACCGACAACGGATCGGACCCGTGCGGTTGCAGCCCTTTCAGAGTGTAAGTCTGACAATCAATCGAACTGACATTCAGCTTTCGGTCTTCAATGCCAAACTGTGAATCGACGGCGATCTTGAGAGTCGACGCCAAGATGTTATGCTGAAGCTCCCAGTCTTTGTTCGCGGCGTAAAATCGCTTGACCGCGGCGTCTAACTTAGCGCCCTCGGTCCTGGTTTTGATGGCGTCGTTCATTCCGTAAGTCGAGAGCCATTTTTCGTCGATAAGCTTGTCCAAGTTTTCGAGGGCAGTCACCACCGCCGCGGAATCTTTTTCGATTGTTGCGGTTCCGGTTTGGTATTCCCAGCTGCGGCCTTGAAAGTAAAAGCTGATGGCGGTGCCGACGACGCCGGACGCCAAAATGAGTCCGCCGATCGCGCCCGCCACCCGATTGGTCCAGGATTGGGTGTGACCCGGCTTCGCGGATGGGCCTGAGACATTATCGGTTTCGTGTTCAGCCACCCGCGAATCCTCAAGCCGCGGCCTATGCGGCGATGCGTGTTCAGAAAAACATCAATCCGGCGGCAATAATGGCGCCCATCTTGGCATGAGATGCAGATCCGCGCCCGTCCATGGATGCGCGAGCGCGACCTCTTCATTCAGCTCGACGCCGAGGCCCGGCTCTTCCGGCGGGATGACGAAGCCATCCTCCCAGCGGATCGGCTTCTTCAGGATCTGAGTATGGAAGCCGTCCCATCGCTCGATGCTCTCGAGGATAAGGAAATTCGGGCTGCACGTCGCGAGCTGGATGTTGGCTGCGCCAACGATCGGGCCGCAATAGAGATGCGGCGCGATCTGCGCGTAGTGCGCTTCCGCCATCGCGGCGATCTTCTTAGCTTCCAAAATCCCGCCGACGCGGCCCAGATTCATCTGCAGGATTGAGGCGGCGCCGGTTTGGAGCACGCGCGCGAATTCGTATTTCGTCGTCAGGCGCTCGCCGGTCGCGATCGGCATGCGGCATTGCGCGGCGACTCTGGCCATTTCCTCCGGCGCCTCGGGCGGCGTCGGCTCCTCGAACCATAAAGGCTCATAGGGTTCGATGCGCCTTGCCATGCGCAGCGCGCCGGAGACGGTGAACTGACCGTGCGTCCCGAACAGAAGATCGCATTTCGTTCCGACCGCCTCGCGAAGCGTCTTCAGGAACGCTTCGCAAAGCTCGAGCCGCTCAAGGCTCGGCTGGCGCGGGTCGAAGGTCGAGTACGGCCCGGCCGGATCGAGCTTCACCGCCGTGAAGCCCTGCGCCATATATTTGAGCGCGCGCTCAGTGGCGGCATGCGGATTCGAATAGACCGGACTGTCGGAATAGGCGTGCGAGCCTGGCTCGTCCGGATAGAGGTAGGTGTAGCTGCGCAGCCGCTCGTGCACCTTGCCGCCGAGCAATTCGTACACCGGCTTGCCGACCGCCTTGCCGACGATGTCCCAGAGCGCCATCTCGATGCCGGAGAGGACGCCCATCAGCGAGATGTCGGGCCGGCCCGAATAGCCGCGGCCGTAAACATTGCGCCAGAGCGCCTCGATGCGGAACGGATCGGCGCCCTCGACATGGCGCTCGAACACGTCCTCGATCATCGCCACAATCGCCTTGGGCGCGAAGCTCGCGGCGTAGACTTCGCCGACGCCCTCGATCCCGCAGGCGGTCTTGAGCTTCAAGAACAAAAAGTAGCGGCCGCCGAAGGCGGGCGGCGGATTGCCGACGACGAAAGTTTTGAGCTCGGCGATTTTCATCGGCGACGGGTCGGCGGAGGAGAGGGCAGGGGCCGAACTTCGGTCCCTAGGCGTTCGCGCGCGCCTTTCGATGTGGTAACCCGCGGCTCGCCTCTGTCCAAGCCCCCATGAATATGCGCCAGGAGTCCATGATGGCCGAAACGATCGCCTTCGTCCTGCGCAACTTGCCGGTGTTTCTGTTCGTCGCGGCGCTGGCGCATGCGTTGGTGAGGCGAACCGACGCTTCTGGCCCCGAGCGCTTGCTCGGATGGATCCTGCTCTTGCCCATTGGCGTCACGGGCCTGTGGGCCGCGGTCTTTCATCTCTTTTTTCCTCAAATCGCAGCGGCGGACATTGGCTGGGAGGTCAGTCCTTTTCAGTTCGCAGTGGGCCTGGCGGATTTCGCGATTGGCGCCACCGCCTGCGTGAGCTTCTGGCGCAGCCTGGACTTCAAGGCGGCGGCGGTCATGGCGACTTCGATCTTCCTTCTCGGCGACGCCGTCGCCCATGTGAAACAGATGATCGTCGCCCGCAATTTCGCGCCCGGCAACGCCGGCGTTCCCTTTTACAGCGATATCGCCTTCCCCTTGCTGGCGATCATTCTCCTGGTGATCGTGCGGCGGTCGCAGGCGGCGCCGCGAATCTCCTAAAGTCGCTCAAAACACGATGACGTTGCGCAATGCCGCGCCGGAGCGCGAGGAGGCCAGAGCCTCGTTGATCGACTCGAGCCGATAATGCCCGCTGATCAATTGGTCGAGCTTGAGGCGCCCCTCGCGATAGCGCTTGACGATCATCGGCACGTCGATCGCAGGCCGCGCCGAGCCCATCTTGGAGCCCAGAATCCTTTGGCCGTCGGCGGCAAGCCAGCCGGGATCGATCGTCGCCATGATCCCCGACGCCGGCATGCCGACCAGAACGGTCGCGCCGTTGCGCTTCATCAGCGAAACACCCTGTTCGGCCGCGCCCTTGACGCCGACCGTGACAAACACCCAGTCGGCTTTGCGCCCGCCGTTCAGCGCCGCCGCCCGCTCGACGACATTTTCGCTTTTGGCGTTGATGGTCTCGGTCGCGCCGAATTCGCGCGCGGCGGCGAGCTTCAAGGGTTCGACGTCGACGGCGATGATCGGCGAGCAGCCCGCAATCCGCGCGCCCTGGATGGAATTGAGGCCGACGCCGCCGCAGCCGATGACGACGACGCTGGAGCCGGCTTTCACGCCGGCCGTGTTAACCACCGCGCCCATGCCCGTCAGCACGCCGCAGGCGATGAGCGAGGCGCTGTCGAGCGGAAGCTCCTTGGGGATTGCAATCGCCTGCGACTGGTCGACCACCATGTGTTCGGCAAAGGCGCCGGTTCGCAGGCCGTGGACGATCGGCTTGCCTTTGCCGTCGTGCAGCGGGCTTAAGCGGTCGAGCGGGAACACTTCCTCGCAGAAGACGGGCGCGCCCTCGGTGCAGGCGGGGCAGAAGCCGCAATTGCGGATGAGCGTCGCCACCACGTGGTCGCCGACTTTCAGCCGGGTCACGCCCGGGCCGACCGCCTCGATCACCCCCGCCGCCTCATGCCCGTAGACCGCTGGCAATTCACCGCCCCAGGCGCCGTCGACGTAGAAGATGTCGCTATGGCAGATCGCGCAGGCGGCCGTCCTTATCAGCACCTCGCCCGCGCCCGGTTCGGCGAGCTCGACTGTCTCAATCGCCAAGGGCGCGCCGAAGGCGCGGCAGACGGCGGCTTTGGTTTTCATGCGGGAAATCCGGTCAAAGAACGCAGCTCGCGAGGCGGTTAGTCCCGCGCGCGAAGCGAAAGTGCAAGCGCAGTCTTGCGGTGGACGGGAACAATTTTTGGGGTGCGTGGTCGGCGGCGGGGCGCCGGCGGAGGCCCTTCATTGCCCTTCGCCGGCGGCTCAAAGGGGAGCGCGCGCTTTTGTCCGCGCTTGAGCATTTTCAAGCATTTAGGCGCCAAAACCTGTCACTGGCTCAAATTGAGCCGGGCGGCGCCGGAATCTGCGCTGAACCTCATCCCGAAGCGCCTCTTGGCCGGAGCCAGGCGCCTCTCGCAAGCGCGTCTCGGGGGCGAGCGCGCGGGGGGCGACCCGGCCCTCTGGGCTAGAACCCTAGGCTAAAGATTGGAGGCGAGGCTGTAAAATTTCGCCTTAGCTACACCCAGCGCCAACCACAAACGCGGCGGCCTCTCTGCCACCAGCAGCGGTGGACGCGGCGCCGGGGGCGACGGCGCGGACCAGGCCCCACCCAAACCTGGGTCTTCTCGATCCACCCGTCGAGCGCGCCCGGAGCGCGGTCGTCAAGCGGCATCGCGCTTGCCGCGCCAGGGCTCAGGGCCACACCCGCGGCGGCGAGCGCGGCTGCGCCGAACAGAATTCCCAGCGCGAATCCTCGGCGATCGATCAAATCCATTCGATGTTTCCTACCTTTGATCCAACGGGGGCCTGACCCCGGCCAGCCTCCTTGGAGAGCTAGCCCCTTTTAGAGCACGGCGGTCCGCATCGCGATCACGATTCTGTTACGGCAAGTACGCGATCAATCGGCGATTGACTCGATTGTCCGAAGCTAAGAGGATGATACTGGCGGCTTTTCCAAGGGCGAGCGCCTGGCCCCGCCACAACCGGAAAGCGAATCAGGCGCGTCCCTGGCGGACGCGCCGGCGAAATACTTTTCCCCAACCCCCCCTTGCATCTGCGCCGCGAACCCGTTATGGCCTTCGTTTGGGGTCGAAGGCGCTACGCCCCAATGATCAAACATGACTACCGCCCTGCAAAGAACAAACCGGTGACGGCTGATCAAAGCAGGAGCGGCGGATGGGCCGGAGGGCGGAAGGCTTAGGCTTTTCGTCTGTTCTGGCCATGTCCTGTCCGAGACTGCCGGCGCGTAACCCCTTCGGGGGCACGCTTAATTCCCAAGGCCCCATGCGGGGCGCAGGGAGCCAGCATAGACGGGGAAGACCGAGTTTCTCCATCCGTCCGGCCCTTCCCGGACGGTGAAAGCGGTTCGAACCATCTGTCCGGCGCCGGGTGTTTAGCCCGCCTCCGGGGACAGGCGCAAGTGGACGCGGCGTTCGATTTGGGGTGACCCGAATCGCGTGTCGCGGCGTGTGCAACAGGCGGGTTTTGAGCAATTGAACCCGCCGACCGGAGATGAGCACCGTGGATAGAACGGAAAAGAAGGAAGCCGTCGCGGCCCTTCACGACGTTTTTTCGAAAACGTCGGTCGTGGTCGTGGCGCATTATTCCGGCCTGACGGTCACCCAGATGCAGCGGCTGCGCAAGCAGATGCGGCAGGCGGGCGCCAAAGTTCAGGTCGCCAAGAACAGCCTGGCTCAGATTGCTCTTGAAGGCACAGACGTCGCCTCGATCGGTCCCCTGCTCAAGGGGCCGACCCTGATCGCTCATTCGATCGATCCGGTGGCGGCGGCCAAGGCCGCCGTGGCTTTCGCCAAGGATCACGAGAAGTTCGTGCTCCTGGGCGGCGCCATGGGCAAGACGGCCCTCGACGTCGACGGAGTCAAGGCGCTCGCGACCTTGCCGTCGCTCGACGAGCTGCGGGCGAAACTGCTGGGGCTTCTGATGGCCCCCGCGACCAAGCTCGCCCAGCTCGCCACCGCGCCAGCCGCCAAGCTCGCGCGTGTGGTCGGCGCCTATGCCGCCAAAGACGCAGCCTGACACAGGCTCTTCACAAACCCTCGGTTCGAACTACATATAGGACATCCATCAATGGCCAATCTCGAAAAAATCGTCGACGAACTCTCGAGCCTCACGGTCCTGGAGGCCGCCGAGCTCGCCAAATTGCTTGAAGGCAAATGGGGCGTCTCCGCCGCCGCCGCGGTGGCGGTCGCCGCCGCTCCGGCCGGCGGGGCTGCAGCCGCCGCTCCGGTCGAGGAGCAGACCGAGTTTAGCGTTATCCTTGCTGCGA
>Ga0209624_10002572_pt1 | contig 13320 bp, 13 predicted proteins | sample JacPinW_OM2H0_O1_FD_188565 | JGI IMG/M metagenome (GOLD analysis project Ga0209624, IMG submission 188565) | Forest soil microbial communities from Algoma, Ontario, Canada - Jack Pine, Ontario site 1_JW_OM2H0_O1 (SPAdes) (version 2) | ecosystem: Environmental > Terrestrial > Soil > Boreal...
CACCTGCACCGCCGCCACAAATTCGGCTCCGAGCAGCAAATATTCTCCGGCCAGCGCCGCCATCACCGCGATGAGCGATAGCGCGCTATTAATCGGATGCCGCTGCACCAGCAGGTTGACCGCTCCCGCCACGCAGACAGCCCCGAACGCCAGAAACAAAATTAGATGAACGCTAATCATGAAAGCAGTTCACAGTTTTCAGCTCTCGGTTGTCAGCAGAACCCTTTGTGCGGGTGTCTCGGTTGGCCGCTTAGTCGCGGCAACTGAGAACTGAAAACCGGGAACTGAGGACTTATTTTCCTACCACGCCACTGCGATCGCCGTGCCGATCAAATTCACCAGCGCAAGCGGCAGCAAGAATTTCCAACCGAATGCCATCAGTTGGTCATAGCGGAAGCGCGGCAACGTCCCGCGCACCCATATGTACAAAAAGAGAAATGCGACGACTTTGGCCACGAACCAGAACACGGGCAGCAGCGCTTGCAGAATCGGAGGACCGAAAATCGGCCCATGCCATCCGCCGAAAAACAGCAACGTCGCCAGGCATGCCACGGTGATCATGTTCGCGTATTCAGCCATAAAGAACATGGCAAACTTCATCGCGCTGTATTCCGTGTGATATCCGGCGACGAGCTCCGTTTCCGCTTCCGGCAAGTCAAACGGGATGCGGTTGGTTTCCGCATAAGCCGCCATCAGGTAACAGAAGAAGCCAATGGGCTGAACAAAAATGTTCCAGTGGGGAATGAATCCCCAGAAGTGCCCTCCCTGCGCGTTTACGATGTCGCGCAAGCTGAAGCTCCCTGAAAGCATTAGCACCCCAACCAGCGAGAGCCCCAGAGAGATTTCGTAGCTGACCATCTGCGCACTCGCGCGCAATCCGCCAAGCAGCGAATACTTATTATTGGACGACCATCCGGCCAGCGCCACCCCGTACACGCCAATTGACGTGACGCCGAGGATCATCAACAGTCCGATATTCACGTCGGTAATCTGCAGCGGAATGCTGTAGCCGCCGATCGTGATCGAGTTGCCAAACGGGATCACGGCGATCGACGTCAACGCGAAGATGACGGCGATCAGCGGCGCTGCCAGGAATAGCGGCTTGTAGACATGCGGCGGAGTGAGATCTTCTTTAAATAGAAATTTGAGCCCGTCGGCCGCGGGTTGTAATAGGCCAAACGGGCCGACCCGCGTGGGTCCCCAGCGATTCTGCATGTGGCCGACCACCTTGCGCTCCAGCCATACGGTGTATGCGACCGCAGTCAGCAGCACGCCAAGCACGACTGCGGACTTGATCACCGACACCAGTATGTAGAGCCAGATGGGCAACGGCAAAGCTTTGCTTCCTCTCTTGGTGAGCTGCGAGTTATGAGCTTCGGGTTGCGAGCAACAACGAACAGCGTTCCAACGCTGCTCACAACTCTAAGCTCAAAGCTACTACTTAATCCGCCGCGACTTCGGCAGGTTTGACTTCGTGACTTTCCATCACCGACTTCAATGTGCGCGAGTACCGACCCAGCGTGCCCGACGTAAACAAACTGTCGTTCGCCGGAACAATCGAATCTGCTTTGTGCGTCGCGCCCGGGCCACTCTTGCTCAACGACGTGTGCTCGCTGTTTCCCGCCAGAAGATTCATGCGGGAGACGTCGTAGCCCGGAACCAGTCGCTGAATCTCGTCCAGAATTGCCATCGGATCGAGCGGGCTCAACTTCGGTTCGAGGCCCTGCATCTCGAGCCAGACCGAATGCCGGTCTGCCTCACCCGATTGCGCACCGCGAGACTGGCCCATGTCAGCGTGCGTCCCACCGCCGAACGGCACCAACTTGCGAACTTCAAAGCCCATGGCGTCCGCAATGCGGACAATCATTTCAAAATCCGCCTTCGTGCCTGAGATTTCTCCGGCCTTCTTAACCAACTGCACATCGCCGCAAGTATTGGTCATCGTGCCGGACTTCTCGTAAGCGTTCGCCGCCGGAAGTACCACATCGGCCATGACCGCAGTTTCGGTCAAGAACATGTCCTGCACCACGACGAAAGTTTTCGAGAAGGCAAAGGGATCAATGGTCTGCCGTCCGATGGGATTCGATCCAACTACGTACAGCGCTTTTAGCTTGCCGGCTTTCGCGGCGTCGACCATGCCGGGCAAATCCAGTCCGGCCGTCTGCGGAATCTCTTTCCAATCTTTGTGGAACTCGCTCGATCCCGCAGTGGAGTGATATCCCGGAAGCAGGTCTGGATACAGTCCCATATCCGCGGCGCCGCGCGAGTTCGCATAGTCGGCGAGGCAAACAAACTTAGCTCCCGAGAGAGCGGATCCAAACTTGATGAGGCTGGCGAGATCGCCGCCGCGAATCTCCGAGCCGAAAATGATGATGAGATTCTGCTCGCCGCGGAGTGTTTCGCGCAGACTCGTCCATCCTTCTTTATTAGTGGACGAAGTCAGCAAACCATCCGCCGCTGCATCGTCGCCGGCCAGGAACCCCGCAACTTTACCGTCAGTTCCGGCTGGAATCGGCGTGAAACTCGTCGCCTGACGGCGCAGTTTGATCGACTCCGAATTGATCACATACAGTTTCGCGCGATGAAGTCGCACGTTGTTGCGAATCCGCCATGCCAGCAGCGGATGCTGCTCCGTCGGATCGTTTCCGATCAACAGGATTGCCGGAGCCGTGAACACATCGGCCATGCTGGCCGTTAGATCGGCCTTTCCACGCAGTGCCGCGGCCAGGGCAGGGAAGTCAGCCGTGCGGTGATGATCCACGTTATTGGTTTTCAGCACAGTACGTGCAAACTTCGAGAGCAGATATGCTTCTTCGTTCGTCGTCCGTGTCGATCCGACCACGCCAATCGCCGAGCCGCCATCTTTGTCACGCACTTCCGCGAACTTCTTTCCGACAAGCTCGAATGCTTCTTCCCACGTTGCAGGCGTCAGCTTCCCATTCTTGCGGATCAACGGCTGCGTCAACCGGTCTTCATGATTCGCGAAGTCAAACGCGTACCGGCCCTTGATGCACAGGAAGTCGCCGTTCGTCCCGCTCTTGTCGCGATTGTCGCCGCGAACAATCTCCATGCCGGTGTCCGAGCGCCGCACACCCAGAGTCGTCTTGCATCCGTCGCCGCAATGCGTGCAAACAGTGCCGACGTGCTTCATCTCCCACGGACGCGTTTTATAGCGGTACGCGCCCGAAGTCAGCGCACCGACCGGACAGATGTCGATGCACATGCCGCACTCTTCGCATTCCAGATGATCTTCTTTATTCGGTGCAATCAGCGAGCTGACGCCGCGGTTCTGCACACCCAGCGCCCACACATCCATGCCCTCGCCGCAGACGCGCACGCAGCGAAAACACAGAATGCAACGTGGCCGGTCGAAGAACACCACCGGGGACCATTGCTGTTCCTCTTTGTGGTTCTTCGCCTCCATGAATTTCGATTCGGCGGCGCCGTACGAGAACGTCATGTCCTGCAGTTCGCACTCGCCGCCGGCATCGCACACCGGGCAATCCAGCGGATGGTTGCCGAGCAGCATTTCGAGCACCGATTTGCGCGCCTGCTTGATCTCTTCGCTTTCGGTCGTGACGATCATGCCCTCCCCGACCACGGTCGTACACGCAGTCTGCAGCTTGGGCATTTTTTCGATCTTCACCAGGCACATGCGGCAGGCGCCCTGCAAAGAGAGGTTGGGGTAATAGCAGAACGAGGGCACTTCGATGCCGACCGTCTTGCACGCCTCAATCAACAGCGTGCCCGCGGGAGCCGTGACTTTCTTGCCGTCGACAGTGAGATTTACATCAGGCATTTTGTAATTTTGTAATCGGGTAATTTTGTCATTTTCTATCGAGATCTTGCCGTTCTCCGTGAAGCCGTGAACAACGCGCTTAACTCGTGTGCTTCGGCCAGCAATATCTCCAACTTTGGCAAAGGTACGATCTCGCAATCCGACAGCATTTCGAGCCAGAAGACTGATTCATCCGCCTCTTCGACCACGACTCCGATCTTAGCGAGCCACTCCGCCCGCGATCTCCCGCGACACGCCGCCCTATAGTTTGCCGCAACAGCTGTGCCACATCGCAGCAGTTGTTTGCCCAGTACTTGAGCGTCCGCTGTATACGGAAGCGAACGATAAAGGCGGACAATTCGAACTGCAAACACCTTTGTTCGATTCCGTAATTCTTCTTGTTGTGAAGGCATCGGTTTTAAAATTACAAAATTACCCGACTACCAAATTACAAAATCTCAGTGAGCAAGAACCCCAGCTAGTTCCGCGATCCCCTGCTTCTCGTATGGGCACGGCCTGCCTTCCAGGTGGTCTTCAAACTCCTTGCGGAACTTTTTCACGAAGGCAATCGTCGGCATCGCCGCCGCATCGCCCAATGGACAAAACGTCCGGCCCAGCATGTTTTCCGCCAGGTACTGCATGTTGTCGATGTCTTTCTTCACGCCGCCGCCATTGTGGAAACGGATCAGAGTCTTCTTCAGCCAGTCCGTTCCTTCGCGGCACGGGATGCACCATCCGCAACTCTCGTGCTGGTAGAACTTCATCGTGCGCAGCGCGAATTTCACGATGCACTGCTGGTCATCGATCACGACCACGCCGCCCGAACCGAGCATGGATCCGGCTTTCGCGACCGAATCAAAATCCATTGCGACATCGACTTCATCCGCGGTGAGAACCGGACACGAAGATCCTCCCGGCACCACCGCTTTCAGTTCTCGCCCATTCGGAATGCCGCCGCCCACGTCGTATAACATCTTTTTCAGGTTGTAGCCCATGGGCAGTTCGTACACTCCGGGCTTGGCAATGTTTCCGCTCAAGCAAAACAGCCGCGTGCCGCCATTCTTCGGCGTACCCAACTTTGCGTACCAGTCTGCGCCGCCAAGAATAATGTGCGGAACATTCGCCAGCGTCTCCGCATTATTGATGACCGTCGGCCCGCCCCAAAGGCCAACCACGGCGGGGAAGGGTGGCCGAATCCGCGGAATGCCGCGCTTGCCTTCTAGTGACTCCATCAGAGCCGACTCTTCGCCTACCTCGTAGGCGCCAGCGCCACCGTGCCAGTAAATATCGAGATCTCGCCCGCTGCCGAAAATGTTCTTGCCGACGAATCCCTTGGCGTAGGCGTCCCGAATCGCCTTCTGCATGATGATCGACAGATACCGGTATTCGCCGCGAATGTAGATGTAGCCGCTCTTCGCGCCCACGGCCAGAGCCCCGATCATGACGCCCTCGATTACCGAGTGCGGATCGTGCTCAAAGATCAGCCGGTCTTTACAGGTCCCCGGTTCGCTCTCGTCTCCGTTGCAGAGAACATATTTCGGCTTCGCCGACTGCTTGGGTACGAACGACCACTTCATTCCCGTGGAGAATCCAGCGCCGCCTCGCCCGCGCAACCCGGAATTCTTGACCTCATTAATGATGGCGTCCGGTTCCATAGCGAGCGCCTTCTGCACGGCCTTGTAGCCGTCCAGTTCGAGATAGCGGTCGATATTGGTCGCGCCCAAGCCAAAGCGCCGGGAGACGACCTTTACCTCGTCGGGATGAGAGACCAGATCTGCCATTTTGTAACTTTGTAATTGAGTAATTTTGTAATTTGAGAACCGGTACGCCGCGGTTTTCAATTACCGAATTACTAAATTACACAATTACTAAATTTTGCTTACTGCGTTCCCTTCTTCTTATATTCGTCGAGAATCCTGTCCATCTTCTCGGTGGTCAGGTTCTCATGGAAGTCGTAATTCACCTGCGCCGCGGGAGCCCAGCTACATGCCCCGATGCACTCCACTTCTTCCAACGTGAACATGCCGTCCGCCGTGGTCTGCTTGTGGCCGATGCCCAGCCGCTTCGCGCAATGATGCAAAATGTCTTCGCCGCCGCGCACCATGCAACTGATATTAGTGCAGACCTGCACGTTGAACTTTCCTCGCGGCTTGGTGGTCAGCATCGAGTAATAGCTGATCACGTTCCGCACTTCCAGTTCCGTCAGATCCAGACGCGACGCGATTTCCGTGATGACTTCATCCGACAGGTAGCCGACCTCGTCCTGTGCGTAAAGCAGCGTAGGAACGAGCGCCGACCTCTTGGTCGGATAATGCGGCACCATCTCCGCGAAACGCGATTCGAACTCTTCAGAAAACTTCATAAAATTGAGTGAGTGAGCGATCGGGCCATTGTGCGATTGGAAAATCTACACCGCACTCCTCGCGGTTCTCTGTGAAGCCGCAAAAATCGCCGTCAACTCGTTCGCTTCCGTCAACAGAGCCTCAGTTCTTTCCAACGGAAGAATTCCAGATTCTGTCATTAACTCCAACCACAAAATTGCTTCGTCTGCTTCCTCCAGAACTACTCCCATCTTAGCGACAAATTCCGCTTTCGATCTTGCCCTGCATACCGCTCGATAATTTGCCGCGACTGATGTGCTACACCGCAGAAGTTGCTTGCCCAAAACCTGACTATCCGTCTTATAGGGCAGTGATCTATACAGCCGAATCACTCGTAACGCGAATGCTTTTGTCCGGTCTCGCAACTGCTCTGGCTGACTGCTCACAGGTTGTCCCTGAAACTCAATCACCCAATCACCCGATCACTAAATCGCACAATTCCTATCGGTCTATTTCTCCCAGCACGATGTCGATGGATCCGATCGCCGCCACGACATCTGCCAGCAGCCGCCCCTCGCACATCTTCGGCAGCGTCTGGAGATTCGCGAAGCACGCGGACCGCATGTGTACCCGATAGGGTTTGGCCGTGCCGTCACTGACGATGTAATAGCCCATTTCGCCGCGCGGAGATTCGACCGCCTGATAAACCTCACCTACCGGTACTGCAAAGCCTTCCGTAATAATCTTGAAGTGATAGATGAGGGATTCCATTTGGGTCTTCATCTTCTCGCGTTCGGGCAGCACAATCCCGGGTGCATCCGCTTTCGTTGGGCCTTCGGGCATCCCGTCGAGCGCCTGCCGCACGATGTTGACCGACTCTCGCAGTTCCTGTACTCGGCACATGTACCGCGCGAAGACGTCGCCTTCCTGCGATACGGGCACCTTGAACTGAAACTTCTCGTAGCTCGAGTACGGCATATCGCGTCGGAGATCGATATCAACCCCACTGCCACGCAGAGTCGGGCCGGTCGCACCCAGTGCGATCGCGTCTTCCGCGGTCATTCGAGCCACGCCCTTGGTCCGCATCGCCCAGATGGGATTTCCCGTCAGCAGGTTCTCGTACTCGTCTACCTTTTCGGGGAAATATCCGGCAAAGTCGCGCACGCGATCAAAGAATCCCAGCGGCGGTTCGAGCGCCAGCCCGCCCACGCGAAAATAGGACGTCATCATGCGCTGGCCGCTGACCATCTCGAAGATGCGCAGCACTTCTTCTCGCTCGCGGAAGCAATATAAGAAGACCGTTAGCGCGCCAATGTCCATGGCATGCGTGCCCAGCCAAACCAAGTGAGAGTTAATCCTGGTTAACTCGTTCAGGAGAACCCGCAACCACTGCGCTTTTGGAGGAATCTCCAACCCCAGCAACTTCTCCACCGCCAGCACGTAGCAGAGGTTGTTGGTCATGGGGCAGAGATAGTCGATCCGGTCCGTCAGCGGCACAACCTGCTGGTAGAACTTGGCTTCGCAGGTCTTCTCGATCCCGGTGTGCAAGAAGCCGATGTCCGGCATCATGCGCACCACAGTCTCACCGTCAATCTCAAGAAGAACGCGCAGCACCCCGTGCGTAGACGGGTGTTGCGGACCCATATTCAGGATCATTGTCCGATCCTGGCCGGGTTCTAGCACGGGTGTGGGCGTCAAATGCGCCATCAGCGGTAGCCCTCCACCGGATAATCCTTACGAAGCGGATGGCCTTCCCAATCCTCCGGCATCAGAATGCGCCGCAAATAAGGATGTCCCGTGAACCGCACTCCAAACAGATCAAAGACCTCGCGCTCGAAGTAATTCGCGCCCGGCCATACCGACGTTAGCGACTCGATTACCGGGCTCGAACTGTTCAACCTTACCTTCAAGCGGACGCGCTCTTTATTAGGAATCGAAAGCAGATGGTAGACGACTTCAAACCGCGGTTCCGCGGGATACCAATCCACGCAGGTCACATCCGACAGGAAGTTAAACGGGCAAGCCGGATCGTCTTTCAACAGGACGCAAGCCTCGCGGATGCTGCTTCGCTCCAAGAAGATCGTCATCTCGTCGCGGTCGAACTTCGCACCTTCGACGGCAGCCGCATTCCATTCGAGCAGCCGCGCGACGGCTGGATGATTCTTGAGTTGTTCGAGATCCGTAACGGCGGGAATCAGCGCCATCAGAAATTCCCCCGTTTCGCGCCGGTCTCACCCCAGTCCAGCACGCCCTTTTTCCAGACATAGAAGAAGCCAACCAGGAAAATTCCGATGTACACCAGCATCTCCCAAAGGCCAAAATGCCCGAGCTTACGCAGGATCACGGCCCACGGATAGATGAAAACCGCTTCCACGTCGAAGAGGATAAACAGCATGGCGACCAGGTAGAACTTCACCGAGAAGCGCTGCCGGGAGTCGCCTACCGGCGTCATGCCGCATTCATAAGGAGAGAGCTTTGCCCGCGTCGGCTTCCGCTGCCCGATCAGCCACGAGAGTGTCACAATCGCAGTCGCGATCCCGCCAGCCATAAGAATATGGATGAGAAACGGGAGGTAGCGAGCGAAGTAATTGTCGGGCATAGTACGGGGTATATATAATTCGCGCCAGCGTTACCGGAAACATTCTAGGTTATGGGCTTGCACCGAGAGTGTCAAGCGCGCAGCAGCGCATTCTGTGAAAATGGAGATGAAAATTTTGTGATTGAGTGATCGGGTAATTTTGTAATTGAAAATCAATGCGGTCAGCGCCTTTGCTGGCCATCCAATTACACGATTATAAAATTACACAATTACCAAATTGCCCCAATCCCTATGATTTTCGGCTTCAATACCGATGTGAAGCATGTGGACACGATCTATCACGTGCAAAGTGAAGCGCGTGAAGGCGATCTCCTTCTGCAGACACAGGTTTTCGTGCGTGGACGATGCATCGGCAAGAAAGCCACTTCTTACGCCGCCAAAGCCGCCGAATCGCAATTCGGAGACTCGCAGAAGGAACAACTGCTCCGCGAACAGCACCGGCTCGTTCTCGATGCGATCCGGGAAGGGAAACTGGACGACGTCCTCGACCACCCCGAGCCGGAAACATTAGCTGCGGTGAAGGAACTCGAAGTCCAATGGTTGAACGCCGAATCGGTTCACGCTGAGCGCAACCTGACCATGCAACTGCGCGTGACCGAAGGAGGCTCCGCCGCTTCCGGCGCTCGCCTCACCTTCCGCTTCGCACGTCCCGGAGCCGCTCCGTTCTACACTCAGGCCGTCGCCGATTCGGGAGGAGCCGCCGAAGTGAAGATCGAAGTCGAAGAGACAGCCCTCCCCGACGCTTCCTTGCTGGTCCAAGCCAACTTCGAAGGCCGCACCGCCACCAGAAAATTCGTCCTAAGAAAAGCAGACTAAAAACCTGCTCCTCAGGGTCGTTAACGGCAGTGTTCACTTGGCGTCACGTGAGGATTTGTCTCGCTGCCTCCAAAACAGGCGTCATCCCGAGCGGAGCCGCTTTTCAGGCGGAGCGAGGGATCTCGCGCGCATCTCCACCGTCCGGCAATGCGATAATCTCGAAGACCCTCACTCCGCGAAGAGCGAAATGAAACTCCACATCAACGGCGACCCGCGCGACTTCAACGATGCCCTCGCTCCGTTCACGATGGCAGCTCTCATCGAATCCCTCGGTATGAAGTCCGACCGCGTCGCAGTCGAACTGAATCGCGACATCGTCCCCCGCGATCGCTGGAACGACACCACGCTGAAAGATGGCGACCAACTGGAAATCGTCCACTTCGTCGGCGGCGGTAGCGCGCGACTCAGGTCATAGCTATGCAACTCTTGTTATTCGAACCGGCCATCTCTTGTCATTCCGAACCGGTTCGGCAAGCCCAAACAACTCTTGTCATTCCGAACCGGTCTGCAAGACCGGTGAGGAACCTGCTCCTTCCGGCCCCTAAGGTTCGTATCAGGGTATCGCTTTAGCGATACCACCAACCGTCCCCATTTCACCCGCGCCTTTAGGCGCTGCGCCTTCTGCCAGGAACTCCCTTAGTCACTAACCCCTTCATATTCTTTTGCTTGATCCACAGCCTCTCATGCCTAGAATGTGTGAAACATTTTGCACCGCAATTGTTTCGGAACAATTTAGGGGATCATGCAAGATCGCTTCACATCTCGGGATGTCATCTCGCTCACCGGCATCACGGCCCGGCAGTTGCAGTGGTGGGACGAGCGTGGTGTGGTCAAGCCTGAGCGTGAAGGTCATCGCCGCCTCTACTCTTTCGATCGCCTGACCGAAGTTGCTGTGATCTGCGAACTCCGCCGCAAGGGGTTCTCTCTGCAAGGCGTCCGCAAGGTCATGCGTTTTCTCGACCGCGAATTCGGCAAAGGTCTGGCCGAGATCGTCGATCGCAACTCCGAATATCACCTGCTCACCGACGGCAATCGCCTCTATCTCGAAACTTCGGCGCGCCAGATTGTCGATATTCTCAAGAACTCGAACCAGCCGATTCTCGGTGTCTGTTTGAGCGACGCCGTGCGGCAGGTGCGGGCCGGGGTCGTCTCCCGGAAGGCGAATACTTCGGTAACTTCGCTCGATGCCCGTAGGCATGCTAGAAAAGTTTTGTAGGGATTATCAGGTTTTAGGCTCGATTCGCACGAACAGGGGAGGAACACATGGTCGGTGAACTGGACGTCCTCAATGAGTGGATTCCGGAACAAATGCAGCCCGGTACCGTCTTTGTGCTCGAAAACGCCGGAGAGATTGGCGAGAAAGAAGATCCCTACTGGGCCGTGCTCGCCTGTCCGTCCTGTGGCATGCTCGGACTGATCACGCGCAAGCAGATCAACGGATTCATCCCGGTCATCTGCGGCTCAGAGTGCTGTTCCGCACAGTTCTTCATCCGCGAAAGCGAAGTCGTGGTCCGCAAGCCGTTCTAGTTTAGTGCGAGTGCCTCGTCTGCGAAACCGCCTAAAGAAGTTGGGCTCCGCCGCGCAAACAAAATCCGTCCTAAACGGTTGGTTCGTTCATCAATTGCGTAAAGACCGAAAGGTCGATGTTCCCACCGCTCACCACGCAGACAATCTTTCCTGATCCGCATTTTCCGCTCAGTCCCGCCGCAACCGCGCAGGCGCCTGCTCCTTCGCAGATGATGTGATTCCGTTCGGCAACGATCTTCATCGCACGCCGTACTTCCTCGAGCGTGACGACGATCGATCCCGCGAGCAGATGATGGGCGATCTCCCACATGCGGGGAAATACGGATTTGCCGCCGCAGCCATCTACAAAACTGGCTTTCCATCCGGGAAAATTCTGCGCCGATCCTGCCGCCAGCGACTCTGCCAGAGGCGCAGCGGTCTCGGGCTCCGCCGCGAACACCTTTGCCTTGCTCCCGCGTTCTTTGAAAGCCGCTGCGATACCGCACGACAAGCCTCCGCCACCGAATCCCGCCGTGACCGCCTCGACGTCGGGAAGGTCTTCCAGAATCTCCAATCCTGCGGAAGCGTTGCCCGCAATGAACTCGTCGTCTTCGAAGGGATGCACAAATGCGCCGTCCATTTCCGGGTGCGCACGTTCCGCCAGAGCCTTCCAACAGCGATCATACGAGGCCTTTACAACCTCGCCGCCGAGGCGGCGCACCGCTTCCAGCTTGGCTGCGGGAGCGGCGTCGATCATGAGTACCTTGCACGGAACGCCCGCCTTGCGGGCTGCCAGCGCGACTCCCTGGGCAGCATTCCCGGCGCTTACGGTCCAGACCCCACGTTTCCGCTGCACTTCCGGCAACAGGCGCACGGCGTTATAGGCTCCGCGAATCTTGAAGGAGCCAATCGGTTGCAGGCACTCGAGCTTCAGATAGATTTCCGCCGGACCTTCGTAATTCAGTCGCACCACAGGCGTGCGGATGGCCGCTTCGTAGACATGTTTGCGGGCATCGTCGATGAGTCCGGCGGGGATATTGCGTTGAATCGTTTCGGCGGACGAACTATGAGTGGCCATGAAGGCCTTTCGATCGAGTTATTTCTTTCCAGCCTTCACTTCATTCAACTGAACCGGCACTTGCTCCACTATCTCAATCCCAAATCCTTCGAGCGCGGCCACTTTCTTCGGACGATTCGTCAACAGTCGCACCCGCCGCAAATTCAGGTCCGACAAAATCTGCGCTCCAATCCCAATCTCCCGCTGGATATGTTTTGAATTGTCGTAAAGAGAAGGAAGCGTCCGTCCGCCATGGAAGCTCAACGCGGTGCGGTCTCCTACCTTCTCAACAGAGAATCCCTGCGAAGTCTGATGCAGATAAATCAAGGCTCCCAGACCTTCCTGCGAAATACGATGGAGCGCGCCTTCGAGCGTGGCGTGGCATTCGCATCCCGTGGCGCCAAAGACGTCGCCCATCAGGCAGTGCGCATGCATGCGCACCAATACCGGCTCGCGGCTGTGCTCGATATCTCCGCGCACCAGCGCCACGTGCGACTCGCCTCCATCCACTTCGCTCGAATACGCGATGAGCCGGAATTCTCCGAACCGTGTCTCGATCAACGCTTCGCCCACGCGATTCACGTATCGCTCGTGCGCCATGCGGTAGCGGATCAGCTCCGCGACCGTCAGCATCTTCATCTTGTGCTCGCGGCAGAACTCAATCAGGTCTGGGACGCGGGCCATGCTGCCATCGTCCTTCATGATTTCGCAGATGATTCCCGCTGGAACCATTCCCGCCAGCCGCGCCAGGTCGACCGAAGCTTCGGTTTGCCCCGCGCGCACCAGAACTCCGCCCTTTCGGGCGCGCAGAGGGAACATGTGTCCCGGACGCGCCAGATCCGAAGGCTTGGTCGCGGGATCGATCGCAACTTGAATCGTCCGCGCGCGGTCGTGGGCCGAAATGCCGGTCGTCACTCCTTGGCGCGCGTCGATTGCCTCGCAGAAAGCCGTTCCGTATTGCGACGTATTCTCGGCGGTCATCGGACCGATGTTCAGGTGCTCGAGCCGCTCCTCGGTCATGGCGAGGCAGACCAGGCCGCGCCCGTATTTCGCCATGAAATTGATGGCTTCGGGCGTGACTTTCTCAGCCGCGAGGGTCAGGTCGCCTTCATTCTCGCGGTCCTCGTCATCGACGACCACGATCATGCGGCCCGCGCGGATTTCCTCGATGGCATCGGGGACATCGGTGAACGGAGTCTGGGGGCTCATAATCAGGCGATTCTAGCAGAGGGAAGGACGGAGG
>Ga0209624_10002573_pt1 | contig 13316 bp, 13 predicted proteins | sample JacPinW_OM2H0_O1_FD_188565 | JGI IMG/M metagenome (GOLD analysis project Ga0209624, IMG submission 188565) | Forest soil microbial communities from Algoma, Ontario, Canada - Jack Pine, Ontario site 1_JW_OM2H0_O1 (SPAdes) (version 2) | ecosystem: Environmental > Terrestrial > Soil > Boreal...
CAACCCCGGTCCTGTTACCGCCCGGGCATCGCGATTGCAATTGTCCCTGACAAACCGAAGACGAACTGGCCCTCGCCCTACCCCGAAGGGGTTTAGTCCAATGACCCATATCGTTCCGATTTACAAACTGGATTCTCAACGCCTGCGCTCTTCTCGCTAGCATAGACGGCACTTAGAACCAGAATAGAGCGTGGCGTTTGGTTCGACCTTAATTGTCGAAGCATCGCTGCAAGGCTGCGGTATCGTGCGACCGAGTAAGCGCAAGCATCAGGAGAATACGAGCCTTCTGCGGGCTGAGGTTGTCCGCAGCCGATCGCCTTGAGGGCCAGTGCTCCCCTTTTGGCGGCGTTCCAGATCCGACGCGAACATCAGGATCAATTTATCCTTCCAAATCACGTCGATGAGAATATGCGACTTCACCAAAAGGTCGTCAGGATCCGAAGGAGATTACGACGTCGCCAGGGAGCTGCCGCGCCACGAAGCCCTCGGCTTCGTTGAACAATGCGACGGTCACTCTCGCAAGACGATACCGGCGACGCGCCACAGCGTCAGAATGCTATCTCGCGCCCGCGCTGATATCAAGCAATCTTTCGATAAGTCAGACGGATAACGTGATTGAGGTTCGGACGTGCGCGAAGTCCTCAAACCCGAAAGGCCAGCCTGTCAAATCCTCAGCAACCGAAAAATGGAAACGATACCGTCGCGCATCCCGTCCCATCCTTTTCGGAAAATGATGAAGAGCAAGCTTCCGTCGAAGAAAATTCACATCAAAGGAGATGTGCGTAATCTTACAACGCTCTGCGGGATGTCCTTGACTGAAAGATTCGTGCTGCTAGGCAAACACCGTGAGGTTCGGAAAGAAGCACTCTGCAAGATGTGCGCGCGGTTCGCGGAACTCGAAGGAAACTGAAAACAAAGGCCCCACCAAGAAGAGGAGGGCAGAAGGAGGGTAGATGAAATCTAGCGCTTCACGGGTTCTTGCTGGGATCGCGAGCCAGCGCCCCCAAGCGCTCGCACGGTTCCGGCGAGCGCTATCTGTAGCGATACCGGTGCTTGCATAAGCGATACCGGTGCTTGCATACCTCTGACGGTTTACAGTTTGGTTAACGCAAAGGTTTCTGCAAGGATGGCGCGGCGTGTTTAGAGGCTGACTCCGCAGTATTTGGCACCAGCTTGCTTCGCTTTCAGGGCCGAGCCCTTTACACGAGAAACCCTCTCGGCATTTCTGAATCCAACTGTTGAGAAGCGGGCCGACAAATGCGCTTCAACCGAGTCAAAAAAGTCGTGCGCTAGGAGTGAGTCATGGACCCACGACAAAGCAATGTTTCCCTTCAAGATCGGAATGCGACCATTCAACCAATTCCCGACGATGAATGTGCTCGGAGGAATGACCTCTGTTCTTTGTATGCTGCCTTAGAACACGATGCAATCGCTGGTCTTGCCCATTGGTATTGGCAGGAACGAGGCTGCCCGGATGGCTCGGCAGCAGAGGATTGGTTTCGGGCGGAACAGGATTTCCATAACAAGATCGAATTCGGATATTCTCCTGACTACTACGAAGTAGGCCCTGTGTTAAGGTTGCCCCACTAATCCCGCTACAAACGGCGGTGCGGGACTTTCTGTGTTCCTAGCACCCGGGCGCGGCGTACTCCGCTTTCGCTCGCTGCGTCTTTGCTCGCGCTCCGTCCACCATGCGAATTGAGAGCGCGAAATCACAGTATTGCTCTCCAGAATGGATGCTGCCAGCCCGGTTGTAAATCTATCAGCAGAAGGCCCACGCTCTTCCAGGCCACCGCGCCGGTGGCCCTAGCAGCCGTGCTCGCCTTATGCCGGTTGAGATCCACCAACGCCGCTTTGCAGGCGGCAGGTACGGCTTTGGTAGCCAACCGCCATTCCGCGCTTGTCCTCCGAAGGGCCACGTTGCCCGCGCTAAAGACCTTCGAAGTGCCTTCTAGATACACACGATTTAGGCGATCCCGTTCCGCGCAAGGCACGCGGATGAGGCGCAAGCGGAGAGAAAAGAGCTTCCTTCCGCTCAATGCTAAAATTGCGTTTGAAGAAGGGCTGTATGTCACCCGCGGTGTCGTGTCCAGAGCGAGATCTACATCTGAAGCACTATCAGGATGCGATTCGGGCTTACCGGAGTTCTGTTGTCGGTCTGGACGCCCATCTATCCCCGAACGGGTTCGAGGTAGCCTACAAGCGAGTAGAAGAAGCGCGTACGCTGTTCGAACATACCCGCCAACAACTCAAAGCGCATGTTGCCGCGCATGGTTGCCAGAATGAAGAGATTTCAAAGTAGCTCACGACCTGAAGCCGCAATTTTCCTTCTGACATGTTAGTTTAGGACTGCCCGCCCATTTCATCACTTTCCCATTTCATCACTTTGAAGGGGCTGATAGATGACCAAGAAGCCGGAAGAGAAGAAAGTTAGGTACGAAATGCGAGCTACGCCGAACGGGAAATATCATTTTCTGCACGTTGATCCAGATGATCCAAAGGCCCCGAAACCCGTGACGATGGATATGACCGAGAATGAGGTCCGCAGGCACTACCGCGATGCCGGCTGGTCCGATGCAGATATTGATGAACGCTTACAACAGCTTCGTGAACAGCTCAACACACCTTGACCTGAAGACGGGTCGGCATGCATCTTGAACGCTGCCACGTTTTGATAATTGATAGGGACGATGTCGAGCTGCCGTCGGCTCTATGGGACTACCTGGAACAAGTCCTGCGCCACACTCTTCGCGCAAGGGATTTGGAGGTCTGGCATTGGACGAGCTTGGAAGAGCTTGAGGCAGGGGATCGCGAGCCAGCGCGCCCAAGCGCTCGCACGGTTCCGGCGAGCGCTATCTGTAGCGATACCGGTGCTTGCATACATCTGACGGTATAGTTTTGAGACAAAAACGAAAGCGAGTCGCGCGCGGAGATTTGGCGTACAACGCGACCGCTTCCAAACGGAACCCAGGTCATAGAAACGATCCCAAACGCGCTGGGTACGCTCTCTCATTTCCTCGGAACTCATGCTGGGATGCGGCATGAACATCTTCGGCCGTTTATATGCGGGAATGAGCCAGTAGCGCGTCAGCGGGATTCCATCTACCATACCCACATCTTCGGCCTGCGCCTTCTCCCATTTCTCAAAGTCGACGGTTCCGGGAAACGGCGTCAGCATTACGAACTGCGCGAATGTGAGACCGGCTCTTTGGGCAAGATCTTGTGTGGCGTCAAAGGTGTCCGTGCGATCGCTGGGCAGGCCGAAGATGAACGAACCAAGAACATGCACGCCGTGATCGGAAAACGTCCTGAGTTGTTTTACTAGATCGTCGCCAGACAAATTGAAATCCTTGTAGACCGATTTCAGTCCCTCGGCGGTGACCGCTTCCACCCCCACCAGCGCCCCCTTGATCCGGGCTTTCTTCATGGCATCTAGGAACCCGGTGTCTTCCGCGGCCTCCATGGTGATCTGCGTGAAGAAGGTCATGTCCTTGGGCAGTTCCGACAGCCGCTCCATGAGATCGAAACGCTCCTGACGCATGGCCTCAAGCTGATCGACTCTGACCTTGTTGTTCTGTCGCTTTGCAAGTTCGATATCTGTGAGCGTGACTGGATAAAAATTGTCGTCCGCCAAAGCGATGAAGCTGAAGCCGCGGCGGCGCAGTTCTACAACTTCCTCGATGACGCTGTCGGTCGCGCGCTGCCGGGGGCGTTGTCCATCTGTGCGCCACACGGAACAAAACGAGCAGTGTTTGGCGCATCCGCGCACCGTCTGCACGGATGCCCACATATAGCGGTTAGCGGGTAGCAGATCCCACCGGGCCTGCTTCAGGTCAGCTGGTTCGACTCTTCCGCCGTTGTAGATGCGCTGGGGAACGCCGGCGACGCAGTCACTGAGAACGCGGTTCCAGACGACATCGCCATCCCCTTTAACCACCACATGTGCGCCGCCTTGCTCAAACGGCTCCTCAGGATAGAGCGTGGAATGGATTCCGCCGAAGACCACCCAGGCGCCCCGCTCGCGTGCCGCGCGCCCCACTTCGTATCCTCTCAAGGCGTTGCCGGTGTGAATGCCAATACCCACGACGTCGCCTCGTTGAACGCGCTCCAGATCCAGGTGTTCCAGAGTCTCATCGCAGATTTCGGGGTCTCCGAACGACTGAGCGGTCGCTGCGGCCAGCACGTAAAGCCATCGCGGGGTGATGACGGCAGTACCGAAGGAGGTATCGCTTGGATTAACGAGGTGGATGCTCATAGTTCGCGTATAGTGAAATCAAACCGTTTACCAGTTGGGAGCCTCCAGCAATCTTATGGCCCGTAGCTGAAATTTACGTGAGGAATGGAGCGCTGTGATGAAAGAGCAACAATCGTGCGCCCCAGCTAGGGTTGTCGAACGAAGACCCAGAGAAGCGATGGCTACCCGGGTGAGACATTTCAAGGTAATTTACTAACACCGGAACCAACTATCAAAGCATCCTTTCAGACTCCTGTATGTTCAAAAGTGCTCATTCAACCAATTATCTTCCTATCGATCGCAACCCCGAGGACCAGGCTCGATCACCAGGCTCGGACGATTAAACCTTGAGGCGCTTGTGGCGGACCATTGGCTTCCGATCACAGGCGTTAGACAGTATGTTTGTGACACCAGTTCGGTACGACGGCCGACTCTAGCGACTGGCCGAAGGCAACGGGGTTCGCTAGCACGGCAAGAGCACGAGATCGCTTTCGCGTGCTTTCGGCATCGGCCAATTCTGGCTTCTGTCTTTTGTGTAAGCCCTGGCAGGCTCGACGGGTATCCTGGACACGGTTCCTCACCACCCTGTTGTTCGGCATCACCGCGACTGATGCCTTGACACTAGTGCTCCCAATCGTCACAATGACGGCCGTGTCAGCCGGAGCAGCGTATTTTCCCGCTCGCCGAGCCTCGTTGGTAGACCCGATGGTGGCCTTGAGATACGAATGATGGTTATCGACGCGGCGTTTTGACGGGACAACATGGCGTGGAACGCCGTTGCCGCAATTGGCAGGTCCGCTGGTCCGCCGATCATTCTCGCCTAACGGCGTAGTGTTTACCAAACCCTCGGCGGCCTCAAAGGAGCCGTTAATGACCGATAACGCGCGTACTACCTGTCGGCACGGCGCCACGCGGGGATCGTCTTCCCACCAACAGACTTCACAGACAGCCAAGTACCAGGGATTCCCCCTCCAGGGTCAAATTTACCGCGGCACGGGCAAGGGTATTGGTCCACGTCGTCAGTCGATCCCAGAAAGGAGCTTTTCTGTGGCCTCACTCGCCAGCAGGTGCCGGATGAAACTCCAGCGCGGTAATTACTCGTCGGAAACGAGTCGCAGCTATATCCACGCGGTCAAATAGTTTGCGGATTACTTCCGCAAATCGGCTGGCAAGTCCCTCCACGGTGTGGAGCGCGATTCTTCCTCCGTTCAAGCACACTAGCAGAGATCGCTTGGTTGATGCTTGATGCCACGACGCTCTTGCTCAAGCCAGTTGCCTCGCAAAAGTCCTGCAAGCTCACCTTGGCGAATTGGATTTTCAGCCCCCGTTACGAAGAGCCTACGGAAACTTCTTCTGGCGGTAAGAATTGGCTCGATAGATTCAGAAGCTCGACAGCTCCTTGCTCCTGAAAACTCGACATCAAACGCTATCGATCTTCATTCACGGTTGTGAGCTAAGAAGCGCGTATATGACCGGTTTAAGCTGACTGTAAAGTTATTGTCAAAATTTCCCCTATTCCTAGGAATGCCGTGGAAAGTCGAGTACTCTTGCTCAGGCGCGAATATATCTCGATGCCGCGCTCTTGACCGGATACCCGAATAAGGAGAACGCCCTTGAAAGACTTGGTTACAGATAAGTTAAAACGGCCAGCGAGCCGTCGCTCATTTATGAAAAAGGGGATGCTCGCGGGTACGGCAACGGTGGGAGCCGGACTGGTTGCGAGTAGTGCCGCCTCAGGCCAGATATTAACGCCGACACGGGGCGACATCGCGATTCTCTCATTTCTGGCAGCCGCGGAGTTGATTGAGACCGATATGTGGCAGCAGTATGCGGAGCTAGGCGGTCTCACTCCCGGCCAACTTCCGGTGGAGACAGCCCCGTTCACACCGATGAACAGCTATCAGGCAGCCTTCATGAATCTCGATCCCGACGGCCCGCAATACATCACCAGCAATACGCTGGATGAGCTGAGCCACGCGACATTCCTCAATGCGTACCTCCAGTTGATTGGCGCGCCAGCCGTGAACTTTGATGAATTCCGAACTTTGCCGAGCAGCAAGGCAGAGGGGGCGCAGAATATCGGCCGGCTCACCAACCTGATGAATCTGACTGTGGACACGAGCTGGTATACCAGGTACCGCAGCCCGACGAACCCCGATTTTGGAGCCACGTTCCCGCAGGCGATTACGTTGACGAACGTCCCGGGAATTCCCAGAACCAACGCGGACTTTGGATTATCCAATATCCAGGCGATCGCCAATATCGCAGCGTTTCACTTCGGGACTATTGAACAAGGTGGTTCGAGCCTGTATGCCACTCTAAGCCAAAAGGTCTCCAGTGTGGAAGTCCTGAAAATCACGCTGAGTATCGGCGGAGACGAAGTAGCGCACTTTTTGGAATGGGTGGACTTTGCGGGGAACTCCGTACAGCCGCCAAACGCGCCCTTGGCAGCGGCGAACGGGCTACCCGGATTTCCGAATTTCGATGTGACGGTAAACCCTTTGCTTCAGACCAACCTGATCTTTCCCGTGCCGTGCGAATTTATCAGCCCCAACCTGCCGAAGTGTGCCGTGATCCGGCCTACCGCTCAGACACAAATCGATGCAGTGGGCGCCGCCAAGGCGTTGTTCGCCAGCGGAATTTTCATTGGCCAGTCGCCGAAGTTCCTCAACCTGCTGGCGGGTTTGGCGATAGAGGCGGATGCGGCTCAGCGCACAACCCTGTAGAGTGCCGTGCGCTTCATTCGTCCTATTCCATCACCACACGGAAGGCCCCGGGCTTAGCGGTCAGACGTACCCCGCTGATCTGGTAATCCCGCTAATCGCGGGGTGGAGGCTTCATCGGAAAGTTCGGGTCGCGGTGTTGCCATAAACCGATGCAGGCAATCCGGAAAGAGTAAATGTACAAGTTTGAAAGTGTGAGGACTCAAAGATGACTAGGATCAGTGCGAAAACTCGATTGGCTTGTATGGCGGTTGCGTTCCTGGCGCCGGCATCCGCACAAACCGGCGCGTGGACTCCGCCCGTAACGCTCAGCACAGGCGGTCAAGGCTGGGAGGCAGCCGCCGCTATAGATGGGAATGGCAACGCGGTGGCTCTCTGGGATGAGCGCACAACTCTAGACCGCCTGTGGTCACGCTCGAAACCGAGCGGCGGCAGTTGGGGTTCCGTAACGGGGGTCTCCCCGGCGCTCGAAACAACCTCTGTGTTTCCCGTCTTGCGGATGAGCGCTGCCGGATTCGCGACGGCAGTATGGAGCGATCAAGACGGGGTGTGGACAGCCGATCGCCCGCCCGCTTCCAACTGGAACTCCCCCATGCTTCTGATCCCCGGCGCGTCGAGTCCGATTTTCGTAATGAATTCGCAAGGCAGTGCGGCGATAGCCTGGACTGTGGGGGGCCCGCCGGGCGTCACCAGCTCAATAATGGCCGTGCTTCGGCCTGCGGGGGGAGGGTGGGGCGCCCAACAGAGCGTCGCCAGCGGCGTCTATGTTATCGCCGATCATGCAGGCATCGGCGAGAACGGCGCGGTAATCGTGACGTGGGACAGCTACAATGCTCTTTGCAAAAAATATGGATGTTCGCGGAGCAACTTCGATCTACATGCGTCCCGCCAGAATACGGGTACCGGCGTGTGGGTGGACTCAGGGTCGTTGTTGGGGCCGGATGGCGCGGCGCATGACGCGCGAGCGGCGCTGGACTCCGCAGGCGGGGCGATTTTAGTGGCTCTGAACAGTTCCGGCGCGTACGCTTCCACAACGCAGGGCAACTCCGGCGGCGCTTGGAGCCCTTTCAAAGCCATTGTGAATCCTCAAGGTCTGACGATCACTGGCGATCTGGAGAGTGACGATGCGGGGCAGGTGACGCTGGTCTATGAGTTCATTGGTTTCTCCACGTCGGAGGCGCTCGCGGTTAGCGGTTCCATAAGCAACAACACATGGTCGCCGCCTGTTGTTCTGTCCAGCGGCGACACGAGTATCGGCCAGATATATTTCGCGCTCGCCCCGAATGGCGCGGCGCTGGCTGTTTGGCTGGTGAACAACGCAACTCCAGTGATCCAGGCCGTCGTCCGACCCACTGTTACGGGAACGTGGAGCAGTCCTGTCACTATCTCTGGACCGGGCAGTCAAATCGGGCCGGAAGCTGCCGCGGTGAACTCGTCGGGAAAAGCGATCGTTATTTATTCCGGATACAACGCCGCAAGTGTGCACACTGAGTACGCCACCAATTATCAGCCTTAGTGTAAAGACGGCCTGCCTCAAGCGGATCGGATTAGACTCAAGCAATCCGCGGCGGTGAAGCAAGGAGAGACGCACGTGCTTACAACGAGAGAATCTGTATCACCCCCAGCCTTGGCGCTGTTCTGCGCGCTCGCCTGGGCGGCGCCAGGCATCGCGCAACCGTATACCCTTACCGATCTCGGAACACTCTCCGGTAACAGTGTTTCCAAAGCGTCTGCTCTCAACAATGCGGGAGAGGTGGCAGGAGTTTCCGAAACCCCAACCGCGGCGATTGCGACAATGTTCAGCGGCGGGAAGGCGACGAATATCAGCGCGCCCGGGAGCAGTGTTTCACTGGCCAACGCGATTAACCGCTCCGGCGAGATTGCCGGTTGGATGAATGGTTCCGCTGTCAACTTCGATCCCCAGGCGTTTCTTTACAGCAACGGAAGCGTGAAGAACATCAACTCGCCGTCATTGTTCCCTGCTGGCACGGAAGCCTATGGGATAAATAGTTCCGGCGAAGTGGTCGGAACCGGGTATCTCAGCCCTTCGAACTTCCATGCCTTCCTCTACACCGGCGGCAAAATGACCGACATAGGACCTCCGGGCAGCTTGCAGGCAAGCGCCGACGCCATCAACAATTCAGGCCAGATCGTGGGCAGTTATTACCTGACAGCCGGAGGAGGAGGCGCTTTCCTCTATTCCAGCGGAAAGATCACCACACTCCCAGTGCCTGCGGACTCGACTGGCGTTAGCGCACTCGCCATCAATGACAATGGCGAGATCGCGGGCGCCCTTTACCCGATCTCAGGCGGGGCCGCCCACGCGGCCAGATACGCCAATGGGGTCTGGACCGATCTTGGCACGATCGCGGGAGCCGCCTCGAACGTAGGAATGGGAATCAATCTCTCCGGCCGGGTCGTCGGCACCGCCATCTTCCCCCAAACGCAATACCACCCGCCGAAGCCCGGCAAGCACGTTCCTTTCATATCCACCACCGACGGCTTGATCAATCTGAACACCCTGATTCCTGCTGGCACGGGCTTCACGCTTACGGACGCCGTCGCAATTAATGATTCCGGCCAGATCCTTTGCGACGCCACCAATTCGAACGGCAATGAGCACGCCGTGCTTCTCAGACCAAAATGACCTGACCAACACACTCAGGGCTTTACGACTCACATGCTTTGCCTTTAAGTCCCCGTACAGTCCTCTCTACGGACTATGCCCAGCGTTTCGCAAAGCTACCGTTAATGTTGGACAACAGGCGTGAGCCCAATGCGGCGTTGACGGGTCACGGCCTAGTCGCGGATGTGCCCTTGCCAGAAAAATGCCGTTAACGTCCCTTTATCATGCATTAATAAAACGGGGAAGGGGTTTCGAATAGCGAACAAAAGGCGAAGCGGGTTGGCCGTTTCAAGCCGCCATAGCCTTGTCTGAGCCCAGGCGGCGTCACTCGGGCACAGAGTCTGAGCTTCACTCGGCGAAAGTCTGTCTACGTTTGCGGGTTGTCTAATTCAGATCCGATTGCTGGTGGATTAAACTGAGTTGAGTCGATCCAATGACGCTCGCTGTCGGCGACAAACTCGGGCCGTATGAGCTCCTCGGGCCGGTCGGAGCGGGCAGCATGGGCGAGGTGTGGAAGGCGTGGGACAACCGCCTCAATCGCACGGTCGCAGTGAAGCGATTCAAGGGCCAGCACGGTGCCCGGTTTGAGCAGGAGGCTCGCGCCATTGCTGCCCTGAATCATCTGCACATCTGTCAAATTTTTGACATCGGGCCGGATTACCTAGTGCTCGAATACATCGAAGGGCGGTCGCTAAAAGGGCCGGTGTCGGTCGAAGAAGCGGCCCGGCTTGCTGGGCAGCTGGCGGAAGCGCTGGATGCCGCGCACCGCAAGGGCGTGATCCATCGGGATCTGAAACCGGCCAATATCATGGTGACTTCGGAAGGGTCGGTGAAGCTGCTCGATTTCGGATTGGCCAAGCAGGTAGCCCGTTCGGACGAAGCCGGGACCGACGAAACCGAAACGATAGAGGGTACGGTGCTGGGCACCGCAGCGTACATGGCTCCGGAGCAGGCCGAGGGCAAGCCTGTGGATGCACGATCGGACATATTCAGCTTTGGGGCCGTATTATACGAGCTGCTTAGCGGACGGCGGGCGTTCCAAGCGGAAAACTCGATCTCCGCCATGGCGGCGATTCTGCACACCGAGCCTGCGCCGCTATATGCGCCGTCCGCTTTTCAAAAGATCGTGAAGCGCTGTCTGGCGAAGCCGCCGGAGCAGCGTTATCAGAGCATGACCGATTTAAGGCAAGCCTTGGCAAGAGCGGCACAGATGGGAACATGCGCGGAACAGCAGCCCTCCATCGCGGTGCTGCCGTTCGCCAATATGAGCGGGGACAAGGAGAATGAATATTTTAGCGACGGGCTGGCCGAGGAGATTATCAATTTCCTGGCGCAGATTCCCGATCTGAAGGTGACTGCGCGCACTTCCGCGTTCGCGTTCAAAGGCAAGACCGAGGACATTCGCGACATCGCGGACACGTTGGGCGTCGCAACCATTCTCGAAGGCAGCGTACGGCGATCCGGGACTCGCATCCGCGTCACTGCCCAGCTCATCAACGCTGGGGACGGCTATCACCTCTGGTCGCAGCGCTATGACCGGGAGATGGCGGACCTGTTCGACTTGCAGGACGAGATCGCTCAGGCGATCGCATCCGCGCTGCGAGTAAAACTTTCCGGAATACCCGCACCGTACAAACCGAGCCTGCCTGCTTACGAGGCTCTGTTGAAGGCGCGACACTACTTTGGAACCTTTCGCCCGGACTTGCTTCCCCACGCTAAGGAATGCTTCGAGCAGGCCATCGCGCTGGATCCGAAATTCACGCTGGCCCACTGCGAGTACGGAAATTACTTCTGGGGTATGGCGCTGGCGGGAGCGCTGCCGGCCAACCGAGCCTTGCCTATGATTCGCTCCATCGCGGGGAGGGCGCTGGAACTGGACCCTTCTCTCCCCGATGCGCACGCGATGTTAGGCATCGTCGCTGCCTGTCTCGAATACGACTGGAAAGAAGCGGACGCGCGCTTTCGCCTGGCGATGTCCCGCGATCCCGTTCCGATCTATGTGCGGCTCTACTACTCCCTCTACCTTCTGCTAATTGGCCGGCCGGCCGAAGCGATTGAGCAGACTGAGCTCGGACTGCGGGAAGATCCGCTCAATCTTACTGCGCAAAGTAACAGGGCGTTCTTCCTGGCCGCGGCCGGCCGGGACGAGGAAGCTGCCGAGGGGCTTCGTGAGGTTCTGGAACTTAATCCGGCCATGGTGCTTGCACAATTAGGTCTGGCCGGTCTGCATGCGACCAGGGGAGAGTTCGACCAGGCTATGGCCCTCTGCAAAAGGGCGTACACCGCCGCTCCTCTTCCCAGCGCGATCGGATGGCTGGCCGCGCTGCTGAAGCGCAGCGGAGATGCGCGCGGGGCGGAGGAGCTCCTCCGGGACCTCCCGCCCGGCGAGGCGTTCGGAGTTCCCCGGGGCTTGGCCGCTTACCACTGGGTGCTCCGGGATTTCGATGCGGAAGCGGACTGGATCGAGAAGGCCATCGACCAGCACGATCCTTACGGCGGCTTTTATCTGCGGATGTGGTACGGAAGAGAACTGCGCTCCACTCCGCGCTGGGCAGGGTTGATGCATAAACTGAATCTGCCGGAATCGTGAGTGGGGGGTCTACGCCAAGCGCACCTGCTTCCCCCGCTATCCAGGAGTACTGCTCGGACGCAGGCTCCGTTCGGATCGTCCGGCACTCGTACAAAGTTCAGATTAATCTCGCTGCCCCAGCGGCCTCGCAATTGGCCCGGAAACGACGTTGTGTGAAGCTACTGTTAATGTTGCACAACGGTCCGCTTTCTCCACGTTTGCCTTTGTGCTCGGCGCGGAACTAGCGTCATTAACGCGTAGCCGACATCACGGAAGTAATCTCCGTAGAACGCCTCCTGGATTTATCGCCAAGAATCCCAGCCAACGGTCGAAATTTCCGGTTTGCTGTACAATCTCTTTAGTGTTTTTGTTCCCTTTAATTTAGTTGGGAGTCTCGCAAACGCTTCCCGAAAAACACCTCGACCCTGCCACCGCCGGCCTCAACGAAGAGAACCCGGAACCTACTCAGGCCATGACACCGGAGGAAACCGCGGGGATGGTGATCGGCCGGTATCACCTGCTACAGAAAATCGGAGAGGGCGGAATGGGCGAGGTATGGCTGGCGGAGCAAAAAGAGCCCGTTCGTCGGCGCGTGGCGCTCAAGCTGGTCAAATCCGGGATGAACAGTCGCGAGGTGATCGCGCGCTTCGAATCTGAGCGCCAAGCTTTGGCGCTGATGAACCACCCGGCCATCGCCAAAGTATTCGATGCCGGCTCCACTCCCCACGGCTCGCCGTACTTCGTGATGGAGTATGTCGGGGGCGTTCCGATCACAGCCTACTGCGACAATCACAGACTCAGCACGCGCGAACGGCTGGAACTGTTCATACGGGTTTGCGAAGGAGTTCAGCACGCGCATCAGAACGCGATCATCCATCGCGACCTGAAACCATCCAACATCCTGGTCGTAGAGGTGGATGGGCGGGCGTCGCCGAAGATTATCGATTTCGGAGTCGCTAAAGCGCTAACCCAAAGGCTCACCGCGGATACGATGTTCACCCGCGTGGGGGCGCTGGTTGGGACTCCAGAATACATGAGTCCGGAGCAGGCCAATTCGTCGGGTGAGGATATCGACACGCGCACCGATGTCTACACGCTCGGAGTCATTTTTTACGAATTGCTGTCGGGTGCGGCGCCACTCGCACTTCGAAAAATCGCTTTTGA
>Ga0209624_10002574_pt1 | contig 13313 bp, 14 predicted proteins | sample JacPinW_OM2H0_O1_FD_188565 | JGI IMG/M metagenome (GOLD analysis project Ga0209624, IMG submission 188565) | Forest soil microbial communities from Algoma, Ontario, Canada - Jack Pine, Ontario site 1_JW_OM2H0_O1 (SPAdes) (version 2) | ecosystem: Environmental > Terrestrial > Soil > Boreal...
AGATATTCTCATGGAAGCGTAGACGCGCCCGACGGACACAGGGACATGGTGAGCGAGGCAGGGCTCGAACCTGCAACCGTCAGCTTAGAAGGCTGATGCTCTATCCAATTGAGCTACTCGCCCTGCGTGCATCTACTTTGATTGTAGCGGGGAAGCGGAGCGAGAAGAAGTAGGCAGAAGGGAACCGCTCCCTTTGAATGGCGTGCCCTGTGTCGCTTGCCTCGGTAATATCTCTGTCAAGCCCCGAAGCATCGCAAACCCGCGCCCGGCGCAAACATTCGCGTGTCCCATGAGTTCCACGCAAACCTTGTAGAATAGAAGCAGATAGAATAAGTCCCGGCAACTCGTCGGGACTTTCTTCTTTCCAACGCGGCCATCCTATAACTCCTTTCGTTGGAATATTTTAGCTATAACTCATTTATTATCTATATTTTATCGTTATTATTTTTGGTAGGTTGCTGAATCGATTAGGCTTGCAGTAGGGTACCCCGGGGGGGTACGCCCCAAAGACCAGTAGATTCGCTAGCCGAACACCAGATCCTTGCTGCGAAGCAGCGCGACAACCGCATCCAGTGCTGTGGCCCAGTTCTCCTCGGCGCTGTGCGGGTCGTGGCCAAGGGCTTTAACGTAGAGGCTGACCGCAAAGCCTTCCTGTGGGCCGGTCAGATCGACGAGGGCGGGGCGCAGGACGCAGTCGAGCATGGCGGTCGGTTGGTCCAGGAGTGCAGCGTGCCGGGTGAGGCGGTGCAGCATCTGCTCCTGCTGGTGAAAGGAGATGAACAAAGAGCGCTCACGCCAGAGGATGTCCATATAGCTGGCGAACCCGGCCGCGGTTTCGTCGACGATCTCGTCGAGGTTCAGCCGAAGCGCGTCGAGTTCCTCTCCCTCAAGGGGCCAAGCGTCGCATTTGGCAGTGAAGACCGGCGAACGGGCCGCATTCAGTGCGCGGAGAGCATGCATCAGGGCAGGGTAATGTTCGGCTTCGGGCAGGTGGTCGAGATCGTAGGGGTTCTCGCGCAGGTCGATGAAGCGGCGGTTGCCCGATGGATCTGCGGGATCAGACCATGGAACCACGAGGACGGGATCGTCTGCGGAACATTCTGCGGACCATTCTGAAAGCATCACTGACTATCTTAGAACCTGTTGAAGAACTGATGTCCTGCCGGACGGGCCCACTGCGCGTGGCCACCCCGCAAACGAAGACCTGTTTGCGGGGACCCCGGTTCGCGCGGCCACTTCGTGGCGTGTATACCGATCTTGCAGAGATGATCCTCTGTGGTCCTCCCGTTGGTCGGGATTATCATTTCCGACCAGCGGGAGGACCAAGCCCCTTGGCCTGCCAAGACAAGATAAAAAGGCGTGCGAACGCCCGCCCCACGCGCAGTGGGCCCGTCCGGCAGGACACGGTTCTTCAGCAGCTCAGGCGTTTGCCAGGACGAAGCGCAGCAGGGTGTGCTCCGCCCAGTAGCCGTCATAACTTCGCTCTGGGACGGGCAGAGCGAGAAAGGCGCAGTGGCCGCCATGCTCGGTCTCGATCAGTGTGACATGCGAGTTCGCGTGGAGCTTGCGACAGCTTGCAGGGGTGATGCGGACAAATGGGTCGTCCAGGGCATGGAGGATAAGTGTAGGCACTGCGATGGAATCAAGAACGCGAGCGGCGGCGGCGCGGTAGTAGTAATCCTTCGCTCCTTCGAAGCCCGAATAAATCCCGGTAATGCGCTCGTCGAACTCACGCAGGGAGTAGATTCCCGTCGCCCGGCTGGCATCGTAGACGTGCGGGAACAGGGCGGCCTTGCGGCGGGAGCGGCGCAAAAGGTGGTGGAGAAATTTAAGCTCGTAGAGACGGTTCTGCGGCAGATGCAGGGCGTCGGCTGAGGGACCAAGATCGACCGCAGGCGAGACGCCGATCACCGAACGAAGCTCCGCCGGCGCGGTGGTGCCGAGCTCCCCGGCGAGTTTGAGGACAAGATTGCCACCCATCGAGTAGCCGATCAGCGACATCGAACGCAAGCTGTACCGAGCGAGGAAGAAGTTCATCACAGCGAGCACATCGTTCGAGAGGCCGGAGTGGTAGAGAGTCTGCGAAAGCGCCTCGGTGCCGCCGCAGTTGCGCATGTTCATGCGGATGATGTTGCAGCCGGCGTGCCAGAGCTTGTTCGAGTTACCGATCACGTACTGCGAGTTCGACGAGCCTTCAAGCCCATGCACGATGATGGCGGTGGGCCGCCCCGAGCGAACCTCGATCGGCTGCCAGTGGCAGTCGCAGCGAACCTGGCTCGCGATCTGCTCTGCAGTCGCCGGCGAGACCTCGACAAGGTGTGGCTCGGCCGGTGGCAGGTCGTTGCCGCGCGGCAGAAAGTTGCCGGCGAGCGTCTGCAGATGGCCGTTACTGAGAAAGCGCCGTGGCTGAAAGTCCGCGGCGTGGATGGCGGTCTGTTCGAGCTCGGTTGGCTGGATCAGGGCGTGCCTGCTTTGGCCCGAATGCGTTTGAGAAAGGCAGCAGCGTTGAGTGCGCCAGACGGATCGTCCTCGTGTTTGAAGTACACATACACGTCACGCTGCTCGGCGACTGCGGCGAAACGCGTGGCGAAGCCGTCCAGCTCCGCCGGCGAGTAGCCGCCGCTTCGCCGCAGCCGGAAGCTGGTGTGGCTGGCTGCGGTGTGTACCTCCGGCGTGGCTAGATCGTCGCTTTCCGCGATGCACAGTGCGGCGTTGTGCTCGCGCAGAATGGCATAGATTTCGTCGCTGAACCACGAAACGTGACGGAACTCGAACGCGATAGGCGGCGCGCCTGCTGCCCGAAGCGCCCGCGTGGAGAGAAAGCTGGTGAGACGTTCGGCGTCGGCCTTGAAGTTGGGAGGAAGTTGAAAGAGCAGCAGGCCGAGCTTGCCGGCCTGGCGTACAGGCTCGAGCACGGAGACGAATTGGGCCACGTCCTCGTCGCAGTCCGTCAATCGCTTGAAGTGCGTAATGCGCTGCGGAGCCTTGAAGCTGAAGCGGAAGTCAGCCGGAGTCGCCCCCAGCCAGCCTTCGAGCGTCTTGATTGTGGGGAGCGCGCGGAACGTATAGTTCACTTCGACCGAAGTAAGTTGCGAGGAATAGAACTCGAGGAAACGCTTCGCAGGTGTGCCGGCCGGGTAGAAGTCAGGCTTCCATGTCGGGTAGGCCCAGCCGGAGGTTCCGGCGTAGAGATGCGGGGATGATGTCGTAGCAGGGACCGAAGCGGGCGGAGACGGAGAGTGAGGTTCGCGGGGCAAGGTTGTTCCGCAATGATCGATTGAAGAAATTTGGGGCGGCTAGTGGGTTTCGAACCCACGACATCCGCTGCCACAGAGCGGCGTTCTGCCACTGAACTATAGCCGCCGTATACTGGAATTATAGCACTGGGCGTCGGCGGGGCAATTCCGCAGGGAGACATGGTGAGTCCGATGGCGTTTACCACGAAACCCGAGGTGATGTCGCCCCGTCTGAAACGCGGTGGAAAGGCCTTCAACGACGAGAATCTCGATCTGCTGTCGCATGTGCTTGACGACTTCATCAGAATTCCCGGCACGTCGATCCGGTTCGGTCTGGACGGTATTGTGGGGTTCATCCCCGGCATCGGCGACCTGATCGGCGGTATCGCCTCCTGCATCATCATCATCGCGGCGTGGGTTCGCGGCGTCTCCTACGTGACGGTGACGCGCATGGTCGCCAATGTTGCCATTGAGGTGGTGGTCGGCTCGATTCCCGTGCTGGGCGATATGTTCGATATCGCGTGGCGGGCCAACCGCCGGAACTACGCTCTGCTGGTCAGCAGCGTCGACGAGCCGCGAAAGCATACGGTGCAGAGCTGGTTCTTTCTCGGCTGCGTCTGCGCAGTGCTGGCCGTGTTGGTTCTGCTGCCGATGCTTCTGCTTACCTGGATCTTCGGCCATGCAATGAATTCGCTATTTGGTGTCGGCACTCACGGACTCTTCCACACGCTCTAAGCTCTGCAGCCGGGGCCGATGAGATAAACTAACTTTGTCGGGGCGTAGCGCAGTCTGGTAGCGCATCTGGTTTGGGACCAGAGGGTCGGGGGTTCGAATCCCTCCGCCCCGACCAACAATCGATCCAGCGCAGTCCAGCAAAGTCCAATGATGACACCGACGCCCGCTAATCATGCGGGTTTTATTATTTTTATTGTCCGACTCAGTCCGATGCCGTACAGTGAAAGCCGGATGCTGCTGATGGCATTTTTGATGACTCTGTAAGGGTTTGGGTGATGGCATTTTGCTAACTGACACTGAAATTCGAAAAGCTAAGGCGAGATCTGCGCCATATCACCATGACGGACGGGCGCGGGCTCTTTTTATGGATTACACCGACTGGCGGCAAGCTTTGGCGCTGGAAGTACCGATTTCAAGGCGTCGGTAAACAGATGAGCTATGGCCGATACCCGGATATAACACTCGCTGACGCCCGCGAACGTCACTCTTCTGCTCGGAGAATGCTCGCCTCTGGTATTGATCCGATGGCACAGCGCAAGGCCGAGAAAACAGCCAACCGAGATACCAATGGGCTATCGTTCCGTGAGGTCGCTGCCAAGTGGCACGAGCACTGGAAGGATGGCAACAGCGCCTATCATGTGAAAGCAACGTGGAGCCGCTTGGGGTCGAACGTGTTCCCGGCATTTGGCGAAATTGCTATAACCGAGATTGAAGCTCCTCAGATTGTGGCGATGGTCAAGGCCATCCAGGATCGGGGCAAGTTGGATATCGCTAAACGGGCGCTCGAAACTACGGGGCAGATTTTTCGATACGCGGTAGCGCATGGTCATGCTCAGCGCAATCCGGCTGCAGATATCAAGCCCGGGGATATTCTCAAGTCGCGCCAGAAAGTTAACCATGCCCGTGTGGACGCTAAGGAGCTCCTGCGCTCCTCCGAGCAATTGAGCTTTATCAAGGCAAGCATGTAACCCGGCTAGCCATGAAGCTGATGGCCATGACATTCGTTCGCACTAGCGAATTGATAGGGGCCAAGTGGGAAGAGTTCGATTTAGAAGCCGCCCGGTGGGATATCCCTGCCGAGCGGATGAAGATGCGCACACCGCATATCGTGCCGCTCTCCGAGCAAGCGCTTGAGGTGTTGGCACTGCTGAAGCAGTTGAATGGAAATAGTGAACTGGTGTTTCCCGGCGAACGCGATCCCGAGAAACGTATGAGCAACATGACGATTCTCGAAGCTCTAAAAAGAATGGGGTACAGAGGTGAGATGACCGGACACGGCTTTCGAGGAATTGCTTCGACGATATTGCACGAGTTGGAATACCCGCATGAGCACATTGAGTTGCAACTTGCACATGCCCCACGAAATGCCGTGAGCGCCGCCTACAACCACGCCCTGCATTTGAAAGGGCGTACAAAAATGATGCAGGACTGGGCAGATTTTCTGGAGCAGACTCAGCGGGGAGGGAAGGTGCTGGCATTCAGGGAAGTTGTGGCATAGTCTCGATAACCAAATCGCGGCGCGGTCGGGGGAAGACTCGAACCCCGCCCCTCTGGTCCCAAACAATAGACACCGCACTTAGCTCGGCTTGTACCGATTTGTGCAAGCTTGTATTATGTGCGGCTTAGAGACTCATTGGCATAGCCCATACGAGTCAATCTAAACCGGCAGTCGCTACAGTATCCGCTACAGTGCCGAAACATGCTGACATATAAAGGGCGATAAATACGTTGGCTATGCCATCATTCCACCGCGGTCTCCGTCGCCGGCAGCAGAGATCGCCAGTACATGCTCACGGCCGCTGAACGCAATCTTTCCGATTGCGACCTTGCCAGTCTTCTGGAGAGCCTTACGGACCACGGCAAACGCCTCTACGCTGTCGTTCTCTGGGACGAGGAAGTACGGCTTCTCCACAAACTCAGGATTCAGCTCGTTCAGATTCACGAATTGCGTGACGTCGATGGTGTGCTTCGACGGTACCCGCAGGTTCTCGAGTTCGCTGTTCTCGACGATGATGTATTCGCCTTTGCGATACTCGTAGCCCTTCACGATCTCGTCTTTTTGCACCGCGGTCGCGGCGTCGGCGCCTGAGTTCTCGATCGCGCTCTGAAGGACCTTCTGATGTCGGATCCGCTCACCCGTGCTTCGGCTTATCTGATTGAAACTAATTTGGCTCTTGGCCTCAGTAGCCACGTACAGCTGGACACCGAAAGAGACAAGAGAGATCTGGACTCGGCCAGACCAGTAGGGACGTGCCATGGAACACCTCGATGCCGGTTACCACTCCGCTTCAGGGCAATTCACATAGGATGTCTCAGATCCATGCCGTTTTCAACATGTTTTCAGAATCTTCCACGGCAGATTCGCCTATTGTTCGCCTATGCCCCGCGTCCTCTGCAATGTAATGACAAGCGACTGGTCGGTGAACTTCATCGGGCCCGACGGCAAGACACGCATCGGTCCTTGGCTCCTACTGGACAGCCACGACGAGGTGCGCGCGATCCTCCGGTGGGGCAATATAACCGCCGAAGAGCTGACAGGTCACGAGAACAGCATCAGATGTTGGGGCGTGTCGTCCGCCGTCTTGAACTTAACCGAGAAGCAACTCGCAGCGCTCATCGAGCGGGGCCGCGGCTGGCCATGGAACGGCTATGAATTGCGATTGATGAAAGAAGCTGGCAAATACCCGACTGCCCTGGGTTGTCGCCCGAAAGCGCTAACTCGTCGCGCCAGTGCTATGTCGCCGCAACCGTCGCCGCTGCGTCCATGACACCTTTGGACTCAGGCTCCCGCTGGATTCTCAAAACAAGAATGTCGTCTTCCTGCCCGAAGTCCTGAGCCGCCGATGCGAGCGCCGCTGCAGAGATCTGGTTCTGGAGCATCTCCTGAATGCGTTCAAACCCAAAGAGTTTTTTGTGCTCGTCCTGCGCCTCCGCGACCCCGTCCGACATCAGCATCAGCGTATCGCCAGGCGCAAGCTGGAAGTGCATCACCGTAAATTCAGCCCCTGACAACATACCGAGTGGCAGCGCGCCTTCCATCTGTATCTCCACGCCGTTCAAATAGGGTGCCAGATGCCCTGCATTCGCGAGCGTTACCTCTCCGTCAGCGGTGATCCGAAGTATCAGGCAAGTGGCGATCGCCCCACCACGATCGGATAACTGGTCATTCAGGCTGTTCAAGAGGGTCAAAGGATCTGAGTGGTATTGTGCTGCGTTACGGATCGCCCCAACGATGACCGCAACTAGCATCCCTGCCTGCATTCCTTTTCCCGTCACATCGCCGACGACGATCAGAGCGCTGACAAGCTCCTGACCCGGCATGATCTGAAAGAAGTCCCCGCCAACCTCGCGCGCCGGACGATATTCACTCTCGATAGCGAACCCGGCTATCTTCGGCAACTCCTCTGGAATTAGGACGTGCTGTACCTGCTGCGCCTGTTCGATCTCCGTCTTCCATTGCTCCCTCTTGCGCTGGGTTTGCAGGTAGCGCCGCAGCAGCATGATCGTAATGAGGAAGAGAGAAAAGATCGTAGAGATGGTTCCGAGCGAGATAGTGAATCCCAGCAGTTCGAAGAACGTCTTCACGTGCAGGAACACACGAAGTTCCCGTTGATAGAAAGAAAGACTAACCAGTAGCACAGCCGACAAGGCCAGCCAGCCTTCGGTCTTCTGCTTCCTGATCCCTCGAATTGTGATGGCGAACAGCACAGCTGCTAAGGTCAGTTTTAGCGTCTGCAGAACGGGAAAGAGATAAATGCGCGCACCAACAGGAACTATCTGGCCATAAAGTGGCGGACGCAACATGGCTGTGCCGATTATGAGCAGAAGCGCAAGTCCCCACACGATGCGATGCACCCAGTCCATCTGGACAATCTTGAACCAGTACCCCCAAAAGATAACCCAAAGTGCAATTCGCAACGGGAGACTGATGACATCCGCCAGCAGCACGAACGGCATCTGCGAGATCCAGGTGGAATAGGTCACGAACAGTAGAAGACCATTGCTGAATAACGTTGCCGCGCAAACAAGATTCATCCAGAGATAGGCGGGTTCTTGCCGGTCCATCCAGAGAAGCATGGCTGCGACCGTCCAAGCGAGCAGTAGAAACAGAATCTCGAAGAGGCCGCTACCAACCTCCTGTGTAGCCTCCTTCTGATCCATTGCAACAAGGGCCATGATCACTCCGACGCGCCCCAGAATAGGTGGTTCGTGCATGCCACCTGAGCCTGGACTGTTGAACTGTGTTGCATTATCCATCCACATGCGCACCGCGATCGTCATCGGTCCACTGCGCACTTCGCGCGGAAGTAGGTAGGCGCGGGGTTCCGCAAGGTAAGCTGTCACGCGACCTTTAGTAAACTTGCCAAACTCTCCAATCTGCCTTCCGTTGACGAAAACCTGGTACGCATCGTCCACATCCATTGGCATCTTTATGGCAAGTGCACCCCATGGGAACTCGCCACGTTGATCCTCATGCGGTACCACGCGTATCCGGAGTAGCCCGGGTAACCGTTGGAGGTCCAGCGCTCCCGAATGGTTGAGTGGAGGACCCTGACCATTCAACGCAACCGTTAAGCTGAAGAGCACCATCCACGCAATCGAAGTTCCCCCATAGCGCATAGGTGCACCTCCGGAAGACCTGTGTCTGTCATCTGCTCAACTTGAAATCCGGTAGGGCCTGCCGGCTACTCTCACCCGTTCTGTCTCTGATCTTTCGGGGGCGGCGCTCTGGCATAATCTTCGTGTTGCGCTTCTCAACGTAGCGATATACTGGAAAGGTGTGATCCGGAGGATATGCAACCTATAGGCGGATGTCAACGGCCGGGGTTGGCGACAAATCGCAACTACCCGCAGCTTGATATGTGGGAGAGCACTATTGAGTTTCCCTGACCACCCTCCAGGCTCAGATGGCAGCGGTAGCATTTTGAGAATTATCGAGGGATGGAATGACGCGCGAGATTCGCTTCAAAAAGCAGTACAAGCCCATTGGCTTCGGCGATCGACCTGATCCTGGCACTGTGGAAGGTCATCGAAACGCGATGGATGAGGCGGCCGAGACGCGGCGCTACAACAAGAGGATGAAGGAGCTTTGAGACTCAGGACGCGGATCGACAGAGACGGCGGGCAGGTCCGGTCTCGAAGGTACTCCGCTTCATCGGCGCCTACATTCGCAGGAAGCCGATCCGATAACCTTGGTCCGGCTCAAGCAGGAGAGTAAGGTGCAGTTTGCCGACCGACCGGCCGGGACGATGGATTGGGTGATCTCTCGCTTCAACGAGTGACTTGCCCTGTACGCAACAGTTGACATTTGGGTGACGGCATTTGCTGAACACTAGCCAACTTTTCGAGAGTCATCCATTCTCATGGCCGGTCTTAAGTCGGAGGCGAATCGCCCAGCGAAATCTCCGAGGACCTCATTTTGCGTCATGCGAACGCAGGAATTCAGCCTCGGAGAAGAATTCAGCCCCTGGCTATCAAGAATGGCGAATGTCAATGACCACTTTTCCTAGTGAACCTGACCCGACGGCTGCATACGCTGCGTCGATATCCGATGTCGAAAAGTGATTCGCGTTCAGCAACGGTTTGAGCTTGCCCTCCTCTGCAATCGAAGTGGCACTCGCGAGGATTTCGCCATGATGCTCCTGCCCTTCGCCGGTAAGGAGCGGAAGCAGGGTAAAAACGCCGGAATAAGTCGCTCCACGAAAAGAGAGCGGCGCCAATGAGTGCGTACTCCAGCCCAGGCAACTTACAACGTGGCCGGTGTATCGGCGCACTGCCTCGAAGGACGCGTCGATCGTTGAACCACCAACGGTGTCATAGACGATGTCGAAGCCGAGCCCATTGGTGAACAGGCGGACGTACTCGTCAACTGTGCTGGAATGGTAGTCGACGGGAGTTGCGCCAAACCTTTCCACGATATCTTTCTTGCTCGGCGAGACAGTCGCAAATACTTCAGCTTCGAAGGCCCTCGCAATCTGAACCGCGAGGTGGCCTACACCTCCCGCTCCAGCATGAATCAGGACCTTCTGGGTGGCGTGAACCTGCGCGCGGTCGACAAGACCTTCCCAGGCCGTGATTGTGCTCAGCGGAAGCGCAGCCGCTTCGCGAAAGGAAAGATTCTCTGGTTTTCGGGCAAGTAGACCCGCATCTGCAATCACGAACTCTGCAAGCGTCCCTTGTCTACCGCCGACCCCACCGACCAGTCCATACACTTCTTCTCCGACCCGGAATGTTGTGACGCCGAATCCAACCTCCTCCACGGTACCGGCCATGTCGAGCCCAAGCACCGCAGGGAGGGGCTGCTTCGCATGGGTGGCTTTACCTGCACGGATCTTCGTATCAAGAGGATTCACCCCGCTCGCCGCAATGCGCACTAGGACCTCATTGGGCTGCAGGGATCGGATGGGTACTTCTGATTCGGTGAACTTTTCTCCGGGTGTTTCAACCAACCAAACTCGATATTGCATATCGGCGTCCTTTCTCCACGAGCTTCCGATGTTTTCAGCTACGTCTTCGCGCAATCAGGGATGTGCCGCCGGCACGACGGAGAACAATGCGATTAACCCTTCGAGCAATGTTGGATGAGTCAGCACTCTGCTAGTTTGGCATAATCGAGAAACAAATCGAGTTGGATCCTTGGCAGGCGAAATGATGCTTACTTCTGTGGCGGAATATCGAGGTAGCCTAACCGCCAATGCGCTCATCGACAGAGGGTTAGTACCCGAAAGTCGGCCAGTGTCCGCCGATCGGATTGCGCATGATTCTCGATTGGAGAGATCAGACAATAATTTTGTTTTGAGGTTTAGACCAAAGGCCAAAGATGTGGACTAAACTCAAGGCGAAAAGCGACAGGAGAATCTTAGGATGGTTCCCGAAGCGTCACTCGACAATTCACGTCGTCAGTTTCTCGTTGCCGGAGGTCTGACGGTCGCCGCAGCTTGCTTTGCTCCAAGTTACCTGATGGCCCAGACAGAAGGCATCGTTGTAGGAGCGTTCAAAGAAGCCGCCACAGCGAAAGTCACGGTTCAAAACCTTCGCCGCAACATCAGCGTCCTCTTGGGTCCTGGGGGAAATATCGCTGTTCTCACTGGCCCGGACGGAAAGCTGCTGGTTGATGCGGAAATCATTACCGCACGTCCGCACGTCTCTGAAGCCCTCGCGAGCATCAACGCAGATCCCATCAAACAATTGATCAACACCCACTGGCATTTCGACCACACCGGCGGCAACGAGTGGGTCCATGAAGCCGGAGCCAGTATCCTGGCGCACGAGAACACGCGTAAACATCTTTCCCAGGCCACGCGCGTCGAAGGCAACTTTAGGTACACTTTCCCAGCCGCGCCGGCGGGTGCGATCCCTTCCACCGTCTTTAAAGACGAACACACTCTACATGCCAACGACACCACTCTGATGCTGAAGCACTATCAGCCTGCCCACACGGACTCTGATATCTCCGTGCACTTTGTTGAGGCCGACATTCTCCACACCGGAGACACCTTCTGGAACCGCGACTACCCCTTTATCGACTACTGGACGGGAGGCAGCATCGACGGCCAAATACGCGCGGCAGAAGCGAACATTGCAAAAGTGACCGACAAGACGATCGTCATTCCCGGGCACGGAGCCGTGGGCGGCAAAGCCGATCTGATTCTATTCCGAGATGTATTGGTTGAGATCCGCGATAAGGTTGCAGCCCTCAAAAAACAGGGTAAGTCCTTGCCTGAAGTTGTCGCGGCTAAGCCTGGGGCGCGATATGACGCAGTATGGGGCAACCTGTTCCAGAACCCGAGTGACTTTGTTGCGCTCGTGTACCAGGGCGTTTGAGACCATCTAAAAGCTATATCCTCAGCTATTGAGGAACGCCAGCAGGTCGGCGTTGATCGTCTCCGCTTGCGTCGTGGGCATACCGTGCGGAAAGTCCTTGTAGGTTTTTAGGGTTCCGTTCTTCAACAGTTTCGCGGACTGCGGCCCTGCCGCTACATAGGGAACGATCTGGTCGTAGATTAGTAGCGGAATGTCGGCTTGTGTTGAGCGATCCAGTTAGGTCGGCAGCTTCGGAAACAAAGTCGGCGCCATCTGGGCGGCAAACTCCTTAAAAACCCGCACCGGGCGCGGCATATATCGGTTGCTCAGGTGCACCACCGACAGGTTGAAAAGACGGAAATGCCACTTCGGCATCACCTCGACCAGCCGTCCGCTCCGCATGAGCTCCGGCTGCACGATCGGTGGAAGATCGCCAATCCCTACTCCTGCCAGCAACGCCGTCGCGAGGCCGGAATATTCATTGATTGAAAGATAAGGCTGAAAGGTCAACATCTCCTTGTCCCTGCCGTTCACGTGCATAAAAGTCCAGCTATTCTCGGGCCCCCAGAACGAGAACGCCAGCAGCCGGTGTCCCAGCAGGTCCTGTGGTGTCTTCGGCGGCTTGCGTCTCTCTAGATAAGAGGGGCTGGCGACCAACTGATGCCGGTAGCGCAGGATCCTTCGCGCCACTAGCGAAGAGTCTTCTAACTCCCCTACCCGGAACGCAAGGTCCACGCCCTCCGCAATCTGGTCGACAATCCGCTCGGTAATGAACACCTGCAAGCGGACCTCGGGATATTCCGCCTGAAAGGCCACAATCAAGGGCGCCAGCAACGAATCGGAGATGCTCGGCGGCGCCGAAACCCGCAACGTCCCTGAAACATGGGCGAGGTGATTCGATGCGATGTTGTTCACCGCCTCCCTAAGCTCGGTGCTACGCTGCGCATGCTCCAGTACCTCGGAGCCAATGTCGGTCAGCCGCAGGCTGCGCGTCGAGCGCTCGATTAAGCGCACCCCCAACTGGCTCTCGAGCTCGGCCACGCGACGGCTCACCGTTGAGGTCGGCATCTTCATCCGTCGCGCCGCCTCTGAGAAGCTGTTGGCCTCAACCCACTTGTGCGAAGATCGCCAGCGAGTTCAGATCGGTCATGCCAGCATTATCCCAAAAATGAAAAAAACCTTCCCGCTTTGTCCCACTAGCAACTCGATTTGCCCAGGCCTATATTTCCCTTCAGAAAGCTGACAAGGTCCCGAGGATCTGGCGGTAAATGCAGTGGAACCACCCATCGTCGCTTGCTCTGCGGAGAGCAAGACTCGGCCGTAGTGCTTCCAACAGACTCTAACTGTTAGCGAGGAGTGTCTCAATGAAAAAGCTTATATGCCTTCTGGCCATGGTCGCCGCCTTGTGCCTTCCAGGCTTCGCTCAGGCCCCAATCGACGATTCACCTGAGACCCTGCAGAAGTATGTCCCACTCCTGCCTTCCGTCAAGGCGCAGATGTGGAAGATCGATCCCAGGCTTGGCTACGCCGTGCACGAGG
>Ga0209624_10002575_pt1 | contig 13312 bp, 10 predicted proteins | sample JacPinW_OM2H0_O1_FD_188565 | JGI IMG/M metagenome (GOLD analysis project Ga0209624, IMG submission 188565) | Forest soil microbial communities from Algoma, Ontario, Canada - Jack Pine, Ontario site 1_JW_OM2H0_O1 (SPAdes) (version 2) | ecosystem: Environmental > Terrestrial > Soil > Boreal...
TAATACGTCCATCACTGGCTACCAGGAAATTTTCACCGACCCCTCCTACTCGGGCCAGATCGTTGTCCTGACCAACCCCGAAATCGGCAATTACGGCACCAACCAGGAAGACAACGAAGCCACGCGCCCGTGGATTGAAGGGCTGATCGTGCGCGAGTTCTCACGCGTGAGCTCGAACTGGCGTTCGCAGCAGGTGGCCGAAGAATATTTGGAGCAGTTCAAGGTGCCCGTGTTGTCCGACATCGACACGCGGGCACTGGTGCGGCATTTGCGCGACCACGGCGTGATGCGCGGAGTAATCTCGACCATCGGCAGCGATGCCGACAAGTTGATTGCCAAGGCGCGATCGATCCCCAAAATGGACGGAATGGATCTGGCAAAAGAAGTCAGCACCAAGCGCCCGTACGTGTGGGAGGTGGGCGAGCGCTCGCACGAACCAGTGGCCGTGGTCGGAGTGAAAGATGAGCCGCCGCGATTTCATGTGGTTGCCTACGACTTCGGCATCAAGCAGAACATTTTGCGCAAGCTTCGCGGCGAGGGCTGCAAGGTGACGGTCGTCCCGGCGCAGACTCCGGCGGAGGATGTGCTCGCCTTAAAGCCGGATGGAGTTTTTCTCTCCAACGGTCCCGGCGATCCCGAGCCCTGCACCTATGCGGTGGATTCGATTCGCAGACTCATGGGACGGCAGCCAATCTTCGGCATCTGCCTTGGCCATCAACTCGTCGGCATTGCGCTCGGCGGCAAGACGTTCAAGTTGAAGTTCGGACACCACGGCGGGAACCATCCCGTGAAACAGTTAAGGACCGGCAAGATCGAGATTACGGCGCATAACCATAATTTCGCGGTTGACCCCGACTCGCTGGCCGAGAGTGAAGTCGAGCTGACCCACATCGATCTGAACGACCAGACGCTCGAAGGCCTGCGGCACCGGAATTTGCCTTTGTTCACCGTGCAGTATCATCCGGAAGCCGCGCCCGGGCCGCACGATTCGCATTATCTGTTCAAGGAATTCACGAAGATGATGGAGGAGTGGAAGGGGTGATTGCTTGGGCGCAAAGAATTCTTGCGCATACAAAGTTTTGCCAAGGCGCGCCTTTCGGGCGCGCCCCAAGATGCGACTGAAGATTGGCGGCTTGAGCCGCCGAGGTACCGCTGTGAGACTGGCCAGAGAACCCGTCACAAACCCGGGCCACACCGATAGGATTACCTCAGCTAGCTGGGGCCGACGATTCCTTTTTCCGGCTGAAGACCGGGCGCGGCTTCTCCTCGACACTATCTGTCATTATCTGGATCTGGAGGCGCGCCTTTTCCAGGCCAACCCGTCGCCAGCGACCAGACAATGCTAAGCCACGATAAGAACCAGATCGCATAAATGCCGAAACGCACTGACATTCAAAAGATCCTGATCCTCGGCTCCGGCCCTATCATCATCGGGCAGTCGGCGGAGTTCGACTACTCCGGCACGCAGGCCTGCAAGGCGCTCAAGTCCGAGGGCTACGAAGTCATCCTGGCGAACTCGAACCCGGCCACGATCATGACCGACCCGGAATCAGCCGATCGCACCTACATCGAGCCGCTCACGTTGGAGTACCTGGAAGAGATTATCCGCATTGAGCGGGAAATGTCGCCGGGCGCGGGTTTTGCCGTCCTGCCGACCGTCGGCGGACAGACCGCTTTGAATCTGGCCATCGAACTTTCCGATGGCGGCGTCCTGGAAAAGTACAACGCATTCCTGATCGGCGCGAGCGTCGCTGCGATCAAGAAAGCCGAAGACCGCCTCTTTTTCAAAGACGCCATGCAGCGCATCGGGCTCGACGTGCCCAAGTCGGCCCTGGTGAACAACACCAAAGATGGCATCGAGTTCGCCGGCAAGATCGGATTCCCGGTAATCATCCGCCCCTCGTTTACCCTGGGTGGCTCGGGCGGCGGCATCGCCTACAACCGCGAAGAAATGCTCGAAGTTCTTAGCCGCGGTCTCGATTTCTCTCCCGTACGCGAGGCGCTGATTGAAGAGTCGGTGCTGGGCTGGAAAGAATTTGAGCTGGAGGTGATGCGTGACACCCGAGACAACGTCATCATCATCTGCTCGATTGAGAACTTCGATCCCATGGGTGTGCACACCGGCGATTCGATCACAGTCGCTCCGGCGCAAACGCTCACCGACCGCGAGTACCAGGCCATGCGCGATGCCTCAATCGCGGTGATCCGCGAGATCGGCGTCGACACTGGCGGTTCAAACATTCAGTTCGGGGTGAATCCAGAAACCGGGCGCATGGTGGTGATCGAAATGAACCCGCGGGTCTCGCGCTCGTCCGCACTGGCGTCGAAAGCCACCGGATTTCCCATCGCGAAGATTGCGGCCAAACTGGCTGTCGGCTATACCCTCGACGAGATTCCCAACGACATCACGCGCAAGACTCCGGCCTGTTTCGAACCGACCCTGGACTATGTCGTCGTGAAAATTCCCAAGTGGCAGTTCGAAAAATTTCCCGGCGCCGACGATACGCTGGGCCCGCAGATGAAATCGGTGGGCGAAGTGATGGCCATCGGACGCACCTTCAAGGAAGCGCTCATGAAGGGCATCCGCTCGCTCGACACCGGCAAGCGCGTGGGGGGCGACAAGATCGAACCAAAGATTCTGACCCAGCGCCTGGTGACGCCGCACCCGGAGCGGCTCGCCTATGTGCAATACGCGCTGCGCCAGGGACACACGGTAAAGCAGATCGCGAAGATGACTTCAATGGATCCGTGGTTCCTTTATCAGTTGAAGGAAATTAACGACCAGCAACTGGAATTGGAAAAGCATCCCATTGAGTCGATTCCCCGGGAAGTGCTGCGCGAATCCAAGCGCATGGGATTCTCCGACGGGCGGCTGGCGCAAGTCTGGCGACTCGAAGGACAAGAGAAAATCCGGCACCTGCGCAAGAAGCACGGCGTGATGCCGGTCTATAAACGCGTCGACACTTGCGCAGCCGAATTTGAAAGCTTCACGCCCTACCTTTATTCGACCTACGAAGATGAGGACGAGGCGGCGCCTACCGACAAAAAGAAAGTGATCATTCTCGGCAGTGGTCCCAATCGCATCGGGCAGGGTATCGAGTTCGACTATTGCTGCTGCCACGCTTCATTCGCGCTGCGCGACGACGGCTATGAGACGATCATGATCAATTGCAATCCTGAGACCGTCTCGACAGACTACGATACCAGCGACCGGCTTTACTTCGAGCCGCTGACTTTTGAAGATGTCTGGGCGATCTACCAGCACGAAACTTCCAAGGGCGCGCCGGTGGGCGTGATCGTGCAGTTCGGGGGGCAGACTCCGCTCAACCTGGCGTTGCCGCTGAAGGCCGCGGGAGTAAAGATCATCGGCACCTCGCCCGAATCGATCGATCTGGCGGAAGACCGCAAACACTTCAATAAATTGCTCGAAGAGCTGCAGATTCCACAGGCCCCCGGCGTCATGGCCACCTCGATCGAGGAGGCCATCCAAGGGGCGCGGCGCATCGGATATCCGGTGCTGGTGCGGCCTTCCTACGTGCTCGGGGGCCGCGCCATGGTCATTACCTACGACGAAGAGTCGATCGTTCGCTACATGAAAGAGGCGGTAGAGTACTCGCACGATCGCCCGGTGCTAATCGACCACTTCTTGGAAGACGCGATTGAAGTGGACGTTGATGCACTGTCCGACGGCGAAGACGTTGTGATCGGCGGGATCATGCAGCACATCGAAGAGGCCGGCATTCACTCCGGCGATTCTTCGTGCGTGTTGCCTGCGGTGGATATTCCGCAGCCGCTGCTGGAGCGCATGCGCGACTACACCTTCAGGCTGGCGCGCGCCCTGAAAGTCGTGGGGCTGATGAACATTCAGTTCGCCATCCCGCGCGGAGACGGCGGCGCGAATGGCGCTGACGGCGACAAGGTCTATGTGCTCGAAGTAAACCCGCGAGCTTCGCGGACCGTGCCTTTCGTTTCCAAGGCAACCGGCGTCCCCCTGGCAAAAATTGCGGCGCGGCTCATGACCGGCCGCAAGCTGCGCGAGTTTTTGCCGGCGTTCATCGAGCGCCGCGCCGACCTGGACACGGGCAGCCACTACTACGTGAAGTCTCCCGTGTTCCCCTGGAACAAGTTTCCCGGCGTTGACACCGTGCTCGGCCCCGAGATGAAATCGACGGGCGAAGTGATGGGTGTGGCCGACAATTTCGGCGAAGCATTTGCCAAGGCGCAACTCGCCGCGGGACAAAAGTTACCCACCCAGGGTGCCATCTTCATCAGTGTGACCGACCATGACAAGCGGCACGTCGCGCAAGTTGCCCGGAAGTTTGTGGATATGGGATTCAAGCTGGTGGCCACGACCGGCACCGCCGACGTGATCGAAACCGCCGGCATGAATGTGGAGCGCGTCTACAAAGTCAAAGAAGGACGACCCAACGTGGTCGACTTCATTAAAGGTCAGCGCATTCAGCTCATCATCAACACGCCCACCGGACTTGAGCCCTGGTTCGACGAAAAAGCGATTCGCCGTGCGGCCGTGACCGCGCGCATCCCAACCATCACGACGCTGGCTGCAGCCCGCGCCGCAGCTGAAGGCATCGAAGCCTTGCAGCGGGGACAAGTGAATGTGCGGGCGCTGCAGCACCTGCATGCAGACCGAATGGTGAATCGCCGCTAGGTAAACTTCGATGGACCCCCCGGGAGCGAGTCTGCGCCTCCCGCCAGCTCCCTCGCCTCCGATGGTTGGGGCAAAAGATCCTCGACGAAGCGGATTCTCCTGGCATCGGGGCTGGCCGAGATGGCGGGGAGAAGACAACCACGTCCATCTGCTGATCCAATACCCGCCTAAAGTCTCGGTGCCTTCCCTGGTCAACTCTCTGAAAGGCGGGTCCAGCCGAATGCTCAGACAGGAACGGCCTGATTTGAGGAAGCAGTATTGGAAGCGCGCTCTGTGGTCGCCCTCCTACTTCGCAGCTTCTTGGGGTGGAGCTCCAATCAGCATCCTCAAAAAGTACGTTGACCAGCGAAAGACTCCCAGCTAAGTCGCTTATATCCCCCCCTGAAGGACGGGGTTTTACGCTCCACCGGATAAAGATAAAATGGAGCAGGTCGTCCACGAAAGACAGGAATCTCATGTTGCTACACGGAATTTTTCCTCCCATCACCACGCCGTTCTACCCTGACGGCAACGTGTATTTCAAGAAGCTCGAATCCAACGTGGAGCGCTATTCGCGCACGCCGGTAACGGGCATCGTCGTGCTCGGCTCGACCGGAGAGGCAGTCCTGCTCTCGGATCAGGAGCGGCGCGACGTGCTGCGCGTCGCACGGGAGGCCGCGGCGCCCCACAAAGTGATGGTCGCCGGCACGGGCATCGAATCAGCCCTCGAGACGCTGCGTCTGACCGAATACGCCGCCGAACTCGGTTACGACATCGCCATGATACGCACCCCGCACTACTACAAAAAGCAGATGCAGACGGCCAACATTCTCGCTTTTTACCGCACCGTGGCTGATCGCTCGCCGTTGCCGGTGATTATTTACAACATCCCGCAGGCCACCGGGTACGACATTCCCGCCGAAGTGGTGATGGAGTTAGCCGGCCATCCCAACCTGATCGGCATCAAGGAGTCGAGCGGCGATGTGGAGAAAGTGCGCCAGATGGTCGCAGGCACTCGCCACATCCGGCGGAGCGCTGCGGTCAGCGAAACCTTCGACCCGGTCACCCCTCGAATGCTGGCCGCCGCGAGTCCTCGATCCGGCACGGAAGGTGGGGAATTGGTCTCGATTGGAGCCTTAGCGGGCGCGACCGAGACGAAGGCTCCCTCGCCGGCGTCTTCCTCGGCCGTGACCGTAGTAGGCAATATGAAGACGCGCCAGAAAGAAGTCGGATTCCAGGTGCTGGTGGGTGCGGCGCAGAAACTGCAGCCCTCGCTGGACGCCGGTGCGGTGGGAGCCATCCTCGCCTTTGCCTGCCCGGCGCCCACCGCCTGCTATGAAATTTACGCTGCCTGGAAAGAAGGCGACGCCGAGTTGGCACGCCTGAAACAGGAACGAATCGCCAAGGCCGCGCAGCGCCTAGTCGGCGATCTCGGGGTGCCGGGCGTAAAACATGGCATGGACTTCAACGGCTACTACGGCGGCCCCTCGCGCCTGCCGTTTCTCCCCTTGACGGCGGCGCTGGGGGCTGAGATCGAGCGCCTGCTGGCCGACGTTAGGAACTAGCTATACCTGAGCTAGGACCCGCCCCAGCCGGTGAAACGCAAAGAGTCTTCACCCCCCGAGCCTTCAGAAAGTTTCCAGGGGGAGATGAAAACCTGATCCCCGGCTCGGGCGGTGGAAGTGCCCCTGGCCGCAGGAATCCGACGTCGCGGTCGCAGTGCTCTTGCTACGAAAGCCTGCGGTGATGGCCTCACTTCTTTCGTGCCGCCCGCCTTTCTTCCGCCCACCCTTTCTTCACAATTTGCCGAGCACGTGCAACCGCCAGTGCATCCTCGGGGACATCGTCGGTAATGCACGATGCCGCCCCGACATAGGCGCCTCTGCCTACACGAACCGGCGCCACCAGCGTGCTGTCGCTGCCGATGAACACTCCATCCTCAATTATGGTCTTGTGTTTGTGGGCGCCGTCGTAGTTACAAGTGATCGTCCCGGCGCCGATGTTCACGCCCGCGCCGATCTCCGCGTCGCCCAGATACGTCAGGTGATTCGCCTTCGATCCTTTGCCGAGCTTCATCTTTTTGGTCTCGACAAAGTTTCCCACATGCGCGCCTTCGCCGATCTGGCTGCCCGGGCGCAGATGCGAGTACGGCCCCACGGTTGCTCCCGCGGCGATCCTGGCATCGTTCATCACGCATCCCGGCAGAACCGTTACACCCTCTCCGATTTCCGAATCCTGAATCACGCAATAGGACCGAACGCGGGAAGCGCTGCCAATCCGCGTCTTCCCCAGCAGCTGTACGTAGGGCTCGATCACCGTGTCAGGCGCGATTTCCACGTCGGGATCGATCACACACGATGCCGGAGAAAACACGGTGACGCCGTCGGCCATCAATTGGCGGCATTTCGCGAGACGCATCTGCTCGTCAATGGCCGCCAGTTCGAAGCGCGTATTCCCGCCTAGCACTTCGATCGCGTCCGCCGTCTTGAAGGCCACCACGCGTTGCCGCGCCTGGCGCAGCACAGCAGCCATGTCGGTCAGGTAATACTCACCGTGCGCATTGGCCGTGGAGAGCTGCCCAATATTTCGGTAAAGCTCTTTCACGGCAAAAACATAGAAACCGGAATTAATTTCGCGGATTTTTTTCTGCGCCGCGCTCGCAGCTTTCTCTTCGACGATCGCCAGCACATCGGCGCCTCGCGCAGACTTCCGCAGCACCCGGCCATAGCCGGTCGGATGCTCCAGGTCAGCGCTCAGCAGTGTCATCGCTGCCTGCTCTTCCAGATGGAAATTGCGCAGCCGTCCAATGGTTTCCGGCGTAATCAGGGGAGCGTCTCCTGAGAGCACGAGCACGTGGTCGTATCCCTCTAGCGCCTCGCGGGCCATCATGAGCGCATGGCCGGTGCCATGCTGTTCGGACTGCAGCACGAAGTTGACGCCCGTGTGCTCCATCGCAGCCCGGACGCGGTCCGCCTCGTGCCCGATAATCGCGTACACATCCTGCGTCGGTACCATGCGCCCGGCGGCGCGGATCACATGCTCCAGCAGCGGCTTTCCGCCGACTTCATGTAACACTTTAGGAAGTTGCGATTTCAGCCTGGTTCCCTTGCCTGCCGCCATGATGACCACGGCAATGCGCGGACCTGCGGCGGCGCCCGAACCATAAGGCGAAAGAGAAGAGGTGCGCTGTGGCGAGGCTGCCGGGAATAGTCTGGCTTTCGATTTCTTCATTCGCCCCAATATACCGCGAGCCCGCAGCATTGGCTATTTCTTGCCTCATCGCCTAAAATCTCTGCCCGGCAGAGAACACAGCGGCGCTGCCAACCCGTCAGGACAGGAGAAGAGAAGAGATGCCCAAGTACGTCATCGAGCGCGACATCCCCGGCATCGGCGATTCGAGCCCGGAACAGGTCCTCGCCATTTCGCAGAAATCCTGCAGCGTGCTGAAGAATCTGGGTCCGAAGATCCAGTGGTTGCACAGCTACGTCACTCAGGACAAAATTTATTGCGTTTACATTGCTCCCAACGAGGAAACGGTTCGCGAGCATGCCAAACAGGGCGGATTCCCCGCCAATCGCGTTTCCGAAGTCAAACTGGTGATCGATCCAACCTCCGCCGAGGCTTAGGGACTCGCTACAGACCAAGTCCTCCGTCCACGGTCAGAATTTGCCCGGTAATAAATTGCGGGGCAGTCGCGAAGAATAACACGGCCTCGGCAATTTCATCGGCGCGCCCGTTGCGCCGCATCGGTGTCTGCTTGGCCATGCGCCGCATGAAGGCCGCGGCGGATTTCTCTCCCAGATCGATCATGCCCGGTGCGATCGCATTCACCGCAATCTCCGGCGCCAGCGCCTTGGCCATGACCTTCGTCAGCATGTGCAGGGCTGCCTTCGATGAGCAATAGTGAGCGTGGGTTGTCCAAGGCTTCAGCCCCCCGAGCGAACCCATATTGATGATCTTCGCTTCCACCGACCTATTCCCGCGTTTCCGCCGTAGCCACTTCAGAGCTTCGCGCGATACCAGAAACGGTCCTCGCGTATTGGAGGCGAACATCGCATCCCATTGCCTCACGGTCAGCCGTTCGAACTCCACCGCTTCGTAGTTCGCCGCGTTGTTGACCAGGATATCGATGCCGCCCAATTCGCGCCCAGCGTCCTTCATCATGGCGCGAACGCTGGCCTCGTCAGTCACGTCGCAGCGCAGCGCGAAGGCCCGCACGCCCGACCCGGACAGATCCACGACCGTCGCCCGCGCTTCGCGCGCCGAATGGCGGAAGGTAATGGCCACGTCCGCACCCGCCGCAGCCAGCGCCAGGGCCGAGGCTCGTCCCAGCCGTCGGGCGGCACCGGTAACTAGCGCGGTCTTTCCCTGAAGGGGCTTGGATGAAAGATCAGGCATGGAGCGATTCTAATCCTTACGGTCGGATGGAGCGCGGAGTAAGGATTTCGCCCCCTGCGGCTTTCCTGGCATGACTGGCGGTCCAGCCATCAGACCCGGGCCCCAGCGCCATGGCCTCCGGTTTTGCTTTGTTACTGGAAAAAGCCGCTTTCCCAGCGATAGAATTTCTCCCGCATGCCAGATTCGCGAAACGTCGTGGTCTATTCCCGTAAAGGGTGCCACTTGTGTGAAGTGGTCAAAGAGAGTTTGTCCAAGCTTTCGCGGCGTGGAGGTTTCACCTGGCAAGACGTCGACGTTGACTCTGACTCCGAGCTTCGCCGCAAGTTCAACGACGAAGTTCCAGTGGTCTTTATTGATGGCCGCAAGGCCTTCAAGTACCGCATGGACGAGCAGGAGTTCCTGCGGAAGCTGGCCAGCTAGCGACGATTGCGCGGGACGGTTTCGATCGAATCTGGCTTTTTCCATTACAATCTCTCCCGGCATGTTGCAAAGGCAACTCTACGCTGATCCCCACAACCTGTTTGTGCACGATCTTGTGCTCGACTCCTGCCGCCGCAACGCGGAGAAGACGGCGTTGGTGGACAGTTCCTGTGGACGCCGCCTGACCTACGCCGAATACGGCGACACCGTCGAGTCCGTGGCCCGCGGCCTGATCGCTGCAGGCGTCAGGCCTGGAGAGCTGGTCGCCATCCACCTCGCGAACTCCTGGGAGTTCTGTGCCGCCTACCACGCCGCCACGCTGGCGGGAGCGATCCCCACACTGTCGAATCCGAGCTACCGCGAACGTGAACTTCGCTATCAACTGGAGAACTCCGGCGCCGTCCTTTTAATTACGGATGGAGGACATATCGAGGGCATCAACCTCGCCGGATTGCCCAATCTCCGCAGCGTCTATACGACACGCCAGCCAGCCGCCGGAGCCGAGACGTTCGCTCGCCTGCTCAATCCTGGGACCGCCGTTTCTCGCCAGCCCGAACAATCCTCCGAAAAAACTCTCGCCGCACTTCCTTACTCGAGCGGCACCACCGGTCTGCCGAAGGGTGTCATGCTCTCACACTACAACCTGGTGGCGAATGTATATCAGTTTCTCGGTCCCAATGCGACGCCGCTGAAGTCTTGCGACAATATTCTCTGCTGTCTTCCGCTCTACCACATCTACGGCCTGAATGTAATTCTGAATCCCGCATTGCTGCTGGGGGCAAAGCTTGTTCTGCTGCCGCGGTTCAACGTGCCCATGCTGACCAAGCTCCTCATCGAGGAAGCGATCACCATGATGCCTCTGGTGCCGCCCGCGATTAACGCACTTTGTCAGGCGGTCGAGGCCGGACAGTTTCCTCGCGATCATCAAGTTCAGTGGGTCAAATCCGGAGCTGCGCCGCTCGCACCAGATCTTGCTCGCCGCTTCACAGCTCTTACCGACATTCTGCTGTGCCAGGGATACGGTATGACCGAGGCCTCGCCCGTCACCCACATCGGCTTTCTCGAACCAGAGCTCTATCGTCCCGACTCCATCGGCCATCCCGTCGCCCACACCGACTGCCGGGTGTTGTCGCAGTCCGATATCGATCCCGGCGACACTCCCGAGGATTTGACGGAAGCGCCCTCCGGCCAGCCCGGAGAACTCGTCATGCGCGGTCCGCAATTCATGCTGGGCTACTGGAAGGAACCGCAAGCCACCGCCGAGGTTTTGCGTGACGGATGGTTCTGGTCGGGAGATATTGTCACTCGCGACCGGGAAGGCTTCTATCGCGTCGTCGACCGCCGCAAAGAAATGCTCAAGTACAAGGGCTTCCCCGTAGCTCCGGCCGAAGTTGAAGCCGTTCTGCTGGAACACGAAGCCGTGAAAGAATGCGGCGTGATTGGCCGGCCCGACGCTGCGGCGGGAGAAATTCCGGTTGCCTTCGTGGCCTTGCGCGACGGATTTATGGAGAGCCAAAAGCTAGGGGAAGAGCTCTGCGCCTTCGTCGCCGACCGCCTCACACCTTACAAACAACCCCGCGCAGTCCATTTCGTGGATGCCATTCCGAAGACTGCTTCCGGCAAAATCCTGCGGCGCGAGTTGAGAAACTCCATCGCGTAAACGGAATCCGAAGTCCCAGCTCCACCAGGAGAAGCGGCGCCGATTATTCAGAAGTGAACCGCTTTTGACACGGCACTGACAATTCCCCCACGCTTCGCGCCACACTCGATGGCAACGCGTGCCCGTGGTGTTCTCCGCCCGCGCGCGTGCCCGCCATGTCCAGCCCTGCAGCGTATTTTTGGGAAACGTCGCGGAACAAAGGCCATGTCCATCTCAGTTTTGATCGCACTGGAGAATTGTCATGAATCTGTTTCGACTGAAGAGCTTGGCTTGCGCAGCCTCGCTAATCCAAACACAGAATCACACATGAACTTGTGGACACTGGACCGACTTCTACTCCCTCCCGCTGAATAACCGGATGGAACGTTTACAACCACCTCAGGAAAAAGGCCGGCGACGCAAACTACGGTTTAGGTTCGCTCTGGCTGGCGAGCTTCTTCGTGACCAGAAAGCTCCACATGATTTCGTTCGCGTTCAGATCCTGGCTGGTCTTCCCGATGGTTTTCTCAACTTCAAATTGCTCTCCGCCCGGCCAGGTATTTCCCGCGCCTTTTACGCTGTAAAGAACCACCGCAGCATTTTGCTGGCAGCCGGTGTAGGTATCGACTCTGGTTTCCATGCCGCCCTTCTCGCGGGCCGGCAACTTGCTCTTCTCCGGCTTTTCCTCGCAGCGGTCAATCTTCCCCCAGGCCTTAGCGCTATCTTCCACAGAGACGATCGCCAGGCTCAGGTTGTGCTCCGTGCCGCCCCCGTAAGGAACGACCGGGTCAGAGGTACCGTTGATCATTACCAGGGGCACCGGCCGCGGAGGCAGACAAATCATGGTCTTCGGCATCGCCGCGCCCACTGCAGCAACCGCTGCAATTCGATCACCCAAGGCACATCCCAGACGCAGGCTCATGAAGCCGCCTTCGGACAAGCCTGCCGCGTAAATTCGTGAAGGATCCACCGAAAACTTGGTCGGGAGCTGGTCGAGCATCTGGTTGAAGAAAGCGACGTCATCTGCAGGAGCCGCCCTTTTTTCCTCCGGCTGACCGCCCTGAGGCTGCTGTCCGCCGCCCTGAGGATATCCCCCACCACCGCCCGGATAACCTCCGCCGCCGCCCGGGTAGCCGCCTCCACCCGGGTAACCTCCGCCGCCGCGACGGCCACCCCTCCCGGGCGACATCATTGGTCGCCGTACTTCTGCCCGAACCCCCACATTCCAGCGTCCGTGCAATGCGGAAGGATATACAACCATAATGCCGTCCTTATCCGCCAGTTCATTGAAGCGAGTCAGCCGCTCAATGTCTTCCGGATCCTGATTCATGCCATGCAACAGGATCACCACCGGATAGTGCTGCTGCGGATCGTAGCCCTTCGGCAACCGGACCATGAAGTTGCGGTCCACGTCGTCGACCGTTACCTTTTCCTTGGTTTCTTGCGCCCCGAGTGCGGAAGCAGCAAAGAGCAGCGCCAGGCAGGCGGCAGCCGCCAGCAAACGCAATCCGTATATGTTTCTAGCTGTCATTTTATCTCCAGAAGGACGCCTCGGGAGATGCCGTGCGTCCAGCTTCAGTTGCTTGGAAGCATCCGTTCTAGCCCGAGTTGGCCGGTAAAGGGGGAACTTTTCCGGCGCGTTGTCCGTACCTTTTCTGAACTGTGATTTTAGCGCCGACAAGGAACAGGAAAAGGAGAACTAGCGTGGACGGACTTACAGGGCTCGCAGCGGTCATCATGATTTTCGGAATGCCCACCGCAGTGTTGGGCATGTACACCTTTTATCGCGTACGCAAACTTCGCACGGAAGAACGCCTGGCGGCGATGCAGCGAGGCGTCAGCGTTCCCATGGAACCCGATCTCACGGAAGCGGCTCACTCCCGCCGCGCTGGGATTTTGCTCATTGCCGGCGCCGTCGGCTACATGCTGACTTTCACCATGATCGCCCGAGTCGAACCCGACGCCCAGGCAGTCGGCGCATTCGGCGCCATTCCCTTCGCCCTCGGCCTGGGATACTTACTGGACTCGAGGCTAGTCCGCCGCGACGCCCGCGCTTCGTAAAGTTCGCACCGGATCGGACTAGAATCGCGGAGCACAAGGCTGAGAACAAGAATGAAGCGGGTGCCCGAGCCCCGGGTGCCCCAGTCTTCGCGCTCTTTGCGAAGGGTAGGGATTTTGACTTTATCCTTTTTGGGCCTAGAACCACT
>Ga0209624_10002576_pt1 | contig 13311 bp, 9 predicted proteins | sample JacPinW_OM2H0_O1_FD_188565 | JGI IMG/M metagenome (GOLD analysis project Ga0209624, IMG submission 188565) | Forest soil microbial communities from Algoma, Ontario, Canada - Jack Pine, Ontario site 1_JW_OM2H0_O1 (SPAdes) (version 2) | ecosystem: Environmental > Terrestrial > Soil > Boreal...
CGCTTGACGGCCACCCCCACGTCGTAGTTTCCGGTGTCAACGATTTCGACCATGCCCATGACTTGGGCGTTCGGGGACACCTGAATGTTGAAGTCGCCGACAAAGTTAATGCTCAGAACTGCTGTGCCGGAGCCGTCTGCGTTGAGGGATGTGATCTCTATGGTGCCTGTCCCGGAGCTGGCACCGCATTCCTGGGTGTTGTATTGGTAGGTGGCGGGGCCCGTTCCTGATTTGTTCAGGGTGAAGGTGACCTGCTTGCTTCCGATTCCGCATCCGCCGTTGAGTTCGATTCCGGCCGTCCATGTCCCTGCCAATTTGGCCAGAGTCATGGTCGCCGGCTGAGTCTTAACCTCTTGAGCTGCGCCTGGAGCTACCGCGGAAATAATAGCGATCAGCGCGAGCGCGGCCAGAACAGCAAGCCGTGCCATCTTAGGGTTGTGGTTGAACTGCGTGGTGTGGTTTGTCGTTTTCATTTTGATTCTCCTTGTTGGTCTGTTTTTTGGGAAAGCTTGTACAAAATCTCGTTAGTCCTAAACTTCTATTGGTCAAGAACTCAGGCGGTTTACGGCCGCGAGTTGCTGCAAAACTCAATCCCCACGAAGACGAAGGCGTGCCTGTTCCGCTTGCGCCGGAGCGAGCGTCTGGCCGCAAAGCGGGCAGGTATCGAAGCCCGCCGCTGCGCGACCCACTAACAGCGTCAGACCTTCCTCCCGGACCGTCACCTTGGTGCAAACGGTGTGACTCGTGGTGTGGCCGACTGCGTCAGAACGGAAGAAGCTTGCCCGCCTGCTAAACCATTGGTACAGTCGCTTCATTCGGTCCTCACTCACTGGGTCGCGATTGTTGCCGCAGCCGCTCCAAAAAGGCCAGTGAAGCGTTCTGATAACTTCTGAAAAGTTCTGAATGTCCTCTATGTCGATGAGACCAGGATGGATATTTCAATTCGGAGAATTCCAGCTGGATGTCAGTGCACGTAGCCTGCGGCGGGAAAAAGCGATTGTCCCGCTCAGCTCCCGGGCTTTCGATGTGCTGCTCTACTTCGTGCAGAACCCGGGAAAGATTCTCACCAGGGACGAATTGCTAAAGAATGTCTGGGCGGGGGCCTTCGTGGACGAGAACAGTTTGGCGCAAAGCATCTCCGCGCTGCGGCGGGCGCTCGAGGAAAAACCGGGCGACAACAACTTTATCGTCACCCTGCCGGGCCGAGGTTATCAGTTCGTGTCGCCGGTGCAGGTCGTTACTTCCGAGGACTTAAGCACCGTCCCGGATGCAGCAACACCCTCCGGCAATCTCCCATCCGGGATCCTTCTCCAGAAACACACGATTCAGACCAGCGTCATTACTACTAATAAGGAGCAGGAGCAACTAAGTTTGCCAGTTTCCCGAAGTCGGCCGCTCGGGAGACTGATCGTGGTTCTAGCGGTAGTAGCGGCATCGCTAGCCGGGGTCTATGCATGGAAGCAATTCCACGCGGTCCCGCCGCTAACCCATCCCCCGGCTGTCAGTTCGACCGGATTGCCCCGCCCGGCCCGCCGTTCCATCGCCGTTCTCGGTTTTCGCAACCTGTCTGGCCGTCCCGAAGAAGGCTGGCTGTCCACCGCCTTGGCCGAGATGTTGAGCACTGAACTGGAGGCTGGAGAAAAGCTGCGCCTGGTCTCCGGGGAGGACATCGCGCGCACCAAACTCGATCTTCCTCTGTCCGACGTTGACAGCTTATCGCCAAACACGCTGTCACGCCTGCACAAAGACTTGAACAGCGACCTGATCGTCCTCGGCTCCTACACCGCTCTCGGCGAAAAGCCCGGCACCCGGATCCGGCTCGACCTGCGCCTTCAAGACACGGCCGCCGGGGAAACCATCGCTGACGTCGCGGTGGTGGGAGGCGAGACGGACCTTTTTGACATGGTGTCGCAGGCTGGTTCGCGGCTGCGCGAAAAGCTTGGCGTTGAAGCGGTTTCTCCGGTGGAGGCGGTAAGCGTTCGCGCCTCCTCGCCTTCCAATCGTGAGGCCTCCCGCTTTTATTCGGAGGGACTCGCTCGGCTGCACGTGTTCGATGCCCTCGAAGCGCGAGATCTTCTGCAACAGGCCGTCGACGCTGACCCGAAATATTCCCTGGCGCACTCGGCTCTGGCCGAAGCCTGGTCGCGGCTGGGGTACGACAAGAAGGCTCAACAGGAAGCCCGGCAAGCCTATGAACTGTCCAGCAATCTTTCTCGCGAAGAGAGGTTGGTGGTGGAAGGCCGCTATCGCAACATCGATCATGAACATGAAAAGGCGATCGCGATCTATCGCACGCTCTTCATATTGTTCCCCGACAATGTCGATTACGGGCTCAAGCTGGCAGCGGAGCAGAGCCGCGGCGGCAAAGGGCACGATGCTCTTGCCACGATCGAGTCGCTGCGCAAGCTTGCGCCTCGAGCCTCTGAAGATCCCCGTATTGATTTGGAGGAGGCAGCAGCATGGGGAGGGCAGGGAGACCTTAAGCATGAAGAACAGCCTCTGGCTCGGGCAGCCGAGAAGGCGAGGGTACAGGGGGCCCGGCTAATCCTCGCACAAGCACTGGACGACCAGTGTGTGTTGTTCAGCTATTTCGGACAAGTGCAGAATGCGGTCGCGGCCTGCCGCGAATCCAGGGACATTCGCGCGGCAGCCGGGGACCGGAAGGGCGAAGCCAGATCTTTGCGCGCATGGGCGGATGCGACAACCGAAACGGATGCACCCCAGTCGATCCGCCTCTACCAGCAGGCACGAACCCTCTTCCGCAGCGTTGGGTCGGAAGGGGGTGAGGCCGAGGTGCTGAACAACCTCGGTCTGGTCTATGAAACACAGGGCGATCTTGCCACCGCTGAAAAAATGCATCGCGAGGCCCTGGCTATCTTTCGACTCCTCGACGACAAGTCACAAGAGGCTGCGGCCATCGGGAACATTGCGGACGAACGAATGGAACAAGGGGATCTGCGGGGCGCGATTCAGCTGTATGAGGAGCAACTGCAGCTCGGAGAGCCAGGCACTACTGACAATCCGCTTCCGGTTTACAACATCGCGCTCCTCCACCAGTTGCAGGGGGATCTTACGGGTGCAAAGCGGGGATTCGAACAATCCCTGGAGACCTGGCAGAAAAACGGCGATCAGGATTCCGCCGCCTACGCCATGTGGAGTTTGGGGAGTCTGCTGCTCCAGGAGGCCGATTTTTCGGGCACCCGAAAGATGTACGAGCAAGCGCTGGCAACACGGACTGCGGCGGGCGACAAGCTCAGCATTGCCGAAACTCAACTCCGGCTCGCAGATTTGTCGCTCGAGGAGGGGCATTCTCCAGTCAAACAAGAAGCGGCGATACGGCAGGTCCTCGAGGTTTTTCAGAAACAAAAAGCCCGCGACGACGAAACTCTGACTTGGTGCATCCTCGCCCGCGCGCTGCTCGCGGAGGGTAAACCGGCGGAAGCGAAAGACGCGATGCAACACGCACGGTCCCTCGCAGCCAAAAGCCAGAATCCCGAAATCCGTTGGAGAACCGCCATCACTGCAGCGCGCATCGAGACCGCCGAAAAGAACCTTGCCCAATCCGCGGCAGCCGACGCAACACGCAAGGAATTGGTGACCATCATCACGAAGTCGCGAGAGTTGGGCTATCTGGGCGTCGAGCTCGATGCTCGTCTGGCGCTCGCCGAAATCGAAATGAAGGCGGGCCAATTGACAGCGGGACGCGCGCATCTTGCGGCGATCGAGGCGGACGCCAAGGCCAAAGGCTACAACCTCGTCGCCCGCAAAGCTGCTAACGCTCGCGGTTAAGACTTCCGCGAAACGCGAGCATGCTGCCAGACATGGTGACTCAGCGCTGGACCGAAGTCGATTTCATCAATGGTGCGATCGCGGATTGCGGTGCGAGACTTGGTGTCCCCGTGCCGCTGAATCTCGCGCTTTGGCAACCGGTGAAAGGGTTGGAGCATTCGTGGACCGAGCCAGCGTGATCGTTTGTACGGACACAAGGCCCTCCACTCCGCTTCGCTCCGGTCGGGATGACAGATTGATTTAGTCATCAGATCGTGGCCACAAATCTTCTAATTGCGAATTCTCGTCCCATCAATCTTTACGCGGAACAGAAAGTAGGGTTTTTGGCGCAGATCCCGTCCATCGTGGAACCCAGCTCCGCGCTCAACTTGATTGGCAGTGAAATAGAGATAGCCGTCCGCTGCAAGGGAGAGCGTGTCGGGCCATAGCACGCGCGGATCATGGACGAGCGTCTCGATCACACCCGCTTGGGTCAATCGACGAATAGCGTCGTGTTCATAGTCGCTGAGATAGACGCGTCCCTGCGCATCAGACTCGAGACCATCGCCGGCTCCGCCTTTTTCACCGAGATCACGGACAGTTGCTGCCACTTCGGCATCGGACTTGGTCAGGTCGCTGAGCGCGTCAATGCTCACGCTGTAGAGATGCCTGCTGGTTAGCGGACAATAGTAGAGCGCTTTTCCATCAGGGCTGATTGCGATTCCGTCGGCTCCGACAGCGAAACGTGCTGGCGGTTGTCCGGGCAGCCGCATTTGCAGGATTTCTCCTTCGACTACCGGAACGAAAACAGGGTCTGGCTTGGTCGAAGGATGGTCGTTCAGACGGCGCCAACTTTTGCCGGAGCCAAGATCGACGACGATAATTCCATTCGCTCCGGTTGATGAAGAATCGGTGATGAAAGCCATGCCTTCTGCGCCACGATGCAAATCGAAGCGGACGTCATTCAGGTAGGTCGTGGGCAGCGCGACCTCCGGGGAAAAGAGGATTTTCTTGACGACCTGGTTCGTGCCGAGGTCAACGGCGATCAACTTGGGTCCGCCCGGTTTCACTGGGCCAAACGCAATACTGCCGGTGTCGAGAATCCACAAGCGATTTCCGGTGGGGTCGACCACCACGCTCTGCACGGACACCAGTTTGTTGGCCTGCTCATCGCCATCCGCGTACCGGTTTATATCCGCGTTCGGGTACGGAATTGTCTTGCCATTCTTCACCTCCGCTACGGTGTATTCGATGTGGTCGCCCCACCTCGGGAAGTTGACAAAGATGCGGCCATCGTTGGCCACGGTGACACCTGTCGGCATCGGACCGTTGAACGTCGCGACTACCTTAAGTTGGCCAATGATGTTTTCCGTCGCCAACTGTGGCGAACTGCTCACCCCCGAAATCAAGCAGACGAGGATGAGACTTGTAAGGTGCATCAGGGTTTGCGGTTTCATGCAGAGCAGACTAGCAAGAAGCGGCCGCGTTGCGCAGCCTAAACAACGCGATCAGTTTGAATTCTTGACCTGTTTGCTATGATGCGACTCCATGGACGCTATCGTCGGCTCTGCCAGGCGCTACGAAAATACTCTGGTTGCAATTCTCTTTTTCACCTGGGGCACGGTCTTCCTCGACCGCATGTCGCAGCTGTATCTAGCTCCCTACTTCGCGCCTGAATTTCAACTTAGTAGGTCACAGATCGGAACGTTGGCTTCGGTTCTCGCAATCGCGTGGGCGGCTTCGACCTTTTTTTTCGGCGCGCTATCAGACCGGGTGGGCCGGCGGCCGGTCTTGATTCCCGCAGTGTTTGCCTTCTCGGCGTTGTCGTGGATATCGGGGCTGGCGCACAGCTACCACCAATTGCTATTCATCCGAGTACTGATGGGAATCGCGGAGGGACCGACGTGGTCAATCATGACGGCGCTAATCGAAGAGTCATCGCCGGCGAACCGTCGCGGAAGAAATATTGGCTTGGTCGTGAGCGCCGCGGCGCTGGTCGGTCTGGCGGCAGCGCCGGTGTTGACAACACAAGTAGCCAGCCGCTGGGGATGGCGTCCGGCATTTTTCGTTGCCGGTATTCCGGGATTGTTGGCTGGGCTTTTGATTTGGAAGTACGTGAAGGAGCCCTCCGCCAGCGGAGAGACCACGCACCGCAAGCCATCTTTGCGCGAGTACGTTTCGATACTGCGCTATCGCAACATCTGGCTATGTTGTGTGGGCGCGACCGGTTTCATGTCGTGGCTGTTCGCGCTAAGCGTATTTGCGCCGCTCTACCTCACGGAAGTTGCACATCAACCGGCAACGACGGCTGGTTTCCTGTTGGGAGCGAGTGGATTGGGCAGTTTTTTCCTGGGATTTCTTCTGCCTTCGCTTTCCGACCGGCTGGGACGCAAACCGGTTTTGTTGCTGATGGCCGCGCTGTCCGCGGTTGTACCACTCGTGTTTCTGGTTCCGGCGCTGTACGTATATCCGATACTGCTGGCGGCGATTGTCTTCGCGGCCAATACGGGTCAGGGCATCGCCAGCCTCGTCATGGTGCTGGTTCCGACGGAAAGTGTTCCGCCACAATTTCGAGCTACGTCGATCGGCCTTACAACACTGGTTGGAGAAGTCATGGGAGCGACCGGTGCGCCGCTACTGGCGGGCGCACTGGCCGAAAAACACGGCTTGGGCTTGACCATGTGGCTAGCCGCGGGCGGAAGCGCGGTGCTGTTTTGCGCGGGCCTTTTTCTACGGGAGCCCTCAGGCGGCGTGGATGTTCCGGCTATTTTGTCACCGGCTGGAATCGCCACCGATTCTGCCTAAGCAATATTTTTTTGGGCCGGTTGTCCGAGGGTACGGCGAACCGAATCCAGAAAGGCCAATACCGCAGTGGAGTCCTCACGTTTTCGCCAGGCAACATAGACCTCGATCTTGGCGTCCGGTTCGTCGAGTCGCACTGATACAAGTTCCAGGCCGGACACCGACCGGTTGACGATTGCGCCGGCTCCGACAAAGATCGCCTTGCCGGACGCGACCATGATCACTCCAGCTTCTTCATGGGGCTGCACATGAGTCAAGATCAGGCGCGGTGTGAGACCTTGACGGTTGTAGAGTCCCATAACCTTGTCGTATAGGCCGCTCGAAAAAGCGCGGTCGAAGATAATCAGCGGTTCATCGGCAATGTCTTTCATCCGCACCGACCTGCGTTTTGCCAGATGGTGGTTTTTCGGCAGAGTCACTACGAACTCCTCTTCGTAGAGGAGCTCACAATCGAGATTGACCTGATCGACCGGTGGGCGCAAAAAGCCGATGTCGATTTCACGCCGGCGCAGGGCCTCATTTTGATAAGTCGAAAAAACATCCCGGCATTCGACCTCAACCGAGGGAAATCGTCTGGAATTTTCGAACACGACCTTGCTGACCACGCCGCCAAAGCCAGAGGCAATCCCGATCTTGATGGTTCCAAATTCGCCTTTGTGGGCGTGGCGAGCGACTTCGACGGCGCGAACCGACTGCACGACGAGTTTGCGCGCCTCCTCCAGAAAGGCGTGTCCGGCTTTGGTTAGCTCCACCTTGCGCTTATCACGCACAAATAGTCCGACGCCCAAATAGTCTTCCAGCTGTCGGATTTGCCGGCTTAAGGGAGGTTGTGCGACGTGCAATTGCTGGGCAGCTTTGCGGAAGTTGAGGCATTCCGCGACGGCAATGAAGTAACGGGCGTGACGCAGTTCCACAGGCAGCTATTTTATACCTGCGCGGTATTTGGGCAACTTGTCGCGCTCGCGGTGCGGGTGGCGCGTCGCCAGATTCGCAAAATCGTTTTTCTTGTTGTCGACGATTGGGGCCAAGCGCGTGGCGAGCGTTTGCCCCGCAATTTTGACTACTGATACTCATCAGGTATCACACGGTAACCAAAGATGTATTGGACACTTTTTTGGTTTCAAACGATGCTCGGCGCGGTTGGCAGCGACGGCTGCGCGCACGTCCGTGGCCGGGACGTGGGGTTCCGGTGGCGACTCTTTTTTCGACTGCGGTATGGAACGGTCGACTTGGCTTAGGAACCGGATCAGTCGGCAACCTCAGCGAGGAGCAGAACCAATGAGACTACGTCGTCTGGTGATGATCCTGTGCGTCACCGCGGTTATGGCCATCCTGGTGCCGCATGCTTTTGCGCAAGCCACAATTACTTTCGCTCAACTCAGCGGCACGGTGCTGGATCCGACGGGGCAAGTGATTGCTGGAGCGTCGGTCACGCTGCGCGATCGCGAAACCAATCAGACTTACACTTCTGCCTCCGGCGCGCGCGGCTTCTATGTTGTGCCGAATCTTCCGCCGGGACGGTATGACATCACCGTGCAGGCCGCGGGCTTCGCCACGTCGCTGCAAACCGGGCTTACGTTGACCGTGGGACAGACCGCGACCCTTGACGTATCGCTGAAAGTGGCAGGCGTCGGCGAGACGGTCACGGTGACGACCGAGGCGCCGCCGGTCGAGACGACCCGCACGGAAATCAGCCAGGTGATTGACACACCCGAGATTAACTCACTGCCAACCAACGGCCGGCAATTCGTGGATTTCGCACTTTTGACTCCCGGCGTCGCGACCGGCAGAACCAGCATCCAGTCAACCTTTACCGAGCCCGAAGTCACTCGGATATCATTTGGCGGCATGCGCGACTTGAGCAATGCGGTGACGGTCGATGGCGCCGACTACATCAACGAAGCCACGGGTTCGCAGCGCGCTACTCCTTCGCAAGAGGCGGTAAGTGAATTTCGCGTCGTCAATAACAGTTTTGGTACGGAGTATGGGCGTGCGCTGGGGGGGATTGTTAACGTGGTTACCAAGTCAGGCACGAATGACTTGCATGGTTCCGTCTACGGTTATCTCGGCAATAAGGCATGGGATTCGCGGTCGCTTCTGCAAACTGCACAATACGATCAATACCGCCGCGGCCAATTCGGAGCTACCTTAGGCGGCCCTGTCCAAAAGGATAAGACCTTTTTTTTCGCCAACTATGAAGGCCAGAGATTAGGAGAATCGCCGACTTATCCGGCGACTTTGATTGGCAACCTCAGCGTATTTGATGCTGCCAAGGTTGCTCTGGGCCTGCCTCCGGAGAATTTGAACACGCTGAAAACGCTGGACAACGACAATGGATTCGCTCGCTTCGACCAGCAAATCAACACCAACAATCGGCTGACGATTCATTACGGCATCGTCGACGCGCGCGATTTAAATGTGTTGGTCGGGGACACGCTCGACGGCGGCGGAATCGGCGTGCCCAGCGACGGACACAATACTTTTCTGCGCGATCAGTCTTTGGTCGGCACCATCAATTCTCTGGTGAAACCGAATCTGGTCAATACGTTGCTCGTGCAATACGCGAGGCGACATTATAACTTTCCGGCGACGACTGGCCAGCCGAATCTTGATTTGCCCAACGAGCTTTCATTCGGCCACAACTTCGGCACCTTCGATGCCATGGATGAAAACCGGCAACAGATCTCAGACAGTCTGGCGTGGATCAAGGGCGCTCACTATTTGAAAGTTGGTGTCGACACCAATCTGATTCAGAACTTCGTGATCTGGCCGGGCTTTACGCCGATGCGTATCGTATTGCCGGGCAACAACTGCCTGGTGGATTTTGCCAACTTCGTCAATGTGACGGCGGATGTACCGGCCTCGCCCGGGCCGCCGTGCCCGACGGCAACGGCTCCGCCAAGCGGACCGGGGCCGAATCCGAACGATCCGCTCAATGGCGTGCCGATTGTGTTCTGGGGCGCTCCTGTGGGTACCGGTGCAATCGTAGAAGGCAGCCTGCCGCCGGCGATACCGACCACATGGCAGAATGCATACATCGATCCGCAGGACTACTTCGTTAAGCTGAACCACAATTATTTTGGATGGTTTGTGCAGGATCAGTGGCGGGTAAATTCGAAGTTCACGCTCAACTACGGATTGCGCTGGGATGTGGAGACTGGATTAACGCAGATTGTTAATCACGATTTTCGCGGCTTTCAGCCGCGCGTCGGCATTGCGTATTCCCCGAACAAGCGCACAGTGATTCGCAGCGGCTATGGAATCTTCGACGATCACTACAACATGACGTTCTTCTTTGTCACCTATCCTCAGCGTGAGGTGGCGATTCCGAACGCTGCGCAACCTTGGGTAAGACAGGGCAACTCGACGGCTACGTGGGTGCTGAACCAACTCAGCTTTGACGCGCCGAACCCGCTCAACGGCTTTGCGCCGCTTCCCTACCCTGATGGCTCGACCGTTCCCACGCCCGCGCAGGCGGCGGGAACGCTGGTCACAACCGGTCAGACTCCTCCCAACTTCAGTACTGGTCCCGGCCCCGGACAGAATCCTGGTTTCCCGGGAGGGACGTTCGTCACCAACAGCGGCGGCGGTATCGACCGCAATATGCGTTATGCCTATTCAGAGCAAGCGAGCCTGCAGATTGACGAACAATTCGGCAAGGGACTTGTAGTAAGCGCGGGCTATCTATTCCTGCGCGCGCATAAGCAGATCCGGCCGGAGAATCTAAATGTTTGCCCCTCAGCGGGACTTTCCAATAGCGCGACGACTTGCTTTCCCGCCAACACAGTGCCAGGGCCGCCGATTACTCCGACAGGCCCCTTCCCAAACAACGTCGAACCCGATGGCAAGGCTGCTTTCAGCGGAGCACAGTACCAGAACGCGGGCCTGATGTATTACCTGGATGGAAGCGGGAACGCTGAATATAACGCGGGCACGCTTTCAGTAGCAGATAGGTTTGGACAATATTTCCGCTTCAACGCCAACTACACTTATTCGCACACCCAGGACGACGGCACCTTCACCACCTTCGTAAGCACGCCGCAGGATCTCTATGACCGCAGTTTAGAGCGTGCAAACTCGGTCCAGGACGTTCGGCATCGATTTGTAGCGAACTTTACGGCCGACACACCCAAGGAAAGCTACTTGCGGAATTTCGAGTTCAGCCTGATCAGCCAACTGCAATCGCCGCGGCCGTTCTCCATGTTCGTGGGCAACGATGAGAATGGCGACACCAATCCTGTTACCGACCGCGTAGGCTTGTCTCCGCGCAACGCCTATCGCGGCGATCATTTTTATGATTTCGATGTGCGCGTTTCGCGATCCATCAGATTGAATGAGCGCCTTCAGGTGTTGCTGGCCGCCGACGCTTTCGACGTATTCAATCGGCAAAACATCAACGAAGTGACATCGGTGTATGGGGGCGGGACGCCGGACTTCTGCGGCGGCACGTCGCCCATTAATGGGCCGGCTCCGCAGCACTATGGCGATGCCACTTCGGTCGCCATTCAAAAGGGCCAGGTAGCTTGCATGAACTACAGCTCGATTCCCGGGTATGCCAACTTCGCGGTTGCTCCGGCGCCGAGCCCCTTGTTTGGCACTCCGCGGACGATGTTCAATCCGCGTCAGTTGCAGTTTTCGGCGAAGTTTACTTTCTAGAAATGGGCGCGGAAAGCCAAAGCGTGTTTGACTTTAGCGGGATCCGACTCCGACCCATTTTGACAACAAGCGGTCGATTCCTCCCAAACGCGAAGCCCCGTTAATGCCGATCCCGGCGGAGATGCAACCAGCACAGAAAGCCAAAAAATAGAACTGATGTTTTCGAAGCGATCGGTTTTAGCCCGGGCCGGGACGCACAGGGAGTCCCGGCCCATACGTAATCAAAACGTCACGCGTTTCCTAGGAGGGAAAGATGCGCGCACAAAGCTGGTTCATGACGCTCACTGGAAAACTTCTAGTTTACCCACGACATTTTCCCCGGAGATCGGCGACTGGTTAGTGGGCTACTTTGGATCTTTGGCATTTGAGACGAGCAGCAACCACCTACCGAAGAGAGCAATGCCACGAACGCGATCGGTCCTGAGAGGAAAACCCCTACCGCACCGAGTTAATAGTCCGCGGGACTCCTCGAGTCGGAATTTGATGCAAACCGTTCTCCAGCGACTCGACAATGCCTCATATGTCTGAAATAAACATTTCCGGCTATTCTCTTTCCACATATGCAGGTTCTCGTGATCAGCGCGTGCTTCTGCGCTCGCGGTAATGACTTGGTTTCGGCACAATCCGGAACTCCGTACTCGGCAATTAACCACTTCCTCGTCAAGGAGTCGATAAGGGACAGGTTGATGCGGTGGCCATGTTTTCCGCAGAACTCTTCAAATGCCCGGTCGGTCACAAACGTATCCGCCAGTTTGAGTTGTCCAACTGCAATCAGTTTCTGCACAGCCCCGACTTCCAGACCCAAGATCTTGGCCCCTCGTTTCCAGGAGCACGGCCCATCGGGCAAACTGGGGACAGCTGGGTTCGCCGAGGACGAGGAGGGATCCATAGGGAAGTTTTTGGCGCACCAACTGGCGAGTGAAGCTCGCGTGATCCGTGGATCGCGAATCCGTAACAGGCCACTGGCAACAAGTTGCCGCAGTCGCGTGCGGCTCATCCGTAACAATTTCCGCAACGCACGCTGGGACCAGCCATCGGTCACTCTTGCGCTCATGCCAAGCGCCCCCAGTCGGAAACGAACGGCTCGCTCGGAACGGCCAAGTCGCTCGGCAATTCTGTCGACCGGTTCATAGCCCGCCAAGCCTAGTAACGTGGCATCATCCTGGGGAAGCCAGGGGCGTGAACCTGCGCGATGGGATGGACCATTGTTGGCCTTGTTCACGTCTTGCGACGTATTAACCGTGGCAAGTGCCGGGGTTCGGCGCAATTGTCGAATACGGCGCCAGCAGTCGCCTCGCTTCCACTCCGGCACAAGCTCGAGGATTTTGTTAATCGCTTCGTGCTTCTTGTTCGGCCCAAGCTTGATACCAGCGATCAGCAACTGGTCGATGGCCGGTAGAAGACGAGGATTGATTGCCGCCTGATTCCGAACGCGCTCGACCATCCTTGACATACAGACGACTCACAACGATTGGGCCAGAGATCGCTTCACGAAGAGCGCGCCGAATGCTGTGTGCGCCGCGCCGCTCAGGGAGCGGATGCGCCTTGTAAGTTTCCCTGCGCAATGACCACCGGGCGGTGAATGTTCCGGCACCATCCTCAGGATGCGAACATGGGGAGCATCCTGCCGCGATTCCCTTCTGGGTGGGCTATCTTTCTTCAGATTGGTCGGAATTTCGGGCAGAGATTCAAAACAGAGAATTTAGGATGCAGGAGATAGGTCCTCTCCGAGCTACAGTGCCCGAAAACCCGTACAGGCAGCGGCCTTCCAGCTTTTTTTTAGAACGTCGGGGTGGCTTTGTCGGCGCGTTACTGTTCGACGACCCGAACTCAATTGCTCTTCTGCCGGTCGGATTGATGGATGTCCTCGGAAACAGCGAGAATGCAAGCTTCGCCTTCGAACTGAATTCTACTGGCGGAGTAGGCAGTAAGCCTGATCTCTCCGGATTTAACGCGAAGCCGGGTCATGATGTTGTGGATGGGCCCACCTTGATTGAGTTGAGCGATCATGAATTCTCTGTCCGCCGGGTGCTCCCAGATTCTTAGCTCATGAACGGTACGTCCAAGCCCCTCGGCGCGGGAGTA
>Ga0209624_10002577_pt1 | contig 13310 bp, 11 predicted proteins | sample JacPinW_OM2H0_O1_FD_188565 | JGI IMG/M metagenome (GOLD analysis project Ga0209624, IMG submission 188565) | Forest soil microbial communities from Algoma, Ontario, Canada - Jack Pine, Ontario site 1_JW_OM2H0_O1 (SPAdes) (version 2) | ecosystem: Environmental > Terrestrial > Soil > Boreal...
CGGCGGGCGAAACTGAGTTCCCGGAGGAGTCGTCGAGCTGCACGAGCCGTCAGAGTTCCACGCGTAGAGCGCTGATGATTTTTCCCGGTGGTGTTGGTCTTTCGAGTTATCGCAAGTCTGCAATCCATTAGATTCATGACGGCCCCTTCATCGAATGTTCAGAGAACCCCCTGGCAATAATATTAGACGCCGCGTTCGAGCTCGTGCGCCATACAGGGAAGCGTCCAATCAGGAATCGTAGGATGCCTGACTGGCTAGGACTCACAAACCGGTCAAATTTTGTCATTTGCCGTGATGGCCGGCCGGTGCGGGGATAAAATTCGCTGCGGGGCGAGATCATGCCCACGAGGAAGATAAGACATGATTGAGAAGGCAGGCGAGCTTAGCCGGCGTTCGTTTCTAGAAATCGGGTCGGCTGCCATGGCAGGCGCGAGCGCGATAACGGGGGTGATGCTGCCGCAGGAAAAACAGGACGTGGAGAAGGCCGAACACGATAAAAGCGGCACGAATCCAATCGGGTCCGACAATCCAGCGCTACACGATCAAAATCCCGATTCCGTAGTGCCGCCACCGACCGATCATGCCAACGTTAAGCCATTCAAATATCCGTTCACTCTCTCGCATAAACGCACGCAAGAAGGCGGATGGGCGCGGCAAGTCACGGCGGAGGATTTGCCGGTCTCAAAGACGATTGCCGGCGTGAATATGCGGCTGACCGCGGGAGGCGTCCGCGAGCTTCATTGGCACCTCGCGGGTGAATGGGCAATCATGCTGTACGGCAGCGCGCGAATCACCTGTTTCGATCAATATGGAAAGCCCTTTGTGGATGACGTGAAGGAAGGCGATCTGTGGTTTTTCCCCACCGGTTATCCGCATTCGCTCCAAGGGCTGGGACCGGACGGATGCGAATTTATTCTCGTTTTTGATGACGGCAATTTTTCCGAATATGACACGGTTTTACTGGCGGATTGGACGGCGCACACGCCGCGAGACATTTTGGCGAAGAATTTTGGGATCTCAGAAGCTTCGCTGCAAAAACTTCCCAAGGGCGAATTGTATATTTTTCAAACTGAGTTGCCACGCGCGTCGCTCGAGGAAGAACGCAAGCAGGCTGCGGGGTCGGTAGGGCTTTCCAAGCAGGATTTTTCGTTTCGCATGATGCAAATGGCGCCGACTCACAAATCGGCGGGCGGGGAAGTGCGGATCGTCGATTCGAGCGTGTTTCAAGTCTCAAACTCGGTTGCGGCGGCTCATGTAATTCTTCACCCCGGCGGCATGAGAGAGATGCATTGGCACCAGAACGCCGACGAGTGGCAGTACTACATAGCGGGCAAGGGGCGCATGACCGTGTTTGCCGCGGGCGGCCGCGCGCGGACCATGGATTTCAGCAAGGGCGACGTGGGCTACGTGCAGCAGACTTTTCCGCATTATGTGGAGAACACGGGCAAGGAAGATTTGATTTTCCTGGAGATGTTTAAAGCGCCATTCTATCAAGATGTTTCGCTGAATAATTGGCTGACGCATTTGCCTCCGCAATTGGTTATGTCCCACTTAAATATCGATAGGGCCACGTTGGATTCGATCCCTAAGAAGGAACTGGTGGTCGTTCCTGAAAATTCGAGTCGCTAGGAGGTACGTTCACTCTGGTAATTAACGCCTCACTTTCCGTAACGCTGGCCGTCTAATTCCATTTGCGATGGCAGAGGGCGGATTGAGGGATAATGGCGTGTTGTTCGAGGGGCGCGGGAACCGGCTGGTGATCTTCTAAACTGGTGAACTTCTGAAAATGATCAGACTTGTGAACGTCGAGAAATCTTATCAAACCGAGGCGGGGCGAAGCTGGGTGCTTCGACGCATCAATCTCGAGATCAACCAAGGCGAATTTGTCACCATTATGGGCCCGTCCGGCGCTGGGAAGTCGACGTTGATGGGCATTATTGGAATGCTGGATAGCGATTGGAAGGGGGAGTATTTCTTCCTGGATCACGCGGTGCACAAGATGGATAACCGGCACCGGATTGAGCTACACAAGCAATATATTGGATTTGTTTTTCAGCAGTATCACCTGCTCGATACGCTGACCGTGGCAGAGAATCTCGATCTGCCGTTGTCGTACCGGAACATGAAAAAGTCCGAGCGACAAGGCCTGGTCGCGGATTCGCTGGATCGTTTTCAAATTGTGGGGAAGAAGGCTCTTTATACGAATCAGCTTTCGGGCGGGCAGCAGCAGATTGTAGCGATTGCGCGGGCGGTGATTGGCAAGCCCAAATTAATCCTGGCGGATGAGCCTACGGGCAGTTTGCATACCAGCCAGGGCAAAATGATCATGGATTTGCTGAAGAGACTGAATGACGAAGGAACCACAATCATTCAGGTAACGCACAACGACAATTGGGCGGCTTACGGAAACCGGATTATTCAATTGGCGGATGGCTGGATTGTGGATGGACAGCAGCCGGCTGCGGAGCAGGCCAGTGGGTAAGCAACTACAGATCCCTCACCGGCGCCTCTAATCTGCTCGCCGGCTGAACCGGCTGGCAAGAGGCGGGTTCGGGATGACACGCGCGTTATGGACGCCGAGAGTGCGCGCCAAAAGCCTAACACGCGCAACCGTGTCACTTCAGTTTTGCTAATTCTGCTTTCGCGGTCTTCAGAATTGGGATGTCGGGGCCGGCGTCCTTCCAAAGCGTAAGAAAATCATTGTAAGCAGCAGCCGCTTTCGCGGTATCTCCCTGCATGGCAAACGCCCTTCCGAGTTGGAGATGGGCAAGAGCGCCGATCGGGGCGTTCCAGACGATGGAGCGCTGATCGATTATTTTCTGAAATTCGCGAGCAGCGTCACTTCCCTTGTGTTGAGAAAGGTAGGCGTTTCCGCGAATGTAGACTGGCAGTAGGCTCTGGTAATTGTAAGTAATTCCAGGCATGCCAAGTTCGTAGGGAGTGGCGGCTTCGAGCGCCTCAATCGCTTTGGCAGGGTCATGCCGATTCAGGGCGAGTTGCGCGTGAAGGGTTGGGAGGTAGTTGAAGTTGACGATAGTGTCGTTGGGAAAGCGTTTGGCCAAATCGTCGGTGAGGCTCTGAGCCTGAGCTGTATCGCCCGCTATGGCGAAGGCTAAAGCACCGCCGTACTGAACATCGCGCCCTGCGGAGGCGTGGGTAGCGGCCAGGGCTCGATTGCGCGCTTCGGAGGGACTGTCAAAAAGAATTTCGCGCATGGCGGCAGCACTTTCGTAAGTTGCTGCGACCTCTTTTTCGCCTACCTGCCGTGCTGAGGCCATGGCTTGCTCAGAGAGCTGGCGCGCCTTTTCGAGATGGCCGAAATACGCTTCCGAATCGGCCTGATAGGCTCGCAGTACATCTTCAACGCCAGGTTTGCCGGTCGACCAAGCGACTTGTTCGGACATTGCTGGTGTGTTGTTCTGCAGAAAATCTATTTCGTAGGCACAGAACCGAAGAACGGCAGAGTCGAGGCGCTTGGCCTGAGCTTCCTTCATCAAATCCGTAGCCTTGCCAAGTTGGCCCAGATAAAGGTAGGCCTCCACAATTGTGGTGTAAACCAGGCCACCATCCGGAAAGGCGCGCACTGCATCCTGGGCTTCGGCCAAAGATTTATCTTCCTCTCCGAGGTTCAAGTAAATGGCCGATTTGTTATTTGGCGGCACCCAGTCATGAGGGAACGTTTGTTCCCAGAGGTTGTAGGCTTGAATAGCCTTCTCCAGATCGCCGATGCCGTAATTGTAGTAGTGCGCTTCGATGTCCAATTTCTCGAGTTCACTCACATTTTGGCGCAGTGCGTAAGCCTTCGCGGTGGCCTCGGCGCCAAGCAAGGTCTCACCGACGTTGTTGTAATCAACGCCGAGCCTCTCAAAGCCGAGAGCGAAGTTTGGGTCGAGCTGAGTGGCTCGCTGGAATGAATGGAGAGCGCCTGCGTAATCGCCGCCTTCAAGTGTTTTTTCGCCTACAGTGAAGGCTTGCAGGGCTTCGAGCGAGGAAGTAGTGGCCTGTTCCAGGGGAGTATTGAATTTTTGAATCGTCCCAAGGGACTCGCCGAGCTTTTCACGAATACTTTCAGAGGCCTTGCCGAGAGCATTTAGGACTTGGCTTTTATCGCTGGCTTGGGCTTCGGTGCTGGACAGGGTTTCGCCATCTGAACAATTTAACGCTTTGAGAATCAGGTTGTATTGACTGCCGATTTGGGCGATGGAACCGTCGAGAACGATGGCGCTGCCGGTGCGTTGGCATACTTCGCGAGCGACGTCAGGAGTGAGTTTCGTGTTTGGCTGGCGGCCCATTAATTGCAGGGTGTGTTGAATCTCTTCTTCCGAGACGAGGCTGAGGAAGGGCGACTGTTCGAGTTGAACGGCGAGGCCCTGTTGAAGCGTGCCGTCGAAGACTGAGTCGCCAGTGGTGTTGGTGAAATCGGCGAGGACGATGGTGTCTTTGGCGGTGAGTTTTGGAGCGCGATGCAGGTAGAAATAAATTCCAACGCCCAGGACCACTAAAACGACGATGGCGGGAACGAGGGCCTTGGCGAGATTCAGGCGGGGATAAGTACTCGTGTCGTCCGATTCCGCGTTTCTTGCATTTGTGGTGACGACAACTTTTGCGGACTCGGAATCGCGTCTCAGGCGGCGCAAATCGGCGTGCAGGTCGGAAGCATTCTGATAGCGAAGCTTGCGGTCCTTTTCGAGAGCCTTGCCAGTGATGCGATCGAATTCAGTTGGAATCGCAGGATTGATACTGCTGGGCGAGGCGGGAGTTCGATTCAGGATTCCGTCGAGAACAATCGCAGGCGTGTTGCCCGGGAAGGCCATGCGGCTGGTGGCCATTTCATAGAGGACCGCACCGAAGGAGAAGAGATCCGTGCGCGCGTCGAGATCTTCGCCGCGGGCTTGTTCCGGAGACATATAAGCCATGGTGCCCATGGTTGAACCGGGGCTGGTGAGGGCTTCTTCTGTGGCGGCGGTGGGCATCGCGGACGAGCCAGCGGTATCGGCTTCGAAAGCCAGCTTGGCCAGGCCGAAGTCGAGAATTTTGGCGTGGCCGCGGTCGGTGATGAAAATGTTGGCAGGCTTGATGTCGCGGTGAATGATGCCTTTGCGGTGTGCGGCGTCGAGCGCGTCGGCGATTTCAGCGCCCAACTCTTGGACCTGTTCCAAGGTCAGGGGAGTTGAGGCGATGCGGTGTTTGAGAGTTTGACCTTCGAGCAGCTCCATCACAATGAAGGCTGTGCCGTCGTGTTCGTCAATCTCGTGAATGGTGCAGATATTGGGATGATTTAGAGTTGACGCGGCTTGGGCTTCGCGTTGGAAGCGCGAGAGCGCTTGCGGATTGCGGGCGACGTCGTCGGGCAGAAATTTCAGGGCAACGGAGCGGCGCAGGCGGGTGTCTTCCGCTTTGTAGACCACGCCCATGCCGCCACCGCCAAGTCGTTCGGTGATGCGGTAGTGCGAGATGGTTTGGCCAATGCGGTCTTGTGGCACGAAGGGATATTAGGGGGAGTGGGGTAGGTCGTCAATTTAAACAGGGACGACGGGATCAATGGGAATTGGGGCTTGGAGCCTCGCCGGACGGGGAAGTTACTTTCCTGACTTCACGCGGTGAGGGCAGCCGGGCCAGCAACAAGGACGGCGCATGCCCTCTTTCAGTTCGGTGCGTACGCGCTCAACGTGCTGCTTTCTGGTTTCGGGTTTCTTGACGGAGGTAGCCCAGCAGATCCACTCATTGCGCGCGAGGGGAGTGATGTCCTCCCATTTTGCGAGCGCTGCGGGGTCAGAAATGAGGACTTTTCGCAAATCTGCGGGCAGGGTGTGTACTGGGCCGGAGGAGATCCTGGTCATCTTCTTGGCCATCGACTTGATTAGATTTCGGCCAGGGCGCGATGAACAAGAGAGATGGAAATGGAGCCTTCACCGACAGCGGCGGCTACGCGTTTTACATTTCCGGATCGAACGTCACCGACGGCAAAAACGCCGGGCATGCTGGTCTCAAGCATCAGGGGAGAGCGCGCGAGGGTCCAGGTGGGAAGATTGGCGTTGCCGTTTCCGTTGGAAGTGTTCGTGCCGTCTGCGGTTCCTCCGGGAGTTTCAAGGTCGCGGCCGGTCAAGATGAAGCCTTTGTTGTCGAGCGCGATGCAGCCGCGCAGCCACTCGGTTCGGGGCGAAGCGCCGGCCATGATGAAGACGTGGCGAATATCGTGAGTGGAGGTTTTACCGCTGGTTTTGTCCTTCCAAGTGACTTTTTCGAGATGCGACTTGCCTTCAAGTCCGACGACTTCGGTGTGATAGTGAATTTCGATGGCGGGATTTTCCTCGATGCGCTGAACGAGGTAGCGGGACATGGTGTCAGAGAGCTGGCCGGAGCGGACCAGGATGTGCACTTTGCCTGCGGTCTGCGAGAGATAAACGGCGGCCTGGCCGGCGGAATTACCGCCGCCGACGATGATGATGTCTTCCTTCTCGCAGAGCTGCGATTCCATAAAGGTCGCGCCGTAGTAGATGCCTTGCCCTTCGAACCTCGGCAAATTGGCAATGTTGGGCTTGTTGTATTGAGCGCCGGTGGCGATGACCACGGAGCGTGAGGCCAGCGACCGGCCATCGTCGAGCATGACTTTGAACGGATGCGAGCGGCAATCGAGCTTGACCACGTTGTGCGCGACCATCATTTGCGCGCCAAACTTTTCGGCTTGGGTGATAGCCCGGGTGGCCAGCTCCTGGCCGGACAGTCCGGTTGGGAATCCGAGATAATTTTCGATTTTGGAGCTGGAGCCCGCTTGACCGCCTGGCGCGGCGGTTTCGATAAGAAGCACGTCCAGGCCTTCAGAAGCGGCGTAAACCGCGGCAGCCAAGCCGGCGGGGCCCGCGCCGACGATGACCAGATCGCGAACGTGGGTTTCATCAATGCCGAGGTTAAAGCCGAGACAATCGGCCAGGGTCTGAATCGTAGGATTTCGCAGAACGCCGCGGTTGTTGCAGATAGTCACCGGAATTTCTTCGGGGGTTACGTGGAAGCGGTCGAGAAGCTCCTGGGAAGTTTTGTCCGTATCGAGATCGATGTAGGTGTAAGGCTGACCATTACGGACCAAGAATTCACGCAAGGCCAAGGTTTTTGCGGAGTAGCGCGAGCCCATAAGAATCAGATTGCCTTGGCCGCGGTTGATGAGCTGGAGGCGGCGCAGGATGAAGGCGCGCATAAAAATTTCGCTGAGTTCGGCGTCGCGGCCGATTAAGGAACGCAGGCCTTCGCTGCTCAGCTCCAAAAATTCGCCTGCTTGAGTGACGCGGCCGCGCACCAGGCAGCGGCGCCCAGAAATCATGCTCATTTCGCCGGTAAATTCGCCGGGGACGTGCTTGGCTACTTCGAGTTCACGGGAGCCATTGGGCTGCACGATCTCCATCGTGCCGGAGAGCATTACGAAGAAGGGGATGTGGGTGTCGCCAACTTCGAAGAGAATCTCGCCGGCATGGACCCGCCTGATCTTGGAAACGGCCTGTACCCGCGCGATTTGAGCGGGGGTCAGGACGGGAAAGGCTTGGGTGCTCGCATCGAGCGCGCTTGGAATGAGAGGGGCAGCCACGGTTATTCCTTGTGCGAAGACTAGCAACATTAGAGCACAAAACTGGGACATTGGATTCAGGGGGCATTTAGGAGCGAGTCAGGAGGCATCGGGCGCGCGTGGCTTTGTTGCTGCGGTTGTCCTGTTAGTGCAGTTCGATATTGGGAAAGGTATAAAACTCGTTGAATCAATTGACACAGGCTTATAGACTCCGCGCCGACTAGGGTTTTCGATCCGGCCACTTCACCAGACCAAAATTCTTAGGAGGAAACATGAGAAAGGCTCTTTGGGGCGCCCTTATTCTTGTCACGCTAATGACCGCTGCACCCGCCCGTGCGCAAAACCCGAATTACGATAGCGGTCCTGTTTGGCGAATCACCGAGTACAGCATCAAGGCCGGAGAGGGAGATGCCTTCTGGAAAGACTTTCGAGAGAACCTGAAGCCAGTGTACGAGGAATTGAAAAAAGACGGCATGATTTCGGACTACAAAGTGTGGACCAGCGTTACCTCGGATCGTCCGGACGATTGGGATGTCGCAATAGGGCTCGCGGTTCCCAATTATGCTGCGATAGATCAACTGGATGCGAAGGCAGCGACCGTTGTTACGAAGCATTATGGGTCGCGTGAGGCGATGATTGAAGCAGGGAAGAAGCGCAGCGAGATTCGCACCGTAATTTCGAGCCATCTTGCAAGAGAGGTGATGCCCAAGTAGATGCCGAAGTAGAGCGAGGGTTATTTTCAAAATTACCCGGCCAGCGCGGCATTCTTTGAGTTAGGATGCGGAGCTGGCCGGTCGATTTGTGGGCCGAAATTGGGAATGGAAGGGGACAAACTTGGTGCGGATACCTCTGAAGCTGATGGCAGTTCTGTTTCTGGCGATCTTTCCGTGGGGCGCGCACCAGGAAACCCAAAGCAGCATTTTTCACTATCAACAGGTGATGATTCCGGTTCGCGACGGGGTGCAGCTGCAGACTGTCATCCTGACGCCGGTGAATCAGACGGGGCCGCTGCCGATTCTTTTTCGCCGGACGCCATATGGTGTTCCGGACAAAGCGCCCGAGATGATGCCGAACAGCTTCATCGAGCTGGCAAAGGACGGCTACATTTTTGTGATTCAGAACTTGCGCGGGCGGTTCAAATCCGGAGGCGATTTCAAGCTATCGTCGTATGTGGATTTGAGCGATCCGAAGGCCACGAATGAAACGACCGACGCCTACGACAGCATCGATTGGCTGGTGAAGAATGTGCCGAATAACAGCGGCAAAGTTGGGATGTACGGCGTTTCCTACGATGGATTGACCACGGCGCTGGCGTTACTGCATCCGCATCCGGCGCTGAAAGCGATGAGCGAGCAAGCGTCACCGGTCGATCAGTGGATGAACGACGACGATCATCGCTATGGGGCGCTGCGCGAGAGCTACGATTTTGAATACGCGGTAATGGAGCAGGCGGATAAGAATTCGAATACGCACTTTCAGTTCGACGTTTATGACAGCTTTAGCTGGTATCTCGATTTAGGGCCGCTATCGAATATCAATACGAAGTATCTGCATGGCTCGATTCCGTACTGGAATTCGTCGATCGATCATCCGGATTACGATGAATTTTGGAAGAAGGAAGCGTGGGTGCGTCAACTGCATGCTTCAACGGTTCCTAACCTAAATGTGGCGGGCTTTTGGGACCAGGAAGACCCGTGGGGGCCGTGGCAGATCTTCCGTCATGCGGAGGAGAGCGATCCGCATCACGACAATTTTATGGTTGCCGGGCCGTGGTTCCACGGGCAGTGGCAGAGTCCAAAGGCTGACAAAATCGGTTTGATTCCGTTCAGCGGGCACGAGACCGCCAGGGAATTTCGCGAAACGATTCAAGCGCCGTTCTTCCGTTACTACTTGCATGGCGAGGGCGAAAAGCCGAATTGGCAAGTGAGCACGTTCCAAACAGGTCCGGATAACTGGCATCAATATCCTGTTTGGCCGCCAAAGGAAGCGCAGGTTAAAAAACTTTATTTACACACGGATGGGACTTTGTCGTTTGAGGCGCCGTCGGCGAAGGATTCGAGCAAGCCTTACAGACAATATGTTTCCGATCCTGCCAATCCGGTGCCGTACAGGCAGCGGCCTATTTCGCCCACGTATCCGGCGGGCGATTGGCGAACTTGGGAGGCAGCGGATCAGCGTTTCGTAGACCAACGACCCGATGTGCTGACGTATGTCAGCGCACCTTTGGACCACGACTTAACAGTGACAGGGCCCGTGGAGGCAGCGCTCTTTGCGTCGACATCGGGGACTGATTCTGATTTTGTAGTGAAAGTGATAGATGTTTATCCAGAGGATGCTCAGAAAGATGCATGGGATCCGGAAGAGGGGCCGAAACCGGGTGAATACGCGCAGTCGCTGAACGGATATGAACTGCCTATCGCGATGGAAGTTCGACGCGGGAGGTATTTGAAGAGCTACGAAACACCGCACGCGCTGGTAGCAAACGAGCCGATAGAATGGCGGGTTCCATTGCGCGACCGCGACCATGTTTTCATGAAGGGGCACCGGATCATGGTTCAGATTCAATCGACGTGGTTCCCGCTGATTGATCGGAATCCGCAGAAATTTGTTCCGAGCATTTATAAAGCGACGGCGGCGGATTTTGTGGCGGCGACGCAGCGGGTGTACTGCTCACCTTCGATGTCGTCGTATATTGCGCTGCCGGTTGTGCCGTGATTCTAGCGGGGCCAGCTAGTCGTGCCGCTTACGCAGAATTACCGGGCGGCCGTTTAGCCGATACTTGAAATCCGTGCCGAGTAACACGACCTGTTTGGCGTCCAGACCGCACGATTCATCCACGATGATCTCGAGCCACAAAGCCGTATAGTCTTCGATTTCGACGCCCATTCCTTCCTCCAGATCAGTCAACAAGCGGCCGACTGTCGCGCGAATCGCGGTTGTGGGAGCGTCTTCGTAAAGCAATTCGATTCGATCACCAGGTTCGATATTTAGCTCCATGCCAATCCATCCCAGGCACCCGTTGCAAAAGGCTCAGGTGGCCACAGTTAAAGTTGCAACGGTCATAAATTAACCCTGTTTACCGGTTTTCTCCGAAGTTTCTTTGTGTGGCGGGACGGGCGCCTTGGGTCTTCAGCGTGCAGTCTTCTGTCGCCGCTTCTCGCTTGCCTCCATGATTTCGCTCATGTCCCCGGTTGGTCGAATCTCGAAAATGCTGCCGTACTTCACGGCCGGGTGCTGCGCTATGAGCTGAACGGCATGATTCATGTCGCGCGCTTCAAGGACGAGAATGCCGCCGAGTTGTTCCTTGGTTTCGGCGTAGGGACCGTCGGTGGTTACGACTTTGCCGTTCTTCCAAGACACGGTTAAAGCGGTTTCCGGAGGTTGGATCGCTTCTCCGCCAGCCCAATGCCCGTTGGCGCGAAGATGGTCGTCGTATTCAAAGCATTTGTCGAACATTGCCTTTTGATCGCTCTCGGCCATGCCGTCATGTTTTTCTTTGTCGTAGTATCCCAAACAGATGTATTTCATTGGCCTTCTCCTTTGGAGTTTAGAGGCTGGAACTTTTGCAACGAATTGTTCACTTCATAGTCGTCATGCGCGAGGCAGATCGACAACGGTGCAAACTTTTTTGTTAGCTCTTCGAGCCGTCGCCGACGGTGCCGGTCCGCAAAGGGCCGCTGGGCTTGTAGGTGTTCATCACGACGCCTGAAGGGCCGGCTTTGGAGCTGACCAGCGAGAGTTCGCGTGGCGGAGTTCCGTCGGAAAAGAATCGTTTTCCCTTACCTAGCAGGACCGGATAGGTCAGCAGCATCACTTCATCGGCGAGGCCGTGTTCGACGAGCACCGGTGTCAGGGTCGAGCTGCCCCAGAGGATCAGGTCCGGGCCTTTCTTTTCCTTGATGCGGCGCACACCTGCGGCAATGTCCGTCCCAATTGCTTCAACCGGCCCCCATTTGAGACTGTCCGGCCTGTGAGTGGCGACGTATTTCGTGGCCGCGTTTATGCCGTCCGCGAAGGGACCCCTCGCTGTCGGCCAAAAGCCGGTCCAGATATCGTAGGTTCGGCGGCCCAGCAACAAATCGAAGGGCACGGTGTGAGCCGCGACGATGGCTTTTCCCAACTCCGGATCGTCATACGGCGCCGACCATCCGGCGTAGGGGTAGTCGCCGTCTTCGCCTTTTCCGCCGGGGGCCTGAATCACGCCGTCGAGTGAGATGTGTTCGAGGATTCTGAGCTTTCTCATGACTTCTCCTTTAATGTTTTGAGACGGCGTTGCGCTCCCTCCGAGGTGGGTATATCAAACTGGCGTACCTCGACGGGCGCGCGGCAGGCAACGACGGCCTTGCGGCCCCACTCCAGCGCTTCTTCCGGATTTGCGGCTTCCACAACCCAAAAACCACCGATGTGCTCTTTGGTTTCGAGGTAGGGCCCATCGGTGACGAGCACCTTGCCGCCGGATTGCGCCCGCAGTGACTTCGCAGTGCTTACCGGAAGCAGGCCGCCAACGAAAACTCGGACACCAGCGGCCACCATCTCGTCGTTGAGCGCGTCGATATCGCGCTCCCTCGTTTTGTCCGCTGTCGAGGGGTTGAAGTTGTCGGGAAGGTGAATAGCGACCAAAAACTGCGCCATGACTTCTCCTCTACCAGCAGCATAGCGTTGCGCGCTGGATTATCGTTCGTGCTTTCATCTATAGTCGCCGCTTGTGGGGGAAATCGACAGCAGAACCGAGATATTTTCACTTCAATTCCTGGAGGCGTTTAGCGAGGAAACGGCGGTCCGGTTCCTGCGACGCCAGGGTGAGGGCTTTCTCATAGGAAGTGCGGGCTTCCGTAATCCGTCCTAGCCGGCGGCACAGATCCGCACGGGCGGAGTGCGCGAGGTGATAGTGGGAGAGTTGCTCGCCCGCCAGCAAGTCATCGATGAGACGAAGACCCTGCTCCGGACCTTCGCACATGGCAATGGCCACGGCGCGGTTCAGTTCGATAACCGGGGATGGCTGAATGCGAAGCAACTGATCGTAGAGCAGCGTAATCTCGCGCCAGTCGGTGGAAGCGGGTGAGGGACTTTCGGCATGAACGGCAGCGATGGCCGCCTGCAAAGTGTAGGCGCCGAAGCGGCGCGAACGAAGGGCGCTTTCGGTGAGCGAGATGCCTTCGGCGATCTGGTCCTTGCTCCACAGCGAGCGATCCTGCTGATCCAGCAGGATTAGGTCACCGTCGGGAGTGGCTCTAGCAGCCCGACGCGATTCCTGCAGCAGCATGAGCCCCAACAGACCCATCACCTCGGGTTCAGGAAGCAAGTCGAGCAGGAGTCTGCCCAGGCGGATCGCCTCGCGGCTGAGTTCGGCGCCGGTCGTTTCAGCGGAGTATCCCTCGTTGAAGATCAAATATACGACCAGGAGCACGGCTCCCAAACGCTCCGACAATTCTTGCGACGCCGGCACCTGATAGGGAATTGCCTTATCGCGGATGACGGCTTTGGCACGCACGATGCGTTGGGCGAGTGCTGCCGGCGTAACGAGAAATGCGCGAGCAATCTCTTCGGTGGTCAGGCCGCAGATTTCGCGAAGGGTGAGCGCAACCTGTCCTTCTGGAGGCAGAGCGGGATGGCAGCAGGTGAAGATCAGACGGAGGCGATCATCTTCGATTTCATGGTCGTCGACTTGTTCGTGATGTGGGGAAGCTGGGGAAGGTTCGGCGAGGCGCGCTTCGGTGTAGAGCGCGAAATCCTTCTGTGTTGTTGCGTCGAAGCG
>Ga0209624_10002578_pt1 | contig 13308 bp, 12 predicted proteins | sample JacPinW_OM2H0_O1_FD_188565 | JGI IMG/M metagenome (GOLD analysis project Ga0209624, IMG submission 188565) | Forest soil microbial communities from Algoma, Ontario, Canada - Jack Pine, Ontario site 1_JW_OM2H0_O1 (SPAdes) (version 2) | ecosystem: Environmental > Terrestrial > Soil > Boreal...
ATCTGCGACAGCGTGAACTGCGCCATCAGCTTCACCATGTCGTAGTAGCCCAGCTTATCCAGCCACTCGGAGTTGTACCGCACCTCCGTCTTCTCCCCATCGAGAATCTTGAACACCTGCGCCTTATATGTCTCCGCATTCGCCGCAATCTCTGCAGGCGTCAACGGTTTCCGCGTCACATTCCGCCCGGTCGGATCCCCAATAAGCGCAGTAGAATCCCCAATCAAAAAAATCACAGTATGCCCAAGATCCTGGAAGTGCTTCAGCTTCCGCAGCAGCACCGTATGCCCTAGATGCAAATCCGGAGCTGTAGGATCAAACCCAGCCTTAATCCGCATCGGCACACCCGAAGCAATCGACTTCGTAATGCGCTCCTTCAGCGCCTCCAGCGGAACAATCTCCGCCGCACCCTTCGTAATCAAATCAAGCTGCTCTTCCAGCGATGGAAATTTCGACATAGGCTCACTTGCAGTTACCGGCATATCTATCAAGTATAAGCAGCCCGTGTATCATTCGCTCCTATGTACCTGCCCGACTCGCAACTAACGGCCAGCCAGGTCCTCCGCACCTTCCACCACGACGAACTCTACCTCTTCCTCGGCGCCGCCTTCACCACCTTCGGACTGATATCAGTCGCGTTCGCCTTTCTCAGCCGCAAATTCGATGCAATGCTCTTCTGGCTTGGCCTCTTCGCCATCTTTTACGGCCAGCGCGTGTGGATCGATCTGCGGCTGCTCGCCCTGATGATCCCCCCTTCCGCATTCTTCGACAACCTGCGTGCAGCGGTCAGTTATCTGGTGCCAATTCCAGCCTTCTTTTATTTCGACGCCGCAGGATTTCTCACGCGTTTCGGAGGCCGCAAAGTCGCCATCGCAATATCGATCCCACTCCTCTGTCTCTTCGTAGCAACATTCTTGTTCGGTCACCACCACGCCTTCGACCTGATCAACAACGGAATCGTGATCCTCAGCGTAACCGCCCTGGTCATTCAGTCGCTCACGCTAAAGCGAACCGATCGCGACTCCGTCATCGTTAGCAGAGCCACTCTCGTATTCGGCGCCTTCGTCCTCTACAACAACATAACCAGCGCCTTGGGGACTTTTTACGATATCGAACCCGTAGGCTTCGCCTTCTTCCTCGCCACCCTCGGCTACGTAGCCGCAAAACGAAGTCTGGCCCGCGATCACCAGTTCAGCGAGATTCAAAAGGAACTCGAGATCGCCCGCCGCATCCAAACTGACATCCTCCCAGCCCCCTATCCCCCCTCCGATCACTTCCAGGTAGCCGCCCGCTACGTCCCCATGACCGCCGTCGCCGGAGACTTCTACGACTTCCTCATCACCAACCCAAAACAAGCCGGCCTCCTCATCGCCGACGTCTCCGGCCACGGAGTCCCCGCAGCGCTCATCGCCTCCATGGTCAAACTCGCCGCCACCTCCCAGCGAGCCAACGCTGCCGACCCTGCCGCGCTCCTCTCCGGCATGAATGCCGTCCTCCACGGAAACACCCAGAGCCAGTTCGTCACCGCCGCCTACGTCTATCTCGACGCCACAACTTCCACCCTCCGCTACTCCGCCGCCGCCCACCCGCCCATGCTCCTCCTCCGCGACGGAGAAATCATCCCCATCACCGAAAACGGACTCATGCTTGCCGCCTTCTCGTTCTCCACCTACGAAACCGCGACCCACCCCATCGAGCCCGGAGACCGTCTCCTCCTCTACACCGACGGCCTCCTCGAAGCCGCCAACACAGCCGGAGAAGAGTTCGGCCCCGATCGCCTCCATGCCTTACTAAAAGAAAGCGCGCTCCTCCACCCAAACGACGCCGCCGACCGCATCGTCTCCACACTCGAAAACTGGTCCCGCGCCCAGAACGACGACCTCACTCTTCTCCTCTGCGACTACGCGAGCCCATTTGCCAACGCCCCCACCGTTGCTTCGTAGAATAGATAAGGTGCCAGACCGAAAACCCAAACCCGACCGCCCCACCCCCCACAAAGAAAAACTCTGTAAAACCTGCAAGCGCCCCATCCGCTGGACCGAGCAAAACGCCCGCGACTGGGATATCCTCCGCTTCTGCTCCGAAGCCTGCAGCGGCTACAAACCAGCCCAACACGACCCCGCACTGGAAGCAGCGATTCTCACCCTCCTCGCCGAGCGCACCATCGACGGCGACCGCAGCAAAACCATCTGCCCCTCTGAAGCCGCCAAACTCGTCGCCGGCGATCCCCGCACCAAATCCCACGCCGCCCGTCGAGACTGGGAGGCCCTCATGGAACCCGCCCGCGCCGCAGCCCGCCGCCTGGCCACCCAGCGCAGCATCGTCGTTACCCAGCACGCCCGACCGGTCGAGCCCGAAACCGCCAAAGGTCCTATCCGCCTGCGCCTAAACGAAAAAAATCCCCACCTAAACAAATAAGCATCAACCACTTACAAAATTTCCTCCCGAAAACAACAGCAAAATCACTTGTCAAGCCCCAAAACCAGCTAAATGAAACAAAATGAGCAGGATGCAAGTGGCATGTTTCCCCTCTTCAGTTCGATACAATAGAAATAGGGGAAAAATCAAAGAAAACACAGAGTCCGCGAACCGGGTCACGTTAGCCTAAATCCTTTGTTTGGACGAATTTGGCCGTAACCCCTTTCTTTGGACGAATTTAGCGGGACTAGCACCTCGTAAACCAATGAAAGAGAATGGTTTATGCGCAGGTAATGGGGGAGGGGGTACATCATGGACGCCGAACGAATTCGTACCTATCTCCTGACCCTCCCGCACGTCGTCGAGACCCGGCAATGGGGCAACAACCTCGTCTTCTGGGTAGCCGACAAGGCCATTGGCGGCAAGATGTTCGCCCTCCTGGACCTCGAAGACCTCTCTGACACCCGGCTCGCTAAACCCGTCTTCTCCTTCGCCACCCGCCCAGACCGCTTCCACGAACTCCTCGAGATCGAAGGCATCATCCCCGCACCATATCTCGCCCGAGCCCACTGGGTAGCCCTCCAGCATTGGAACGTCCTCCGCAAACCCGACCTCGAAGACCTCCTCCGCGCAGCCCACGCCGTCGTCCACGACAAACTCCCCAAACGCACCAAAGACGTCCTGGCCATGCCACCCACCCAGCGAAAACGCCTCATCACCGAGCGCAAAAAACTCGCCGCCGCCAAAGCCGCGAAACCCACATCGAAGAAATCAGGAAAACGCACCTCATGACCCAGACCGCAACTGAACCTAAATCCGCCCTCGCCTATCCCGTCGCCCGAAAGGCCGACCAAACCGACGACTACTTCGGCACAAAAGTCAGCGATCCCTATCGCTGGATGGAAGACGTCGACTCACCCGAGCTCAAGACTTGGATCGACGCCGAAAACGAACTCACACAGAACTACCTCGCGCAGATTCCCGTCCGCGAAACCATGCAGCGCCGCCTCACCGAGCTACTCAACTTCGAGCGCTACACCGCACCCTCCCGCCGCGGCACGCGCTACTTCTACTCCCACAACTCCGGCCTTCAGAACCAGAACGTCCTCTACTGGCAGGAAGGCCTCACCGGCGAGCCGCACGTCCTCCTCGACCCCAACACCTTCTCTGCCGACGGAACTGTAGCCATCAGCGGCATCAGTATCACCGACGACGGCGCCCTCGCCGCATACTCCATCGCCGACGCCGGCAGCGACTGGGTCAAATGGCACATCCGCAGCGTCACCACCGGCGACGACCTTCCCGACCTCATTGAGTGGTCCAAGTTCAGCGGAGCCGCATGGCTCAAGGACAACTCCGGCTTCTTCTACGCTCGCTACGACGCCCCCGCGCCCAACGCCTCCGAAGCCGAGGCCTTCAAGACCGCCAACTACTTCCACAAGGTCTACTTCCACAAGCTCGGCACGTCACAATCCGAAGACAAGCTCATATTCCACCGCCCCGACGACGGCGAGCTCAACATCGGCGCACAAGTCACCGACGACGGCCGCTACCTCGTCCTCCACCAGAGCAAAGGCACCAGCCCCAACAACGAACTCACCCTCCAGGACCTCCAAAACCCCGACGCTCCACTGCTCCGTCTCATCGACTCACCCGACGCCACCTACGCCCCCATCGACAACGAAGGCACCCTCTTCTGGCTCCTCACCACTCTCGACGCGCCAAACGGCAAAGTCATCGCGATCGATCTCAACCGGCCCGCACGCGAGCATTGGAAAACAATCATCCCGGAGAGCACGAACAAGTTGAGCGACATCTCCATCGTCGACAACACCTTCATCGTGAACTATCTCGCCGACGCGCAGAGCAAGGTCGAGCTCCGTCATCTCGACGGCTCCCTCATCGAGCAGCTCGCTCTCCCCGCAATCGGCACAGCCGTAGGCTTCGGCGGTCGCCGCGAAGACACCGAGACCTTCTACCAGTTCACCAACTTCACCACGCCCGGCACCACCTACCGGCTCGACATGAAGACGCGCCGCTCGACCCTCTACCGCCAGCCCAAACTCCTCTTCGACCCAGCTCTCTACGAGACCAGACAAGTCTTCACCACCAGCAAAGACGGCACTCGCGTCCCCATGTTCATCACCCACAAAAAGGGACTCGCCCTCGATAGCACCGCCCCAACTCTCCTCTATGCCTACGGCGGCTTTAACATCTCCCTAATGCCTGAGTTCTCTCCTGCAAATGTCATGTGGATGGAGATGGGCGGCATCTACGCCCAGGCCAGTCTCCGCGGCGGCGGCGAATATGGCGAGGCCTGGCACGATGCCGGTACCCGCGTCCGCAAGCAGAACGTCTTCGACGACTTCATCGTCCTCGCCGAATGGCTCGTCGCCAACAAATACACTTCCCCCGCCAAACTCGCAATCTCCGGCGGAAGCAACGGAGGCCTTCTCGTAGCCGCCTGCGAACTCCAGCGTCCGGACCTCTACGGCGCCGTCGTCGCCCAGGTGGGAGTCATGGACATGCTCCGGTTCGACAGGTTCACCATCGGCTGGGCATGGAAAGAGGAATACGGATCCCCCTCAGAGAACCCCGACGAGTTCGCCGCCATCTATAAATATTCACCACTCCATAACATCCGGCCCGCCGTCGGTTACCCCGCCACCCTCATCACCACCGCCGACCACGACGATCGCGTCTTTCCCGCCCACAGCTTCAAATACACAGCCGCCCTCCAGGCCGGCCAGACCGGCCCAAACCCTATTCTCATCCGCGTCGAAACCCGCGCCGGCCACGGAGCAGGTATGCCCCTCAGCAAACGCATTGAGGCAATCGTCGACCAATTTGCGTTCATGGCAAAGGAATTGCATATGAATTGTGTATAGAACCGCCAGAATGTAAAACTCCGGCCACGAGTGGAGATTTGGATTCCCGGAGACGATTTATAGACAATTTAATGTGCAAAATCGTTTCCTAAAGTCCATAATTTTACTCATCCCGCATTAGTTGTATTCCAAAGCCACTCTCTTTGGTGTACTGCGGGACGGGAAAATTGAATCCGGGCCAACATTCTGCGCGTCCTATAAGCAAAAGGCGACAGAGAGGTTGCTTCATGAAGCTGAGAGGATACATCGCGTTGCTGGTTATGCTGGCTCCCGCACTCGCGCTTGCGAAGCCGCGGTCGGCATCGACACACATGCGGCCCCAGCTCTTCCGTGACAAAACCCCTAAGGCCCGTGTCCGTCAGTCATCTCCGCGGGGCAAGGCTGCCAGCCAGCTTCCAAAGTCCGAGCCTTCCGAACAATAAAATTTTCAGACTTCCAATCAACGATTCTCGGCAGCTGCTCGCGCGTTGCGGATGAATTTAGCAACCTTTTCCGCGTCTTTCTTCCCGGGATTCCCTTCTACTCCACTCGCAACGTCGACTCCCCAGGGCCCGAGCCTTCGGATCGCTTCGCCCACGTTCTCCGGCTTCAGTCCTCCAGCAACAATCAGCTTCACTCCCGTTCCAGCTTCAGCGAGAACTCCGCGCGAAGCCTCCCAGTCGAACGTCACTCCAGTTCCGCCAATCGCAGCTCCCACCTTCGAGTCGACTAACACGCGTTCGGCAATACCATGCTCGGAAATCCCACGAAGTTGCCGCGCGAACAGTTCCACGTTCGTCTCCGCATCTTCCAACTCCCAATGAACCGTCTGGATCAGCTTCACTCTGCCCTTGAAGCTGTCCTGCAACTGCCTCAGCAGCACCAAACTGACTCCGCCATGAAGCTGCACCGTATCCAAACCCGCTTCCTCTGCGATCGCAACGATCTCCGCTGCGTTCAGAGCCGGGAAAACTCCCACCTTCTCCACACCGGATAAATGCGGCCCAATCCGCGCCACTTGCGCAGCACTCACCTGCCGCTTACTCGGTGCAAAGACGAACCCAACCGCATCTGCTCCAAGAGCAGAAGCCATTTGTGCATCTTCGAGGTTCGTATTCCCACATATCTTGATCCACATGAAGAAGGACAATCCGTCGTAGTTAGATGTCGGAAGAGTATTCGCGATCCAGCAGAAGTGCCAAAGCAGCGGCCGGATCGGGTTGCCGCATCAACGCCTCTCCCACCAGAAATGCGTCATAACCAACCGAACGCAGTTGAGAGATCGTCTCCGCCGAGCGAATGCCGCTCTCGGCAACCATCACGACGTCCTTCGGCCGCCGCGCAGCTAGCTCCACCAGCAGTTCAGGACGAACCACAAAGGTACGCAAGTCGCGACTGTTGACACCAATGAGGTCAAAGCCAAGCGCAACGGCGCGCTCCATCTCCTCGCGATCATGGGCCTCGCACAGCACATCGAGCCCCATCCTTCGCGCTTCGTCCCTTAGGTTGCTCAGAGTATCGTCAGTGAGAGCCGCAACGATAAGCAGAATCGCGTCAGCGCCAGCCGCTCGCGCCTCGAGTACTTGGAACGCATCAAGGATGAAGTCCTTCCGAAGACACGGAATGTTGACGACATTCGAGGCCTCGTGGAGGTAAGTCAATGACCCTTGGAAGAACTCCTCATCCGTGAGCACCGAAAGCGCCGCTGCTCCGGCTGCCTCGAAGCCGCGGGCGAGCGCCGCTGGATGGAAGTCGCCGCGAATAAGCCCCTTGGAAGGCGAAGCCTTCTTGATCTCCGCGATAATCGCGGGACCATCAGCGGCAGCCGTGCGCAACCTGGCGGTAAAGCCACGCGGTGTGTGCTCCGCAGCTCTCCGCTCCAGCAGGCCGTAGTCAGCCACTGCCTTTCGGGATTGCACCTGTAGCAAGGTGTGGGCAAGTATCTGATCAAGCTGGGTAGGCATAGTTCGCTGGAGTTGCTCTAACCGTGACACGACCTAAGCTACTCCGAGCCCAGGGCCGTTTCCGCCGTGCGCTCAATTTACTGCCGCCCCAACTAAGTTGAGGGAGAAAACCTTGGTGCCGAAGGGGGGACTCGAACCCCCACACCCTTGCGAGTACATGGACCTGAACCATGCGCGTCTGCCAATTCCGCCACTACGGCACGGTGTCATTCGCGCCAGCCCCACTGGGCCGAAACACGCTAACCGCGAGCTTTTAGTCTCGCAAACCGGGCGAGCGATGTCAATTCCCGGGCGCGGCTGTGCTCACCCGTGAGATTCCCTTGCCTCAGAGAATACGAGACTTATACAAAAAAAGAGCGTCTACTGGTTGAAGGAACCACTTTCTCCCAAAATGACTGAACAAAACGATTTCTCCCAGGCCCCAAATGTTGAAAAAATTCCAGAAGACCTCTCAGTGGAAATGCGCCGGTTGGCTCACGATCTGAGCAACGCGCTCGAGATCATCATCCAGACCAGCTATCTGCTTAGCACAACAGAGATGAAAGAACCGGCGTCAGACTGGTTGCGCATGCTAGATGACGGTGTGCAAAAGGCGATGGAGCTCAATCTGGCACTCCGCACGTATATCAAAGAACACACTTCCAATTGAAGCGTGCCTTGCCGGTAAATCTTAGGAGCGGCGCTTGGCGGAGGTCCTCGCCGTCTTCGTAGCGGAGGTCTCTGCTCTGGCTTTCGGCTTTGCCGAGGGCTTCCGTGCCCCTGTCGGCGTCCTTTTTTCGGCGACCTCCAAGGGAATCTTTGAGAATTTCGATTTTCTTGCGACCACTTTGCGGGAGATCGTTTTTTTCTTCGGCTCTGTCTTCTTTGCGATAACTTTCGCTTTCTTAGCAGGTGCCGATTGCCCGGGGGCGGATGAACTAACCGCAGTACCTTGCTCTGCGAACTTACGGTCGTGCGCGGCGATCATGTCCTCGATCTGCCGCAGCAAAATGCGTGTGTGCATTGGCTTCACGAGGAGCTGGTCGGCGCCCATCTCCTGCCAATCCTCATCCGAAACCGGATATGCCGTCAGCAGGGCAACCACCGGGTGATAGACCGCCGCACGAGCCGCCTTGATCACCTCTATACCGGCCACATCATGCTCCATCCGCATGTCGGTGATTAGCATTTGGTATTCGCGCGTGTGCAATTTGGAAACACCCTCCCGCGCGGACGCAGCCGTGTCCACTTCAAATCCGCTGATCTCCAGTACCGCCTTAAGCGTCAGCAACACGGCGACTTCGTCATCGACAAGCAAAATGCGGCGTCTCATTCGAGTTCCTCTCCAAAGAGCTTCCGAGTCAACATACATTATCGCAACCGAGAGTGCCAAAATTCGGACCGTGCCAGTCGCAGAAATGCACGGCCAAAGTGGTATACTTCACGTTGCCACGCAACCTTTCTGAGAGTTGCATCTAATCCCTAACACAATGCATAGCGAGTGACAAAACCCGCTGTGGAGGCGACTTATTCCACCAATTGATAAACGTTCCGCAAAGTCTTTCATCCGAACCAACGAACGTATTCGTGCCCGCGAGATTCGCGTCATCGACGAGAACGGCGAACAACTTGGAGTTATGCCCCCGTTTGAGGCCCTCAAAATGGCCCGCGAGCGTTCCCTCGACCTCGTAGAGATCTCTCCCAACGCCGTCCCGCCCGTATGTAAGATCCAGGACTACGGCAAATACCTCTACGAAAAAGATAAGAGCGAGCGCGCCGCCCGTAAGAAACAAAAGATCATCGTCATAAAAGAGGTCAAGTTTTCCGTCACAGTCGACGAACATGACTACCAAACGAAGAAAAATCAGGCCGTTCGATTCCTAAGCGAGGGCGACAAAGTGAAAGCCTCGCTGCGCTTCAAGGGCCGCCAGATGGCTCATCGTGACCTCGGCTACAAAATCATCAATCGCCTGATCCTCGACATCGGCGATGCCGGCTTAGTCGAGTTTATGCCCCGCATGGAAGGCACCACCCTGCACGCCATCCTGGCGCCCTCAAAAAAAGCGGAGTCAGCCCCCAAGAAAGCTGAATCGATATCCGCGGCTACAGGAAACAAAACTTCATCACCCAGCGCCCCTGCGATCGTTTAATTCCCAAACACCATCCATTTTGACCTGAGCTTGGGGTCAAAATGGGTGTGCAACAGCTTTCACAGCTTGGTTAATCGAGTTCCTAGTAACCTTCTCTCAAACTGCCTGCGTCTAACGCCCAGTGCCCGGGCGAGTGCACGGTTCAGACCCAGCTACAGCCGCCTCGATTCACACCCGAACATCAATCTAAAACTAGACAGGTCTTCAGTTCCGATTCTGATTGTGAGCGGAGGCTGGCCTATACGCTTCCAACATAAGACGACCTCCAAGACTTCAAATGGCGAGCTACCCCTCCAACCGCGGAGCCGCAATGTCGCAGATCTTTGCAAAAAAGGATGGTATTAGGTACTTTAGTAATCAACACTATTATATACTCTTGTATATATTTGATTCTATTGGACTTATTCCATTATGTATCCTATTGTTACCTCATCTGGTTGTCCAGAAAAAACTTTTTTTACAAATACAACTTTAGGGGTATCTCACTATGAAACACATCGTCCGCGCCTTCGTCGTCGCCCTCGTCCTCACCGGTGCAGTTGCCTCCACCCAGACTTCTTCAGCTTCCACCAAAGACAAAGTCAGCGTGGCCAAAGTCAGCATGCTGCCGGTTCCAACTTGCCCCCCGGACGATCCGAACGCCTGTGGGATGTCGCAGGGTCGCTAAGACGTTACCTGTTACGCAATAAGTTGCACAAATTCGTAATAAATTGTTGTGTCCGTGCCTGAAATAAGCTAGCCTATGCTTGCTTTTACGAGGCACGGACGACCATGGGAAACGTTTTAGCAAGCTTTATTTCGGTCCTTGAATACACGGAACCGATCCTCTGCGGGACGCTGATTTATTTGCTCATCCGCTCGGAAGCAGTTCGTCAGTTCAAGTATCTCTTTGCGTTGTTGTGCGTGAGGCTTAGTTGTTCTCTCATCTGTCTGCCTCTCCTTTATTTCTGCGCGCGCGGGATTGAGATGCATGTGGCCTATCAGGCGTATTTCTATGTCTATTGGGCCAGTTACGCTCTGGAAGCAATACTCTCTCTGCTCGTCATCTACAGCATTTTCAAGCTAGCCATGGCCCCGCTGAAGGGTCTGCAGACGCTTGGTATGCTGGTTTTCCGTTGGGTCGCAGCCATCTCAGTCGCTGTCGCCATTGGTGTTGCAGTGACTCCGCACCAGTCCGGCATTCGCTTTATGACGGCGATGATTACCCAGTTGCAACAGACTTCGAGCATTCTGACGCTGTGCCTGTTGCTGTTTGTTTGCTTTGCGATCCGGCCCATGGGCCTTTCGTTTCGCAGCCGCATCTTCGGCGTGAGCTTTGGGCTTGGTTTGCTGGCTACGATCAGCCTCATCAACTCTGCGTGGATCGCGCACAATCCAAGCATGTATTCGCTGTTCAGCGTGATCAATGGGGTGGCTGTTGGGTTGACTTTGGTGACCTGGTCTATATACTTTGCCTTTCCGGAGCCCAAACGGCGCATTATTGTTCTTCCGACTACGTCGCCGTTCCTTCGCTGGAACCAGATTTCTATGGCACTTGGGGACGATCCGGGGTATGTAGCGGTTGGGGGGATTCCGCCGGAACTCTTTGCTCCGGCAGAACTTGAGGTCATGCGTCGAGCTTCCGCGAAGATGGCTCCGGCACTGGAAGTTCAGCCCAGCATTCACTCGTTGACCGCTTAGGTTCTTGAAATTGTCAAAAAAAAGGGCCGCCCAGTTGGGCGGCCCTTTTGCTGGTAAATACGGGCGATTTCAAGGGGGGTTGTCGATAACTGTATTGTGCCATAGAGGGGCGGCACAGCCGGAGCTGTGTAAGTGATTGTTGAGCCGGTTCCGCTTTGGGGGGTGAGGGTTCCCACGGGCGAGTCGGCGGCACTCCCCATGATTGTCCATTGTGGAGTGTACGAATCGTTGGTAACAGTTGCGGTGAAAGTCTGGGTGCCGTTCACAGGAATCGCGGCAACCTGGGGGGAGATGGAGATGGCGGCGCTCGGGTAGGTTTGTGGGGCACCGCCTCCTCCTCCTCCACAACCTCCGCAGAGAATGAGGACCGTGGTAGAGAAGATGGCGATGGAGCGGGCGAGCTTCTCTCTTAATCGCATGCGCGATGGTGTCACCGGCAGGATGTGATGCCAAGTCAATCGCGCATCAATCGATAAGGTCCTCATCGAGGGGGCTTTAGCTGGATTGCGTCCTCCGTAGCGCGACGGGAACGGGCGCATTTCGACTAAGCGCACCGCAACAGCAACAACAACGGCAACAACAACAGCAACCCACCCTTTGCGGTGAGACTGCAAAGGATGGGCCACCCGATGTTTTGTGGTCTACCCGATGTTTGTGGTCTACCCGATGTTTTGTGGTCGCGGGAAGCGAAAAGGCCGTCCCGGTTGGGACGGCCCTTTGTTGAGGCTTGTTCGGTGAGGACTAGTCGCGTTCGAACTCGGAGCGCTTCCAGTTGATGAGGTCGCCCAGCGTGGTGCTGCTGCTGTTGCCCGAAGAGGAGGAAGAGGAACCGGAGTTGTTGCCACCCTTGGGCGACTTCTCGCGCTCCTTGTAGCTTTCGACCTCGGCGCGGCTGGCTTCCTCGCCTACGGCGCGGATGCTGAGACCGACCTTCTTCTCGTCCTGATTCATCTTGACGATCTTGAACTCGTGCTCCGAGTCAACATCGAGCGCCACTGGCTTCCCGTCCGGACCGACTGCTTCCGAGACATGGCAGAGACCCTCGACTCCTTCGGCAATCTCGACGAAGGCGCCGAACTGCGCGGTGCGCAGGACCTTGCCCTTGATGACGTCGCCGACGCGGTGCTGGGCGAAGAAGGTATCCCAGACATCGGGCTGGAGCTGCTTGACGCCAAGCGAGAGGCGGCGATTCTCGGGTTCGACGCCGAGGACGATCGCGCGGACCTTCTCACCCTTCTTGAGGACTTCGGAGGGGTGCTTGATGCGCTTGGTCCAGCTCAGGTTCGAGACGTGGACGAGGCCGTCGATGCCGTCTTCGATCTCGATGAAGGCGCCGAAGTCGGTGAGGTTGCGTACGCGGCCTTCGATGATGGCGCCGGTCGGGTACTTGTCCTCGAGCTGCTCCCAGGGGTTTTCCTGGAGCTGCTTCATGCCGAGCGAGATGCGGCGGTCGTTCGGGTTGACGCTGAGGATGATGGTTTCGACCTCATCGCCGGGCTTGACCATCTTCGACGGATGCTTCATCCGCTTGGACCAGGTCATCTCGGAGACGTGGACGAGGCCTTCGATGCCCTGCTCGAGCTCGATGAACGCGCCGTAGTCGGTGACGGAGAGGACGCGACCGCGGACGTGCGCGCCGATGGGATAGCGCTCGGTCGCGTCGAGCCACGGATCAGGCGTGAGCTGCTTGAAGCCGAGGGAGACGCGCTGCTTATCCTTGTCGAACTTCAACACCTTGACCTGGATCTCGTCGCCAACATTGACGAGGTCGCGGGGGTGGGTGAGGCGGCCCCAGCTCATGTCGGTGATGTGGAGCAGACCATCGAGACCGCCGAGATCGACGAACGCGCCGTAGTCGGTGAGGTTCTTGACGGTGCCGGTGAGGATGCTGCCCTCTTCGAGAGTGGAGAGAGTAACGGCCTTCTTGGCGTTCTGATCTTCTTCGAGGAGTTCCTTGCGGGAGATGACGACGTTGCCGCGCTTCTTGTTCAGCTTGATGACGCGGACTTCGATCTCAGTGCCGATGTAGCCGTCGAGATTGCGCACGGGGCGAACTTCGACCTGCGAACCGGGCAGGAATGCCTTGATGCCGATGTCGACGGTGAGACCACCCTTGACGCGGCTGAGCACCATTCCCTTGACAGGGGTCTTGGTGTTGGCGGCTTCCTCGAGCTTGTCCCAAACCTTGTGACGGAGAGCCTTTTCGTAGCTGACCAGGTAGCCGCCTTCGGGCTCCTCGCGCTCAACCAC
>Ga0209624_10002579_pt1 | contig 13299 bp, 12 predicted proteins | sample JacPinW_OM2H0_O1_FD_188565 | JGI IMG/M metagenome (GOLD analysis project Ga0209624, IMG submission 188565) | Forest soil microbial communities from Algoma, Ontario, Canada - Jack Pine, Ontario site 1_JW_OM2H0_O1 (SPAdes) (version 2) | ecosystem: Environmental > Terrestrial > Soil > Boreal...
AACCGCGTGACTTGGTCCGCTGAACTTTATCGCATCTACGGACTGCCTCCACAGGAAGGGTCCATTGACATGGCGATGGTTCGCGAAATGATGCACTCTGACGATCGGGAGCACGTTTTCGGGGCAGTTGAAGATGTCGTTCGCAGTGGAGTGAACGCTGCGGCAGAACATCGTGTCGTTCGCCCCACCGGCGAAGTCCGTACTGTCCAGGCCATCGGGACGGTGAAAAGAGACGCGTCGGGCCGAGCACATGAAATATTTGGTACGGTCCAGGACATTACTGACAGCAAGCGAGCAGAGGAAGAACGCCAGGCGCTGTCTCGTGATTTGCAGGAAAGCAAAGCCTGGCTTGAAGAAGCTCAACACGTCGCCCATGTCGGCTACTGGGTATGGGACCTTCAGACGAATCGTCTCATCTGGTCGGACGAAACCTATCGCATCTTCGGGCTGACGCCACAAGAAGGCCCTATTGACCTAGATAAGGTTCGGGAAATGATCCACCCCGACGATCGAGAGATGGTATTTCGAACTGCGGAAAACGCCGCTAATTCTGGCACGCGCGCTGACTGTGAACACCGTCTTTTTCGTCCGAATGGAGAAATGCGCGTTGTACACAGCCTTGGCGATCTGAAAAAAGACTCGTCAGGAAGACCCCACCAAATATTCGGTACCACGCAGGATATTACTGAGCGTAAACACGCAGAGGAGGCCTTGCAGCAAAGCCAGTTTTATCTTAGTGAAGGGCAGCGCCTTGCCCATGTGGGTAGTTGGGCATTTAACGCCGCCGGTCATTATTGGTCTGACGAGTTGTACAAGATTTATGGTTTGGATCCAAAGAGCGGAGCACCCACGGTTGAACAATATCTGGCTCTCGTGCATCCACAAGACCGCACCGTCATAGCTGAAACCATTCAGCGCATGCAAGAGGAACACCGTGGATTCGATCAAATAGAGCGGATTGTTCGACCCGACGGGCAGTTGCGCTACATTCGTGCCGTAGCCGTTCCTGTCTTTGAACAAGGCGTTTTCACAGGGTTCGTCGGCACCACAGTGGACGTCACCGAGCAGGAGCTACTGACGCAGGAATTGCGCCGGCAACAAGCATACCTCGCGGAAGCGCAAAGGCTAACGCACGCCGGCAGTTTTGCGTGCAATTTCGTTACAGGCGAAATATTTCACTTATCGGAAGAAGCCTTTCGTATATATGGCTTCGATCCCAAATCATGCGACATTCCATTTGAGCGCTTTTACAAGTCCACCCACCCGGAAGACGAACCTTCTCTGAGGGAGAACTTTTACGGTGCGATCAACGCGAGAATGGACTACGACCTTGAATATAGGATCCATCGTCCGGACGGCACAATCCGATTCCTGCGCTCCGTGGGGCACCACAATCGGTCTGGAGAAATCGGTGAATACCTCGGTATCACGATGGATATAACGGAACGAAAACAGGCCGAGGAGGAGCGTGAGAGACTGCGCCGGTTAGAGGCCGATCTCGCACACATCAACCGTGTGAACATGATGGGCGAACTGGCCGCCGCTTTGGCGCACGAAATCAAGCAGCCAATTGCCGCAGCGGTGGCCAATGCCGGCGCTTGCCTGGGATTTCTCGATGGGGAACATCCCGATATTTTGGAAGCTCGCGAAGCTGCCTCGGGAACCATTGGGTGTGCGAGGCGGGCGGCAGAGATCATCGACCACGTCCGCTCACTCTTTAAAAAGAACCTCCCACAGCGTGAACCAGTCGACTTAAACGAACTGATTCGTGAAATCGCTCTCCTGTTGAAGAGCGACATCAGGCGTAATTCTGCTACGGTCCATCTCGAACTTGGTGAAAACCTTCCGAACGTTATAGGAGATCGCGTGCAATTGGAACAGGTTTTGATGAACCTCATGCTGAATGCAATTGAGGCAATGCGCGACGCCAATGGAAACCTGACGATAACCTCGAATCCGACTGAGGACGGCCACTTGTTGATTTCCGTGAGCGACACCGGTATCGGCATCCCGGCCGACAAAGTTGATCGGATCTTCGATACGTTCTTTACCACCAAACCGCAAGGCACCGGTATGGGTCTGGCAATTAGCCGCTCTATTGTCGAATCTCATGGTGGTCGCCTGTGGGCCACTTCCTATTCCGGGCGTGGTTCCACCTTCCGATTCACATTACCGCCCAAGGTATAGAGACATGACTACTTTATCTTCCCCAATTGTCTTCATCGTTGATGACGACGAGGACATGCGGCTGGCGATGCAGCGCATTTTGAAGACTGTCAACTTGCGGTCGGAACTATTTGCTACAGCGCAGGATTTTCTGCAAAGGAATATTCCAGATGTTCCCAGTTGCCTGGTGTTGGATGTGCGCCTTCCTGGAATGGGCGGATTAGAGGTCCAGCAGAAGCTGATTGAATCGGGGATCAAGATTCCGATCATTTTCATAACTGCGCATGGGGATATTCCCATGACAGTGAAGGCCATGAAGTCGGGTGCTTTTGAGTTCCTGACAAAACCCTTCCGGCATCAGGAGTTTCTGGATGCGATTCACCAGGCATTGCAGCGCGACCAACTATCGCGCCGCCAGCGGAATGCGATGGCCGAATTGCAGGAAAGGTACAAAGGCCTGACTGCGCGCGAGCGTAAAGTGATGGATCTCGTAGTTTCGGGTATGCAGACAAAGCAGATCGCCTCTGCACTCGGGACTAGCGAAATTACCGCCGCCGTCCATCGGGGGCGTGTAATGCATAAGATGCAGGCGGGTTCTCCCGCTGAATTGGGCAGCATGGCGGAAAGACTGAAACCTTCTGCAAACAGATAAGCTTTGGACCACCACCGCGGCGTGATTTCTCTTCTGGGGAATTCCCCATCTCTCCCGCCGGTACATATCCGCAAATATAACGGGACTATATGAAATCATAATTGTACTTTTTGAAGCGAAGATAGATTGTTTCAGATATGAGCAGCGCAAGAAGGACGAAGCTGGTCGCCGTCGTCGATGACGATGACTTACTCCGGGATGCGCTACCACGCCTGCTTAAGGCTTCAGGGTTAGGAGCAGTTTCTTTTGAATCAGCCGAAGATTTACTGAACTTCGATCGACTTCCGGAGATCGCATGCTTGATCGCCGACGTTCGCATGCCTGGCATGTCCGGCCTTGAACTGCAAGCGAAGCTTAAAGCTGAGCGATGCCCGATCCCGATAATTTTCATCACGGCGCACGGCGATACCAAGATGCGGATTCAAGCAATGTGCGACGGGGCGGTGGAGTTCTTAACCAAACCTTTCGACAATGCAGTGCTACTCGAGTTGGTTCATGCTGCGCTACGGGATTAGCTCGCAAAGGCTATCGGAGTCGAGGAATGAGAGTGGTTGAACAAGACCGTCGGGCCCGCCGATTCGAGCAGATCATCGGCAGTAGCCCCGCGTTGAAGGTCGTTTTGGAACAAGTCGAGCGTGTTGCAGCGGCGGATACCACGGTACTCATTCACGGAGAAACCGGTACCGGCAAGGAACTCATTGCGCACGCAATCCATAATGCAAGTCCCCGCAGCGGCCAACCTTTGATCAAGCTGAACTGCGCCGCCATTCCTTTCGACCTGCTCGAAAGTGAGCTCTTTGGCCATGAGCGGGGGGCTTTCACAGGTGCTATTGCGCAGAAAATTGGCCGGTTCGAATTGGCCGATAAAGGGACGCTGTTCCTTGATGAGGTCGGAGACATACCACTCGCATTACAACCCAAACTCCTGCGCGTTCTACAGGAGCAAGAATTTGAGCGCCTAGGGAGCGGCCGCACGCATTGTGTTGACGTGCGGCTCGTCGCGGCGACGCACCGCGATCTGGAACTAATGGTGAAGCGCGACCAATTTCGCAGCGATCTGTACTATCGCCTGAATGTATTTCCCATCCCACTGCCGCCACTGCGTGAGCGAGTCGAAGATATCGGGCCTCTAGTGGAATATTATGTTGAAGTTTTTGCCCGCCGAGTGGGCAAGCACATAGAGAACATTCCGGACGAATTCATTAGCGCTTTCCAGTCGTATTCTTGGCCAGGAAACATTCGAGAGCTGCAGAACATGATCGAACGCGCGGTAGTGCTTTCCGACGAAGGTGTGCTTCCCAATCTTCTACGCACAACTCGCCTCGCCTCGATTATTGGATTTCCTGCGAGCACGACGCTTTGCGACTCCGAGCGCGCAATGATTTTGGGAGCTTTAGAGACGTCGGGATGGGTGGTCGGCGGCCCATATGGCGCAGCCGCAAAATTAGGTATCAAACGCACGACGCTAATCGCCCGCATGAAAAAGCATGGAATATTCCGGCCTGTCGAGGAGATTCGCGACCAGCCATTCAACAATAAGCTGACCGGCAACCCGGTGTGTTAGACACCTCCCAAGTGTCTTCAGCTATCGTGCACGGACGCTGATCCGCGGCACCCCACCGCGGCAGAAGCCACCCGCCACTTGTGCAATCTCTGCCGCACCAAGAGCTCCCCCGTTTTCGCTGACATCGATTGATCAACGATCCGATGGACGACCGTCGAAAGCAAGCGCACTGCCAGGCGCACAAGCACTCGGCGTCCCCCACTCATTGAACAAATAGCACCATGCATTCGACTCGACACAGAGCCTGAAGTGTCAGGATCCTGCCACTGTTCACGTCTGGTCACGGCTCGACCTGAGATGTGGATCACCAGTGCAGGCCCAGCGTTATTTTCAGCCTTAATTGAATGGCAGAAGAATTGCGAACGTAGGCGTGCGGCGCGGAACGCTAAGAGAGGTCAACGTTTGAAAAGTCACGAAAACACTCCAAGCAGCCACCTTGCAATTGCGGTCGATCGCAGTGGCATGGAGGTGATTGTGCGCTTGAATGGGCGCATCGATGTCGATTCGTCGCCCGATATTCGGGATTGCCTTCTAGACATTTTATCGGACAAACAATCAGTTCATGCGGTCACCGTCGACCTGAGTGATGTCAACCACATTGAAGCGTCAGGAATCGCGACGTTAGTTGAAGCCCTTAAAATCGCCGGGCCTCGCCAGATTCGACTACATTTGCAGGGACTGCATGGTTCTGTGCTACGGCTGTTCGAGGTCACGGGGCTGCTTCCACTATTCGAGACGATTCACGGCGGCAGGGGGTGGCGTGATGCAAAATGTTTTTGAAAGTGTTGGCGAAAAAACAATCGAACATCTTGACTACGTCGGAAGTCTCAACATTCAGTGGTGGGCCACACTGCGGGCGATGCTGCATTCGCTTCCTTTTGTCGGGAATCGCTACCGCTGGCGAGCTGCCGTGAGGCAGATGCTGGAAATCGGCGTCGATGCAATGTCGATGGTTTCTTTGATGTCCCTATGCACGGGATTCATTTTCGCCATGCAAGGGGCGTCAGAGCTTGGGCGATTTGGGGCCTTACGTTACGTAGTTGACCTGGTCGCAGTCGGTTTCACGCGCGAACTCGGCCCGTTGATGACGGCAATTGCCGTAAGTGGACGATCCGGCTCCGCTTTCGCGGCCGAGATTGGGACTATGAAAGTGACCGAGGAGATCGATTCCCTTCGCGTCATGGCGCTCGAGCCTATAGAGTTTGTGCTCGCACCCAAGTATCTGGCGGCTTTAATTGCGGTTCCTTGCCTCAGCGTTGTCGCGAATGTTTGTGGCATTTTGGCCGGGGCCTTGTTCATGTTCTTCAGCATTCGCCTGACGCCCGTGTTGTACGTCCGCTATGTGTTCGAGGCAATCGATTTGCGCGACGTAGTTCTGGGGCTCATCAAGAGCGTTGTCTTCGGGACCATTATTGCCCAGGTTGGATGCCTAGAAGGCTTTCGTGTTCACGGAGGCCCCGACTCCGTTGGTCGCTCCACCACGAGTGCTGTCGTGAAGTCGACGTTCCTGGTCATTGTTGCGGATGCTATTTTCACCGCCATCTTTTACTTCACGGGGAAACACTGATGCCAATCATTTCCGTTCGCGGTCTTGTGGTGGAGTACGACGGTCGCCGAGTACTGAATGAATTGAATCTCGACATCGAGCGCGGGGAAACGATGGTGTTGTTGGGCGGCAGCGGATGCGGCAAGAGCACATTGTTACGCCAGATCATCGGACTGGAGCGCCCCAAGTCGGGCAGCATCCACGTGAACGGAACGGACATCACCCGTTGCTCAAAGTCAGACTTGAAGAAGATGCACCGCTCGATCGGAGTGGCCTTCCAAAGCGCGGCTTTGTTCAACTCGTTGAACGTCGAAGATAACGTCGCTTTGCCCCTGCGTGAACATACGCGGCTTGCAGATTCCGTCATCGAACTGGTTGTTTGGTTCAAATTGGCGGCGGTTGGCCTTGCCGACCACGGGAAGTTATTTCCCCAGGAGCTTTCCGGAGGCATGAAGAAGCGCGCGGCAGTCGCGCGAGCGCTTGCGCTGGGCCCTGAAATCCTTGTGCTCGATGAGCCATCGGCCGGGCTTGATCCGATCGTTGCCGCGGAACTCGACGAACTGATTCTGCTGCTCAAGGGGGCTTTACAGATGACGGTCATTGTGGTCACCCACGAACTCCCAAGCGCGTTCCGAATTGCCGACCGCATCGCCATGCTCTATCAAGGTTCGTTCAGTTCGGTCGGCACGAAAGACGAAATCAAAGGGAGCCAGAACCCGCGTGTGCGGCAGTTTCTGGATCGGATACCCGAAGACATAGCGAAATCGTCCGCCGTAGCCACGCATTTCGAAAAATATCTGGATTCCGCTGAGGCATATCAATGACCACAGAAGCAAGAGTCGGAGCCTTCGTCCTCGGATGCGCCGCGATCCTGGCGTTCACGATTATCCATCTGGTCAACGCGCAGCTTAGTGGCCACACCGCTCCATACCGCACCTATCTCCGCTACGCGGGCGGGATAGAGCCTGGTGCCCAAGTTCTCTTCGGCGGAATCAACGTGGGCAAAATCACAGCGGTCCGGCCTTGGACATCAGATCCGACCAAGATCGAAATTCTGCTGGACGTGAAGGAGAACACTCCTCTGAATGAAAAATCTGTAGCCAAGTTGGGGCTTGTCAGCGTGATGAGCGGCGCGGCACTGTCCATTTCAACAGGCAGTAATGACGCACGCCGGCTCTCACCAGGATCGATCATCACTTCGCAGGAGGGCGCGAGTCTGGACGAGATCACCGACAAAGTGGCTACAGTCGCAGACAATGCCAACGGCTTGATAACAGAAGTTCGGGGAGAACTGGGAGGAATCAGCGGAGATGCGCGGACGCTGCTTGCAAATCTGAATACGGTAACCGGCAAAGCCAACCAGCAAAAGATTCAGGCCGTACTGGATCACGTTAACGCAATGATTGAGACTGGCCGCCCAAAGATCGATCGGCTGACTGATGAATTGAATACGCTCAGCCAGCATGCGGATGAAACCATTCAAAACGTCAATGGAACGGTGAGCGATCTACGGGAACCGATCCGCAACGACCTGGCGAATCTACAGAGCACATTGTTACAGGCAAAGCAATTGCTCGCGGATATGCAAGTGTTAGTACGGGCAAATGATTACAAGATTGATGACACGATCGAGCATTTGCGGACTGCGACGGAAAATTTGGACGAGTTGACGGACTCAGTGAAACAGCGTCCTTGGAGCCTGATTCGAGTCAAAGAACCGGAAGACCGCAAGGTCCCGAAATAAATGAGGTGAACCGAGGATTGAATTTCCTCGCTTCCTCCCACTTTCATAGGAGATTGAGCATGAAAAGAAATCTGGCTATGGCCGTCGTCGCACTCCTAGCTCTCGCTGTCTTGACAGGCTGCGCGGGCAAGATGGGGCATGCGAACTACTACACTCTCAACCTGGCTGCGCCGCCCGATCCGCCAGTCGCGGAAAATGCACACACTACGGTGGCGATCCGGGAGTTTCGCGCGGCCGCCTACCTGAGGCAGGGAGCCATTGTGTACAAACCATCTCCAGAAAAAATCGGATTCTATGCCTACCATCGCTGGGCCATTGACCCGTGTGAGTTTGTTACTCAATCGATAATAGCTCGCCTTGACGCTACGGGTACCTTTTCCCACGTGAAGCATTACGACGGTCAGCCCGACGCTGATTACGTAATCAGCGGACGCTTGGGGAAGCTTGAGGAAATTGACTATGAGGGCGGCGTCAAGGTCGAGGTCGCAGTCTCCGCCCAGATGACCAGAGTTGACACCGGCACGATTGTTTGGAGTAAAGCGGTTTCGGAGGTCGGAGAGGTCAACCAGCACGACGTTCCGACAGTGGTATCAGAAATGAGCCATACGATGGAACGAGCGATCGAGAAACTGCTGACGCCGGTGCCGGGAACTTTGACCGCTGTGTCGAAGGCGGCTCACTGAAACTGGAGAGAGATTCTAGGCCCCAGTTCTCGAAGTCACAACCGATGCGCTGAACGCGGTTCTCTTGTCAAATTGGATCGACAGTGTCAACACCCCGCGCACCATCTGCTGAACGTTAGCGTTGCAGTTCTTACGCTTGGAGCTGGGGAGGTCTGGCAAGCATCTTGCTTCAATCTGGATTCACGGAAAATCCGTACTCAAGATGCAAACCTGGGTTTGATGCCGGTCAGGGGCTACGCGAGCAGAAAGTCCCACGAGGTTGAGGAATGGCTGAGCAGGCTCACGCTCAAATATTTGGAAACGGTGAACGTCAGTACGCGACTCGCGAAGATTTTCGCAAGATTCTTGACGAGGATCTGAATCGCCTTTATCGGCTTTCGTTTTTGCTGACGGCAGATCGTCAGATGGCGGAAAGGTGTTTTGTAGCCAGTATTGAAGACTGTGCTAATGAGAACCGGGTGTTCAGGGCATGGGCACGTGCCTGGACGAAGCGCGTTATCGTGGGAAACGCCATTCGTGAACTCAAGCCGCGACCGAGTCGATCCAATTCGTGCTCGCTGCCATCTCATCGAAATCAACAGTCGAGCAGTTCAACCGGACATCTCACTGCCGACACCTTGCTAGGGCTTGCGGACTTCGAACGCTTTGCTTTCGTACTGTGCGTTCTGGAGCGCTACCGGGAAAACGACTGCATCCTTCTTCTGGGCTGCTCAGCTTCCCAACTGCGGGAAGCTTGGACTCGTGCAATACAGACATTGGCCAGTATCGACCAGGTGGTTTTATCTACAGACTCAATTCGCCGATAAGCGATCTGTACTCGAAAAGCTATCCTGCTCACGCCACATCGGCCTCGCCCCAATTCCGCACTGTTCAGGAACCTCCTCGAGGAATTGATTGAATGAGTCGAGAACGCCACCCCGGCAGGACCCATGCGCTTTCCCGGCGACACTAGCTCAAGGCCTGAGATGCACTGTCAATAAACGGACACTGGCGATTTCACGCCGCACCAGAACACATCCCTCGTTATCTAAGTGCCGACGATGCAGCAACTTAGAAGAGAACCGCCGTAGCGTGTCGTGGAGTTCGGCTTGCATTCCTAACAGCATGTACCGGCAAGGCAGAATCAATCTGGACGATCTGGTTTCGAGAAGGATCTCACTGCGCGACGTGAATGATGGTTACGCAGTGTTAAAGGACGGCTCGCTCACGCGCGCCGTCGTTACTTCGTTCTGACTGTAGAAAATCATACAAGGAGACACGCTATGAGAGCGCTGGAAGCGATCACCGGGACAGACACGATTAAAACAATCACGACGCACTATATCGATGGAGCCTTCGTCGAATCGCATGGTCGCGAACTCATGGATATTATCAACCCGACCAACGGCCAAGTGGTCGCCAGAGTCACACTGGCGGACCAGGAGGATGCGCGACGCGCCATTGCCGCCGCCAAGAGAGCGTTCGCAAGTTTCGGGCGGACGCCCAAAGAAGAGCGCATGGAGATTCTACGGAGGCTGCACAAGGCGGTCTCGGCGCGCATCGCTGATCTCACCAAGACCATGGTCGAGGAGTATGGCGGTGTGGTGCGGTTCGCAGGGCCCATCGTGCAGGCGGGCGCCAACGTGTTCCTTGCGGCCGAGAGGGCACTCCACGAGCTGCCGCTGACTCGGAGTTGGGGCAAGACAACGGTCACCATGGAGCCGGTCGGCGTTGCCGGTCTGATTTCTCCGTGGAACGCAAACGCGTTTTTCCTTTGCATGAAACTTGCCTCGGCAGTCGCTGCCGGTTGCACGGTGGTCATGAAGCCGAGCGAGTTGAGCGCTTTGCAAACGCGCGTGTGGCTGGAATGTGTACACCAGGCGAAACTTCCGAAAGGGCTTTGCAACGTTGTCGCGGGTCGGGGAGAAGTCGTCGGAGCGGAACTCGTGCGGAATCCCGACGTGGCCAAGATTTCCTTTACCGGGTCGGCCGCCGTCGGAAGATCGATCATGCGTGACGGTGCTGCGACGATGAAGCGGGTCACGCTTGAGCTGGGCGGCAAGTCGCCCAACATTTTGCTTGATGATGCCGACCTCAAGAAGGCCATCCCGAGCGCGTTCATCATAGGGTTTTTGAACAATGGTCAAGCTTGCGTCGCGGGGACCAGGCTTCTTGTGCCGAAGAGTCGCTTCGACGAAGTCAAACAGGCGATCGTCGATACTATTGCCGCCTTTCCAGTCGGCGATCCGGCCGATCCAAAAACTGCCGTCGGACCCATGGTGAACCAGAAGCAATATGAGCGTGTGCAGGCATACATTCGCAAGGGCATTGAAGAAGGCGCAGACGTGCTCGTCGGAGGCGAAGGACACCCGCCCGGCCTTGAGTCGGGTTACTTCGTGAAACCTACGGTATTTGTCAATGTGAAGAATGACATGACGATTGCCCAGGAAGAGATTTTCGGGCCCGTCCTCTCGGTCATCACCTACGAGGACGAAGAAGATGCAATCAGGATCGCCAACGATACGGAGTACGGCCTCCACGCTTACGTGAGTGGGACTGACATTCAGCGCGTCCGTCGAGTCGCATCTCAGATCCAAGCCGGCCGGGTTGCGATCAATGGCCTGCTAGACGACCAACAGGCACCGTTCGGCGGATTCAAACAGTCCGGCGTGGGTCGCGAATTTGGCATCTACGGAATTGAGGCGTTTCTTGAGCCAAAGGCCATCCTTGAGTGATCCCGAAAGGAAACCAACTGCGAGGACAAGTTTATGAGCAACCACGTAAGCATCATTTCCCCAAACGAAGCCGCTGATCGACTCGCTATACACGAGCTCGTAGAAGCCTACGCACATTGTGCTGATCGCCGCGATGCGAAAGGTCAGATGGCGCTTTTTACCGCAGACACTCACTTCGTCGTGTACATGAATGCCAACCACCCGAAGCCTTCACAGGAGCTGAATTCCCGAGAGGCTCTGGCTCCAGTCTTCGAGGATCTGAACAACTACGCCGCGACCATGCACTTCCTTGGACAGACCACGATCCTCACGCTGACCAATGACCGAGGCACCGGGGAAACTTATTGCATGCCTCATCACCTCACTGTTGACGGTGCGAAGCGAGAGCTCATGATCGCGGCACTCCGCTATTACGACACATTCGTGAAGATCGATGGCTCGTGGCTGTTCGCGGAGCGCCTGCTTTACGTTGACTGGATCGAAGAACGCATTCTGTCATGACAGCGACTGACAAAGCGGGTTCGGACGGGTTGATGAGTGTTTCCGCCGTTGGCCAAAAGCGTCTCGTGATTGTCGGGGCGTCGGGCATGGTCGGCAGGTACGCTCTTCGCTATGCGCTCAATAACTCTACCGTCGAACGCGTAACTTCGATTGGGCGCAAGAAACTCGGCATCTCGCACCCCAAGTTGAAAGAGGTTCTACACCAAACCTTCGCAGACTGTTCTGCGCTCGCAGACGCACTCTTGGGCCAGGACGCCGCGGTTTATTGCCTGGGAACGTACACGGGGTCAGTGTCAGACGCGGAACTCCGCGCCATAACCGCCGACTATACGATTGAGTTCGCGCGAGTTCTGCGGAACAGCAGTCCGAATTCCGCCTTCTCGTTTTTGAGCGGGAATGGTGCCGACCCGACGGGACGAAGCCGGTTTCCTTTCGCACGCTATAAGGGAGAAGCCGAAAAGGCGTTACTCGCAGCCGGGTTCCCGCGTGTTTATCTTTTTCGGCCCGCGTACATCTACCCTCCGCAGCCGCGACAGGAACCTAATTTCAGTTACCGGCTGATACGCGCACTCTATCCCGTGTTTCGATTGCTATTTCCGAACCAGGTCATTCGTGCTGACGACTTGGGCTGGGCAATGGTGAATGTGGTGGTTCGACAAACACAGGAGCGCCAAGGCTTGGTGTTCGAAAACCGAGATATACGAGCCATGGTCAAGTCGAAAATACCCGTACGGGATCGCGTTGAGTAATTCATCACACTTCGATAGAAATCTGCGATTGATCAAAAAATGAGGCACTGAATGAAAAGAATCGTGATTATCGGCGCAGGTTTTGCAGGGCTCGCTGCCGCCAAGGCCCTAAGGCATGCGAATGCCGATATTGTGGTGATTGATCGATCGAATCACAACCTCTTTCAGCCCCTACTCTATCAAGTGGCGACAACAGTGCTTTCGCCGGCTCAAATCGCATCTCCGATCCGGGGACTTTTGAAAAATCAGCGAAACACAAGCGTATTTCTTGGCGAAGTAAATGGAATCAATAAGGACGCGAAGTTCGTCTACGCTAGGAATCCGGACTACAAGGACGCTGCGTTCCCTTACGACATCTTGGTGATCGCAACAGGGGTTACGCATAGTTATTTTGGGCACGATGAGTTTGCAGAGTTTGCGCCCGGTCTGAAGGGACTCGCTGACGCGGTCCGCATCCGCAATAAGGTCTTAAAAGCATTTGAACAAGCAGAAGGGGTGGACGATCCGACCCAGAGCCAGGACCTTCTGACCTTTGTCTTAGTTGGAGCCGGTCCGACCGGCGTAGAACTTGCCTCATCACTAGCAGTCCTTGTGCGAACCGGTTTGCAAGCAGAGTTCCGACGAATCAACTTAGCGGCGACACGCATTGTGCTGGTAGACATGGCGCCGCGAGTCTTGGGAACTTTCGTTTCGGAACTCTCCGAGGCGGCCAAGCGGCGATTGGAAAATCTTGGCGTGGAAGTGCGGTTGGGGCACAGCGTTGACCGGATTGACGCGGACGGCGTGGTCATCGGAGGAGTGCGTATCGCAAGCAAGGTCGTGATCTGGACCGCGGGAGTGGCTCCTTCGCCAGTTGGTAAATGGCTGAACGTGGAGACGGACCGCGCTGGCCGCGTTCGCATTCAAGACGATCTCACTGTTCCCGGATATCCAGACATATATGTAATCGGAGATACCGCTTCCCTTGAACAGGACGGTAA
>Ga0209624_10002580_pt1 | contig 13298 bp, 22 predicted proteins | sample JacPinW_OM2H0_O1_FD_188565 | JGI IMG/M metagenome (GOLD analysis project Ga0209624, IMG submission 188565) | Forest soil microbial communities from Algoma, Ontario, Canada - Jack Pine, Ontario site 1_JW_OM2H0_O1 (SPAdes) (version 2) | ecosystem: Environmental > Terrestrial > Soil > Boreal...
AGGAGAGAAAATTTGATGCAATTTTCTAGTCGCGTCCGTCACAACACCATCAGTGAATCCGTGAGGCCGTGTGATGCCATTTCATTATTTGCACTTGTATGTCGAGTAAGATATCAACGACAACGGCATTACACGAAGGCTGAATCCCATGGCTGGTCAATATTTGTTTTACAGGATGTCAGTGAAGTTGCTGCATGGTTTGTACAAGCATTTCAGGATTTATGAATGTATGTATCGTGCCCCATTATTTCTTCCAGGGGTTCACCACCATCCCACTTGTATGTCGAGTAAGATACCAACGACAATGGCATTGCAACGAAGGCTGAATCTCCTGGCCTGTCAATATTTGTTTTACAGGATGTCAGTGAAGTTGCTGCATGGTTTGTACAAGCACCTCAGGATATGTGAATGTTTGGATAGTGCTGCATTATCGGTAATTTTTTCTTCCAGGGGTTCACCACTACCTATTTTGACCTCCATGCTGCTTAGTTCTTTTCAGCCACCTAGCAATGCCACGGAACCAATGTACCATGCTGTGGTCAAAGTCTATGCAACTAGGCTTTTGTCATCTTTATCATCCTTTCTGCAGGTTTTCCTGAAGTATACAGTCAAAATGCATTGCTTGCAGAAACTTGTGAAACATTTTATGCAGTCTTCAAGGCTCCTTCCACTAAGAAGACAAAGGAAGATTGTAGTAGCGACCATGATGTGGAATGTCATAGGAAGTGCATAGATTGATCAAATTGAATAGATGTAAGACGGAATGCATAGCAAGTCTATAGAAGGATAAATAATCATCGGCTTGATGTCTTTCCTACCCTTCTTCCTCTTGCCAGAAAATAGATGCTTCGGATGCAAAAAAAAACAGACTAAGCATGCGGTCAGGATCAGCATAGTGCTAGCACTGCACAGCACACCATCTTTGTCCGGACACTTGTCCGGCCTTCGCTAGCATATTTTGGAGCCGCTGGCCAAGATTGCGTAGTTTGACAGCACGATTTGCTTGCTGGAAATAAAAAATCAGCATTATATCATCACCTTCAATAGAAACACTCACCCCCTCATCATGCATCCCTGCCAGCCGTCGATCCGTCCTCGGGCCCCTCTCACCTACCGTAACCACCACTGACACAGCCCCATTGCCTTCTTCCTCTTCCACCCCCATCCATGTCCATCTATGTCCATCCTGTCATCCTCCCATCTGTCTTCCCTGCCTTCCCTGTCCATATCCATATCCACATCTCCGTCACTATCTTCATTGTCCCGATCTTGCTGCCTCTTTCCTTTTCACTCGGCACGTCGTATCTGCTAGCATCTCTGCACCAGCCTGGATGCGGCTGCGGTCAAGCCCGGCCTTTGTCAGCTCGCTTGGTACGCGCAGCCTCATTGTGCATGGGAGTTGAGCTTGGTTCTTCTGTTACTTATTGACGCTTTGGGAGGTGATCTTTTTTGGAGAGGGCGTGTTGCATGGAGAGGGCTTCGCCTTCATCATCAGAGCCGAACCATGGTTGAATAGGAAGGGGATTAAGATTATTTCAGTTGCAAGGTAGGGACCATGCATATCCTCCTCGCCATCATTGAAACCTTCGGCTTGGAGGCGTTCTTCCTTGCTAGAGGGTGTCGAGTTCTCTTTGATGTCGGGGTTGATGAAGTGGGCAACGTTGTTGCGATCCATGATCTCTGGGATGTCCATCTTCTACTCAGGGCTGGTCAACATGTAGTTAGAGACGATCAATTAATCAGGCATATGAAAGGAAAGATTTTTAAAAAGCGAGTAACGTACCCGCATATTAATGTTATACACCCCGCACCTCCTCCTCCACCTCGATATCCTTCAAGAGTCGTATCCTCTTCCTCGTTATCTTTCCTCCTACCCATGAATCCGAACGAATCTTCATCATCCGATTCTTGGGCCTCGAATTCGATGTAATCAGATGGCGGCATATAGATTCGTGGGCTCGCAGCCTCCGGTCGATTTCGAATTAGGAAGCTATTTACATATTAATCTCAAAGTATCTGGTCAGATAAGGTAGCACACCCATAATCGTCGACATATAGCGTTGATTCTGTCTGCAGCTTCTTGCTTGCCGCCTCCAGGAGATAGCCCTGCTCCTTTTGAAGATCTGATCAGCTTTGCGTAACAGGCCGAAACCAATCTGGAACACAGGCTGTAGGACGACGTCCTGCGTGAGATCAAGCGCAGAATGACCAGGCTTGCAAAGTTTGTTAAGCGTTGGGCCCGGCTGATATGTGTCAGTTGGTAGTGCAGTAAATAAACATCTCTAATACACACCTCGTCCAAGAATGACTTGGAAAGCCCGAGCCCACCAGAAGGTTGCTTGTATGGGGTAGATTTTTGAACCTCTGTACCTGATTCAAACAGGTCCGAAAATCCAGGCTGAAGCAGTTTACCGCCAAAGACATCAGAAACTTGAGGGGATTGGGGATAGCTGCTGCCTTTCTCGAAGTCTGTGACTAAAGGAACCACAGCTGGTGGTGAAACCTACTGCAGTCGCGGTCCCAGGTTGTTCCCTAGCCAGAGATGTTTCAAGAAGCATTGGCAAAGGCTGTCCTAAATGTTGATTTGACGATGGTATGGCATCCTTAAGAGGGGAGGAGAAATCCACAATCGGGTCTGACGACCATGCCTTTCCAATAGGGCACCTGCCACCAAGGTGAAAATTGTTGTAAAACAGCACATGGGTCGATAAAAAAACACTTACGCAGCTTTGACGGTAGCAGAAAGGGATTAGAAGGTGTATTTCTGTGCATTTTCTTCGCTACGAGAAATTGACACCTGTTGGTCCGCAGCGAGGCGAGCACTTTCGCGTCTAGTCTCCTTGAGCTCTTTCTTTGTTGGGGGCTGAAGGGGCATGAATATAACGCGAGAGCAAGGCTGCTAACAACAACTAACCTTGTTTTTGGTTTTCTTATTTTGCTTATCCTTCCTTATGAGCGGACATTTTGGAAGCCGTGCCGGAGCCATCTGGATCTTCGGAGAATTGAAGTGGAACAACAGTCGCGCGCAAAGTGGATGAGTCTATCTTGCCTTTGCTTCTAGGCTTATATCCATGCATTGGATGTGCTGGCAGTTCATTATCATCAGACGTAGAGGGAGTAGGGGACGATCGTGAGTTAGGTGCGTTGACGGCATGTGGAAACGTGGGAGACTTGGTGGCTGATGAGCCATTGTTGTCACCAAGTTCATCCTCGGAGTCAGAATCATGCACAACGCGCTTCTTCAAGCGGCAGCGAGCTTGAGTGACCTGAGAAGTAGATGGAGAGGGGCCGTTGCTAAAGGCGTTCTGTATCAAGGGCGACACATCTAAAGTAGATTGATCTCAAGTCAAAGGGTCTGAAAGGTGTACTGTGGAAGATGTGGGAACATGAGGAGACTGCTCCCTTTCAATCAAGATGTGATGGAATACCGTCGACCTTTCAGAGGGTGACGCGTTTAGAAAGCCAGATATGGCCAGTGACTTGAGCTCAGTCGTCCATTTCATCAACCTTCGCTATTTGCTTCCTCCACCCGAAGAAATCGTGATGCGGCGCACCCCGGGGGCTGTCTTCGTTCTCGTCGTCAGCAAGTTCATTCTTGGTGTGTGGGAGATCTGACTCGGAGCTAGGCGGGACTTGATCGTCTAGGTCTGGCGGGCCTATTCTGTATGTTCTATCCCGAGAAACTGAACTTGAGGAGGGAGGATCAACGTCAGTATCAGCAGACATTTTGGGGCAATGTACGCTAAGTCGGTGTAGCGTGGGAGATGAGTTGGTAGGAGAAGGTGAAGACACGTGATTTGCACGGGCGACGGCGCCGACGGGTCTCACAAACAAATCATCGATCTAATCACTCGCTCAGGAGACGAGGATAGCCAGAGGAATTAGCCTGGGATGGGATTCAAATTTACTAAGTGACAGATACGCGAACCGTATAATTCCGCTGTTCATTGCACAGAACGCCTGCTAAGCCCTCTTTCTTATCACATCCAATTTCCCACTCGTCAAGTATGCAGCACCTGAATCCGCACAGACCTGATATTCAACGACTTTCCAATTATATGCACTTTGAAGTGGTCTCAAGGGTGGCTGCAGTGAGTTTGTGGCTGCTTTTTGGTCAAGCATTTAGCAAGGAAGGTCACTGATATTCTAATGTATTTACTGCGTTCATACTACTGTTTGCATGGTGCTACACTACCCATAGAGACGATAACAGGATCATAGGGAGTCGTATCCATCATTGTTGTCATCATCACCAAACTCTTCTCCATCTTCAGGGCCCATGTCCGACTCGGAATTGTCACTCTTAAGACGGTCCATATCAGAATCCCATCCACTGCAAGCGTCTGAGCTGCCTTCATCATCTGAGTCATCTGCTTGGTCTGCATCATTAGATTCTACCTGGTATTCTGAATGATTATGCTGCTCCAGTTGATGTACTTGCTGATCTTCTCCACTAGCCATGTGCACATCATTGCCATGAGTAGTATCGGCGTCCACTGCATCAACGTCCATTGCATCACTATTAGTGATCTTTGAGTGCTGGCTTAAATGCCCAATGCCACCTCCAACATATCGCATAAACATATCTCTGTCGACCCAACTTCAAAGACTTTATTTAGCTGCCTCAACCTGAAAGCAATAACAATTAACTTACATGACCACATAATAGTTTACCCAATCATCTGTTTCACCTGGGGCTCGAGCAGCTGTGGGTGAAGTGGTACATAGAAGGGACTGAGTTCGGCCAGCTGCAAAAGCAGGAACCAAATGGCAGCCGCGCACAATCAATGATGGATCCAGAAAACCAAATGCGTTGTCATCTGTGTCAGGAACAAAACCTATCTTAGGCAAACGAGCAGCATGGGTCCCTGATCTGTAATTGGGCTCCACACCAAACCAGCGGACCCATAGAAATTCCATAGATTGAATTGAGCGATTCTTGGCAGCGGCTCCAGTGTGAAGCACTTGTGCATGAAAGACACCAAGAACGCGGGCATACCAGTATGGGTGCGCAGCATCTTCAGTTTCTGGAGAAAGAACCATGACATCACAATGTGTGCGGGGGTTCATTGAACCCTGGCTGCGGCGAACATCATAGGTAGTGTAATTCACTCGGAGAACCTTGGATGCATATATGCGGTCGTTGACAATTCGGATGGAGTTGCGCTGCTCTTCTGAGTACATGAACTCTTCGTCACCATCAAATGGACGATCCAGAAGACGACCCAACAAATGGCTCTTCAGTTTGGGGATGAAATTCTATGAAAATTGAGGGGTAAGCTACAGCATGCCTAGCTAACAGCTTAGACTCACCTTTTTGGCTGGATCATTAGGTGGTTGTCTGATGAAACTCATTAGATGATGAGGAAAGTTTTTGGAGTCGCTCATATGGTGGTGCTGATGAAAGCTAGTGGGAGGAAGAGGATCATGATCTGAAAACTGAACATGATGGTCATGATGGTCATGCTGCCGGCGAGGTGCAGCAGCAGCATCACGAGCATGTCTCAAGCGAACATTGCGGCGCTCATTCTTTGCAATTTGTCTGATAGCATTGTTTTTGTTTGTGCGGCCATACAACCGCTTCACAAAGCGATGAGCAAGTTCACCCTGCATAAATGAGAATTGAGAATAAGAACACAAAAGGAAGAAGAAGAATTACTATTTGAGTTGAATATGAATCAGTCGTTCCAAAAAGGCGGATAGTTCGCACGTAATCTCCTAAGGCATGAAATTTGTAGGTGAAGAGATTGAGGGTTTTGGACTTTGGTTTAGCTTTCTCAGTGGTCTTGGCATTGGCGGTGGTGTTCTCACCCCTGTTAGCGGTGTTGGGCATACCTGTTCTTGCATGGTCTTTTCTTGCTTTCTGTTGCCGGCGCCGGTTTCTGGCATCCGCTTCCCCAGGTAGATCCTGACATGAAAACGCTTTCTGAGTCCAATCGCGGAATGACCGCAATTCATGGCCAAGCTTTGTGGTAGCTTTGTCAAGATACTCCAGGGTATGTTCAGTATGCATCCGCAGCTTGGCAAGAGCATGCCATTCAGCCAAGCGATACAATACCGTCAAGAGCTGCCCATTATATGGTTCATCAAGCAATCCCTCAACTGCAGGAATCATATCCTATTGCAAAATGTATCACATGTGTTGATACTATTTCAGTATGAATAACTCACCTGAAGGAGGTCTTCAAAATCTCGTGCAGCTAATTTTTTCATTTCTGAGACATTGTTCGAGAATCGCCTAATAGTGCCCCTGCCGAATGTTGGAATCTGCCGAAACCTAGCCAAGAAGTCCTCTTTAGAATAAAACAGTAGATGTGTTTCCATAGTAGCCACCTAGTATTAAGTGCATCCACTGCCTTCCTTCCAGGAACAGCTGCATACAGAACCCTAAGGATATGAATAAATGTGTACTTCCATACCCCCAATTCAAATTCATGCATTAGATCGACTACTAGCATGCGATAAGGATCAAAGCCAAAAGGTCCTAGCTTGTCAGCAAAAGTATTCTGCATGATAAATTAGAGCAGGTGCATTGGTAGAAGGAAATGAGCTCACAACAGTTGGTACCAAAGAAATTGGTTGCAGCACATTTTCGACTGCATTAGATTTCAAACCATACCCCAATTTGTATATGCAGTGGCGTGCATTTGTTACCAGGTTGGAAAGAAAAGATCGCGCACGGTCTATGCGGTTTTTTTTATCTCTAACCCAACCAACCTTATCCAACTCAGGCTTAGGGATGCAGCACCGAGGGCATGGACATATTCCAAGCTCTCTGATGGCAGCTAAGCGGGCTCTGGAGAAATATTATAAGTCTTAATGCAGAAGAATACAGTATGTCCTCACTTTTCAGGATAATCAGCCGAATAAGTGAAGATGCGCGGATAAATGCGTCGGAGTATTCCATCTGCGCACTTGAGCACTATTCCGTGTTCATAAGCCTGGAGAAATTCATCGTCAAGCAATAAGCTCCAAACTTGGTGCATCAGTTCTCGTCGGCAATGTACCAAGGTGTCAGCTTGGTGGCTGGGCTTTATAAGAACTGAAGAGAGAAAGTCATGAAATGTGTCAGGAATCTAGGAATGATGTCAGTTACATTGACTTGATTTATCTATCACTCACAGTTGGTATGTAAGCCACATGATGGCAGGCTCCAGAGTTTGGCTTGGCTCGAGCATATTTTGAAAGATTGGCGAAGTACATGTAAAGCGGCCAAACCGATGCTGTCCCAAACTGTGCCAGGTGGGTGGAATCCGACCAGAACATCAAGCCAGCGATAACCTTTTCTAGCTTGCACCCCGGCTCAGACCTTTGTTTTTGCAATTCATCGTGAGCAGCTTCCCAAGCCTCGGAGGTATAGACCTCATCATAGATGCGGGTTTCCTTGCCCGTGGGATCAACGTGGATTTTGCGGAATGGAGTAAGATGAAATTGACTAGATATTGCTGATTTCCATGCGGTCTTGATTACCTCAACTATAGATCGATGATGAAGTCCGGGAACATGGAAAACTTGAGGTGTGTGGTTCTTGAGAGCAACGGGAACCTCAATTTTGACAGAAACCTCCTGCCAGCCATCTGTTGAAAATGGGGTATTTGGTTTCCCAGCGGTGGTAGTGGTATTGTCTAGCCGCTTATTTTCTTGATGGGTGTTAAATCCAGAAAGATCTTGAGATTGAAAACCAGGGGCTAAGATCACCTCCGTTGCAAGCCTAGTGATTTCTGCCTCCGATTTTTGGGTACTGCCAGTATGAAACCAGTTCATGAGCAAATATTTGGACATGTTTTCAAAGGGCCATGGTGGAGGAGGATGATCCATAACATCGTTTGCGTCGTCGGTAGATCCTGCATATAGAGGGAAATTTGCAAGGTCCTCAGCCCGTACATGTGCATCAGGGTCATATGAAGGTCGCTGCTTAACATATTCGCGGAGGATGTTGAATTGATTGAGCCCTGTTCGGAAATACTCTCGAACATGAAGAATGACACGCTTGATGAGATGTGCACCGCGAGGTTCAGTTGCCCTGGAAGCGGAAGCAGAAGTCGGTACTGAAGGTAGTTCATCAACGAAGGGGCGGGGCATAGCAGTCTTTCTAATGGGTCGTCCAGAACTTAAAGCAGGAGATGTGGGAGGTGTGGGGGATGTGGGAGCATCAACGTGAGAAGGTGGAGATGCATGGAAGGGAGAAAGGGCTGACGATGCTGGGGGAGAAGGATGATTTGAGTGCTGAAGCTCATAGTTCAGCTCAGTCTGGTAGATGAGCCGGCGTGTTACTCACTTGTGCTTGTACATCAATTCTTGACTTTCTAACGTCAAGGCTCATCCCTCCGGGTTTACTACGCGCTTTCAACTTGACCTTGGGCAGAAGGGCGTGCCGAGCACGCCTCTGCTCTTGTTTCAAGGCTTGTAGCGTGCGGTGGAACTGACATTCATTCTGGTGACGATTTAAACCTGCTCTAGTAAGAAAAGCACCCTTGCAGGGATGAACACAGTTGAATTGCATGACAATACTAGCAGTTAAGATGAGAATAAGCAGCTTGAAGAGCAACCGCGGCATGCCACGCCCTGACTCAGATGTGCATCAAAGTTACATATAGTAAGGAGGCATCGTGGTTGACTCACAGGTCTAAACTTCTAAGTCTTGCCTGCTACGTAAATTTCTGTGAAGGCTACGGTCGATCTTGATTGAAGTCTGATTCCCGATGCTTTGGTAGTACTTAGTGGGTTCTTGTGAGGAAAAATCCACAACCCACTGCTAGTCAATGACAAGAGAAAACGGATCAACGATCGTGAGAGAATTCTATTCAAGTTCACGACTGAACCCCCCACCGCGATCCTTGAACATCTTGGCCATGCTTCTCGCTACTGAAATTCCGACTTCAGAGGGATGTATGTAATAGGGAAACGATAATATTTGGTCAAGAATAAGTACTAGACAAAAGCATGGAATGGAATGTGAATACCCGGGTAACTCCATCTCAACTCTCCATCCAACGTCATAGCATAGATCCTGGATCTCTCTTTCATACAACATCGATTTCTTTGTCATCTATGGGCTCGCCTGTCTTGCTATCAGCCCAGCCGAGTACGACATAAGTCCTTTTATTCAACCACTTCATACGTAGGAGAGAGAGAACCGCCCTTGAGCTGCCCGTGAAAATGTTTGATGTAACCCATCATCCAAGCCATCCCGATACAGCCCTCAGCAGGGAACTCACCCCTAGCTTCCATCCCCCAACGGGTATACGAGCTTTCCCGAGGGCTGACTTCTGCATGCAAATCCAGTTACAACAGCGACTGTCTAGGTCGATGAGCCAGCGCAGATAAGAAAGATCGCTCAGAGCAGCAGAAGATTCGAGCGTGGGGGAAGAGAACTGGAAGGTGACATGAGGGAGAATATCCACAGTATGAAGCAAGCGTTCAGCTTCGCCGCCAGACAGTGAGGATATCGACAGCTTTGATAGGAGCATTCTCAATCAAGACAGCAGGCCCCGAAGGAGCTGCTGGAGCGGGCGCGGGGACGGCGCGGGGACGGCGTGTGCAGTGTGCGCGGTAAGGTTTGGTGCGGTGGGGTCTGCTGGGGCTTCATCCCCACTCGGTCCTTCGACTTCGTCCTCGTATTGGTAGTAGATCTCCTTCGCATTCTTGGAATGACAAGGTATAACTCAGACGACTGACGGAGTCGTCGACAATCTCGTATTTCGCTTTGAGCGTCCGAGTTGCCATACCCGTTAGAGTAGGAGAGGGGCCGACTTCAACGAATCTTTCAAACATACATTCAGAGAAGAGCTGATCCTAGGTTTGGATCCAGCGAACAGGAGAGGCAAAGTGGTACGCCAAAAGTTCAACGAGGATGACGTAGGCAAGTTTCTAGCGTTGTTCTACAGCTGCCCAATTACCTTGCTCCCACATCCTTAGTACATTGTCAAGTCGTGGGGATGAAGGCTGATCATAGATGGTCTGAGCGTACTCTCATGACAAGTCGAACGGATTGGCGATGAGCTTAGGTATATGTTTGCCAATGAGCACGTTAGGATTCAAATTTGCCGCGTTGATCTTCTTCGACAAGTCTGGGCGCTGCGTCAGTGACTGAAGATCAAATAAGTAAACAGATGACATACAGGCTCGGAAGGGCATTACACCATCCCATAGGTATCGCGAATGGAAAGGCACGTCAATGCCAGGTAGATGGATCGTTGCAAAGCCACGCTCGAGTCTAAGCTGTCCTTCAGCTTTCTGCTGATCTAGCGCCCGCTGATGGCATGATTTCACAACGTCGGTGAGCATCTCCTTGACCGTCTCGACAGTGAATGTCTCAGTCAACTGTGACCGATCTATCAACCGAAATGTCGTTGATGAAACCCACCTTCGCAATGTCAATTTTTTGGATTTTCAAATAATTCAAAACATCGGTCATTTTTTGCAAAGAGATCAATTCTCCAGCATAAACATATTGTTGCCCCTACCAGATGCCAGTAAGCCAAGAGCAAGTGAACAAATTGAAGGATAGAATTACCTCTACATTGTAGTTGACATTCTCCAAAAGAGACCTGGTAGTCGCAGCAATGCTGTCAACTACTTCTCGCAAAGCTGCATCGCTGAATGTTTTTGAGATATGGCTGGGATTGACCGCGCATATTGCGTAATTTGATGTATTTTCAGAATCGCGTTTCACCGCACCTTACATTGTTATCCCACGATAGAAGACAACATCGACGAGGGCAGAAATATGCAGCACGTCGGTGATAGAGGCTAGCACAGAATATTCACCCAATGAATGACCAGCAAACGCACAATCGTTCTGAACAAAACCCTTGACATGCATGTCCTCGAAGGCAGCTTTCTCCATGACCACTAGTGCAATGTACGCAAATTGAGTAGCAAAAGTAATCCAGCCGGATGGGCTAAACATGCACTGTTGGGTTCGATGTCAGCAAATAAAGGAAGCGTCTTGATGTTATCTATAGGTCGCGTCTGTATAACGTTGACAGATAGCTTGTCCTTTGATTGCTCCAAAATGGATCATCTTCGTCTTTAGATTATCCTTCACAGTTTCGATGATTGAAAACCCATAAACAGCAAGGTGAGTGTCGGCCCCTTCCCAAACAACTCAAGCAGCAGGAGAGCTGCTGTAAAGATCCACAGGCTCCTGGGGACCTTGTCTAGTGAAGACATATGCAGTAAGTGGGCTGGGAGACTTCAGCAGAACCCTCCGAGACTTTCTCGCCTTGAGCATTCAGCAGTTGTGACTTCGACAACAATGTTTCCATTGCGCACGCCGGTGTGATGGATATTCACGTTGAGCTCGTCACCTGGAAGGACCGTACCAACGAACGTAACATCATATCTATAAACCGTAGTCAGCATATCGCTATGCTAGAATAGCAGGTGTACTTATGCAAGCACGCGTTCAGGATGGCCATGTGCGACGACAGTTTTAACATATTTGGGAGTTGCAGCACTCAACCAGAGCCCATGGGTAATGATAGCAGGAAGGAAAGCAAAGTCGGAGCAGGGATTGACGTGGATGGGTTGAAATCACCTGAGTTTCGTGGGTAAGGCGTAAGAGGTGCGTTAAAGATCGTACTTTCGCGTTTTGATGAGGCTGTATCCATTGTTGGCGAGGGGGACAACAAGGCCTTCCAGCGACCCGAAGCGCTGGAGGTATGGCAGGACCAGATGTCTTGACCTTGTAGGATACTTGGGACCGTACACGAAGAATTAGAGTAATTCCAACTAGCATTGGTGACCAGCTCTCCCATGGAAACCATTCCTTTGACTGAAAAACTTCAACATCTGCATCCATCTCCAGGATGACAGCATAGTTGGGCTCCTCTGTGATCTCGAAGAATTCTCATAATCAGTAAAGTGACCACGATAGAGGAAGGCAGAGACCAGTTCAATAACTGGCTGGCCGCCAGGATGCACATGTCCCTTGACTTTGACGATCTTGCCTTCATCTGCGTTCGTCACGGAGACAATACGAGCTTCTGCTCGACAAACATTGCCAACTTGCAAAGGCATGGTGCCCTGCATCGTGCGGAACCGGTTGGACAAGTGGACTAGTTTCAATAGAACGCCGTCAATGACAGAGGGGATGGTAGACCTCATGATAGGTTGCAGCTGGAGTTGCTGCTGTTGCTGGCGATGATGTGGCGATGATGTGGCGAATGAACGGGGGGCTCAGGATGTGAACGGAGGGGCTGGGGAGTATCCTGGGGAGCTGTAGGCTGATTTGGCAGTGAGTCTCACCGTACGCGAGGTGCTGGGGGCCGTTTTGAAGCTGTGGGGATACCTTGCCAATCCAAACAATGGCCTCAAGAGTCAAGAGTCTTTGGGAAAACGGTATCAATCAAAGTCATCGCTGCTGCATGGAAGTTGTACAATTCACAGCTCGTCACAGTCCCCGCTGGCTGAATTCCTGCAGGCAATGCGTGACGTGGTTTAGGTTGTCCTTGAATTGGCCTGCGTGGCTAGCTGTCCCTTATCGCGGTCGGTGAACATTCTCCATTAGCAGCCCGTTCTCCATCAGGACCACTGCTAACATGGCTCCAGTGGTCGAGATAACGCACGTCTGACCGTCTGACGTGCTTCGCAATCACGTCTGCATATGTACGTTGACTCGTGATCATGCCATTGACACCATCCCCACCGACCTGATGGAAGAACGGAAGCGCAGCTCTTCTCCGACGAAGCTATGATGAGGTCGCTTCACCCGCATTGTTAGTCCCCCATGCAACAGATTCTTCAAAAGAAGCATGCGATTAGAAAGTCTTGATGGTGCTGGAAGGTCTGAGAGGCCAGACATTCGGGATGCAGAGTTGGTCAAGAAGCTGCTGTGAGTAGCGTTGGAGGAAGGATGTAGGGTTTGTGGAAGGAGGGTATTTGGTGGGTGGCGAAGCTGCTCGCTCATGGACATAGCAAATATCTCCAGACGTTGATGACCAAGGGCTGTTTGCGGTGGCAGGGAAAGTTGAAGCAAACTCAATCGCAGTATCACACTAAAATTCTACAATAGTACAGGTGAGCCAATAGAAGCCAACCTAGGACACACGACAACACTAACATGTTTCGTCTTCATCTTCATCTTCATCTGGATCCAGCTGTACCGAAGGTTGCGAGATGCCTTCAGGAATGAATGAAATGGAGGCAAGAAGATCTCGTCTGGAAGCGCGGCGTCATCTTGCGAGTCTGACCTTGCAAGTCTGACCGTGAGACCTCAAATACGAACTCGAGGCCTGAATCCACAGGCCAGCCAAAAAATGGACTTTGTCGGGAACAGCCATGCTATCTGACAA
>Ga0209624_10002581_pt1 | contig 13294 bp, 11 predicted proteins | sample JacPinW_OM2H0_O1_FD_188565 | JGI IMG/M metagenome (GOLD analysis project Ga0209624, IMG submission 188565) | Forest soil microbial communities from Algoma, Ontario, Canada - Jack Pine, Ontario site 1_JW_OM2H0_O1 (SPAdes) (version 2) | ecosystem: Environmental > Terrestrial > Soil > Boreal...
CAAGCGGCTGGAAAGGCAGCGCCGGCACCGCCGCGGCCGGCCACGGCGCCGTCAGGGGCTTCTTCAAGACGGCGCTGTCCTCGCTCGCCGCCGAAGGCAAAGCTGCCGTCAACCGGCTCCTCCTCGATGGCCGTCCCATTGCCGCCGCGATCACGCTGTCGAGCGGTGATGCCGCCTGGTACTGGAAAACCGCCTATGACGAAGACTTCGCCCGCTATGCGCCGGGGATTTTGCTCACCGCGGCGCTGACCGAAGAACTTACCGACAACCCGGGCATCGCGCGAACCGATTCCTGCGCCGCACCCGGCAATCCGATGCTCGACACCATCTGGGGCGAGCGGCTGACGCTGTGCAACCGGCTCATTGCGGTACGGCCGGAAGCGCGGTTTGCGCGCGCCTGCCGGCTTGAAATCCTGCGCGGCGCCGCCTTTGCCGCCGCGAAGTCGATCCGCAACCGCAGGCGCCCGCAACGTTGACTTTGGCGCGCGTTTCCCGTCTTTGCCGGCGCGGGACAGGTCATGAGCAATCCGATTAAAATTCGCATGGGCGGCTACGGGCCGCCGACGACATCGTTCTCGCGCGCGCTGAAATTGATTGGCGATACGCTGTCGGCCGCGTTTGGCGACCGCGTCGACGTGAAATATGTCTGGAACATTATGGATTTCGGCTATCGCGCCGAGGACATTTTGTGGCTGGTCGAGGACGGTGTGCTGACGCTCGGTTATCAATCGTCGAGCTATCTGACCGACCGCGTGCCCGAGCTTGGCTTCGTCGACTTGCCGTTTCTGTTCGACCAGAGAGACCAGGCGCGCGCAGCAATGGACGGCGCGCTCGGGCAATTGCTCGCCGAAAGCATCGAGGACCGCGTCAATTACCGCATCCTCGGCTGGTTCGAGAACGGCTTTCGGCAAATTTCGAACCGGCTGCACCTCGTGCGTGTGCCGGCCGATCTCAACGGTATGCGCATCCGCGTGCTGCCGAGCGAGGTGCAGGCGAGGACATTCGAACTTCTCGGCGCCATGCCGCTGCGCTGGGATTTGACCGAAGCCATCGCCGCGATCAAGGCCGGCACCATCGACGCGCAGGAAAATCCGTTCGCCAATACCGTGACCTATGGGGTGCACAAGTTTCATCGCTTCCACACCGTCACCAACCATTTCTACATATCGCGGCCGATCTTCCTGCACCGGACGGCATTCGACGCATGGCCCGAGGATTTGCAGCGCGCGATGCGCGATGCCGTCAAACGCGCAGTCGCGTTTCAGCGCGATTTGGCCATCGAGGAGGATCGCGCGGCGCGCGCGGCGATCGAAGCGGCCGGCTGCGAGATCACCCAACTGACCGCCGCCGAGCACGCCCAATTTCGCGCGGCCGTCGCGCCGCTGTTGAATGAGGCGCGCGGCACTTATGGCGGCAAGATATTCGCGATGATCTAGGGCGCAGAATGGCGCGCCCTTAGCTTTTGTTAAGGAATGGGGGCCATTCCTTGACCTCGCAACAACTGGCCGGCGAATAGGCTTCCCTGGCTTGATCGTAGTGCGCACGCGATGTTTGCCGTATCCCTGCTGTCAAAGGCTAGCCGTAACTGGAAGCTCGTCGTCATGGCGGGCGCCGGCGGCTTGGCCGCGGGCGCCGGCGCCTTCGTTGTGTGCGGCGGCGACTGGGTCGTTGCCGCGCTGACCGAGGCCCCTGGCTGGGTTGGCGCCCTGATGATGGGGCTGCCGTTCGGGCTCGGCGCGGCGGCGCTGGCCGGACTGTTCATCAATAGCCGCCGGCGCGTCCAGGCGCGGTTGTTGCGCGCCGCGCTCAACAACATGACGCAGGGCCTGTGCATGTTCGATGCCGCCGGCCATCTCACACTGTGCAACGAACGCTATATCGAAATGTACCAACTGCGCCCGCAGCATGCCCGCGCCGGCACGCCGTTGCGCACGCTTTTGTTGCATCGGCTCGCGGTGGGAACGTTTTCCGGCGATCCCGACCGTTACGTCGCCGACTGCCTCAAGCGGGTCGCTGAAGGCCGCACCGAAACCAAGATGAACGAAACCAAGGATGGCCGCGTCGTCACGGTGGTGAGCCGGCCGATGCGCGGCGGCGGTTGGGTGGCAACACATTCGGACGTCACCGAGCAATTGAGCGCCGAGAAGGAGCGCGACTCGCTGCGCCAGCGCGACGAGCGGCGCCGCAACATCGACACCGCCATCTCGGCGTTCCGCGCCCGCGTCGAGAACGTGCTCAAGACCGTCAGTCAAAGCGCTACCGCCATGAAGGCGGCGGCGAAATCGCTGGTGGCGACGTCGGATCATACGCTGCGACGCGCCGAGGGCGCGGTGCACGGCTCGAACGAGGCCTCGATCAATGTCGAAACCGCGGCGACCGCCGCCGCGCAGCTCACGGTGTCGATCAAGGAGATCAGCCGCCAGCTTGGTCAGGCTAATGAAGTCGTGCGCACCGCCGCCGCCGGCGCCACCGCGACCGATAACGATATCGCGGCGCTGGCGCATGTCGCGCAGAAGATCGGCGAAGTGGTCAAGCTCATTCAGGACATCGCCGGGCAGACCAATCTCCTTGCGCTTAACGCCACCATCGAGGCAGCGCGCGCTGGCGACGCCGGACGCGGCTTTGCCGTGGTCGCCTCCGAGGTGAAATCGCTCGCAGTGCAGACCGCGAAAGCCACCGAGGAAATCACGCACGAAATCTCGTCGGTGCAGCAATCGAGCGGCAAAGCCGTCGCGGCGATCCGCGAAATCACGCAGCGCATGCAGGACATCCACAATTACACAAGCGCGGTCGCAATCTCGGTGGAACAGCAAGAATTGGCGACCGGAGAAATCTCCCAAAACGTCGCCAGCGCCGCCGACGGCGCCAAGTCGATCGTCGCGGCGCTCGGCGAAGTGGCCGGCGGCGTGACGCAGACCAAAAGCTCCACAGAAACCATGCTCGCCGCCTTCGAGGACGTCGAGAACGCGACCGCGAAACTGCGCGGCGAAGTCGAAGAGTTCTTGAGCGCCGTCGCGGCTTGACGTCATTCCCGGCGCGGCCAAAGGCCGCGACCCGAGTTCCATCAGCATAAAACTGCAATCCGGTTGAGCAAGCTATCGTTCCGCAGCCCCTATCGATTCGGCCGTGACGTTTCAGTCGCGCCGCTTGCGGGCAAATTCTATCGCATAGGTTGTATATGGAAAATTACTGACTCAACAGCAAAAGTTTATATGATATTTACATCGAAGGAAGCCGTCAGCGGGGGCGAAACGCGGAATGGCTCGGATCAGGGGGCGCGGGCAGAGGTTCCTGTTGCTTGTCGTCCTCGGAATTAGTACAGCATGGCATCTGCCGGCCCGCGGCGAATGGTCCGCGTCGCTGCCGCTGTTCAAGGCCTGTATTCCATCCACTCCGCCTACTTTGCCCAAACGCTGGCGCGCGGTCGGCCTGATGATGCCGTTGGTGGAAGGCCAGCTCGATGTCGGCGAATTCGAATATGACGATGCATTGCCGGGCATGCGCGCGACGGTTTATGGGCTGGAGTCCGGGGCCGCCGATCTTCTGATCGCGCAAAAAGACACTTACCTGCTGCTCGGCCCGCATCGGGCGCCGACGCGCTGTATTTCACTGGGTCCCAAGCTGCGCGTGCCCTCCACGCAATGGCTGTCCAGCGATTCCGTTTGCGTCGGCGAAGCGCCGCTCGCGGGGCAGCCGCTGCAGTGGTGGCAGAGGTCGGGTTTCGACGTCGCGCGCTATTGGTTGACGACCAAATCGCGTTTGCCGTGGCGCAGTCTGTTTGTAAAACGCACACTCGAGCCGGCTGTCATCGGCGATTACGCGATGACCAATTTCCCGACATTCACGCCGCTGGCAGAAACCAATCTCCCGGCTCTGCAAAATTTCTGCGCGGCAAAGGCCGAAACCAACCGCACCGGAGACATCGGCGAGACGCCGACCGCGCGTGAGCTGATGGCCATTCCCAACGAAGCCGCCGAAGCGGAACGCGAGCAGCGCATCGGCGAACTCATTCCCGGGCTCAGTCACCAAGCGTGTTCAGGCGTGACGCCGGCGCAATGGCCGGACCGCTTCGTTTCGACCGCGATGGTCACGCCGGTGAAGATCAACGATTCTTCGTATTCGACCGTACTCTATTACGACTGGAGCCACGCCCAGACCCTGCTGATCCTGCCGTTCCACAATTCCCCGCCGGTCCTGCAAGGCATTCTCTCGCTCAAGCGGGACACCGGCTACCGGATGCATTTCTCTCCACCCGGCAGCAAAACCGGAATATGCCGGCCCGATCTTCCGGGCCTGATCAAGCCCGATTGGATGAAGGCCGCATCATGCCAGTGCAGGGGCGTCATCAGCCACAACCCGGCGTTCAGCCCGGATGGCGACAGTCAAATTCTGTCCTGCCCGATCAAGATGCAGGCGCCACGCATCATGTGGAGCTGGTACACGCTGCAGGGTCGGCCGATCATGTTTATGGAGGCGCGGCCGGATGAAGCAAGCGGCGTGATGCTCGCGGATTATTATGACTGGGTTCCCGGGCAAACCGGTCAGGCGGGCGACTTCCAATTGCCCGCGGCATGCATGCCGGCGGAAAATCCCGCCGGAGCGGCGGCGGAAAATCCGGCGCCGAGCTTTTCCAATCCGAGTTGTTCGGCCTGCCACACGACGCGCTGGTAAAGGCTTTGGTTCACTCCGCCGCGGCATAGCTCTGCAAACGCCAGGGCTGCGCTTGTCGCTGTCGCGGTTTCCGATCATATCGGTGCGGCTCTTGTTCGCGGCGAGCGGGAAAACGGCATGGAAAAAATCCAGGTCGGCAGTCTGGCCGTTGCCGTCAGCGATGCCGGCGACGGCCCGCCAGTCGTGCTCTTGCATGGTCTCGCCTGCGGCAGGCGAATGTGGTTTCACCAGGTTGCGGCCCTGCGCAGCCGTTTCCGCGTCATCGCTTTCGATCTGCGCGGCCACGGCCTGACCGATGCTCCAGCCATTGCTAGCGAATATTCCGCCGCTCTTCTCGCGCGCGATCTCGAGAGCGTTCTGGACGCCCTCCAAATCGAGCGGGCGGCCGTCGTCGGCTTCTCGCTCGGCGGCGGTGCGGCCTTGGCGCTTGCCGCCGGCAAGCCGGAGCGGGTTTCCCGCCTGGTGCTGGCGGATGTCGGCACCGGCGCGGACGACCCGCTGAAGACCGAGTGGATGGCGCGGCGGTGGCTCAAGCTCATCGGACAGGGCGAGATCGACCAACTTGTTTGCGAGATGCTGCGCAGCGAGTTGTTCAAGATTTACGCGAAACGCAATGTGCGCCGCCGCAATCACATGGCCGCGCTGATACGCGCGACGCCGATCGATGGATTGCGCTTTACACTGTCGGAGATCCTGGCGAAGCGGAAATCGCTGTTCCGGCTGAGCGACCCTCTCAAAACCGTGCGGGCGCCGACCCTCGTCATTGTCGGAGAATACGATTACCTGTGCAGCAAAGCGGCACGGTTGCTGGTGCAAACCATCCCCAACGCGTCATTGAAGGTCATCGAAAATAGCGGGCATATGTCCCCGCTGGAACAGCCTGCGGCGTTCAACGCCGCGCTGACGGAATTCCTCGGCGAAGGCGAACCCTGGAGCGGGTCTCGTTCAGATTGAATCGGCCACCATTCGCTCGTCCCCGCGAAAGCGGGGGACCCAGGAAAGAACTGCGATGTCAATTTATTGCATCCGGATTCCCGCTTGCGCGGGAATGAGCGGAGCGTAGATCGACTCGATCGGCTTTTGTTTTAGCGCCCCGCCGCGTAACCCTGCATGCCGCGCGCATTGGCGGCGGCGCGGCGGCGCCAGCCCTCGCGCGAGGCGGCGGTGAGGCGGCCCTCCGACCAGTCGGGTCCGACTTCGACGCTATGACCGCGCCGCTTGAGCTCATCGACGGTCCGCTTCGGCACGCGGCCTTCGACGACCAGCACGCCGAGCCGCGCCGTGCGCGGCCAGAACGAGCTCGGAAAATGCTCGGAATGCCAGGCCGGCGCGTCGATCGCCTCCTGCAAATTCATGCCGCAATGGACATGCCGCGCGAACATCTGCGTGATCCACTGATCCTGGCCGTCGCCGCCGGGCGAGCCCCAGCCGAGATAGGGCTCGCCGTCGCGCAGCGCGAGCGTCGGCGACAGCGTGGTCCGCGGCCTCTTGCCGGGGGCAAGGGCTGCAGGATGCCCCTCTTCCAGCCAGAACATTTGCGCGCGAGTGCCGAGGCAGAAGCCGAGCTCGGGAATGACCGGCGACGAATGCAGCCAGCCGCCAGACGGCGTCGATGAAATCATATTGCCGTCGCGGTCAATGATGTCGAAATGCACGGTGTCGCCGCGCATCGCGCCAAGCCGCCCCACGGTCGGTTCGCCGGCCCCGGCCGCCATCGCCACCGGTTCGCGGCGCAGTTTCACCACCGCGCCAAAGCCCTCGATCGAGCCGGGACGCAATTCGAGCGAGGCCTTGTCGGTCACGAGTTTCCGTCGCGCGGTATTGTAGGCATCCGACAACAGCGTCGTCATCGGCACTTCGACGAAATCGGGATCGCCGTAGAAAACCTCGCGGTCGGCATAAGCGAGCTTCGAGCACTCGACGAGCAGGTGAATGAAATCCGGATCCGTCGGGTCGAGGCCGTCGAGCGCAAAACCCTTGAGCAGCGCCAACTGCTGCAGCGTCACCGGGCCCTGGCCCCAAGGCCCGGTCTTGCACACCGTGTAGCGGCCGTAATCGTAGGTGAGCGGCGCTTCGATATGCGGCGTCCATCGCGCCATGTCATCGGCGGTCAAGACGCCGCGATGCTTCTGGCCGCTGGTATCCATGATCTCCTGGGTGCGGCAGAAACGGCCAATAGCTTCGGCGACAAAGCCATGCGACCACGATTTGCGCGCTCGTTCGATCTGGGCGACGCGGTCGCCGCCGGCGCTTTCGGCGTCCTTGACGATGCGGCTATAGGTGGCGGCGAGCGTTTTATTGGCGAACAGCGAGCCGGCCGCCGGCACTTTATTGCCCGGCAGATAGACCGCGGCGGAGGTCGGCCAGTAGTCGCGGAACAGTGCGGCGACCGTGCCGATCGTCGCATGGGCGCGCTCCAGCAGCGAATAGCCGTTCGCCGCGTAGCCGATTGCCGGCGCCAGCACGTCGGCAAGCGGCATCGTGCCGTAATCGCGCAGCAGCATCATCCAGGTCTCGAACGTGCCGGGCACCACGGCGGCGAGGAGCCCGGTGCCGGGCACCAGATCGAGACCCTCCTTGCGATAGTGGGCGATGGTCGCGCCGGCCGGCGCGACGCCCTGGCCGCAGATCACCTCTGTCTTGCCGCGGCGGGCGTCATGGAGAATGACCGGCACGTCGCCGCCGGGCCCGTTGAGATGCGGCTCGACCACTTGCAGCGTGAACGCGGCCGCGACCGCGGCATCGAAGGCGTTGCCGCCCTTTTCCAGCATCGCCATGCCGACCGCGGTCGCGATCCAGTGGGTGGTCGTGACCACGCCGAACGTGCCTTCGATTTCCGGCCGCGTGGTGAACGTGCTCGGATTGACGTTAGTCATAAACGTTCTCTTATTGCCCTCTGACATGGAGGCGTTCTCGGCCGGTTGCGCCGCATCCGGCGCACGCATAGAGATAGAGACTGTAACCGTCTCACTGGAAGTGTCTCAATGTATCTGGCCGCGCGCATGGCTGCCAGTCTGGGGGAGCGGTGGCGAAAGCACCTCTCAAGATCGGAGTGGCCGGGCTCGGCGCCGTCGGGCTTGGCGTGGCGCGCCGCCTCGAAACGGGCATTCCCGGTCTCCTGCTGGCGGCGGTCGCGGTACGCGATCAGGACAAGGCGCGGCGCAATCTGCCGGCGATCGGCGAACGCATCCCGATCCTCGCCGCCGAGGCGCTGGCGCAATCCTGCGACGTGGTGGTCGAATGTTTGCCGCCGCAACTGTTTCGTGGCATCGCCTCGTCGGTGATCGAGGCCGGGAAGATTTTCATGCCGCTGTCCGTCGGCCAGCTTCTTGAAAACTGGGATCTGGTGGCGCGCGCCAGGGAAACCGGCGCCCGCATTCTGGTGCCGACCGGCGCGCTCCTGGGCCTCGACGCGGTGCGCGCCGCCGCCGAAGGCACCATTCATTCGGTCAACATGATTACGCGCAAGCCGCTGGACGGGCTCGAAGGCTCGCCCTATCTGGTCGAGCGCGGCATTTCGGTGCAAGGTCTCAAGGCGCCGCGCAAAATCTTCGACGGCAGCGCGCGTGACGGGGCGCGCGGATTTCCCGCTAATGTGAATGTGGCGGCGGCGCTGTCGCTGGCCGGCATCGGACCGGACAAGACGCGGCTGGAAATCTGGGCCGATCCGGCGCTGACCCGCAACACGCACCGTGTCGAAGTCGATGCCGACACCGCGCGCTTCTCGATGGCAATCGAAGGCATTCCGTCGGAGAATCCGCGCACCGGCCGCATCGTGCCGCTGAGCGTGATCGCGGCGCTTCGCGGGCTGGTTTCGGAGTTCAAGGTCGGGACGTAGCCGGCGGCGTTACGAGGATCCCGCCGGTGCCGGCGTGAATTTCAGCGCAACGCCGTTCATGCAGTAACGCAGCCCGGTCGGCTTCGGTCCATCATTGAAGACGTGACCGAGATGGCCGCCGCAGCGGTGGCATGACACCGCGGTGCGCAGCATGCCGAACGTATGGTCCGCGTCTTCGTCGACGGCTTTGTCGAGCGGCGCCCAAAAGCTCGGCCAGCCGGTGCCACTGTCGAATTTGGTCTTGGACGAGTACGCCGGCAGGTCACAGCCAGCGCAGGAAAACGTGCCGGAGCGATGCTCGTCGAGCAGCGCGCTGGTGAAAGGCCGCTCGGTGCCTTGCTCACGCAGCACGTCGTATTGTTCGGGCGTCAGGAGCTTGCGCCACGCCGCGTCGGTGTGGGTGACTTCGTAGGGATGCGTCGCGGCCGCAGCGGCATGTGGCCGGGCCCAACGCAGCGCGGCGAGCGCCAGTCCGCCGGCGCCGGCGTAAAGAACATGTCTGCGTGTGAGCATGTGCGTTCCTCTCCAGGCCCCGCGTTCGGCGGTGCGCCCCGTCGCACGACCAATATAATCGCACCGCAGCGCAGTTTCCCAAGGGAAAAGCCACGTCCGCGCGCGATTTGATGGCGCATCGCCAAAACCTCACACAGAGTTGATCTTCGCCGCGTCCCGCCGGCGTCGGCTATCGGAGCCGGATTTTGCGCCCTATTCTGCGCCGGCAGGATCACCGGGGGATCGCATGGCTTCGCCAATCGGCATCAAGGTGCTGAGCACCACGGCCATGAAGATGGTGTTCGAGGAGCTGTCGCCGCGGTTCGAGCGGGAAACCGGTAACCGCCTTGCGGTGACGCTTGGCCCTTCATTGGTATTGGAAAAGCGTGTCGGTGAGGATGAGGCGGCCGATATGGCGATCCTTGGCAGCGCAGGCGTCAAAGACCTGATCGCGCGCGGCAAGATCCTGGCCGGCAGCGCGATCGACATTGCCCGCTCGGCCATCGGTGTCGCGGTGCGGAAGGGCGCGCCGCGGCCGGATCTGTCCTCGGCTGAAAGTTTCAAGTGCGCCATGCTGGCGGCAAAATCGATCGCTTGCAGCAAGCCGGTCGGCGGCGGGGCGAGCGGCGCGCATCTGGCGAGAGTGTTCGAGAAACTCGGCATCGCCGAAGCGATGGCGGCCAAAGCGCAATACGGCGCCGGCGGCGCCGCCGGTCTCGCCGGGCTCGTCGTCCTGCGCGGCGAGGCCGAAATCGGCATTCAGCAGATGGCGGAACTCATCGCGGTCGACGGCCTGGATGTGGTCGGGCCGCTGCCGACGGAATTGCAGATGGTCACGACCTTCACCGGAACAATTCCTGCAACGGCCAGCCATGCCGATGCCGGCCGTGCGCTGATCGGCTTTTTGACGACGCCCGCCGCCAAGGCCGTGATCAAGGCGAAGGGTTTGGAGCCGGTTTAAGCCGCCGCGCCCTTCAGTACTTCCGGATTGATCACATTGATCGGGGCGCCGGCAGCGTAGGCCGCGATCTGATCGAATATCTCGGTGAACTGCAGTTCGTATTCATCGCGCGTCACGTAGCCCAGATGCGGCGTCGCCACGACATTGTCCATGGTGAGGAGCGGATGGTTCGGGTCGCGCACCGGCTCTTCTTCATAGACGTCGACTGCCGCCATGCCGGGGCGGCCCGCGCGCAACGCCGCGACTAGTGCGCCCGGCTCGATCAGCGGCGCCCGGCTGGTATTGACCAAAAGCGCGGTCGGCTTCATGCGCGCGAGATCGGCGGCGGTAACGATGTGACGCGTCGCCGGCACCAGGCGCATGTGGAGCGAGATCACGTCGCATTCGGCGAAGAACGCTTCTTTGCCGGGCGCTGTGGCGTAGCCGTCGGCGCGCGCCGTGGCGAGCGCCGCAGGGCGCGCCCAGACCAGCACATTCATGCCGAACGCCCGGCCGTAGCCGGCGACGACGCTGCCGATGCGGCCATAACCGTAAATGCCAAGCGTCTTGCCGCGCAGCGTTTGGCCGATGCCGATCTGCCATTTCCCCGTTTTCAGGGCGCCGACATGCTGCGGAATGAGACGCAGCGAATCGAGGATAAGCCCCCAGGTCAATTCGGCGGCGGCCGTGCACGGCGTGCCGGCGTGCTGACTGGACGAAAGGATTATGCCGAGCCGGGTGCAGGCGTCGACGTCGATATGCGGATAGACGCTGCGCTGGCTGATGAGCTTCAGTTTTAGCATCCGCTCCAGCAAAGGCGCGCGGATTTGCGTCCGCTCGCGAAACAGCACCAGAGCTTCGGTGTCGTGCAGCCGCTCCGCGAGCTTGTCGGTGTCCTGCACATGATCGTTCCAGACGGTGACGTCATGGCCGTCGAGCTTGCGAAAGCAGGGCAGCGTCCGCAGCGTGTCGAAATAGTCGTCGATAATGGAGATTTTCATCGGGCAAAGGGGGCCTGCCAAGGCGGCAATAGTATGCTTGGTCCCGCGCAAAAGAAAACCGGGCCCTTGCGGGCCCGGTTAGTTCGTCAGCGTGGGGGCGCTGACGACACCTTCCAGAGGGGAACAACTGCAGGCCTTGTGGCTGCCAATCTGGGAGGATGGCGGCAGCCGTTGCCATGCAGGAACAGCGAAATTATGCGATTGCGAGTCCGCGCACACAACACAGGACCGGGCATGTCAGCCATGCGGTGATCGCAAGGAGGAGGGGCGAGCCGTTAAATGCGGCGGCAAATTCGCGTCAACATGCCGCGACAGAAACCGCGGCGCTAAAAATTCCAGCGCTGCGCGTTAACGACGAGGAAGTCGCGAAAAGCCTGCACGCGAGCGACGGCCTTGAGCTCTTCGGGATAGACGAAATAGGCATCGAGCGCGATGGCGTCGGCCTCGCCGAACAGTTGCACCAGCCCGCCGTTCTCCTCGACCAGGTAATCCGGCAGCATCGCGATGCCGAGGCCGCGCTGGCAGGCGCGCAAAATGCCGAGGATATTGTTGATGACCAGGTGCGGCACCCGCGGGCCCTTGCCGTCGCGCGCGACTTCGATCAGCCAGCGCGATCGCTGCAGGTACGACGGGATGTTGCCGCCCAGCACTAGAATCCGGTGGCTGTCGAGATCCTCCAGGTTGCGCGGTGTGCCGAAGCGCTTGAGGTATTCGGGCGAAGCATAAACGTGGAAATGCACGGAAAACAGCTTGCGCTGAATTAGGTCGGGCTGCGTTGGCTGGCGCAGCCGGATGGCGACGTCGGCCTCGCGCATGGCGAGATCGAGTTCCTCGTCGGTAGTTATGAGCGTGATGTGCACTTCGGGGTACAGATCGACGAATTCGCCGAGCCGCGGGGTGAGCCAGTGCACGCCGATGCCTGGCGTCGTCGTGACGCGCAGGTCGCCATTGGGCCGTTCGCGCGAATCGGTGAGCTTGGCGCGCGCGGCTTCGAGCTTCATGAAGACTTCGTGCGCCGTGCGGTAAAGCATTTCGCCCTGCTCGGTCAGGATCAGGCCGCGCGCGTGGCGATGGAACAGCGAGACGGTCAGCTCCTGTTCGAGCGCGCTGACTTGCCGCGACACCGCCGACTGCGACAGTCCGAGCTGCTCACCTGCATGGGTGAAGCTGCCGGCCTCGGCGGCGGCATGAAATACTTTAAGTTTGTCCCAATCCATTTGCTGCCTTCTTCCTCTTTCCAAACCGGAAGAGGGTAAGAATCACTCCGCCGCCATGCGCGGCTCGGCCTCGCCATGCGCCGCGAGGAATTTTTCGGCTTCGAGCGCCGCCATGCAGCCAAGCCCCGCGGCGGTGACAGCCTGCCGATAAATATCATCGGCGACGTCTCCGGCGGCGAACAGGCCGGGCACCGACGTCGCCGTCGAGTTCGGCGCGGTCTTGATGTAACCGGAGGGCTTCATCTCGACCTGGTCGGCGACCAGCTCGGTTGCCGGCGAATGGCCGATGGCGATAAAAATGCCGTCGATTGCCCGCTCGGTGATTTCGCCCGTTTTGACGTTGCGCAGCATCGCGCTCTTGACCTTGAGCGGATTGTCGTCGCCGCCGACATTGTGCAGCACGCTATTCCACAACACCGAGATTTTCGGATTGGAATAAAGCCGCTCCTGCAAAATCCGCTCGGCGCGGAAACTGTCGCGCCGGTGCACGACGGTCACCTTGCTGGCGAAGTTGGTGAGGAAGAGCGCCTCCTCGACCGCGGCGTTGCCGCCGCCGATCACCAGAACTTCCTTGTTGCGATAGAAAAAACCGTCGCAGGTGGCGCAGGCGGAGACGCCATAGCCGCGAAATTTGTGCTCGCCCGGCAGGTCGAGCCACCGCGCCTGGGCGCCGGTCGCCAGAACGAGCGCATCGGCAAAATAGATATCGCCGGAATCGCATGCGAGCCGGAACGGGCGGCGCTTCAGATCGAGCGTGTTGACGTGATCGGCGACGAACCGGGTGCCGACATGGGCGGCCTGCTTCTGCATCTGCTCCATCAGCCAGGGGCCCTGGATCACATCGGCGAAGCCCGGATAGTTCTCGACGTCGGTGGTGACGGTAAGTTGTCCGCCGGGCGCGATGCCCTGAATCAGGATCGGATCGAGCATGGCGCGGGCGGCATAGATCGCCGCCGTGTAGCCCGCGGGTCCCGATCCGATGATCACGACCTTGGCGTGGGTGGTGTTCGGCACCGGCTTTATCCGATCGTTGCGCCAGGTTTATGGGAGCAAAGGGCTGCCCGAATGGCCCCAGAAGGCCCATGCCCCCAAAGGCTCATGCCCCCGCAAGTTCAGCCGTTTTATGTAAGGATTC
>Ga0209624_10002582_pt1 | contig 13294 bp, 11 predicted proteins | sample JacPinW_OM2H0_O1_FD_188565 | JGI IMG/M metagenome (GOLD analysis project Ga0209624, IMG submission 188565) | Forest soil microbial communities from Algoma, Ontario, Canada - Jack Pine, Ontario site 1_JW_OM2H0_O1 (SPAdes) (version 2) | ecosystem: Environmental > Terrestrial > Soil > Boreal...
TTGAAATCGCTCTGCGTCAGATCTCTTACGAACTTGCCATGCTTGTCGGTCGCGATAAAGAGGACGTTTACCTCATTGACCCGGGCGTGCAGCGTGACGATCGCGTTCTGCGGTTCGTCCGCATCATCCTCGGAAGTCGTCGCACTGGCCGCGGTCAGGCTAGGCGCGCCCGATACATAAGCCGACTGCGCCCGCGCCGCGCCGGTTCCCAGCAGGGTTGCCAGGAAAAGCGCCGATATCCGAAGAATCCAGTTCGTGTACTTCATGCCCGATGGGTCCAATTTTTTCACTCTAAACCGCGCTTCCATACACTGCCAATCTATTAGATGCACGCCACATGCCGAAATCGGCATTATGCTGGACTGCGCTCTGGAACGACTGTAGGGGCGATGCCGCCTGTGTGCCAAGTTACAAAAGGAGCACGCATTTGGTCATGGTTCAAGCCACACGAAGGAAACGACTTGCACTGTCCTTGAGGCAATATTTCGCATGGCCGTTGGCCATTCGGATACACGTCCTAAATATTGACGCGAAGTGCAACTTTTTTCTCTAGAATCTGTGCCGGAGGCTTTGCGATGAAGAAAGGTATTGTGTGTCTGGTGATCGTCCTCATTTCCGCCTTGGCGGCTTTTGCCGCCGACGATGAGCGCGAGGAAGACCGGGTCAAAGATGCGGGCGTGGTCCTTAAAGAAATCCTCAACATCCCCGACGATATTCCCCAAGACCTTCTCGATAAAGCCGAGTGCGTCATCGTCCTGCCATCGGTGAAGAAGGGCGCTTTCGGAATTGGCGCAAGCTACGGCCGTGGCGTGATGGTATGCCGCGGTGGCCAGCACTACAAAGGAAAATGGGGCGCTCCCGCTCTATACGCGCTCGAAGGCGTCAGCATCGGATTCCAGTTGGGCGGACAAGCTACCGATTTCGTCCTCCTTGTCATGAACCCCAAAGGAGCGCAATCGTTGTTGTACAGCAAAGTGAAGTTGGGCGCGGATGCTTCCGCAGCAGCTGGCCCCAAAGGCAGAACGGCCGAGGGCGCGACCGACATCGTCATGGACGCCGAGATCCTTTCCTATTCGCGCAACAAAGGCCTCTTTGCAGGAGTCTCTCTTGAGGGTTCGACCTTGCGTTCCGACGGAAGCGCCAACGAAAAGCTCTACAAAAGAAAGCTGAGCGCCAAGGAAATCATCCGTGAAGGCAAGGTCGGAATTCCAGCGTGTGCGAGCGAACTCGTCTCGCTACTCGACAAAAAGTCTCCTGTAAACAAGTCAGATCCAAAATCGCTGGAGTAGCTTGACTGCAGGGCTGGGGTTCCTCTGTGGAACCCTGTGTCCTCTGTGGTGAGAATTGCCTTTGTCGGCGGATAGAGATGGCCCGAAAGCAGATTAATGAAGAAAAGTTGATTCGTTGTGCCTGGGCGACTGGCGAATTGTCGGTTCGCTACCACGACGAAGAGTGGGGCGTTCCGCTCCACGACGATCGGACGTTCTTCGAATTCCTGATCCTCGAAGGCGCGCAGGCAGGCTTGAGCTGGAGCACGATACTCAACAAGCGCGAGAACTACCGCCGCGCCTTCGACAACTTCGAACCCGAACGCGTCGCACGCTTTGACCGCCGCAGGATTCAGAAACTCCTCGCAAATCCTGGGATCGTCCGCAACAAGCTGAAGATCGCTTCCTCCGTGGAAAATGCCAAGGCTTTTCTTCGCCTGCAGGAAGAGTTCGGCAGCTTCGACCGTTACATCTGGCAATTCGTTGGCGGTAAGCCGCGAATCAATCGCTGGAAGTCCCTCAAGCAATTACCAGCCAAAACGTCCGAGTCCGATGCAATGAGCAAAGACCTGAAGAAGCGCGGCTTCAACTTTGTCGGATCGACTATCTGCTACGCCTTCATGCAGGCGACGGGAATGGTGAACGACCACGCTGTGAACTGCTTTCGTTATCGTCCTTTGGGCGGCTGATTTATTCGGCCAATAAGTTCCTTGTTGCCAAACTAATTGCAAACTCTGCCGAGCAATAGGTAACCGCTAAGTGATCCGCACGTGCTTGCGCGGCGAGGTTTATCGCTTGACGAATCGTCCCTTGAAAAGGGTATGCTAGGTTTCTGAACGCAACACCGAAAGGGATACGGGTTCTGCGCCGGGACCTTCTTCTGCGTTCTGTTTTCCCGTTTCAAATGGTTCCGTTCGTTTTTGTGAGTGCGGCGATCGGTCCCATTACTTCTAGGTCCTGGGTGTTCGCATGCACATTGCGACTAAGATGTTTCCCCGCACTCCCATCGCCCGGAAGCTACTCGCCATCGTTGCCCTCTTCGTGGTGATCGTGCTGTGCGTTTTCTATCTGGGAGTTTTTCGGTCCGATATCCTTTCAGGTATTCGTGCTGACGTCGGCGGCGAAGGCCTCTGGTCGAAAGGCGAGAAGCGAGCCGCACTCAGTCTGACCAAGTACGCCGACGGTCACTCCGACAAGGACTATCAGGACTATCTATCCGAAATCGCAGTGCCGCTCGGCGACAAGCAAGCCCGCTTGCAGCTTCAGAGCGACGCGCCGGATATGGCTCTCGTGTCTCGAGGTTTCGTGCAAGGCCGCAACGACGTTGAGGACGTCCGCAACATGTCGATGTTGTTCCGGCGATTCAAGCATGTGGGCTACATGGAGCGAGCGATTGCGATTTGGACCGAAGGCGACCGGCAGATCGATGAGTTGCGTGCGCTTGCCGATCAACTTCATGCTGAGATCAATTCCCCTCTTCCGGATGAAAAGAAGATTCAGCAACTCGCGGAACAAGTAGTTGAAGTGGATGAACGCCTGACGCCGCTGGAAGACGAATTCTCATCGACGCTGGGGCAAGGCGCGCGCTGGATAGACCGCGTGCTCTCAGTCGTCGCTCTTTTGGCGACCGGCGTGTTGTTGCTGATCGGGATTGGGTTCTCCTCTGTCATCCTGAATGAGCTCCGTACATCTCAGGCGAAGTATCACAAGCTCATTAACACCGCCAATGACGCGATCCTTGTCGTCGACTCCGAATCGCGGCGGATTCTCGAAGCCAACAACAGAGCTTGTACGCTGCTTGGCTTTTCCGCGGAACAACTGGTCGGCATGCCGGAATCCCGTCTGTATCCTGCCGGAACCGAACAATCCAGCTCAGCCTTCCCCGCTCGACAATCTGCCGGACTGGCCTCCAATCAGGAAATCGAGTTGCTGCGGGCAGACGGAAGTTTGGTTCCCGTCGAGGTCCGTTCAAGCGCCACTGAGTTCGGCGGGAAACCCGCGATTCTCAGCATGTTTCACGATATTCGCGACCGGAGGGAGGCAGCGGCAGTCCTGCGCAGAAGCGAAGATCGTTTCAGCTACCTAATTCAAAACCTCTCGGACGTGATCACTGTCGTTGCGGTAGACGGGACCATGCTCTACCAAAGCCCGTCGATCGAGCGAGTACTCGGATACAAGTCATCCGATCTCTTGGGCAAGAGCTTTCTGGCCTTCATCCATCCTGACGACGAGCCCGCTGTTCGCGCGGCCTTGGAGCGGGTAACGCTCGGAGTCGGAAGCGCAGCGCCTCCGGAGTTTCGCTTCCGCCACAAAGACAATACGTGGGTGTGGCTCGAGTCCGTTGGAAACAACTTGCTGAACGACGTCGCAGTCGGAGGCATTGTCGTGACTTCCCGCAATGTCACTGGGCGCCGCATGCTCGAAGATCAGGTGCGTCAGTCACAGAAGATGGAAGCGGTCGGCCGCCTCGCAGGCGGCATCGCGCACGACTTCAACAACCTGCTGATGGTGATCCAGGGATATGCGGAGATCGTGTTGCAGGAAGAGGGCGTCGGTCCGGGCGCGAGGAAGAGCGTCGAGACCATCCTGCGGACGACGGAAAGCGCCGCCAATCTCACCCGGCAGTTGCTCTCCTTCAGCCGAAAGCACGCATTCAGCCCGCAGGTCCTCGACCTTAATACGCTTGTGAGCCGCATGAGCGAGATGCTGCTTGGACTGCTGCGCGAGGAGATGCAGTTTGTGGTCAAGCTCAGCCCCGCCGAGTGCTGCCTGAGCGCCGACCCCGGACAGATCGAGCAAGTTGTCATGAATCTTGTAGTCAACGCGCGCGACGCCATGCCCAAGGGCGGAACTCTGACGCTACGTACCGCGCGCGTGAGTGCCGAAACCGTGCGCGCAGGCAGGGCCTTTGCCGTGGAACCCGGGGACTACGTCATGCTGGCGGTTTCCGATACTGGCGTGGGCATGGATGCCGATACCCAAAGCCGCATCTTCGAACCGTTCTTCACCACCAAGGGCAAAGATGAAGGCACGGGTCTCGGCTTATCGGTGGTGTACAACATCGTGCGTGGTAGTGGCGGACACGTGCTGGTGAACAGCGAACCTGGAAAGGGGGCGACTCTGCAGGTCTTCTTTCCGCGCGTCGCAGCACCGGCGACCGAGCCGACGCGCGAATCTCCTGTCGAAACTGCGCAGTCAGGCATGGAGACGATTCTGGTCGCCGAAGATCAACCGGACTTGCGCTGGATGATCTGCCAGTTCCTGCAATCGCTCGGATATTCGGTGCTTGAAGCCACAGACGGTCGAGACGCGGTTGCCTTGGCAGAACAGTATAAAGGTGCGATCGATGCCGTTCTGACCGACGTGGTGATGCCTCATCTGCGCGGTCCGGAAGTGGCCCGCAGGTTGGCGGCTTCAAGGCCAGACATCAAGATCATCTATATGTCGGGCTACACCGAAGGCGAAGTCGATGTGGTCAACGAAGCCGAGCCAGAAATTCCTCTCCTCCAGAAGCCTTTCGAACTGGATTTCCTCGCTGCGAAGATTCGTGAAGTTCTGGCAGCGAGAACGCGCCGCTGAGATGAGACGCATCCGGCGCGTCGATAGAGTTGCGCTTACCTACTTAGCGAGCGCGCGTCAAAAGGCTTGCGGTTAAGTACACCGCAACTAATCCCAAGAGCAACACAGCCACTTCTACGCGCGTCGACCACACGTGCAGCGCGTCGAACTGCACGCGCGCAGGATTCGTCAGAGGGACGGCCGCGAAGTCGCTGACCGAAGCGCGGAGAGTATCCATGCGAGGAATGATCCAGAATTGCGAGAAGAGGGTCAGAGCCAGCATCAGGCAGATGAGCACGTGGCGCATCGCGAAGACATGCGCCGTGCCATCCGTGATTCGGCTGTAGAGAAGGGAACTAAGCAGGAAGATCACGCCTGAGAAGATGGCGATCCAGTGCAGCTTGCCGAGAGCTCGTCCGACCACGTTGCCGGCGAGGTGCGTATTGGGCAAAACATCGGGAATTGTGAAGGCAGTAGGCGCGAGTACGAAGGCGAAGAAGATCAAGCCTCCGATCCAGACGACAAGCGATAGAACCATAACGAAGCGCAGGAATGACATGACGGGAGGATTATAGCCAGCTTTGTCATCCTGAGCGAAGCGAAGGACCTCTGCAGCCTCTCGCTCCCCGCAGAATTGCATAGGTTCTTCGCTACGCTCAGAATGACAATTGGGAATGAGTTGAGGACTTGGTTCGGGCTTACACTGGCACCGGTAGGTTCTCAATAATCTCTGTCAGCGATTCAGCGCTCGCGATTTCTTCCCAGTGACCAGAGTTCGCGCCTGAAGACATTCCGTCGGAGAATGTTCCACGCGATCTGAGGAAGATGCAGAAGGATATTGAGCGACTGTGCCAGCCAGAAGATCAAATATTCTGGGATTAGCAATGCGAGAGTTTTCCATCCCACTTGTGACTCAGGCTTCTTGTGAGAGAAGTACCTGAGCGTCTTGCCGTCCCAGGAAACTGAAATTCGGGGCTGGTACCGGATCGTTGAGAGCCTTGGCATTGTGTATCCAACTCTGCAACAAAGGGGCTCCAACAGAAAGCACTTACCGTCCTGAAAATATTCGACCCAAGCATGCCCTGCGCCGTAGCGGCCAGCAGATCCGCCTACGAATCGCGCGTCATATCCCATGCTCAACAGTTGACGCCACGTCCAGAGCGCGAAGTCTTCACAATCTCCCTTCTTCCTTTTTTCAAAATCTTCCGGCGGCTGCCAATAATCGATCTTGTCAAACAGCTCTTTGTCAGACACGTACCTGCAACTCGAAAGAAAGTTGCGAACGTCTCCCATCGTGGAACATTGGATGCTCAGGGGCTGGCTGATATAACGTCCCATTGGGAACGTCGGATGGAGACCTTTGCGTCGGGAAAAAGGTTGCGAGACCTGTTTTCCGACTGCGTCGTATGCCTCGGATATAACTTCGGCGATCATCGTGCGGAATTCTCTCAGTCGAGAGTTGACTTAGTCGCCGCTGCCTTAGACAGGAACTGGAACGCTTTCAATGATGTCTTTCAGCACCTGATCGGCTTGCTCTGACTTTCTCAGCGTGGAAGCGTAGAGACCGTTCACGACGATGCGGTGCGCGAAGACGGGGACGACGAGCGGCTTGATGTCTTCTGGAATGCAGAAAGTGCGGCCTTCGAGGAAAGCCATGGCTTGCGCAGCGCGATAAAGAGCCTGCGATCCGCGAGGCGAAACGCCCAGAGAGAGGAATTCGGACTCGCGCGTGCGGCGCACAATCTCGAGAGCATAGCTTACGAGAGACTCGTCGACGCGGATACTCTTTACTGCCTTCTGCATGTCGAGCACGTCAGCGCCCGTGAGTACCGGATGCACATCATCGAGATGCGCAACGCCGGCTTCGGAGCGCAGGATCTGGCGTTCGGCCTGAGCATCGGGATATCCCATGCGCACGCGCATCAGGAAGCGATCAAGTTGCGATTCGGGCAGAGGATACGTTCCGTAATGTTCGACCGGATTCTGTGTCGCGATGACCAGGAACGGCTGCGGCAACTCATATGAGTGCGCGTCGACCGTGACCTGCGCTTCGTTCATGGCTTCGAGCAATGCGGATTGTGTCTTGGGCGTAGTGCGGTTGATTTCGTCGGCCAGCAGGACGTTGGTGAAAACTGGTCCACGCTTGAACTCGAACTCTTGCTCGGCTGCCGAATAGACGGAAATACCGATCACGTCGGAGGGCAGCATGTCGCTGGTGAACTGCACGCGCTGAAAGGTGCAATCGATGGCGCGGGCGAGGGCCTGTCCGAGCGTGGTCTTGCCGACGCCGGGTACGCCTTCAATCAGCAAGTGTCCGCGGGCGAAGATGCTGACCAGAGCTAGGCGGACGACGTCGTCCTTGCCACGAATCACACGGTGCAGGGTCGATTCCAGTTCGGCGGCTTTGTGAGAAACAGCGATAGCGGTCTCGGGCGACATTCTATGGATTCTACTATCGGGCATGGAGTGGGACGGAGTTACCTACGTCATAGTGCTTTGACCTATGAGCTGCGAGCTTTGAGTCGCGAGCTTTGAGCAACCCGTAAACCCTTCTCGTTGATCTCTTCCTGGTAGTTAGAACGTTCATCGAGCCAAGTCTTGCGGCGCAAACCAGATTGGGATAACACCCTCCGATCGCTCTGCGCTCGCGTCTCACAGCTCATTACTGCATAAACTCTGCGGGCCTTCCGGTCAGGCGCTCGATCCGCTTGGCGATCGGGGGATGGGTGGAGAACAAGCCTCCGAAGTTGATCCCCAACAGCGGCGCAATGATGAACAAATGCGCGGTCGAGGGAGTGGCTTGCATCGGAACGCGACGCGAATACGCATCAAGCTTTTGCAGCGCGCTCGCCAATGCGTACGGATTTCCGGTGAAGTGAGCGCCCGTGGCGTCGGCCTGATATTCGCGCGAGCGCGAAACGGCAAGCTGGATCAAACTCGCGGCAATGGGTGCAACGATCAGCATGAAGAGAGCCGCTAAACCTCCGCCTCCGCGGTCTTCGCGATCGCGGCCACCGAAACCGCCGAACAGCATCGCCCAACGGCCCATGCTCGCGAGCATAGTGATTGCACCAGCGATGGTCGCGGCGACGGAACTGATCAGGATGTCGCGGTTGTTGACGTGTCCCAGTTCGTGGGCGAGGACGCCTTCGAGTTCTTCGTCATTCAGCAGGCCCAGAATGCCGTGGGTGACTGCTACCGAAGCGTGGCTCGGATTGCGTCCGGTAGCGAACGCGTTTGGCGACTCGGACGGAATCACATAGATCTTCGGCATCGGGATGCCAATCTTCTGCGTGAGTCGTTCAACGGCTGCGTAGGCGCGCGGAAGCTGTTCGCGCGAAACAGGCTGTGCGCGATACATGGCGAGCGCAATCTTGTCAGAATAGAAATACGAGACGAAGTTCATGACGGCGGCGAAGGCCAACGCCAGGAACATTCCGTTTTGACCGCCGAACGCGCGTCCGATGAACATCAGGAGCAGCGTGAGAGCGGTCAGCAGGAACGCGGTCTTGAAAGTGTTTCCCATAATTTTTGTGGAACTACTCCATTGGATGTTACGTGAGCGGGGTTGATGCAGGTTCCCGTTTTAGGAAAACCCCAGATCGAGGGTGGTACCCCCCTCCCCTCGCTCTATTGCAATCATTGAGTTAGCGTCAAATTGCGAAGTAATCTATGGCATCATTCTGACGCTGCTCCGTGTGTACTCCCGGTATCCAGGGGCCATACATGCGTGGTTGTCGGACGTGTACGTTGCGAGCTCAATGAGTTACGGGCAAAATATTCCGAAATAAGGACTTAGCGGACCTCAGCCCGGGTTCCTGGACCCTTCATCATCGGGTGGACGGCTTGTGGACGTCAAGGACTGAGGTCACAGGTGGCAGTAGTAGCCGAGTTCGACTGAGGTCAATGAGTGAAATCGGCCAGATTGCAACAGTTAACTTTCGCTTAGCCCGTCACTCGGGACCAATCGAAGAAACAGCTTCCTTCAGCGCACCGGTTGGTGGCGTTTGCCACATTCTTCGATTGCCCCATCATTCCACTTTCAGAGCACTGCCTAAGACCGGCTGGCTTCCGAGCGAGACGTAAAAGCTCCAGAAAAGCAGCGCAAGAGGGGCTAGTAGCGCGACCATGGCGCGTCCGGCGTACCACTGATCGAGAATCAGTGGTGGTGACGTGCCGAGAGTTAATAGGACGAAGAAGAAGGCCGCCGCGGCAACGAGGCCAATTCTCAGCAGCACTGCCAGGAATACAAGCACGAACAGGACGGTCAAAGTGAAATCGATTGCAGTGGTTTGCGCATTTAGCAGAAGCATGATGAGTGCAAGGGCGACCAGTCCGAACCTTGGCCGCCGCAACAGGCCAGTCACGACGGACAAAATGCCAAAGTAGAAAAGAGCGTAGAAGGATGCGGCAAATAGCAATAGGAAGCAGTGGCCGATCGACGGCAGGATCCCTTGACCGAAATAACCGTCCACTGGGGACGCTGCCGAGTTGCGCGAAAGCGCCCCGACACCCAAGAAGATCGCGCCCATTGTCGAACCAGCCACGATGCCGAACAACACATCGCGCCCAACCAATGGATCGCGAAGACGACCGTTTAGAAGACGCTGCCAGGAAACCATCAGCTTCGGCCAGCTTTGCCGCGCATAAGGCTCCATGGCCATATATCCCAGCCACGCGAGCAACGCAAAAAGCAGGGGAGCGCCCAGCAGAATAAATTGGACCGAAATATATTCCGCTTGCGGGACATAGTGATAGACGCAGAAACCATAGACGCAATTCGCCAGGATTGCGAAGCCCGCCAGACGCAGCGCCCCCTTCGTGTCTCCACGCCCGCGGCGGACGTTCCTGCGTGCGAAAAAACCGGCGACGAGAAGATAACCCGCCATCAGTAATGGCCACGCCGTCGAAAGAAGAATGCCAGAGGCGGCGGGCATGCGAGATGGACTGGAAGGATCTCCTCGCCATGGCTGATCCCACGGAGCGATCACTTGGAAATATGTTGGTACGCCGTGGTAGGCGGCGGCAGTAATGTGGAGAAGCAGGTCGGGGCGATCCGGGAGATGACCCTCCCAGTCGGCGCGGGCATCGAAGGAATCGGGCGGGGCCCATTTGGGGTTGGCGGGAACGAACTGAGTGCGGTCGAGTCCGGCTTCGGCAAAAAGTAAACCCCAATCCAGTTGAGGGGGGCGTCCTCCGGTCTCGACTTGCGGCGGCACACCGCGCAGGAAGAGGAGATTGCCTTGCATATCTAGCCTGAGAGCGACCATGCCGGACGTTTCATAAGACGGATTTAACAGAGTGACTCTCGGCGGCCCATTCGGGCTCTGAGCTCCGGGCATCATCCATTGTGGACTTTGCCGGTACCAGAAGCTGACCGGGGACGGCCACGCGTGGCCAGCGGGAGTACGTTTCCAATCCTTGCTGGACGAGTTGTGAGCTGCATAGCGGAGATAATCTTTGTCCGAAGCGACCCAGGAAGCACGATCCACCGCGACGGAATAACCCAGCTTCTGCGCCAGATCCTGAGCGCGGTCAGCGAGCACTTCCGGGGATTTGTTCATAGGTGCAAGACCCCAGTCCATGTTTCGCGGCGCCAGAAACATGGATGCCCCAAAGATCAGAATGAGTGCGCCCACGAGGCAAGACCAGGCAACCGCCGGTCGCAGCGAGCCCTGAGGCCCCGCTGCCGCAACCATCTCTGGGGAGGGAGTTTCTCCGGCAGCAAGCGCCGAGGCGAGCGGATCGCCGCCAGGGAGAGAAGCAGCGACACTTAATGCCGAGCGTGGCCGCTGCGCTGGTTCCCGATCCAGACAACGCAGGATGGCCCGCTCGACCATAGGATCAAAGTTCTTGACGACGCTCGAGGGCGGCGTCGGATTGCTTTCCGTTTGCTTGCGGTAAAACTCGGCCAGGCTGGAGGCATCGAAAGCTTTCTTCCCGGTGAACAATTCATACAGGACCAAGCCGAGGGCGTACAGATCACTCTGAATGGAGGGCGCACAGCCGTCGAGCAATTCCGGCGCAAGATATCCCGGAGTGCCTGCGTGGCCGGTTTGCTGGTCTGCCTCCGACGCGGCAATCGCGAGCCCGAAATCCGTAATGCGGGCGCGGCCCTTGCCGTCGATCATCACATTCGAGGGCTTCAAGTCACGATGCAGCACCCCGCTGCGGTGTGCGGCGGCTAGGCCGGCACAGAGTTGCTGCGCGATTTCCACGGCTTTGTCGTCGGGTAAGCGGCCGATGCGCCGCAGCAGTGAGGCAAGATCTTCGCCGTCGACAAATTCCATGGAGAGGAAGAGCCTGCCGTCGCTCTCTCCGACGTCATACACGCGACAAACGTTGGGATGGGAAACTTGCCGAGCCAGACGCACTTCTGCATAGAACTGATCGCGCCAACTTGTGCTTTTCCCGCGGTCCATAGGTAGAAACTTGAGCGCGACGCGCTGGCCTAGCTTAAGGTCATCCGCTCCGTAGACTTCGCCCATGCCCCCGCGCCCGAGCAACGATGCCACGCGATAGCGCTCTGCGATCATGCTGCCGGGAGCAAAGTTGAATGCTGGAGACCCCGTGTGGGCAGAAATCGCGCCAACGGCTCTGCCGCGATCACCTTGGGCTAATTCATCAGGTGAAATCGACATGGTTGGAGATACGGCGAGCCTTCCGCCACAGCCTTGGCACACTTCCGTCGATTCGGCGTTCTGAGTTCCACAAACCTGGCAGGGATTCACTTTGCACTCTGCAAACAGAACTTTAAGTCCGACCGATTCTGCACCCAGAACCGTTGAGTGTAAAGCATCAGCGCGACGGTAGGTTGACTAGCTCTCCGATGTGGGTCGCGACAGGATTATTTCAGGATGATGGGCAAACCGGAAGTTGTACAGAGTCTCGTTAGCGCAAGATCGCCGTTACACTCATCAAACGGAATCAAAAGCGTTTTTTTTTCGCTCACCGGTGCATCGCCTGCTTACAACAACGGGAGCTGCCCTTCCGACTCGTTGGAGCGAATGCCATTACGCCAACTCTCCAGCTTAGAGAGGAATCAAAGGATGGTTGAATGCCCGGCCCAAACCATGGGCGAGGCAACCGAAACATCTAATATTTAGCGGAGGTAGCGATGCAGCAACAAGATGTCGCCCGAGTGCTGAGCGATCCGTTGTCGCAAGAGCTCATGCAATCAAGTATTCCGGCGCGGTTGGCATACATGGGAACCGACGGATTTCCGCGCGCGATTCCGATTGGTTTTCACTGGAACGGCGCCGAGTTTGTGCTTTGTACTGTGCCACACGCACCGAAAGTGCCGGCGCTGAAAGCAAATCCGAAGGTGGCGTTTAACTGTAGATACGAACGCTTTCCCGCCTCATGTTCTCCTGGTGCGAGGCATTGCCGCCATCGACATTGTTGACGGCATACCACCGGAATACTTCGCGGCGAGCAGAAAAGCCATCGGGCCTGATCAGTGGGACGCTTTTGAAGCGCAAGTGCGAGCGATGTACAAACAGATGGCTCGTATCAGAATTACACCGCTTTGGGCGAAGGTGCTGGACTTCCAGACGCGATTTCCTACTCCCATCGAGAAATTGATTCGTCAGGCGAGCTGATGAACCCGTTCAAAGGCTGCCGATCACTCTAAGAGCTAGCTACGCGATTGGGCTAACTTCGCGCACTACATTGATCGGCCGGACTCTGCGTAGGAATCGACTGTTTTACACGGCAAGATAATAGCCATGCGAATACTGTTAGTGGAAGATGAACCCACCGTGCAGGAAGTGATCGTGGCCGTGCTTCAAAAGGCTGGACATGAGGTGGTGACGGAGACGAACGGGAATAGAGCGTTTCGACGCTACTGTAAAGAAGGGCAGTTCGATCTTGTGCTCACGGACATAGAGCACGAGGGTATGAATGGCCTCGAATTGATGCATACCATTCGCAAGAAACATCGCGAGCAGCACGTCCGAATCATTACGGGTTGGCCCGTTTTGCGGAAACCGTTCACAGAGGAAGAGTTGCTCGACTTCGTCAAAATCCAGTAACTGGAAGTTGCGACCCGAACCAGTCATGGGGGCGTTCTTCTGCAGCACCTTTCGGCATCTCCAGCCTCTCCGCGATGGGGAGACGGACGGTAGCGTGAACCTGGCGATTATCTAGTAGACGATCTACCACTAGAGTGGTAGATTACCTTCCACTATGGCCAAGCAACCGGCAGGAGAGCGAATCGAACTTGTTTTCGGCTCTCTTGACATGCTGATTCTTCGCACTCTGCGCTGGGGTGCAACGCACGGACACGGCATCGCGAAGTCCATTGAGCGCATGTCGGACGAAACCCTCAAAGTGGAACATGGATCTCTGTATCCGGCCCTGCAGCGCCTGCAGCAGGAGGGATGGATCACGGCCGAGTGGGGAGTTTCCGAGAACAACCAGCGTGCAAAGTACTACCGCCTTACCGCGCTGGGACGACGGCAGCTGGG
>Ga0209624_10002583_pt1 | contig 13290 bp, 10 predicted proteins | sample JacPinW_OM2H0_O1_FD_188565 | JGI IMG/M metagenome (GOLD analysis project Ga0209624, IMG submission 188565) | Forest soil microbial communities from Algoma, Ontario, Canada - Jack Pine, Ontario site 1_JW_OM2H0_O1 (SPAdes) (version 2) | ecosystem: Environmental > Terrestrial > Soil > Boreal...
GTACGCGATAACATCTTTCGCATTTATCACCGTGAGTCCGCAACTCTATTTTCCGGGGTTGCACCGGAACGTCGCGCTACCAACGCCACCGCCGCAGGCGCGGAGTCCGGTATGATGTACGCGATAACATCCGTCACCCACGCCTTGACTGCCATGTGCATATAAATAGCTCTCGCTCTCCCCATTTGTTCGATCAGGTCCTGCACAAGCCACAAGCATGATGATTCTCATTTACAATCGCAATCACATCCAGGGAAAGTTACGCAAACACGAAGCATGCCCGAGACGACGTACGTTCTCTGCAGACTGCTCAGACATCCTCTAACCTGGCCCTAGTTTTGAAGCAGTGTCCACGTCAGGCTTGGACAGTGCCGTTAGCAAGTTGGCTCGTGCTGTATGTGGTCTGGTCCAGATGGGCAAGCTTGTCTATCTTGCCAGGGCGTTGAGAATGTGGCTGTTGGTGAGCAGGCAGTTTCATCAAATGGAATCACCAGTTTCGAGCAGTTCCCATTTTCAGGGGCCAGGGCGGACGGAAATGGACGGCGCCATAGTTCAAGTTCAAGCCGTTCCTGCAGACCAGCTACGATTTGAGGATTATCTCTTACTGCAGCCCACTAATACAGGCGAAGTGCCGTGCCCGTGCAAAAACAGTCCTCAGCACGGGTTCATTTTGTTAAGCGAACAATTTAAAAATCGTATCTTTGTGCGTCCCGATTTCTCATTCCTCACACACTCTAAGTAATAACACTCAATTACCTCGACAGGTCAAGAACGTATCCATTTGCACAAATTCAAAATCGGCCCTTTAATGCGATGACAGGCGAAGGAAGTGGAAAGCGGGCCTTCCGAATTTGCGGAAGTTAGATATCGAGACGATGACACGGTGAAAAATGAATCTCGACGAATTCTTTCTGTAGCTGCAATGTATGGAGCGGTGGAGATCCTCTTGAACCCGAGGAAGGTCGCCGAACTGAGTTAGATCACAGCATGCACACATGTAGTGTTTGACGGACTTGTTGAAATCAAGAAGAATAAACTTGTTGGATAAGTTCCCACACCCCCACATTTGGACTGAGACTGAGAGACAGGAATGTCATGGTTGTGAGTAGAGCGGATGGGACGGATTAGAAGAACGATTTATGGGAATGGGAAATCAGGGGCAAAGCGTGGGAGGGCTGCTACAAAAAACGCGTGGTTGGCTCATGAATTTGGCCATGAAAGAAAAGGAGAGAAAGTGGGTGAAGTTATACTGAGCAGTGATCGCTACTGTAGGATTTCCCGGGGTTTGGAACTAGACAAAGGTAGATGACGTCAGCCTGACCCCTGAAAGTACTGAAGAGCTCCCCTAGCACCAATCCCTCCATGTCGCGTCGTAAAAGCCTGAGGCGCACTGGCATCCTCCCAGCCAGTTTTCACCCACTGCCAGCGATACCCACTCGCGAAACACGCGTTTTATTTCACATCATGCGTGTCAAATCTCGTCCATGATCGTCCAAATGTCAATTCGGACGTTGATGAGGGCGGCTGGTCGGTCGACGAGGAGTGAGGGGAGAGGGGGCGCGAGGGGGTGCGTGAGTGGAGAGTTACCTCAGATACGAAGTAGGTCACGGAAAGCGCACGCCGTTCATTACGCCTAAATAAGCTAAGATCTGGTTAGAAGGCCAGGATTGGACCTCCTGGAGCATCAGAGGTAGTACATTCATGCACGACCACTTCGGATCACCCTCTTACTTCTGAAATTGGCGTTATGTAGACTCGAGGCCGTGCATGTCATGACAGTTATGGGAAAGTGGAACCGGTAAGCCATAGCAGGTACAAGCGCAAGCAGTCCACAGGGTAACACAGCACTGTAAAATATGTAGACATGACATCGACCGACATGAAACGAAGCCTAAATCCAAGACTTTGCGGTCGTGCCCAGACTCTCTGGGCGCCTGAAACAAGGGCAGGCGGGCTCATCTGATCTGTTGGGGCCCACACGAGGATCCGCAACAGGGGAGCGGAGTTTGAAAAGCGTCAAGCACACACGCGAGAGGGTAGAGCGGCCACCCGGGACCCAGCGAGGCCATAAAATACGGCGATGGTATATAAAATCACCTAATGCGTCGGTCGATACTGTATGCAAATATTTGCGCGATCTTAGCGGCCGCGGATGGCTGGGGACCGGAAAGTCTCGTGTGACTGTGCTGGCACAGTCACACCCGTCCGCACCAGCCGAAGGGCCTATGACCTACCTATAGACACGAAATTTGGCGTGGGGGACCGCTGCCTGTCCGAGGCGTCGCCTGATTATTTTGCTAGTTTCAGGGAAAATAAATACTAAGCGGTTTGGTCGATTTCGTATGGGAAAGCGTGACACCCCTACCACAGCGATCCCCCGGAACCAACCGAGGGGCCTACGTATTTGAAACTTGCTACACAGGTTTCATGTGGTGCACCGAAGCTCACAAAAACATTTTGGGAGCTTTCTGTATCCCAAGAAATATATGAAAAAAAGACACGGCATGGGCCGGACTGTACAGCTAGAGTTACACGTGATACCAAGTATTTTAAGCGCCGTCCACCGGTTCTTTCGGACGCCAGCACCTTGTAAGAGGCGAGTCGCTCACTGATCCAATAAAATGGGAAAGCATGTACAGTTTATTACATGTTTCCCCCTCGAACTAACATTGATACCCCTAGCGTGACATGCCAGAACGACGGGTGCGGGGAAGTAGCGTATAGCCATAAACATATGAAGAAACACTTGCGACACCATTGCCTATTCAAGCAAAAGCGCCTTGCGGACAAGAAAAATGCAGGAGCTACGGAGATGCCAGTGGATGCCGTGGATCGGATGACGTGCGGCGAGGCATCGACTTCGACTCGGCGTCGATGTCATGAGCGCGAAGAGGAAGAGCCGACTCGGCCGAATAAGAGGAGGAAGACGACCTCGCCATCACCAGAGCCTGAGTCGGCGCCTTCGCCCAGGACTGCCGCGGGCGCACACAAAGAAGCGTCCGAACAGGAACTTTCCGATCTCATGACATCGGAGGGCACCCTGATAGACCCCCCCGCATTCCAGGAGATCGAGGAGGACAGTCTGATTGATGCTGCACTTCCTGGGGGTGCTCATTCCGGGTTAGCCCATTCCAGGGACGTAGAGGTACTCGTCAGCCATCCCAAACTGGACAAAAATCTCCTGGCCTTCAACTCGCTGTACAAAATCCTTGTTTGCACGAGGTGTTCTAGCGCCGTGGAGGGGGTGGCGGCCGCAATGCAAATACACGCGCGATCGCATGAAGTGTTCATGAAGGCCGAAGAAGGGAAGTTCATCGAGGAGACTTTTCAGCCAGTTAAGACGGCAAAGGACTTACGCCTGAATACTGATGAAGCAGGAATCACCCTTGTTGTTCTGGGTGTGACTGTGCTGCCCATGTTTCGCTGCAAAGCGTGCGAAAGAGAGCCTACCCCCAATGTGACGACTATTCAACCACACGTGTCCAAAGAACACAGGGCCGGAACGGCGAAGGGTTCTGGCCAGGAGCTGATAGAACGGTGCTCAGGACAAGCAATCCTGAACTCCTTTTTCCGGGTGCTGCCTGGGATCGACCTTGAGAGCTGCAAGGGGTTGCACTTGGCATTCTCGAAGCAGCGACCGCCTCCGATCGAGCTAGGGCTGAGCGTTGTCGACAACACGCAGATCGCGCCGTTCTGGGTCAAAACCTCTTGGGCGGCGTACCTAAAGAGGATCCAGGAAGATCACATGCCGTTATCGCATTACAGACACCTGTGCCACCTGCCGCACAAGCCCAAGAAGGGAGCTGGCAACGAGGAGCTCACTCAGCGCAATCACTTGCACGTCGGCGTGAAGCAGTACGTGATTCGGGCCTTGAAGGGTCTATCCGAGGAGCAGAACCTGGTCCTGCGAATCATAAACAGTAGCACAAGGTGGGGGTCGAGACGCGTGTGTTTGGAGAGGCGATCTAACGTTTCCGACAGTGAGATTTCCAACTCGCCACTCGCTCTGCATCAGAAACCTGCCACGATTGCCGAGTATGCAGATCTGTGGTACTGCTTGCTCGCATTCGTCATAACCTGCATGGACCCGCACCAGTACCTCGACCGCGCTCCGTTCCAGCTGCGGCTGCCGGAACAGATGCGGGTGCAAGCAGACAAGCTTGCAAAGGAGACGAGGAAGGAGGTGCCCGATCCGCTGGCGATGGCAGCCGCGGTGCATGGACTTAGCTGGCAGCTGGCCATACTGATCACCAATGACCGGGAGGCCAAGCATTTCTCGCATCCAGGAATACAATTCCTGATCGGGCACTGTGTGAGCACCTACGGCTCGCTCGCCCAGGTGCAGTTCATCCCTCCGCGATGCTCGAAGCTGCAGTACATCCTCCGGCTGATCTATCTGGAGCAATGGAGAAAGGAAGTGGAGGCGGATCCCGAGTGCATTTTCGTGGAGTAAGTGAGGTTTAAGGGAGGCTGCATATATAATCGAGGGCGCTGACGACGATCTGACTCGTAGAAAAGCCCGCTTGCTCAAGGGCTCCTTCACGGAGGGGACGGACAACCACTTGTTTGATGGCGTCCGCCGAATCATGCACCTTAGCACCGCGTACGCGTACAACGGCGGCGGTACCCAGCGGTGCCATTGGGTGCACGTTGCGAACGGGAAGCAATTGTTGGTGTACAAGGGCCAGCACATCAGCTTGGAACACATCAAGGCTGTCCTGAATAACAGCGAAAAGGCGTGCTGGCGTTTGCTGCTGAAAGACGCGCTGCTCGGCGTCAGCTTGGAGGAGTTTGGGCTGGACCTCAGCATAGGGCTCAGGGACGACACAACCAACGACATGGTTGGCTACTCTGTGCTGAACACTGGCAAGAACGCTAACGAGGCCCTGGGGGAGCGTGCGATTAAGGTGCTGTTGGACAATCCGCAGGCAACTCGGAGGTTAGGGGCGCTTGGGCCAGACCAGAAGTTTGTCTGGGTGGAGGCGGAGTGCAAGAAATGGCTCGCTGACATCCAGCGCTTCCTACGCCACCTCTTCGTCCTAGTCCACGTCGGAAGCTGCCTTCCCGGGAGAGGGAGCGAGGTCGTCGCACACAACATTCGCAATACTCTCGGCAGGAAGCGTAATTTGATGGTGCTCGGTGATTTGCCGTGCTGGGTCGGGGCGTATAACAAGACCACGAACAAAACCGGGATGGACAAATTGATCCCAAGGGCCATGCCAAAACCGGCGGCAGACCTCGTGCTGCTTTTCCTGACGCTGGTTCGCCCACTCGAAAGACAGGTCGTCCGAGGCCTGGTGAAGCAAATCGGAGCAGAGGGATTGAATCCCTCCCGAAACAGAGCTGCAGTAGACAACGAGGTCTACAGCGCAATGTTGATCATGGAGGAGGAGGACGAGGAGGAGGACGAGACCGAGACACAGCAAGAGGAGGCGCGGGTGGCAGCGATAGCGGACCAAGCACAGGCGGCCGGAACCGGAGTGAGCGCAACCGAGGAGCAGTACGAGAGTCGAATGTGGATTTCGTCGAGGGGGCCTTGGACGACGAGGACGTTGACAGAATCACTCGGGCAAGCCTTCTATTCGGTGACCGGCTTGGCAGTGGGCGTATCCGACTGGAGGCACATCAGTATCGCGTACATGAGGCAGCACGTCATGGAGGACCCGAGGATGGAGGATGTACTGAAGGCTCGACTGGTCTCAATGGTCTCAGAGACGTTGGCTGGGCACTCAGCGGCCACTTCGGACCAACACTATGCACGGTTTCTCGGGCAAAGCAACATGGAAGAGTACCTGCAGGAGAAGAACATGATGGCGTTGTTGTTGGTGAGCATTTTGTTGCAGTTTCACTGGGCATTCCGAGGATCTGAACGGGGGTCGGGTCAGGCGGGTCAAATTTGGCACACCATGATGTGGCCGGCGAGCCGACTTGGACTGGAGCACCTGGCGGCCGCTCTGGAGCCTGTACCGGGCCAGGCGGACTGGAAAACGATGGTGAGCCTGCTGAGGGACGAAATGAACCGATTTCACGGATCAAAGATGGCCCAAATGGAGGTGCTGCATCGGGCTATGAACACTCAGATCCAGAAGCTAAGCGATCAAGTGGGAAGAAAAAACGAGCAGTCGGTCGATCAGGGCGTCCTACCACTGCCTTTATCAAGAGTAGTAAACCCGAAACATGCGTCCCGGGCACGGAAGGTGTTACGGGAGGTGCTGCAGGACAAGAACGCAATGCCCACCTGCCACGAGCAGCTGCAGGTGATGACGCACCTCTTGCAGAGCAAGCGCCACCTCATGGCCGTTTTGGGAACCGGCGTTGGCAAGACAGCCATCTTCTTGGGGGCGCGAAGGCTAGTGGCCGACTTCGCGCGGGTCATTGTCATCGTGCCATCGCGGCCCGTGCTGGAGCAACACAAGCGGTCAGCGACGAATGCGGGGGTGCCGTTCATAGAGTGGGAAAATGGGGATGAGAGGGCTTGGAAGTTCCAGCTGATTTTCATCAGTGCGGACCGCGCCGCCACAAGGAAGGGCAGGCAAATGCTGATGAGCATTGCGGGGGAGATCGGGGTGATTTTTGTGGACGAGGCACACCTGGCCGTAGCTCAGGTGCACTTCCGGCCCGATCTAATCGAGCTGGGCTACCTCGGAGAAGTGGGGTGTCCTGTCATCCTCATGACGGGCACGGTGATCAACGGATGCGAGGAGAGCCTCGGCTCATTCTACGGGGTGCACCGCTCCTATATCATCCGACATGCACCGACTCCTGAAAACGTTGCACTGCGGGTCGTGCGGACCATGCGCGGGAAGAACTGGGCAGAAAGGGAGCTGCAGCTGTACGACGAGGTGCTCAGGCAGTGCACCGAGTTAAGTGGGGCAATGAGCGACCACGACAGAGGCCTGATCTTTTTCAAGTCGAGAGACAGCTGCGAGGAGTTTGCTGGGGACCACGGCATGCCCTACCTTCATGCAAACTTGGATGAAGAGGAACAAGCAAGGCAGACGGAGAAGTGGAGGCGCACGCACCGGGCCTTCCTCTGCTGCACCACGTTTTTCGGGGTCGGCATGCACTTCGAAGAGGTGACGACATGCATCCACGCTGGCGTTCCCTTTAGCCTGTTGGACTACAGGCAAGGGCTCGGGAGGGTGGGCCGAAGGAAAGGCTCGGTGGGAGTGAGTGTGATCGTGTGGGACGGCAACGCGCGGGAGGTGAAAGAGGACAAGGGCGACAAGTTCGCAGGAACGGCACTGATGGACGAGTACGCGGGTGACAGGAGGACATGTCGGGGATACTCGCTGGGCAGGTACCTGGACGATAAGGCAACGACATGCTTTGACGGGAATCGCAGTCTGTGCGACGTCTGCGAAGACGCTGATTCTGATACGGAGGCTGATTCTGATACGGAGGAGTCGGTGACGGATTCGGCACCTTTGATAGAGATAGAGGAGGACGAGAGCGCAAGGGTCGGGGTTCAGGAGGAAGCCTATGTGCCCGCCAGCGGACAGGTAATGGAAACACAACGCGACAGCGCACCCTCAGCAGGGCGAGCCAGGGTTCCAATTCCCTGGGAATCCGACACGATCCAGACGGTGGGATCAGAAGTGGGGTTGGAATATTCCAGGCCGGGCGGGGGGCTTGCCTCCGACGAGGAGGAGGACAGCTACTGGAGGGACATCGGACTGGACGAGGGTGAGCTGTGCCAAGTCAATTGATCAAGGACACCCGCGGAGAGCTAACGGCGGGTGACACAAGATGAATCAATGGACCCGGACGGCGAAATCGATTGGACAAAGGACGACGGAGTATGGCAGGCGTGGATCAAGAACCTGAGGAGACACGAGCTCCACAGGTTCATGGTGGGCTATGACGAGATGCCTGAAAGGGGTGGTACTAGTACGTGTCTGTACTGCATCGTATTGCTGAGAAACGAGCGTCGCCCCGAGCTTTGGGAACATCGATTGGAGGACTGCGAGGCGTACAAGGCTGTTCGGGTCCAGCACGAGGCTTGGCTCAACAAGCCCTGGCCTGGGCTGTGCTCCGGGAAGACGCACCGGTGCATGATGCCGTTTGACAAAACCAGGGAGCTGCACCTAGTCGGTGAGACCTACATGGATCAGGAGTGCGTAATACGAACCGAATTCATCCGCCCAATGCTGTGTGCTCTGGCATTTGGTACTACAAACTTTGCCGCGTACTGGCGACAAATGGTCGGGATCCGGGTCGAGGCTGCGAAGACAAAAGGGGCGGTGGCAGATTGGGCCGTGCGACTCAGCAACCACGGGATTCCAATGATCCATTGCTGGCTCGCTTTCTTCAAGGATACCCAGGCTTTGTGATCCCGGAAGGAGGGGGTGATCTATTAAACAGATGACTCTAATTAGACTACAGCTTCTTAGCTCGTGGCCCTGGGGGGTTCTCAGGCTTCGTTCGTTCTATTTGATTGCAACAATTAAAATGACTATATCCTGTGAGGTCGCTCAAGTGGACGTTGAAGTTATGCTGTGAACAGAGGCTGTAAATACTAGCTGGGTTGTTCGAGCCTGCATACACAAGCGTGACACCTCTCGCCCCGGGGCCGACTCGGATGGATTGCGGCTAGTGTTTGGTTCACCATCACCCTCGTCCTAACATTCTTCCATTTTTGGCGGCGGCGGATCTTCGGAAACCCGAAAACCACAGCGTGACTGTCTTGTCCAGGCCCAGACCCGTCCGGCGCATTTACTAGGACCCTTCACGCATCGGAAAAGGAGTTTTCAAGAGAAATAAAGACGGCTCTGGGATGGAATGTTGATACTGTTTACCTCCTCAAAATGTCAGCCTGAAAACGTCGACAGTTCATTCATGCTGCAGGGTCACAGCATGCAACTATGTAGTGTTTGACGGACTTGTTGAAATAAAGAACAATAAACTTGTTGGGTAGATTCCCACGCAATAAATTACATATAACTTATGACTAAATATGGGGGTGTGGGAACCTATCCAACAAGTTTATTATTCTTGATTTCAACAAGCCTGTCAAACATTACATGGTTGCATGCTGTGGGTGTTACTGTTGATTTATTTCAATTGTTCCGGATTTCAAAGGCCCTTCACACGACTTTCTATTTATTTCATTCGTATATGCCCTTCCCGGCAAAGCGAAGAGCCAACTTTGTGTGTTTTTCACACGTTCACACACGGTATTAATAGGTCGGCTCAGCATTTCCAAATATGTCTATATTATAAATAAACGCCCTTGCTGAGATAAGGACTTCTATATAAGTGTCCAACGAGCGCCTTCAAGCCATCAAACCCACCTACTCTCGACATCCATGCTCACCTGCAAAGGTGGTCCCGGCACCTCTAGCGTGCCTGCGCAGTATTTCATGGTGGGCAGCGCGCGCAGATCTGACACACCCGCCAGTGTGGAATCTGAATCCCCGCGGGGGAAACGCTCAACCGTGCCGGCGGAGACGCAGCTAAAAGCTGGCGTTTCGAAAATAAGCCTTAGCACCCATCACGCCGAGCTCGAACAAGAACCCGAGGATGCTGACAAGGTGTGGAGTAACATCCAACTCGCGATCAGAAACCGACCCGAAGGAGAGTACGAAATCAGAGTTCCAATGACCGCTAAGCAGTTCAACGCGGTTAGGGCTGCCAATCCGGACGGGCTCGAGGCCATGCGGTGAGTGATCAATAGGCCAAACAGATCATTGCCTAAATTGCACCTGCAGATTTTCCTTTCTAAGCGACTCGAAGGGTGATGCCTTGGTAATAAGGTTTGCGACGATGGAGCACGAGGCTCCCCCCGAAGCACTCATCCAGCTGAGCGATATCATGTCCAAGGCACCCGACGGGCATTTTCTGCTCAGAAGTTCGAGCACAGAAGTCGCCGTGGGCAAGTTAAGTTACCAGCCAGACGCCTCGATAGTTTGCCTGAAGAAAAAAGGGGGCGGCGACGACGGAGAAGAGGACCGGCGAGGCAGGATCCCTGCCATCGTTTTCGAGTCCAACTTTGCGAACGACTTGACTCAAGCAAAGCGCAAATCGGCCTCCTGGGTCCTATTTGGGAAAGCACAGCTGTGCGTACTAACGGAATACAAGCTCGACCGTGAGGAGGAAGAAGTAGTAACCCTGACCATTTACACGTTCCGCCTCTGGAATAAGGACTACGAAGAAGTGGGAAGTGTGGAGAAGAAAAAAAAGCTGGACGAAGTATATTATGATGAAGCTCAGGATCGTTACTACGCGTTCAGAGCGATCGGACGCGAACCTCGTATTTACAAAGTATCCACGCAGCCTGGGCTGCACAAGGTATCATCCCCCTAGCGACCGGTGGCTGTACTGACCCAGTGTACCCCTACAGATAATTGAAAATGCCGCAACAGTACCAGACAATACAGAAGGTCACCTCGTATTCCAACAACGCGACATCAGGCCCATGGACGAGTTTGATGACGACAGCGGTGCAAAAAAAACGCTCTGCACGGTGTCTTTCCGGGAGTTCATGGCCTATCTGAAGACAGCTCGAAGGGCCTCCAAAACGACGGCGAAGGACATTGCCAAGTTTGAGTCGGAATTCCTTGACATTGAGGAGGAGAAGATACAGAGGAAAAGGCGCGCGCTGGGAGAAGAGCCTAGTCGCGCCGACGCGAAGAAGCGTAAGACCTGACTCGGAGAGATGCTTTATAAACCCGGCTTTCAATACATTTTTAAGCCCTTTTCAAAGTTTATCTACGAAACAAGGATGTTACAGTGACCCCAAATGGAGCGACCTGGCATGGCTAAAGGACGCGGCGAGGGCTTTTAAAGTCATCTATTGGGTTCGATAGCGTGTGCGAATACTTTGGCAATTTTAAAGGCAGGTGATGGTCGGGAACCTGAAACTCGCGGTGTGACTGCGCCGGCGCAGTCACACCTGACTGCGGCAGCTGGCGGGCCGGTGGACCACCTCAGGGCTTAGAATTTAGCGAGAGACACCGCTACCCACCCATAACGCCGCCTTGTCGTTTTGCAGTTTTTTGGGGGGACAAATACTAAGTGGTTTGGTCGATTTTCGTGTGGACGAGCATGACACCCTACCCGTCACGAGCACAGAGCTTGACGCATCCGTCGAATCATTATGTCAGGAGTAAAAGAAGCCATCGAAGCCTCTTGCTTCGGCGCTTCTGCCAGCCGTTGAATAGCGGTATGCCGCGCCAAGCCGCTTAGCACGATCTGGCATCGGATGTTTGCAATAGCTTGGCTTTTTCCCGATCCCCAGAGCTGCCGGAACACGTCCTCCACTTTGTTGGGGCATACAATATTAATTTGTTGGCTAGCCCCCCCCCACCCCGGGGGGATCAATCCATTTTCGGATTCCTGAACCATGCTGTGCCATGCGCCGGTTCCACGAGTTCTTGGGTTATTATTTTAGATTACCCAAAATTGGATGACGTTTTCACAACCCTCTCACCCTAGGTTTTGCACCCGCAACCTTATTTTCCGGGTTTACATCGGAACGTTCGTAAGGCAGCGCTACCGCTCTCACGTCGTCGGCATGGGGGTACCATAATGACCCACGTTTTGACGCCCATCTCTCACGCCTTGACCGCCAAGTGAGTATAAATTGCCCGTCGCACCCGGCATAGCGCAAGTCACGGTCATGACCAGTTATGTATTTCTAGAACTCGGTCGCACCGCCACAGAGCCCAGATATACATTCTCACCCGCCCAATTGCTTCACCAACCGTGAGGAAAATGGTTCGAGTCTAATGATGTACATATACAAAATATATTGGGTAAATCAATTTATAAAGGATGTAGACAATACAAGTATATGTAGTACTTATTCTCTAATTCAATATATTCTATCATACCAGCACATCCCTCATACACAAAGGACCTTCCCGACGATCCGCGACCTATCCAACGACATTAGCGGAAGCAGGACGGCATAATGTGAGTCGGGTGTCTACCAGCGAGGAGGGTGGCTCCCTTGGCGCTATACTGCCAGTGTACGATCCCGTTCTGTCACATTGTCGCTCGTAAATGGCGGGTCTGGTCTTGTCGAGTCCGCAATCGACCTGGGTCAGCAGCGGGCGATTCCGAGGTCCCGATGTGTACACCGTAGTACGAGCGCGTCGCTGCGGACCTGTGGAGCGGATCAGTAACCGGACGGAGATGAGGACAATTACAACACTCGCTTTATCAGAATCTGGACGCGGACCGGGTGGCTCGGCGACGGGATACGCCTCTCACGAGAGGTCAGCGCACGGTTGTTATGGGGTTGTATCTGGGGGCCTGCTGACACTGCCGGAGGTGGTGGTTGGCGACCTGTATAAAAAAACCCGGCAGTTTCCGGAGACTAATAATATTTTGGTTCTCCGAGATATACAGAACTCATTGCTCAATCATTGCTATTATTAATAAGAGGTACGAGTTCCAGATATACATAATTGGTATATACTCCGCAAGTCACAAGCGTGAATCTCGCTCCCGATCCCTTCGATCAAAACCCAATGCTCTATCACGACTTCAACTACAATGTCCCAGAGCATCAGAAGCCGTAAACAAATAGCTTTCTAGAGTTTAGTTATAGCTCTCTAAACATGCGATATAATATAAACACTTTTGACCGGACATAATGAGTTGTTGTGCGGTCACTCGCGACCTGGCATGACCAAAAACTGCGGTGAAGATTTGTAAAATCGTCTATTGTGGTCATTACTGCACGACAATATTTTGGTGATTTTTAAAGGCCGCGGATGGTAGGGAACCCGAAAACCGAAGTGTGACTGCGCCGGCGCAGTCACACCCGACTACGCAGGCCGGTGGGGCTTTGGGGGGCCACCTACGGGCATGAAATTTAGTGAGCGAGCGCAACACCCGCCCGGAACATTCCCCAGTTATTTCCCCACTTTTAGGAAGAACGAACACCAAGCGATTGGCAAGCGTGACACCCGTGTATGGCTGCTGACGAGACTGTCACGTGACGATCGCTGCGTGATTATGTCAACACCAACGCGTCGTGCCACGTCAGCAAAGCTACTTCTACCACGCCATGCTGCTTGCCCGCTAATGGAGCTAGTTCTTACAGCGTCGGCTGCAATGTTCCACCCAGTGAGTGCCCTGAAAATGTATACAAGCTTAACTGACGTTCGCTCTCAGGACTTTGGCCATTCGTGGTGTTCCGTCTACCTCCATGCGCATTCCCCCAACTGGCTGAACGGTGTCCTCCGTGGTGCGTCGTGACCGCCCGCGTTGTCCCGAGACACTGTGATACGGTGCTGTGGCAGCTACACCGGCGGGTATCGAACCACGGTCCGACGCTGC
>Ga0209624_10002584_pt1 | contig 13289 bp, 11 predicted proteins | sample JacPinW_OM2H0_O1_FD_188565 | JGI IMG/M metagenome (GOLD analysis project Ga0209624, IMG submission 188565) | Forest soil microbial communities from Algoma, Ontario, Canada - Jack Pine, Ontario site 1_JW_OM2H0_O1 (SPAdes) (version 2) | ecosystem: Environmental > Terrestrial > Soil > Boreal...
CGTTACCGGCCTCCACGTCGTTATCAGCGGACGAACGGATATATCTCGTCAGCAATCCAATAATTTGCGACCACAATCGCAAAGAACATCCCCGTCAACCATAGCCCCCAGCGCCAACGCCTCCAGACGGTGCGAAGAGGGGATCGCTGAATGGGAATGTCTACGACGTAAGCGGCGCAGTAACAAACGTTGGCTAGCACTGCGAGGACGGTAAGGAGCAGAAGCGAAGACAGCGTCAATGTCACGCGGAAATGGGGCCAAGTCGCCACAAGCCAGACAACAACGACTGCGGTGAGGACAATGTTATAGACAAGGCGGCGCGACTCCCAAAATCGGATCGCATCAGAAAGGAGCGCACGAAGCGGGCCAGGTGATGATTTGACAAACCGATGTGATCGATTGGGATTTGCGGTTTCCATATGGGGCACTCATCTCCTATCCGACGATGATAATGCTAAGATACAACCGTGCTCCGATGTGTCAAGTACTCTGCTACACAAAGTGAAATCGACACAAGTTCGCGTCTCGCACAGGAAACTCAGCTCCTGATTAATGCCGAAAGCGGACATGTCGGTACTAGTCCTCACTTCTCCGTAATCCGACTTATCGGGAGTTAGAAGTTGCGGTAGCCGCAACGCTGGGTAATCACGGTGCGACCCGGGCGGCCGCTAGTGCATTGATATCCCTTGCGTGGCACGCTTGATCAGCAATCGTAATCGACGAAATGTCGCCCGGCTTGCTCTCTAGGCGGGGAAAATTCGGTGGCAGTTTCACTGCGAACTGATACTCCCCCGGGGGAACCCCGGTAATGCGGTACACACCGTCTATGTCGGTTTTGGAAGAGAATGTATTATCGCTACCCCGCAGTTCCACCGTAATGTTCGGCATCCCGTGGTCATACTCATCCGGTTGCTGCTTCGTGCGCAGAACACCTTCGATGGTCGCCCCACGCTTGCGCGCTCTCAGTTCCGCAAGCAAGGCCTGAGCACTCGCTGCTGGCTGAGTTTCCGTGCAGATGCCCGCCATTAATCTTCCTGGCTCCGCTCCGTAGAGAGCCATCAAACCCGCCGTTCCTTTGAACGGCGTCACGAAGTATGATTCCCCCATCTGAAAATGGTAACTGCAGTCTGCGCTGCCGCGTCCTGAGTAGACATCAACTTCCTTCTCATCGAATCCATCTATATTTTCATCGACTCGAAAACGATATCGGGACAGGCCGCTTTGGTCTGCTCCGCGCCGTTCGTCTGGAGGATTTTGAATATCAATTACAGTTCCGATAAAACTGGGGCCCGTTACTTTCAAATCGCTGCAATTGCCAGGACGGCCAGACAGAGTGCCACAGGAACAAGCCAACGAGCGATGCGCGCAGAAGGCCCCAAACGCAAAGGCGATTAGCATAAAGCGAGACCAAATGCGTAGCACGGATGTTCCTCCCCGGCGCAATTGTAGGGTCCCTAGGATTATTCTGACACCGACAGGAGTCGCTGGGTTCCCGTAACGATGCCAGGCGCATAAATGGGCTATTGGTTCCCCAAGTCCTGATAAACGCTCTTACCGGAGATGTGGAGTACCGGGCGGGTATATGTCCGGTAATCCGACTTATCAGGTACGAGCCCGAATACTGGCATCCAGGCCGCTTCCAACTGCCATTTGACTCTCGGCGAAAACCTCCAGATCTCCCAGGGTCTTCAGTTGTGAAGAGGCCTGTTGGATTGCCTCATCAAAAAGTCTTAGCGATTCCGCAGGCACGATGTCTTCCGCGTCCAGACGAAGTAGCTGCAACTGGTTGAGACAGTTATTCACAATGTCTTGCACCGTGCGCATTGTCACTTGGACCACCCTCACCTGCTCAGCCTGTAGTTCCGCCTTGCGTTGCTCAGCCTGTCGCTGAGCCTCGCGCTTTTCCCGGCGCGCGGTGCGAATCTGATCTACCGTCAGCGCCACAATCACCAGCAGGAATGCGGTGAAAATTTCATCGACCTCATGTTTCTCGATGCGGTTCATAATCAAAACGGGGAATTCAATCAGATTGATGTCTCCAATTAGCGCTGCCGACACGACAAAAACAGCGAACATGGCTGCGGCGGAGGTGAACGGAAACCGAAGAAGTTTATCTTTCATCAACTCTCCTTGCCTCCATGGCCCGGGCACGATCCGTCAGTGGCTCGATTGGAATGTGCTTCATATCGAATCGACTGGAAGCTTAGGTTGCTATAGTTTCTGGGTGGTTGGCGATCAAGGACTGTGCCGAACAGCACACGAGGGGATACTGTGTCGTGTTGAATAGCGCTTCCGATGTTCTGCCCAACGATATCGACTAGGCATGGCGTACTTTTTTCGATGCAGTGCCTGATTAACGCCGAAACCGGACATGTGGGTTCCAGTACGATGGCGCGACGTTTTGGCTTACGGCCGGAACTCTTCGACGTATTCCGGCCCGCCCAGCAATTCCAATTCAGCACCGCTGCCTGTGAAAGAAACAGTCACTTGATTTTGCCGCATCGGCAGTATGCGCAATTCAAATGCGCCTTTGTGGCGCAGAGGCACAGGAATTTCATTGTTCGAAGTGTTCCCCCCATTTGAACCTGGCCGTCGCCCAAACCCACGGAAGACTCTGAAAACGCGTCACCCACCCTGGGGTCGTGTATGCGAACTATCGCCTTCTAAACCCAACTACTGCCGGCATCACGAAGCGGTACACCTTCACTTTGGTGAATATAAGATGAGCCCCGACGGTGGTGATGTTAGTGGCGACTCCACAGCGCCCGCAATTGCGCGGAGGTCCCAAGTTAGCTAAGATAGCTTAGCTAAGGAGCTTTTATGAGCATCTTCACGATCCATCAAGCGAAAACAAACCTTTCTAGGCTGATTGAGAAGGCCTCCGAAGGAGAGGAAGTGATCATCGCACGTGGGTCAAAACCCGTGGCCCGAGTCGTTCCGGTCGGGGAGGTGAAAGGTAAGCGCCAGCCGGGATCGCTCAAAGGAAAGTTGCGTGTCGGGCCTGAGTTTTTTGAACCGCTTCCGACGAGCGAATTGTCGAACTGGGAGTAGCCCTCTTGCGCGCCCTACTTGATACCCACGCTTTGCTCTGGTGGCTGTCCGATGATCCGGCGCTATCGCAGCGAGCCCGAAAGTTCATAGCGGAAACCAAGAACACTCTAATTGTGAGTGCAGTATCGGCTTGGGAAATCGCTATCAAGGAGCGACTGGGAAAACTGCCATCCGCAACTGACCTGGCGGCGGATTTCTCTGGCTTCATGGAACGAGAGGGTTTTGGATTACTAGCAATTTCTGCAGACCATGGCATTCGGGCTGGACTCTTGCCTGGTCCTCACAAAGACCCCTTTGACCGCTTGCTTGTTGCTCAAGCCCAGGCCGAAAATATACCGATCGTCAGCAACGAAGCATCGTTCGAGAGCTATGGCGTTCGAAGATATTGGTGAAACAGCCGAGAGACAGCCAAACTTCCCTCTTCATCGCGGTCTGGCCGCAACTAACCGCTGGGAAATTGCTCCGTCCAAGCCACCACACATTGCGGAGCCGAGCTGGAAGAGTTTCTCGAGTTGGCTCCGCGAGCGTAACGCACCGCTACACGTCTTCGATAGAGACAAGTAAGGCAGGGGCCTCCCAAGTCGTTTGAGCGCCCAGCTCTAACGTAGGCGCCGCAGTAACACGGCTTATTGTTCCCACCCACCGCCTAACGCGTCGTACAGGTGTACGAGATCGGTGAGTTCATTCAGGCGAGCCTGTGCCAGGTTGAGTTCAGCCGAAAAGTAGTTCGAGTCGTTCGTTAGAACTTCCAGATAGCTGGCGACACCGTTCTGGTAGCGCACTTCGGCCAGATGCGTGGCGTCCTGGGCTGAAAAGGTCAGAAGTTCCTGCTGCTCTCTGGATTCGCGATCTTTCTGATAGGCAACGAGGGTGTCGGAAACGTCGCGGAACGCTTGCTGGATGGTCTGCTGATAGGTGAGCGCGGCTTGCTGCTGGGTCGCTTCGGCCAGCTTGACGTTTGAGCGGATCTTTCCGGCGGTGAAAATGGGCTGCGTCAGCGCAGGTCCCACATTCCATAGGCCCGCAGGCCCGGAAAAAAGCCGCGCGAGCGAATCGCTCTGAAAGCCTCCCAGAGCCGTCAGGGAAATGTCGGGGAAATAGGCAGCCTTCGCGACGCCGATTTCCGCGTTCGCAGCAATCATTTGCTGTTCCGATTGCTGTATGTCCGGCCGTCGCTCGAGGAGCCGAGATGGAAGGCCCGCTGGGACAGTGGGAGGATGCGGCTGGTCCTGCAGGTTCAGGCCCCGAGGAATCGGTCCCGGGTTGCGGCCCAGCAAGGTGCTGATCAGGTTTTCCTGCTGCTGGATCTGGCGCTCAAGATTCGGGATGGTTTCTGACGCCGTATAAACGAGTTGTTCTCCCTGGCGCACATCGACAAGCGAAACAGAACCATTCTGCTCGAGAGCTTGCGTGAGTTTCAGCGAATCCTGGCGCGAGGAAAGCGTTCGTTGGGAAATCTCGAGCTCAAGGTCGAGCGCCCGAAGCTGGAAGTAGGCGTCGGCGACATTGGCGACCAGAGTGCTGATCACAGCGCGTCGGCCCCACTCACTGGCCAGAAGGTTCGCCCGGGCCGCCTCCGTGGCCCGGCGATACTTGCCCCAGAAGTCCAGTTCCCAGGCCGCCGAAAGATCGAGCTGTCCGGCATTCAGTTGATAGGACGGAAAGACCGGTGTCTTCGGATTGCGGGTCGTGTTGATGTCCGCGCCCGCGCTGACGGTCGGAAACTGGTCCGCGCGCGCGATACCCAGCTGCGCCTGAGCCTCGAGAACGCGTGTTGCGGCGATTCGCAAGTCGTAGTTCTGTTCCAGAGCTGTGCGAACGAGCTTCTGAAGTTCCTCGTCGTGAAATACTGTCCACCATTTTGCATCGCCGATCGATTCCGGCCCCGCATCCGAGCTTGCCTGTGGCGGTTCTCCGCGGTAGGCGGCAGGAACATCGACTGCGGGGCGCTTGTAGTTCGGCCCGACTGCGCAACCGGCGATAAAGACCATTAAGACAGCCGCGAGAGCTGCTGCGTGCCTGGTCATGCCGCACCTCCCTCGGCAGTCGTTTCTCGCGCCGCGGCGGTCGCCCGACTCCTGCGGGTTGCCGACAGTCGTTCGACCACCACAAACGCCACGGGAATCAGGAAGATCGCAATCACAGATGCCGCGAGCATCCCGCCGATCACCGTGGTGCCCAGGATGCGGCGCGCCACGGCCCCTGAACCCGAGGCCACCCAGAGCGGTACGCAACCGAGAATGAATGCAAAGGCGGTCATTAAAATCGGACGCAAGCGGAGCCGGGCGCCCGCTAGCGCCGCATCGACGATGCTTTTTCCCTTCTCGTATTCGTACTTCGCAAACTCAACGATCAGGATGGCGTTCTTGGCAGCCAGGCCAATCAACATGACCAATCCGATTTGAGCGAAGACATCGTTGTCGAACCTTCGGATCCACAGAGTCGCGACCGCCCCGAACACGGCGATCGGTGTTCCCAGCAGAACGCTGAAGGGCAGCGACCAGCTCTCATAAAGCGCGGCCAGGATCAGGAACACGAACAGCAGCGACAGCGCAAAGATTGCTGAGGCCCCAACTCCCTGGGCCGCTTTCTGTTCCTGGTAGGACATGCCGAGCCAATCGAAGCCCATTTCGCGCGGCATGGTTTGGGCGAAGACTGCTTCAAGGGCCTTGGTCACCTGCCCGGAACTGTAACCGGGCGCGGCGCTCGCATTGATCTGCGCCGACTCATACTCGTTGTAACGCATGGTGAACTCGGGGCCCGACACCGACTTGATGGTCGTCACCGCGCTCAGGGGAACGCTCGAGCCGTTTGCGTTGCTGACGTAGAACTGGCCCACGTTTTCCGTTCGCGTTCGATAGTCGCCCTCGGATTCGACATAGACCTGCCACTGGCGCCCGAACCGGTTGAAATAGTTCACCAGATAGCCGCCCATGAAGGTTTGCATGGTCTCGTACACGTCGGCGATGTTGACGCCCTGACGCATGACCTTGGCGCGGTCCACGTCCACGTAGACCTGCGGCACGTGCGGCGTGTAGGTAGTAATAAGTCCTGCGAGTTCCGGCCGCTTGCGTGCAGCATCGACAAACGTATTCACATTCGCCGTCAGGAAATCGGGTCCACTGCCCGAACGGTCCTCCAGAACAAAGGTGGCGCCTCCGGAAGCTCCGACACCGGGGATCGAGGGTGGCGAAAAGGAGAAGGCAAGACCGTTGCTTACTTGCGAAAGCGCGCCCTGAAGATGCGCTTGAATGGCCTCGTACTGCTCATCCCGGCTCTTGCGCTTGTCCCAGTCCTTGAGAGTGACGAAAAAGAACGAGTTATAGGTGTTCTGGGTAAAGCTCAACAGGCTGAAGCCGACGACGGACGTGCAGCCCTGGATCCCGGGTGTTTTCAGTAGGGCGTCCTCCACCTGCGCGGTCGCCTCTTCGGTGCGCTGCAAAGACGAAGCCTCCGGCAACACCAGCGCCACATAAAGGTAGCCCTGGTCTTCGTCCGGGATGAACGACGTAGGAAGCCTGGTTCCCACCAACGCCGCGGCGGCAGCCACAATCGCAAGGAACGCGAGGCTGAAACCCGACTTGCGGATCAGCACGGCGCAGAAGCCGACGTATCTGTCCGTCGCCTTGGCGAAACCGCGATTGAATCGCTGGAAGAGTCGGGCGAGCGGCCCCTTGTTTTCCGTCTTCGGCTTCAGCAGAAGTGCGCACAGCGCGGGGCTGAGCGAGAGCGCGTTGAACGCCGAAAACAGAACGGAAATCGCGATGGTGACAGCGAACTGCTGGTACAACCTGCCCGTGATTCCGGAAATGAATACCGTCGGGACGAAAACTGCCGTCAGGATCACGGCAATGGCGATGACCGGCCCGGATACTTCTTCCATTGCCTTCAGCGAAGCCTCCCGCGGCGTCATTCCCTCCTCGATATGGTGTTCGACGGCCTCAACGACGACGATCGCGTCGTCAACCACGAGTCCAATCGCCAGCACCAGCCCGAACAGCGACAGCGTATTAATCGAAAAACCCAGGAGTGGAAAGACAATGAACGTCCCCAGCAACGAGACGGGCACGGCAAGCAGCGGAATCAGCGTCGCTCGCCAGCCTTGCAGAAATATGTAGACGACCACGACCACCAGCAGCAGCGCGATAAAAAGAGTTTCGACGATTTCCTTGATGCCGGCCGAAACGGCCAGCGTCGTATCGAGACCATAGTCAGAGGCCAGATCGGGCGGGAACCTCTGCTTCAACTGTTCCATGCGCTTGCGAACGCCAGCGGCCGCCTGAACGGCGTTTGCTCCCGGCAATTGATAGATGGCGAGAATGGCGGACGGCTTGCCGTTGTACCGGCCCTTCAGGTCGTAGGTCTGAGCGCCGAGTTCAATCCGAGCGACGTCCTTCAAACGTAGGGTCGACCCGTCGGGGTTCGAGCGAATGATGATCTCGCCGAATTCTTCAGGCGAAGCTAACCGGCCTTGTGCCCGAACGGTGTAGGTGAACTGCTGGCCCTCCGGGACCGGTTCACCGCCTACTTTTCCTGCGGGATTGACGTTATTCTGCGTCTGAACGGCGCTGATAATCTGCGGAACCGTGACTCCCAGTTTTGCGAGCTGATCCGGCTTCACCCAGATTCTCATCGCGTACTGCCCGGCGCCGAAGACCTGTACACGCGAGATTCCGGGAACGCGGGTCAATTCGTCGACCAGATTAATATAGGCGTAGTTTGCGAGGAAAATGTTGTCGTACGTGCTGCGCGGAGAATACAGGTCGATCAACATCATCGGCGCGGTGAGAGACTTTTGGATGGTGATGCCGGCGGTGTTGACCTCTGGAGGCAGCTGCGATACGGCTTGTGTCTCTCGCAGGTCGGTCAGCACCTGGTCGGTATTGGGGTCGGTCTTCACATCGAAATCGACGATGATCGTGGTCTGGCCGTTGTTCGCGTTCAGCGAATACATGTAGTTCATGTTATCGACGCCGCTGAGCTGCTGTTCGATCGGAGTGGCTACCGATTGCTCCAGCGTCTGCGCGTCGGCGCCCGGATAGGTGGCCTGAACCTGAATCTCCGGCGGGACGATGTTGGGAAACTGGGCGGTCGGCAAACCCAGCATCGACACAATACCGACAATCACCATCAGGATGGCAATGACCATCGCAACAATCGGGCGCTCGATGAAGAATTTCGACATGGGCTAGTTCAACCTGTCCTGCGTCGTATCCGGGACTGGGCGTACGACGAGCCCGTCGGCCACTTTCTGTAGGCCCTCGGTGATGACCTGTTCTCCCGGTTTCAGCCCGTCTGCGATGATCCACATCGTCCCGGTTTTCTGGCCGACGCTTATCTTCCGAATCGCTACCTTGCTGTCGTCACCCACCGTCGCTACCTGATAGTTGCCCTGCAGTTCGGTAACGGCCCGTTGCGGGACCAGCAGCGCGTCGGTTTTGACGTCTGTCACAGTCCGCACTCGGCCGAATTGTCCGGGGCGGAGAATGTTTCCGGGATTTGGAAAAGATCCGACCATGCGGATGGTTCCCAGCTGAGGATCCACCTGCCGATCCGCGAAAATGATTTTCCCTTTTTGTGAGTATGTCCTGCCGTCGGAAAGCACGAGTTCCAGGACGACCGGGCGCGCGCTCGAAAGCAAGTTGACCGTTCCGGAAATCTTGTCCGCGATTCGAAGGTATTCCTGCTCGCTGATCGGGAAATAGGCCTTGATGGGATCAACCTTGGAAACAACTGTCAGGACCGTCGTGTTTCCCACCAGGCTCCCGATCTGCGTCTGCGCAATGCCCGCAATGCCATCAATCAGCGAGCGGACCTTGGTGAAGCCGAGATTGAGTTCCGCCTGCTCGACAACGCCTTCGCCGGTTTGAACCGCCGCTTCGGCGGAAAGCTTCGCCTGGATATCGTTGTCCAGCTGGCTTTGCGGAATGGCATGCAACTTCGCGACGGGCGTATCGCGGTTTACGTTGATCGTGGCGAGACCCAGTTGGGCGTTGGCCTGCGCGAGCTGGCCCTTTGCCTGATCCAGGGTCGCCTGGAACGGGCGGGGATCGATTTCAAACAACACTTGGCCCTGATGGACGAACGATCCTTCCTGGTAGTCCTGCTTGACGAGGTATCCGCTCACCTCCGGCTGAATCTGCGCGGTCGTGAATCCATCGAGCGTGGCAACCCAGTCGCCGGAGAGCGACACGTCTTTCTGGATGACTTTTACAACCGAAACGGAGGGGGGAGCCATGGCCGCGGGAGCTTTCGCCGCGCAGCCGTTCAGGACGAGAGCCGCCCCCAGCGCCAGCGCGACGGGCAGAAACGCATGGCGTCGGTTCCCTGTTCCCGTCGATCGCCCGGCGCGAACGGCGGGGCGTATCAACTCAAATAAAGGTCGCCGGGTCCACCACAACCACCGCGTTCTTTGAGCTGACATCGCCACCTCTCCTGAGGGCACGGTTTCTGAGGTCGATCGAGCTGGGCTGCCCGTAGCAGTTCGAAAGCAGAAAGTTCCAAAGCGCATTGGATGCGCCGGGTTTCGGCACTGATTCAGGAAACTGCTGCACGAACATTCGTGCTGAACAGAGACTGGAAAGTGCTTGCTATGATAGCAAGCACTTGTTATTATCGGGGATTGATGAGCCATCGCTTGGATCCTCAAAATAGTCTCTGCTGCCTGATGTGGCAGCTGAGCCACTCCGTCGAGCAGGAGATCGCTGCGTCTCTTGCAGACATGAACCTGACCGTCCTTCAGCTCGAGGCTCTCGCCGAGCTTTCGATGGACCCCTCCCTTTCGACCGCCGATCTGGCGCGCCGTACCTTCGTGACTCCTCAGAACATGAGTTTGACGGTTTCAAAATTGGCCGATCGCGGCTACCTCATCCGCTCCGCGCATGCCACGAACGCCCGAATCAATCGGCTTGAACTCACTGCTCGCGGCAGACGTGTCTTGGATCGTGGCGTGGCGCGGGCCCAGCGCGTCGAAGCGGAGACGTTCGCCGCCCTTACCCGACGCGACCGGACCCGCCTGATCGCGGCTCTCCGCGCGAGTCTTTCGCGGTTCAAGGCTGGGGGTTAAACCTCGACTGAAGTGTGCTGATGGCAAGCCGCGGCTAGGGGTTCAATCTAGTTTCCTTAGAGTTCGGAAGCAGAGCGAGCGCGCTGTGGTGCGTATCCCCGGATCCGCTGGACCTTATCTCTCGATCAGGATATGTCTCTTCAGATCATCAAGAACGCTCGAAAACTCACCCACAGTCAGAGCAGGTCCGTAGCATTCCTTCCCAGCTTGCAAGACAGGCAGCCACCAGGAACCTTCCCCCACGCGGAGAGACGAGAAAAGGCTAGCGCTGGAACCTGACAACAAACCGATCAGCGTCTGGATGGGGTAGCTCGGAATTCCGTGTGTGCTCAGAACAGCGTCGAATTGCCACAACCCCAACAGATTTTTGACCGCCTCCAAGGACCCGGCGAAGTGGCATTCGCAACCATAGTTTTCAAGATGCTGCCGGATGAGGGAAAATGATTCAGGGCTGTCGCCTACCAGCAGAACCTTGATCCCGTCGCTCGCGTCCATAGTGACCTCCGCTCTTAGTTGTGATCCCCCCAGATGACTGCCCTCACCAGTGGCCGCGCCGAACGAACGGCTCGCTGTCCGCCGTGGTTTGTCGTCTCTCAGGGGCCGTGGGCAGAAGGCCGCCCCTGAATGACCGTTTTTCAGGTTGACGGATGCTTCTTGGCAATCTCTCGCTCCGCCTGGAGCCAATCGTCCTGGTCCCATCCGTGCACGCCGCCGCGTTCAAGGTGTATTTCGTACGCTCGCTGCCGAATCTCCTCGACACTCACGGTACCGGCGAGCTGTGGTTGTCTTGGTTCAGGTCCAGTCGTCTCGTGCTTCTCGTCTTCGACGCTTAGGCTCAGAGTTCTCGACCTCATCTTTCCCACATCTCCTTTCGAATTCGCCCGGAAAAGGCCTCCTTCAATTGATCCCGCACGTCTTCTCGTGGGGATATCGCTTCTGCACAGTGCACCGCGCTTGCCAAAGGAGTTCTGATGGAGAACTGAGTAAGTGACGGAGGACAGGGGAGCTTTATTCGCCATGCGCGGTCTTGGGAGAATGTGTCGGCGGTTCCGACACTTCCGTCGACAATTGTCGAACGCCTACGACACCCAGAGAGTCTCCGGCCGCCTGCGGTCCATGCTGTTTGCGAGGCTGGGCGCCCGGGGATTTAGACCGTCAAAAGCCTCAGATTTTCCGAGCCGATCGGGAAAGGGCACGCATCTGATCCGGATGGGGTAGGCGCATGGCGGACGACTTCCAACAAGACGGAGAGTCCTGCGTAGAAACGTAACCAGCTCGCTTAAGCGTCTTGAGATCCGAGGCGCCTCCCCAAACACAGCTTGAAACCCCGATTGAGGGCTAGCGTAGTAGACGTCGATGGGTGTCGTTGAACATAAGTTGAATAGCGGTCTCGCAGGGGCGATACTCGACTAGGGAGGTGTCACAGATGGGCACTTCACTGCTGCAGGAAAAGGCACTCAACTCCCAGGAGTCGCCGCTCGCAGCGCCTGAACTGCAGCGCGAGCGTGATCGACTGAAGCTACTGCTCGACATGACGAATGCTTTGGTCTCGAATTTGGAGCCTCGCGATCTGCTGCGAGCGATCTCGGCGAGCATTCGACAAGACATGCACTGCGACGTCGTCGGTGTATGGAGGCCTGACGCGGAGCGCCGTTACTTGCGCCAACTCGTAATGGACTTCCCGGAAAGCAACGGAGTTATGAAGGAGGGCTTACTGCGCCCCATCGAGGGGTCTGAGATAGGGAGTGTGTTCCATACCGGCAAACCTTTTGTCGCCAGAACAAAAGCCGATATCACAAGCGAGTGGTCAACGGAGATCGTTCGTGCAGAAGCCATTGAGTCTGGTTGTATTCTGCCTTTGATCAGCCGAAACCGAACGCTCGGCGTTCTGACACTCGGCAGTCGGACCGAGAACCTATTCAGCTGTGACGATCTTGATTTCCTCCTGCGGGTGGCGGCGCAAGTGTCGATCGCCATCGAGAATGCCTTGGCCTATAAGGAAATCGCAGAGTTAAGAGACAAGCTCGCGCAGGAAAGGCTCTATCTCGAGGAGGAAATTCGAACGGCGGCGGACTTCGAGGGGATCATTGGCGAGAGCACGGCGCTCCGGAAGGTCTTGCAACTGGTCGAGACCGTGGCCACAAGTGATTCGACCGTGCTCCTACTGGGAGAAACCGGGACTGGAAAGGAGTTGGTTGCTCGCGGGATTCACGATCGCAGCCGCCGCAAGGACCGGACGCTGGTAAAGCTCAATTGTGCCGCAATTCCCACGGGGTTGCTCGAGAGTGAGTTATTCGGACACGAGCGCGGCGCCTTCACGGGGGCGGTCACCCAGAAGATCGGGCGACTTGAACTTGCCCACCAAGGCACCCTGCTCCTGGACGAGGTCGGTGACATTCCGCTGGAGCTTCAGCCGAAGCTCTTGCGCGTCTTGCAGGACGGAGAGTTCGAGCGCCTTGGAAACACTCGAACGATAAAGGTCGATGTTCGGCTGGTGGCTTCGACCAACCGGGACCTGGAGCGCATGGTCGAAGAGAGGCAATTCCGAAGCGATCTGTATTATCGGCTGAATGTTTTCCCCATCCGTGTTCCCCCCTTGCGTGAGCGGCCGGAAGACATTCCCTTGCTGGTGCGATACTTCAGTCAGAAGTATGCGCGTCGCATGCAAAAGCGGATCGAAAGCATTCCTGCAGCGGCCATGCGAAAACTGGCGCGTTGGCACTGGCCTGGAAACGTACGTGAGCTACAGAACCTTGTGGAACGTGCGGTGATCCTCACGCGAAGTAGCACGCTTGCGATTTCCGTACCCGAATTAGGGAACCTTGGGTCGGCTCCGGCTCCCGCAAGAGCTGGAAGCCTCGATGAACAAAATAGGATTATGCGTGTTCTGAAAGAAACCAAGGGACGTGTTGGCGGTCCCTCCGGCGCCGCAGCCCGCTTGGGCCTGAAGCGGACAACCCTGATCACGCGAATGAAAAAGATGGGTATCGACGTGCGCAAGATGCCGTAAGTGTCTTGTTGGGGAGTTCGATCTTCCGGGTTGCCCTGCGGTCCAACCAGTGCTGCGCACACCGGCTGTTCTTGGTCACCGCACTTCGACGAGCACGAGTGACACGTCGTCGACCGGCGGGCCATTGCGCCACGCGGCGACGCGATTCAGGATTCCCTGCTT
>Ga0209624_10002585_pt1 | contig 13288 bp, 12 predicted proteins | sample JacPinW_OM2H0_O1_FD_188565 | JGI IMG/M metagenome (GOLD analysis project Ga0209624, IMG submission 188565) | Forest soil microbial communities from Algoma, Ontario, Canada - Jack Pine, Ontario site 1_JW_OM2H0_O1 (SPAdes) (version 2) | ecosystem: Environmental > Terrestrial > Soil > Boreal...
TGCCCGCCGGAGAGCTTGCGGCTGCGCTCGTCAGCCTTCTCCTGTAGGCCCGCCAGCTCGAGCACCTCCTCGACCTTGCGCGGATGTGGGTAGAAGCGCGCCCAATGCGTAAGTGCCTCGCGCGGCGTGACGTGGCTGTAGATGCCGCCGGATTGCAGCACGATGCCGATGCGCCGGCGCAGCCCAGTCGAGCGATGCGCGGGGTCGTGGCCGAGCACCGAGACCTCACCGCTCGTGCGGCTGCGATATCCCTCGAGGATCTCCACCGTGGTCGTCTTGCCGGCTCCGTTTGGGCCAAGCAAACCGAACACCTCGCCCCGCTGCACGGTGATGTCGATGCCGCGTACAGCCTCGTAGTCGCCGTAGCGCTTATGCAGGTCGCGTACCTCGATTGCGTGGCCGCCGTCATCGCTCACGCCTGCGATCTTCTCAAGATCGCGCCCGCGGCACTGCGCCCAACGTGGCTCGCGTCGTGCGATCGCCTCCGGGCTGTACAGCCGCAAAGGGCGCTGAACAGCCAGCGCGGCTGGGTCAGACGAGTACGTACCAGCTGCGCCAGGGCAGATCGCGAAGCGTCACCTTCACGGTTTGGTGGCGCCGCGCAAAGAACTCATCGACCGCTGTCTTCACGCCAAACTCGGCATCCGCCGCGTCCACGTCCATGTAGTCGTGGCCGCATAGGACCCCTCCCGGTCGCACCTTGTCGACCCACGCTTTGAGGTCTTCCATCACGAACTCATAGCCGTGGCGGGCGTCGAGGTAGACGAAGTCCATCGAGTGGTGGGGGATGGCAGCGGCTGCTTGCTCGCCATACATGCGCCAAACGCTGCTGCGTTCGCCGAACGGCGCCAGCCGTTTGACCGTCTCGTCATACAGCGCGTCATGCTGCTCTTGGGTGACATTGGCGGCGTCGTGATAGTCAGCCTCGGCCGCCTTCCATGGATCGACAGAGATCAGATGCCTGCCGTTCCAGCTGTTGAGCAGGGATTGCGAGAACAATCCCTGCTGTACGCCGACCTCAACGCCACAGCCGATTAATCCTCGAGCGTTGAACAGCAGCGGCAGCTCGTGGCGATCGAGCAGCTGCACGTACGGCGTGTGATACAGCGGACGGCTAGCTCGCTTTAGTCCGTCATAGACGGAGCGAACGACCTCACTGTCAGCGGCCCGAGCCGATAGCCTCAGGTAGCGACTATGCGAGGCGGAGGCGGCAGCCGGCCTGTCCATCGCGCGAGCATAGCGTCGCGCGATCGGATTCCTAAGCTACCAGTGCACTCCACGCGTGAGCGTCGCCATTGCGATCTGCTCGAACGACACGTGCTCCTCGACCTCGGCGTGACCCTTGGATGCGGCGGAGTCGGGGAACACTCGGTAGGCGAGGTGCAGCAGCCGGTCGACGGTGCTCGGCGAGAGCGTGTAGGCGACTTCCCCGAACCTGCCCATCCGCGTGCCCATCTCCTTGGGGCGCGCGCGCAGCGCCTCGCAGATCATGTCGGCGGCCTCCTCCGGGCTGATCGCCGGGAACGCGTCGTACATCTTCGTGGGGGCGATCATCGGCGTGCGCACAAGCGGCATGTGGATCGTCGTGAACGTGACGCCGTCACCGATCACCTCGGAGGCGACCACGCGCGAGAAGGCATCCAGCGCGGCCTTCGAGGCGACATACGCGGAGAATCGCGGCGGGTTGGTCTGCACGCCGATCGAGGACACGTTGACGATGTGCCCCGAGCCGCGCTCGCGCATGTGCGGCAACAGGCCGATGATCAGCTTCACCGCACCGAAGTAGTTGAGCTGGATCGTCCGTTCGAAGTCGTGGAAGCGGTCGTAGCTGAGCGCGATCGAGCGTCGGATCGAGCGCCCGGCGTTGTTCACCAGCATGTCGACGTTGCGGTGGTCGGCGAGCACGCGCTCGAGCAGCCGTTCGATCGACTCGATGTCGGAGATGTCCGCTGCGTAGACGTACGCGGTGCCGCCGCCGGCGACGATCTCCGCGCGTACCTCCTCCAGCTTGTCCACGTTGCGCGCAACCAGCAGCGGCACGCCGCCCGCCTCGGCGACCTTCAGTGCGGTGGAGCGCCCGATGCCGGAGGAGGCGCCCGTGATCAGCACGTGCTTGCCGTCCAACGCCTGCTTGAGCGTCGCGCCACGGCGCAGCTGGTTGTCCATCTCGCGCTCCCAGTAGTCCCACAGACGTCCCACGTAGTCGCGCAGCGGCGGTGGCTGCTCCAGGGGTGTGCCGGTGAGCGCGTGCGTGGCCTCGCGGGTGTCGAAGCGGGGCACCAGCTCCATGTGCGCGAGTACCTCCGAGGGGATGCCCAGATCGCGCAGCGCGAGGCTGCGTGCCTGGCGCAGCGGCGGCAGCGCGAATGCCAGCTTCAGCGGCCACTTCGGCAACGGGTCGGTCAGGCGTTTGTCGATGTTCACCGCAAAGCGGGGAGCGTGCGCGACCGCCGCCAGTTCGTTGATCAAGTCCTCCACCCGCTGTGGGCGCGGGTCCGTGAGGCTGAACGCCTTGCCATCCAGCTTGGGCTCGTGCGCGATGTGCTCGAGCGCGCTCGCCACCCAGTCGACGGGCACCACGTTCGTGTACCCGAGATCCAGCCCCACCAGCGGCACCCACTCGGGCAGTATCTGGCGCAGCCGCTGGATCGCCTTGAAGAAGTAGTACGGGCCGTCGATCTTGTCCATCTCACCCGTGATCGAGTCGCCGACCACGATCCCCGGCCGGTACACGCGCCAAGGGACATATGGCTGCTCGCGAACGATCCGCTCGGACTCGAACTTCGTGCGGTGATATGGCGAGGGCAGACGCTGACCCTCGTCGAACATGTCCTCGCCGAAGACACCCCTGTAGTTGCCGGCCACCGCGATCGAGGAGACGTGGTGCAGGCACTTGGCATCCACCGCCCGCGCCAGTTCCACAGCATGGGTGGTGCCGCCGACGTTGACCGCCGTATTGCGCTCGGCAGGAGCGGTCATGTCGTACACGGCCGCGAGGTGGAAGAAGTGATCGATCTTGCCCCGCAGCTCCTCGACCTGTTCCTTCTCGATGCCCAGCAGCGGCCTGCGCAGGTCGCCGATCACCGGCTTCACGCGCTCGGCCGCGGAGGCGCCAGCGGTCAGGCTCCAGCGCTCGATCAGGTCGTCTAGCCGGCCTTTCGAGCTGTCGCGCACGAGCACGTACACATCGCCCTGGCGGTTTGCCAGCAGCTGCTCCACCAGCCGGCGCCCGATGAAGCCGGTTGCTCCTGTTACGAAGTAGGCCATCGCTCAGCCGAGCATACCTGGAGGTGGGGGCTGGCGAGCGAAAAGAGTCGGTTTCCGGTGCGCCTTCCCAATGGGTTGTTGCGACACCCGGAGCCCAGGCGATACCGGACAGATACCGGACAGTCACAAATGTGACCTAAGTGTGCCAAGACTGTGCACACATGGTTACAATATGTGTATGGCTATTGATGTCCACTAAATACATGCGATGGTGACAAATGGTGAGACGAACAACGATCAATCTGGATTCGGATCTCGTGGCCGATGCGCGTGAGGTACTGAAGACGCGAAACACCACCGACACTGTGCATGACGCCCTGCGTGACGTAGTGCGTCGCGATCGTCTGAAGCGACTGACCGAATGGGAGCTGGAGGGGCTGACGCTCGAGAGCATCAAGGAGATGCGGCGCCCACGCATGGAAACGAAGCCGTGGGGCAGGCTCTTCGAGCAGTGATGCAGCTCGCTGACACCACCGCGTGGCATCTGTCGCGTCGCCTGCCAGAGTTGCGGGATCTATTCGACCAGAAGACGCTCTCTGGAGGCGTCGGCACATGTCCTATGGTCACGCTGGAGTTGCTGCAGAGTGCTCGCAACGGCAGGGAGTTCGATCAGCATAGATTTCAGCTGAACGAACTGCCACAGTTCCCGATCGCCGCAAACGAGTGGACGCGTGCGATCGACGTCTACCGCGAGCTGGCTCATCAAGGCGGTGCTCATCAGCGCAGCGTCGGCCACGCAGACCTGCTGATTGCGGCAGCCGCGGAGTCAGCGGGAGTTGAGCTGCTGCATTACGACGAGGACTTCGATCGCATCGCGGCGATCACCGGTCAGCCGACGTGCTGGATCGTGCCCCGCGGAAGCCTTTAAAGCACCGCGCGTCCCCGCCAGCCAAGCGAAGCCGATCAGGCCCCCGCGCCAGCTCCCCCGCGTCCCTCGCCAGCGGCAAACCGCGCAGCCCCGCGCGCGCCGTCTTCGAACACTTCTGGCCCATGCTTGGCCTCCAGCTCCAGTGCGTCGGCCAGCGGCATCCCGAAGCCCTCGATCGCGGCGCGCCGGTCGGCCAGCATCGTGCGCTGGGGGAAGCGCGCGAGCCCCTCGGCGAGCTCCAGCGCCCGCTCCAGATGTTTCCCAGGTGCCACCACCTCGGTGAGCAGCCCCATCGACAGCGCCTCGGGCGTGTCGATGATGCGCCCGGTCAGGATCAGATCCAGGGCACGACCGAGGCCGACGATGCGCGGCAGGCGCTGGGTGCCGCCATCGATCAGCGGCACGCCCCAGCGGCGCTCGGGGTAGCCGAGCTTGGAGCCCTCGGTGGCGATCCGCAAATCGCACCACAGCGCCAGCTCGAGGCCCCCGGCCAGGCAGAACCCGGAGATCGCGGCGATCGTCGGCTTGGAAGACGTCAGGCGGGTGAAGCCCATCGGCCCCTCATCGCTCATCAGCCGCTCCACCATCGTCTCCGTCGCCTTCAGGTCGGCGCCCGCGCAGAACGACACCCCGCCGGCCCCCGTCAGCACCATCACCCGCGCATCGTCGTCCTCCTCGAAGCGCAGGTAAGCCTCGTGCAGTGCCGCCGCGGTAAAGCCATCCACGGCATTGCGCCGGTGCTGGCGATCGATCGTGACGATCGCCGCCGCGCCGCGGCGCTCATAAAGGACAGCCTCCGGCTCAGCGCCGGCCATCGGACCGCTGCTACCAGCCGCCGCGCCAGCGAGCGTTGCTCAGCAGCGCTTTTTGTGCGGCCTTGCGTGCGTCCTTGCGCTTGTCCAGGCGGCCCTGGATCATGCTCATGAGGAACACGAACGTCGGGAAGAAGATGATCAGGATGAAGCCGGTGTCGACGATCGTTTTGTCTTGTGTGGCTCCGTAGAAGCCACGGCCGTCGTTGAAGGCGCTCGCGGCCGGGGCCAGCACGAGCAGTGCGAGCAGCGTGAGCGGAACGAGCGTTGCGAGCAGACGTTTGCGCATCGGTTGCCGCGATCCTATCGAAGCAAACGGAGGGTTGTATGTGCGCCAGGCGCCTACCATCAGCAACCGATGGCGCTACTGATCGCATCCGATATGCACAAGGACATGGCCGGCAAGCCGCTGCTGCGCGGCGTGTCGTTCAAGCTCGAGCGCCGCGAACGGATGACGATCGCCGGTCGCAACGGCGCGGGCAAGACGACGCTGCTGCGGATGCTCGCAGGCGAGACCTCGATCGACCGGGGCGAGCTGAGCGTTGCCAAGGGCGTGCGCATCGCGCTGCACGACCAGCGCCCGCCGCGCGAGCGGGGGATGGCGCTACGCGACTATCTGCTGTCGGGCTGCGCGGAGGAGCTGCAGATCGAGGCCGAGCTGGGCAAGCTCGAGGAGCAGATGGCCGCCGGCGCCAGCGACGAGGCGACCTACGATCGCTACGCGCGCGCGCAGGCACGGCTGGAGTCTCGCGGCGGATACCTGTGGCGCAACCGCGCCACCGCAATGGCACACGGCCTCGGCTTTCGCGAGGCCGATCTCGATCGCCCGCTGGACACGTTCTCCGGCGGGCAGCTGACGCGCGCCTCGCTGGCGCGGGCGCTTGCCACGGGCGCCGACGTGCTGCTGCTGGACGAGCCCACCAACCATCTCGACATCGAGTCGCTGGAGTGGCTGGAGCAAACGCTCGTCGATCTCGATGCGGCGGTGGTGCTGGTGGCCCACGACCGCTGGTTCCTGGAGGCGGTTGGCACGGCTGTGCTCGAGCTCGAGGCCACCCGCTCGCGCTTCTTTGCCGGCACCTGGCATCAATGGCGGCGCGAGCAGGCCGCCCGGGAGATGGCGCTGGGCAAGTCGATCGACAAGCAGCAGGCGGAGATCGAGCGGATGGAGCGTTTCATCGAGCGCTTCCGCTACAAGGCTACGAAGGCCAAACAGGCGCAGTCTCGGGTGAAGAGGCTGAACAAGATCGAGCGGATCGAGCGCGACCCGCGCGATGGCAAGGGGTTGGAGTTCGAGTTTGCGGCCCCCGAACGCTCGGGGCGCGTGATCTTCGAGCTGCTCGACGGCCGCGTCGAGATCGGAGATGAGCATTTGCTGCTGCTCGATCATGCCGAGCTGTGGTTGGAACGCGGCGAGCACGTTTCGCTGGTGGGGCCCAACGGCACCGGCAAGACAACGCTGATCGAGACGCTCGCCGGGCGAAGGCCGCTCGCGGCGGGCAAGCTCAGCACCGGCCACAACGTCAAGGTCGGTTACCTGTCCCAGCACGCCGATGAGCTCGGCGCGGGTGGACCCGCGGAGCAGAGCGTGGTGGAGGCCGCGCAGCGTGCCACCGGCCTCAGCCCCGGCAAGGCGCGGGCGCTGCTTGGGGGTTTCCTGTTCTCCGGCGAGGATGCTGAGAAGCCGCTGAGCGGTCTCTCCGGCGGCGAGCGCCGGCGGCTGTCGCTGGCGGTGCTCGTCCAGTCCGGCGCCAACGTGCTGATCCTGGACGAGCCGACCAATCATCTCGACATCGAGAGTCGCGAGGCGCTCGAGGACGCATTGCGGGGGTTCCCCGGCGCGATCCTGCTGGTTTCCCACGACCGCGCGCTGCTGGATGCGGTTGGCACCCGCACGGTCGCCGTCGAGGATCGCTCGCTGCGCAGCTACACGGGCGGCTGGCCTGAGTACGTCCGCGTACGCGACGAGCGTCGAGCGGCATCCTCTGGCCGGACGGGCAAGGCGGACGGAGCGCCCGCCGAGCCGCTCAACCACGCCACTGGCGCCGGGGGTGGGGCGAGCAACGGCTCTCGCGCCTCGGCGCACGCAGTCAACGGGCGCGCAGATGGTGCGCCACCGGACAGCGGGGCAACAAAGAAGAAGCCCAAGTCCAACAGCGGCGGGCCGTCGAAGAATCGGCTGAGTGCACAGCAGAAGGCTGAGCAGACGGTTGAAGAGGCGGAGGCCGCGCTGAGCGTGCTGGAAGCGGAGCTGGCCGACCCGACGGCATGGGCTACGCGCTATGAGTCGGCCAAGTCGGAAGCTCGCCACACGGCGGCCAAGCGCGCCGTGGATGAGGCATATGCCTCGCTCGAGGCGTTGGTCGATTAGCCCGCGGCCGCGGCTATTCTGTGGGTGTGAGCGAACAGATGAAGACGGCGCGCAACGTGGCGATCCTGGTGGCGATCGCCGCCGCGGTGTTCTTCATCCCGGGGGGTGGACGCGCCGCTCGCACGTTCGAAGCGGTGCTGATCGCCGCTTTTGCGCTCGGCATCGGTTTCGTCGGGTTGCGCGGATATCGCGAATACCGCATCTCGCTGCACAGCCTCGGCGACTATCACCGCGGGCTGCTGTATGGCGCGGTGGCGCTGGCGATGTTCGAGTGGATCGGGTATCGCCGCATGTGGCAGACCAGCCTGGGCGAGCTCGCGTGGTTCGTGCTGGCGGGCATCGGGGTGTACGCGCTGCTGACGGTTTACCGCCAGTGGCGCTCTTACAACGCCTACTGAGGTGGACGCGGGCGCGAGCCTCGCCGCGCAGCGGCGCGCGCTACCCGATCAGCCGGGTGTTTACCTGTTCAGGGACGTAAACGGCCGGGTCATCTACGTCGGCAAGGCCAAGTCGGTGCGCAAGCGCGTGGCTTCGCACTTCGCCAAAGTCCAAGTGTCGAGCAGCCCTGGGCACGCGGAGATGGTCGCGCTGGTGGAGCCCATCGAGTGCGTGGTGGTGGCCTCCGAGGCGGACGCGCTGCTGGCGGAGCAGAGCTTCATCAAGCAGTACCGGCCGCGCTTCAACATCCGCCTGCGCGACGACAAGTCATATCCGTTCATCGCGATCTCCCTCGACGAGGACTACCCGCGGGTGTACTTCACCCGCGAGCGCCACCGCAGCGGTCGCGCTTACTTCGGCCCGTACTCCAACGCCAAGCGTGTGCGCGCGACGTTGGAGGTGTTGGCGAAGGTGTTCATGTTCCGCTCGTGCACCGGGACGGAGCCCGGTCGGCGCAGCGGCAGCCCCTGCCTGGACTACTACATCAAGCGTTGCGAGGCGCCGTGTGTGGGCTACGTGTCCAAGGAGGAGTACCGCGAGAGCATCGATGGCGTGGTCGCTTTCCTCAGCGGGCGCTTCTCGGACATCGAGCGCGATCTGGAGGCTCGCATGCGCGCGGCAGCGGCGGAAGAGGAGTTCGAGCAGGCCACGCTCGAGCGCAATCGGCTGCAGGCGGTGCACTCGTTGCTGGAGCGTCGTCGCGTGACGAGCGAGTCGGTGGGGACATTCGATGCGATCGCCGTGGCGGTCGATGGCAAGGAGGCCAACGCGCAGGTCTTCCAGGTGCGCGACGGCGTGCTCTCGGACCGTCAGTCGTTCTACCTCGCGAACGAGGCCGAGCGGGAGCTGGCGGAGGTGGGGGAGGAGTTCATGCTCCAGTACTACGGCGGTGCGATGTCGATCCCGGCGCTGCTGGTCGTGCAATCCCAGATGGCGGCGCGGCGACCCGCAGGTGACGCGTCCAAGGACGACGCGGCGGGGGACGATCCACTGTCGGTGCTGGCAGAGGCATTGGCCAGCAGGCGAGGTGGGCCCGTCGAGATGCGGGCGGCAGAGCGTGGGGAGAAGCGTCGCATCCTCGAGCTGGCAGAGCGCAACGCGCTGCTGGCGCTAGACCAGGAGCGGCTGCGCTCCGAGCGCCGCCGTCAGAGTCGGGTGGAGGCGCTGGAGGGCCTGCAGCAGGCGCTCGGCCTGGACGTGCCGCCGGTGCGTATCGAGTGCTTTGACATCTCCAACCTTGGCGGCACCCACACGGTCGCTTCGATGGTCGTGTTCGAGGGCGGCGCGCCCAAGAAGTCCGACTACCGGCGCTTCAAGATCCACACCACGGAGGGCGCTCCCGACGACTTTGCCTCGATGGCGGAGGTGCTCGGCCGCCGTTATGCCCAGTGGGAGCGCCAGGCGGATATCTCACCGCACGATCCGGCCTATGACCAGAGCTTCGCGTCGCTACCCAACGTGGTGGTGATCGACGGCGGCAAGGGACAGCTGGCGGCGGGGCTAGGGGCGCTGCAGGGCTTTCGCGATCGCGGTGTGGCGGTGATCTCGCTGGCCAAGCGGATCGAGGAGGTGTTTCAGCCTGGGCGCCGTGCGCCGCTGGTGCTCGATCACTCCACGCCCGAGCTGCAGCTGCTGCAGCGTGTGCGCGACGAGGCCCATCGCTTCGCGATCACCCATCACCGTGGCCGCCGCGACAAAGCGATGAAGAGCTCGCTGCTGGATGGGTTGCCAGGCATCGGCGCGGCGCGCAAGCGCGCGCTGCTCACGCACTTCGGCTCGCCCGAGGCGATCGTGGCGGCGTCCAGCGAGGAACTGCAGTCGGTGCCCGGGTTGCCCGCGAAGGTAGGCAGAGACATTCACGCATATCTGCATCGGGCAGGCTGAGCCGTACGGCTCAGGGGCGTAGACCCTGGACTCGACAACTCGTTTCCAGCAAATTGACACGCGCGTCCGTGGTTAGCGGCACAATGCAGGCGATGGCCGTAATCAGGCCCCTGCGTCCGCTGCGAGCCGCCAGTGGCAAATCCGGCAAGCCGGTGATCGAGTCGCGCTTGCAGGACTTCGTCGTCATCACCGGCTTCTCCGGCGCTGGCAAGTCGACCGCGATGAACGTGTTCGAGGATGCGGGTTACTTCTGCGTGGACAACCTGCCGCCGGAGATGATTCGCTCGCTGGTGGAGTTGTTCGTGCACAAGGGCTCCAAGGTCGAGCGCGCGGCGGTTGTCTCGGACGTTCGCGGCGGTGTTTACTTTGAGGCGCTGCAAGCGGTCGTGGACGACCTGGACGCGCTCGGTCTCCGTCATCACGTGGTGTTCCTGGAGGCCGACGAGCAGACGCTGGTGACGCGCTACAAGGAGACCCGTCGCCGCCACCCGCTGGCGCCTGAGGGCAGCATCGCGGCGGGGGTCGCATCTGAGCGGGCGCTGCTGGAGCCGCTGCGCAGCCGCGCGGATCTGGTGATCGACACGACCTCCATGTCGGCGGCAGTGCTGCGCGAGAAGATCGCGGAAGAGCTCCTGCCACGACAAGCGGTAGGACGCCTGGCGGTGACGTTCATGAGCTTCGGCTTCAAGCATGGTCCGCCGCGTGAGGAGGATCTTGCGTTCGACGTGCGCTTCCTGTCGAACCCGCACTATGAGCCCGAGCTGCGCGAGCTGACCGGCCTCGATCGGGCGGTAGTCGATTACATCGATCGCGACGGGCGGCTGCAAGAGCTGTATGAGCGGCTGCACTCGCTGCTGGATTTCCTGCTGCCGCAATACGTAGCCGAGGGCAAGGCCCACCTGGTGATAGCGATCGGCTGCACGGGCGGGCGCCACCGCTCGGTGGCGATCGCCGAGCACCTGGCCGAGCGTTACCGCCGCGACGACGATGATCTCGAGGTGGCGGTCGCTCACCGGGATATCGGCAAGTCGCCCGGCAGCTCCTGAGTAGCTGAAGCGCTTAACGCTTGCACTAGCTGAAGGGCTCGACGTATGCCCTAGCCGATTGTTCGATTTTTGATTCTAGCCAGTTGATTGGCTCGATAAACGGGAACGATACTGGCAGCACGAAGGCTTCCGTGCGTACGAATCTGCTCGAGGAGGAAACGATCCAATGCATGCGTCGTTCACGTCACACCCGAGGCATCAGTCACTGCCATGCAGCCCGATCAGCGCGGGGGCAGCAGCGATCATCGCGGCTTTCGTCGTGGCTGTATCACTCCCCGCCGGTGCCGCTGCGACCCCGTCGCTGACGCTGCCGGTTTCGGTCTCCGGGCTGAAGTCCGGTGAAGTGGAATCGGTGCTTGCGAGCACTCCATTGGAAGATCTCCCCGCGGCCGAGCTGGCCGAACCGATCTCAGGGCTATCCGGCCTCGGCATCCTGTCCAAAAACAGCTCGCTGCGGCAGGCGCTGACGAAGACGATCGAAGAACTGGCTGCCAAAGGCGACACGCTGGGACAGCTCGGCGACTCCTCCGACGTCGTCTCTGAACTGAGTGCCCAGCTGGAAGAGATTCTTCCGGAACCGCTGCTGTCGCTGCTGCTGAAAGGCAACAACCTCTCCACCTTGCTGACCTCCGGGCTTGGCTCGCTCAGCCCCGGCCAGCTGGTCGAGGAGTTGCTGACGTCGGCAAGCGAACCCGAACGTGAACAGCTGATCGAGCAGATCCTCACGGCGGCGAGCCCGGAGCTGCAAGCGCTGTTGGGCTCCACGCTGACGGGCGAACCGTTCGAAACGAGCAACGTCAACGAACTGGCAAGCAAGATCGGCACCACCACGGACGGTTTCGACGAAGACCTCGGATCCACGACCGAAGAGATCCCGCCGACGGCGATGGCGGTGACCGCGCCGCTCACCGACGGCAAGGTGCTGACAGCGCTCGAAGGCGTTGACGGGTTGCACCTTGGCTTGCTCGAGTCCGGCCTTGAAGGTGCGGGCGGCGGCGCAGGGGGTTCAGGTGGAGGCCCAGGGGGCTCAGGTGGCGGTGCTGGCGGCTCGGCAGGCGGTGCGGGCGGCGCTGGCGCGCCGGGTGCCGGCAGCAACGGGTCGCCCTCGCCGGGAACAACGATCATCCTGAACACCGCAGCCGTGCCAGGCGCCGCGACGCCAGGCGCGACCGCCACGAGCGCGTCGGCGAAGGTCAAGATCGTCAGTCACAAGGTCAAGGGCCGCACGGTCACGCTGATTGTGCAGGTTCCAGCGGCGGGGACGCTGACGGTCTCTGGCGGGGGTGTGCGGTCGCTGCGCAGGCAGGCGGCCAAGGCCGAGCGCGTTGCTTTGCGTCTGGTGCTTAGCAAGGCCGGCGCGGCGTCGCTGCGCAAGCATCGTCACGGGCTGAGGGTCAAGCTGGACGCCTCGTTTGCGCCGGTGAGTGGAGCGAGCAGCTCGGCGGCGACGACGGTGAAAGTCGGCTGAGGCCGCTTCGGCGTCTGGTGATCGAGGTCGACTCGTATGTACTCCATCGACAATGACGTGGCAGTGGCCGGCGTGGCCGGTTGCGAGGGTGCGGCGATGGTGGTGGTCAGCGGCGAACTGGACATCGCGGCTACCCCGCAGCTCAAAGCCTGCATCCTCGGCCACGTTGTTGCCGGCAGGCGACACCTGCTGGTCGACCTCTCGGCGGTGACGTTCATCGACTCCACCGCCATCGGCGTGCTCGTCAGCGCTGCCGTGAACCTGCCCCAGGCTGGCGGTGGATCCCTGGTAGTGGTGTGTGCCCCGGAGAACGCGCGGGTGCTGCGCATCTTCGACATCGTGGGTGTGGCCAGCACGATCGGCCTGTATCACTCCCGCGAGCAGGCGCAGGCCGCGAACACGTCGCTGCCCTGCGGCGCGCTGCTGCTCTCCGTCGATCAGCGCGGGCGCTACGTCAACGCCCTGTTTCGCCTGACCGGCCGGCCGGGCCCGGGCGGGGGCGACTGCGGCGGCGGAGCCGGGGAGACCGCGCGCACGAACTTCGTGATCGCCCACGGCCTGATCGTGGAGTGGATCCGCGCGCCCGACGATCCGGGTGACAACGGCGGCTCGACGGCGCCGGGCACGCCGGAGGTTCTGCCCCCGTCGGGCCCCACCGTCTGAGGCGGCCTACCATGTTGGTCGTGGACGGCGAACAGCTACGAGCACTTCAGGCGCCGCTCAAGGAGCGCTACCGGGACGAGCCGGATGCCGCCCTGGTCACGCTGTCGGCGACGGGCGAGCTCGGTGAGGGCGTGAGCTGCTCGGTGCAGACCGCCCGCGCGATCGCCGAGGCTGGCCTGCATCCTGCCACCGGCGGCGACGGTTCCCTGCTGTGTTCGGGCGACATGCTGCTCGAGGCCTTGGTCGCATGTGCGGGGGTAACGCTGCGCGCGGTATCGACCTCACTTGGTCTGCCGGTCCCGGCGGGTCGCGTGCGGGCCGAGGGCGATCTCGACTTCCGCGGCACCCTTGGTGTCGACCGCGAGGCTCCGGTCGGCTTCAGCGCGATACGACTCATCTTCGAGCTCGAGACCGATGCCGACGAGGAGCAGCTGGCGACGCTCAAGAAGCTGACCGAGCGCTACTGCGTCG
>Ga0209624_10002586_pt1 | contig 13284 bp, 11 predicted proteins | sample JacPinW_OM2H0_O1_FD_188565 | JGI IMG/M metagenome (GOLD analysis project Ga0209624, IMG submission 188565) | Forest soil microbial communities from Algoma, Ontario, Canada - Jack Pine, Ontario site 1_JW_OM2H0_O1 (SPAdes) (version 2) | ecosystem: Environmental > Terrestrial > Soil > Boreal...
CTCGAGCCGCATCCCGATCGTCTCCTACGCCACGGTGCAGATGCAGACACCCGCCTATCAGGACGACAGCGGGGGGTGAGCGCGTGCGGACTGGACAGGCGTCGCGCCATGGCGCTAGCCTGAAGGCAAGACATGGGGAAGGCTGATGGATACGAATAAAAAGGTCCTCCTGGTCGATGATCACGATCTGGTGCGCTTCGGCACCAGTCTGCTGCTGGAGTCGCTGGACGAGGTGCAGTGTGCGATTACACCGTGCCGCTCGCTCGATGAGGCACGCACGGCCTGCCGCGAGAGCGGACCGTTCGATCTGGTGCTGCTTGACCTGAACCTGCCCGATGCGAAGGGCCTGCAGGGACTGCGCACGCTGCGCGATGAGTGCCCGGACGTGCCGTTTGCCATGCTCACCGGCACCCAGGACGAGTTCGTCATCCGCCAGGCCCAGGCGATGGGCGCGGTCGGCTACCTTTTGAAGTCCTGGACCCCGGAACGGCTCAAGGAGGCCTTGAAGTCGCTGCTGCGGCCGCTGCCTTCAGGTCCTGCGGCCGCGACGATCGCCCAGCGCTTCCCGAAGCTTGCGGGAACCTCGCACTACGATCGCGTCGCAGAACTCGGACCGCGACACCTTCAGATCATGGAGCTGATACTCGAGGGTCTGAGCAACCAGGAGATCAGCAAGTCGACCGAGCTGTCGCTCGGCACGGTCAAGAACTACGTGTCCGCCATCCTCCTGGCGCTCGATGTCGACTCGCGCTCGCACCTGATCAGCCTGTTCCATTGAGCCGTACGCCCTTGTCCGCAGGCCTCGGGCGGCGCGCTTTGTGATCTGACACGGTGATTCCACCCGGATGAACGCCGAGGCTTCCATTCCCGGCAGTGGCGTGCCGGATGCGAAGAGTGCGCGCGCCGACCGCCGCGTCGCGCAGGTGCTGTACCGCACAGCGCTCGAGGGTGATCGCTGGGCGGTGGTGACGACGCTGCTCGGTGCCCTGTTCGTGGCCTCGGTGGTGGCCCAGGAGGGCTCATCCCACGCCGCGTGGCTTTGGTGCACGGCGTGCGTGGTGCTGGCGGGCCTGCGCCTGCTCGTCAGTCAGCCGCGCCTGTTTGGCAAGTCGCCGCCGCAGGCACCGGATCACCGCGGTCGCTGGCTCGCGCTCCTGTTCGTGACTTCCGCCATCTGGGGCGCAGGTCCCTCGCTCTTCCTTCTTGACAATCCCTCGACCGACACCTTGCTGACGGGAATCCTGCTCGCGGCGGCGGGTCTCTTGGCGCCGCTGCTGGCCGCTTCGCGCCCGGCGGTGTACCTGTCCCTGCTGCCCGCGCTGGTGCCGCTGGTGGTGGCGCTCGCGCTGCGGCCGGTCAGCGCCGCGTTTCCCGCCTCGGGCAACTCGCTGCTGCTGGCCTCGCTCGCGGCGGCCTTCCTCCTGGTGCTGCTGCGCGTGACGCTGACCCAGAACGATTCGCTCGCGCTGTTCCTGGCGGTGCGCTTTCACAACGAGGACCTGGTGCAGCAGCTGCGCTCGCAGGTCGAAGTGGCCGCGCGCGCGAACCAGGAGAAGACCCGCTTCCTCGCCTCCGCCGCGCACGATCTGCGCCAGCCGTTGCACGCGCTCGGGATGTTCTGCGCCGCACTCGAGCAGCGCCTGAACAACACCCCGGAAAAGCCCCTGGTGCGCAACATGATGAACGCGATCGAGGCGCTCGATGGCTCGTTCGGGGCGATGCTGGACATCTCGCGGCTGGATGCCGGGGTGGTGCAGACCGCGGTGCAGACCTTCCCGATCCGCGATGTCTTTCGCCGGCTGTACCAGCAGTTCGGCGGTGATGCCGAGGCGCGCCAGCTGGCGCTGCGCTTCCGCGCGACGCGCCGCGTCGTGCGCAGCGATCCCTTGCTGCTCGAGCGCGTGCTGGCCAACTTGGTGCAGAACGCGCTGCGCTACACGCGCCAGGGGGGCGTGCTGGTGGCGGCGCGGCGCCATGCGGACGGTGTGGCGCTGGAAGTCTGGGATACCGGCCTTGGGATCGCCGATGACCAGAAAGAGATGATCTTTCGCGAGTTCTTCCAGATCGACAACCCCGAGCGCGATCGCAGTCGGGGTCTTGGCATCGGCCTGGCCATCGTGCAGAGGCTGTGCAACCTGCTCGGCCATCCGCTCGAGATGCACTCGAGGCTGGGTCGCGGGACCGTGTTTCGCCTGGTCGTGCCCAAGGGAGATGCCGAGGCGATCGATGTGCCCGCGCCCGAGGCCGACACGCTGCCGCCGCGCCGGGCGGGCGGCATCACGGTGCTGCTGATCGACGATGAGCGCGTCATCCGCGAAGCCACGCGCGAGCTGCTGCGCCCGCTGCACGTGGATGTGCTGGTGGCGGCCACCATCGCGGAAGCCGTGGCGCTTGCGAAGGAGGCCGGCCAGCGCATCGATCTGATCCTCTCCGACTGGCGGCTGCGCGGAACCGAGAACGGCGTCGAAGCCGTGCGCGAGGTGCGCGCGGTGACCGGGGATGCGACGCCGGCTGTGCTCATCACCGGCGACACCTCGCCCGAGATCCTCAAGCTCGCCCACGAGAGCGGGCTGGTGATCCTGCATAAACCCCTGCAGCCGCGAGCGCTGGTGCGGCTGGTCAAGCACCTGCGACGCTGATGCGTCAGGCGCCTGTCGCAGTGCACAACGCGCAGTTAAGTCAATATGACTTTAGTGATTTGCGCCGGATGCCGCTGCTACGGTCAACTGGCAGGTGTGGGTTAGGGAGTCGGCGCCCGGGAAGGCACAATCAGAGCGGGAATGTGACTCATCAATGACCCTTGTCCTGCACGGCATTGCGCTCAACGAAGAGCCGATGAGCCAGCCGCTGATCGGCCGCTTCGATGAGCGTGGCGGCACGCTCGGGCGTTCCGACAGCGCCACCTTCACCCTGCCGGATCCGGAGCGGATGATCTCGCGCGTCCAGGCGCAGGTGCTGCACGTCGATGACGGCTACTGGATGGAGAACGTCAGCGCCGCCACCCCGATCCTGCACAACGGACGGCCCCTGAGTGCCGGCATGCGGGTGCTGCTGCACGATGGCGATGAGGTCAGGATCGGCGGCTACACCCTGAAGGCCGCCTTCGAAAACGACGAGACCAGCGCCACCATCCTGCGCGGACGCACGGTGATCACCCATCCGCGCGGCATGGCGCCGGCGCCCAATGCCGCACGCGCGGGCGCGGCGGCGGCGCCGCTGCCCAGTGTCCGCGAGCCGCCGGCTGCACCCTCCGATGTGGCAAGCGAGCAGCTGTGGCGCGCCTTCCTCAAGGGCGCCGGGATCGAGCTTGCGCAGGATCCGACACCTGAACTTCTCGCCACCCTCGGCGCGATGATGAGGATCGCGGTCGGCGGCATCCATCGCCTGGTGGCGATGCGCGCCATGGCCAAGGATGAAATGCAGGCGCAGATGACCGTGATCCAGGTGCGCGGCAACAATCCTCTGAAGTTCGCACCCGATGCGGAAGTGGCGCTGCGCCTGCTGCTGCAGCCGCCGGCGCGCGGCTTCCTGGCAGGCCCTGCGGCGCTGCGCGATGCGCTCACCGACCTGCAGTCGCACCAGGTCGGCGTCATCGCCGGCATGCGCGCCGCACTCGAGGCGGTGCTCGATCGCTTCGATCCGGCCAAGCTCGAGACTCATCTCACCAAGCGCTCCGTGTTCGATTCACTGCGGCCGGCGCACCGCCGCGCACGCCTGTGGGAGGTGTATCTGGAGCACTACAGCTCGCTGCGCGAGGAGGCCCAGGAGGACTTCCAGCGCTTCTTCGGCGCGGCGTTCCGCGAGGCCTACGAGGCGCAAGTGCGCAGCCTCGATGCCGCCTACGAGGCCGCCGGCGACTCGCGGCCGCCCGGGGGCAGCCGGTGAAGGCCTTCGAGGTGCAGGTCGCGCAGCGCAGCTGCGTCGGCTCGCGCTCGCGCAACGAGGATTGCCTCGCCGTCGAGCGGCAGAGCGGCCACTGGTGCCTGGTGCTCTCGGATGGGGCCGGCGGCCACGGCGATGGCGCACGGGCTGCGCAGCTGGCGGTCGAGCGCGTGCTGGCCGGCTTTCGCAGCCGCCCGCCGGTGGATGCGCGCGATCTTTCGGAGCTGCTGCTCGATGCGCACGATGCGGTCGTCGCGGGGCAGCGCGAGCGGGCGGCCGCGAGCCCGCACTCGGCCATGCACGCCACCGTCGTGGTGCTGACGATCGATACCGGCAAGGGGGTGGCGCTGTGGGGACACGTGGGGGACTCGCGCCTGTATCAGTGGCGCGCGGGCCGGCTCGATACCGTGACGCGCGATGACAGCGTACTGCAGTGGGTGCTCGATACGGGGCTGGCGGACGCCGAGCGCATGCAGAAGATCACCAACCGCGGCGTGCTCTTGTCCGCGCTCGGCTCGGCCGAGGAAGTCGTGCCGCATGTCTCGGCGCCGTTCGAGCTTGAGCGCTCGGATGCCTTTCTGCTCTGCAGCGACGGGTGGTGGGGCGCACTCGATCGCGAGGTGCTGTCGCAGTCGCTGAACGAGGCTGCGGCGCCCGAGGAGTGGCTCGAGGCGATGATGGCTCTCACGCAACAGCGCGCCGATCCGCGCCAGGACAACTTCTCGGCGATCGCCTGCTGGATCGGCGCGCCGCTCGATGCGAACGAGGGCGAGTGCGCAACCGAGGCGGAAACAATACCGCCGCGCTCAGCGCCGGCCCTGCATCCGCGCTGATGTCTTCGCCCATGCGTCATGTCTTGCGTGCGACGGCGCTCAGCGTGGCTCTCGGCGTACTCCTCGCCGGGCGGCCGCCGGCGCTCGCGCAGTCGACGCCTCCCGCAGGCTCAACACCGGTGGAACTGACGGTGGTCGGGGGAGCCGACCTCAACCCGAATGCGCAGGGGCGCGCCTCGCCGGTCGTGGTGCGGATCTTCGAGCTTGCCGGCACCGCCGCCTTCGAAGCCGGCGACTTCGCGACGCTGTCCGAGCATCCGGACGCGGTGCTCAAACACGATCTCATCGCCCAGGATGAGTTCGTGCTGCGACCCGGGGAAATCCAGCCGCACAACGGCGACCTCGGGCCACAGGTGCGGGCACTGGGCGTCGTGGCGGCCTTTCGCGATCTTGAGCACGCGGTGTGGCGGCTGACCGTGCCGCTCAAATCCGGAACCCGCAACTTCCTGCTCATCGATCTGGACAAGGACACGATCCGCCTGGTGACGGTCGAGCCGGGTCGTTCCTAGCGCCGTGCGCAGCGGGGCAGTCACGGTCGGGCCGCGGGGCGGGGCATCGGTGCGGCCCGGCGAGCGGCTGCTGTGGGAGGCGGATGCGCTCCTGGCGCTGGTGCCGCAGCTGCGCGCCACGGGATTCGTGTCGAATCTGCCGCGGCTGCGCGAACAGATCGCCGCGAGGCTGCGCGATTTCCAGGCGCGCGCCAGCCGCGACGGATTCGAGGCCGGCCGCATCGAGCAGGCGAGCGAGGTTCTCGCCGCGCTGATCGATCAGGTGGTGACTTCGATGCCGTGGGGGGCGGAGCTGGGCTGGCGCTCTCTTGCGGCGCTGGCACCGGGAGGTGCCGCCCGCCCGCCCGCAAGTCCCGCCGCGCGTCTGTCCGAGCTCACGCGTGCGTCTTCATCCGATGCCGGCATGCGCGAGCTGATCGGCATCGCTCTCGCGCTCGGCTTCGACGGGCGCATCTCGGGCGCCGATGGTGCGCAGATCGATCAGGTGCGCTCGCAGCTCGCGGCGGCCGAGCCGAAGGCGCAAGTGCGCGACGGGCTCGTCCTGTCGGGCACTGGCGCCGCGATCGAGCGCGCCCACGCCCTGGTGAGCTGGCTGCCGCTGTGGGTGACGAGCCTGGCGGTGGCCGCAGCTCTCGCGGTGCTTTTTTTCGCACTCGAGCTGTCGCTCGCCGCGAAATCCGACCGGCTCTACGCTCGCATCCTTGCGCTCAGGGCCCCGGCGGCAGCGGCGAGCGCGCCGCTGCCGGCCCCGCAACCGCGCCTCGCCGGCCTCTTCTCGGGGGAGGCCGCGCAATCGAACCTCTCGGTGCGCGATGAGATCGATCGCAGCGTGATCGTGGTGCCGGGGAAGGCGCTGTTCGCAGCGGGCAGCGCGACGCTTGAGCCGGCCGGCGCGCAACTCGTGCGCAGGCTCGCCCCGGCGCTGCAGGGCATCCCCGGGCGCATCCAGGTCATCGCTCATACCGAGGGCAGCGTGGCGCACTCGGCACGCTATCCGTCCGACTGGGAGCTGTCGGTGGATCGCGCACGCGCGGTCGAGGAAGCGCTGCACGGCGATGGCATCGACGCCGCCCGGCTTCGTTACGACGGGCGGGCCGGCACCGAGCCGGCCGGCGGCGCTGGCGCGGCCCAGGCCGTCAACGGCGATGGCCGCATCGAGATCGTGCTGCTGGTGGGGCGCTGATGCTCAGGTCCTGGGTCTTCGCAGGCGTCGGTCTTCTCGCCTTTGGCGTGCTGGTGTGGTTTGCCGGGCCGCTGCTGGTCATCGCAGGCCAGGCGCCGCTCGCAGCAGCGCAGGTGCGCGTGCTCGTGATCGGCGTGTTCACGCTGCAGTATCTGGCGCAGAAACTGTGGAGCCAAAGGCGCGCGCGGCACAACAACGAGCGCGTGGTGGCCGAGCTTCGGCCGCCGCCCACGCCCGGGCTGCCGGCGGAAACCGAGCAGCTGCGCGAGCGCTTCTCGGGCGCGCTCGCGCAATTGCGCCGGATGCGCTTCGGTGCGCGCTCGTGGAAGTTCGGGCACTCCTACCTGTACCAGCTGCCGTGGTACATGATCATCGGCGCGCCGGGGGCCGGCAAAACCACCGCGCTCTTGAACTCGGGGCTGCATTTTCCGCTCGACGCAAAGCTTGGGCGGGGACCGGTGGGCGGCTTCGGCGGTACGCGCAACTGCGACTGGTGGTTCACGGACCGCGCGGTATTGATCGATACGGCGGGACGCTACACCACCCACGACAGCAACCGCGTGGCCGACCGCCAGGCGTGGGAGGCCTTCCTTCAGTTGCTGCGGCGCGCCCGCCCGCGCCGGCCGCTGAACGGCGTGCTGGTGGCGGTATCGGTCGGCGACCTGCTCGGTTTCAACTCAGCTGAGCTCGCCGAGCACGCGCAGGTCCTGCGCGCGCGCCTGGATGAGCTGCAAAGTGCGCTCCAGGTGCGTCTGCCGGTCTACTTCCTTTTGACCAAGTGCGATCTGCTGCCCGGCTTCGTCGATTGGTTCGGCAGCTTCGAGCGCAGCCAGCGCGACCAGGTGTTCGGCGTCACCCTGGAGCTGCGCGCGGAACATTCCGCACCGGCCGCTTTAGAGTTCGGCGCTTCGTTCGATTCACTCATCAACCGCCTCGCCGACTCACTGGTGGAGCGGCTGAAGGCGGAGCGCGACGCGCAGCGCCGCGCGCGGATCTTCTCGCTGCCGCGCTCGCTGCGCGCGCTCGCCGCACCGCTCGGCACACTCGTCAACGGCGCGTTCGGATCTTCGGGGAGCCCGGGCGGCGCGACGATCTGCCTGCGCGGGGTATACCTGACCAGCGGCACGCAGCAGGGCACGCCGATCGATCGCATGCTGTCGGCATTCGGTCGCGAGCTGGGTCTGGAGCAACAGATATTGCCGGCCAACCAGAGCACCGGCAAGAGCTTCTTCCTGTCGCGCTTGCTGACGGAGGTGGTGTTCGCCGAGTCGCAGTTGAGCGCCGATACGCCGCTGCGGGCGCGCTGGCAGCGGCGAATGCTTCTGGCATCGCTGGTGTCGGTGCAGCTGTGCGCGCTCGCGCTCGCCACCTGGTGGGTGGCCGGCTATTTCCGCAGCGCCGATGACATGGTGAGGCTCGAGGATGAGGTGACGGGAGCGGCCGCCGTGGTGGATGCGATGCCTGCGCAGGCCGGCGCCGACCCGCGGGCTCTCTTGCCCGCCCTCGATGCGCTGCGCACCCTGGCGCACGCGCGCCGGCGCGCCAGCGAGCGCTCCGAGCTCATCGACATCGGCAGCCGCGCGCGCCTGAAACTCACCGCCGCCTCGCACGAGGCCTACGAGCGCATGCTGCTGGGAGCGCTGCAGGGCAGGATCGTGAAGGCGATCGCTGCGACGCTGCGCTCGGGCGCCGACGTGAACCTTCAGTACGAGGCGCTCAAGGCCTACGCGATGCTCACGGATCCTGCGCATTTCGACGCCGCCGGCCTTGAGGTGTTCGTGATGTCCGACTGGAATTCGGCCCTGACCCCGCCGTTGAGTGCGAGCGAGCGGCAGGAACTGGTCGGGCACCTGGACGCACTGCTCGCCGCCGGTGCGGTCGGATCGGGTGTCACGCTCGAGCCTGCCCTCATCGACTCGGTGCGCAGCCGTCTGGGTGCGCAGTCACCGGCCGAGCGGATTGCATTGCGGCTTTCGGTTGCGATCGATTCGCGTCCCTTCGCCGACTTCACGGTGGCGTCCCTCGGTGAACCCGCGACGACACTGTTCGTCGGCGCGGATGGCCGCTCGCCGCCGCGCGCGGTGCCGGGGCGGTTCACCCTCGAGGCTTACGAGGCGGTGGTGATCCCGCAGGCGCCGTCGATCGCCGCCCAACTCGCCTCCGAATCCTCGTGGGTGCTCAAGGTGGCGCAGGCCGACCCGGTGGCCGGTCTTGGTGAATTCATGGCCTCCTATCGCGCCGGCTACACCGAAGCGTGGTCCGCGCTGATCGAGGATCTGCACCTGAAGCCTGCGGCGAGCAACGAGGAGGCGATCCGGCAGGCGCAGGCACTGGGTACACCCGGCGGTGCGCTCGAAGAGCTCGTTAACGAGATCGTCCGTCAGACACCGCTGCATGCGGCCAGTGGCGCCGCGGGTCCGATCGCACCTTCCGACCCAGGCGCCGGGCCGCTCATCGCGCTCACGACACTTGCGAGCGCGGGCGGCAACGCCGATGCGGCGCTGAGTGGCGCGCTGGAGTCTTTCCGTGAACTTGCGACACTGCGCACCCCTTCGGCAGCCGGCGCTGCTGCCTCAGGAGCGGCGGCGCCCAGGGAGCGGCTGGCGCGGCTGAGCGCCGATGCGCAGCGCGAGGCCGAGCCCATCCGCTCGATGCTGCTGACGCTTGCGGTGTTGCCGGCACCGGGGGCACCTGCTGCGCCGGCTAATGCCGCGGCACTCTCGCGCGAGATCGCCGCCCGACTCGGACTGGCGTGCCTGCGCCTGGTGGCCGGGCAGTTCCCCTTCGATCGCACCGCGCCGCGCGACGCCACGCTTGAGAGTTTCTCGCGCCTGTTTGCACCCCGCGGGGCATTCGATCAGGTCTTTGCGCAACTGCTCGCGCCACGCGTGGATACCTCGACGGAGGACTGGCGTGCGCGCACCCCGGCGGCGGGACCCGACGCGCAGGAGCTGGAACGCTTTCGCGCGGCCGCGCGGATCCGGGACGCGTTCTTCGCACAGGGTGCCGCTCAGCCGGCCCTGCAGCTGACCTTCCGGCCGCTCGACATGGATCAGAGCATCGACCGCTTCCAGCTTGAAGTGGACGGCCAGCTGGTGCGCTATGCCCACGGCCCGCTGACGCCGACCACCGTGAAGTGGCCGGCACGGCAGGGGAGTGCGCGCATCGAGGTCACGCCTGCAGCTGAGGGGCCGCCGCTTGAATACAACGGGCCGTGGGCGCTGTTCCGGCTGTTCGACCATGCCGCGATCCAGGAGGCCGACTCACCGGGAAGCTTTCGGGTCGTGTTCGACGTTGCAGGCCGGCACGCCAGCTTCGAGGTCCGCAGTGACGGCGCCGGCAATCCTTTCCGCCTGCACGAACTTGAGCACTTCGACTGTCCGATTTCCCGTCCATGAACGCGGAGGGTGGGGCGCAGGCTTGCGCAGGCTGGTTCGGGAAGATTCCCGCGCTCGGGGATTTCGTCACGCGCGGCCTGCCGGCAAGCTTCGTCACACCCTGGGACGCGTGGCTGTCGGGTGAGCTTGCGCAGGCGCGCCAGGGGCTGCGCGAGGGCTGGGACGAAACCTATGCCAGCGCGCCGACGTTATGCTTTTCGCTCACCCCGGGTGCGCTCGATGAGAAAGCCTGGCACGGCATAGTCGTGCCGAGCTTCGATCGCGTCGGGCGACAGTTTCCACTCACGCTCGCACTCAGCGGCCCGCGAGAGCTGGCCGCAGGCTTCGGGCGAGCCGGATGGGCTCAGCTTTGCGCACTCGCTCGGCAGGCGCGTGAGAGTGAGGACAGTGCGGATGACTTGGACGAAGCGCTGCGGCTCTTCATCGGCCAACACTTCAATTTCCCGGCGTCGCAAGATCGGGAGCCCTGGCGCGTCGGTTCCGTTCTGGCGACAGTTCCCGAGGGCTTAAGCCTTTGGTGGTCACAGCCGGCAGTTGAGGACCGCGAGGCGGTCCCGATCCTCTTCTACGGTCTGCCGCGCGGGGAGTGGTTGCGCGAACTGCTCAGCTTGCGGTAAGCGCAACACGCCGCCTCGAATCTCTGTCGCGAGCGGCCCGCCGATCTCAGCTGCGCTTTAAATCGACGCTCAGGTGAGACGAACGAGCTTTACGCGACAGGAAGCATCATGAGACAGAGACGGACCCATCTGTCGATCGCGCGCGGGGCACGCAGTGCACGTCAGCTGGTGCTGTTCAGCGCAGGCGCTGGCCCAGCGGCAGCCGGCATCCTTCACCAAGCCACGGGCTTGAGAGTCGCCAGCTCGCGTGACTTCGATGGAGCGTTGAGGCATGCGCCTCCCGCGCCGGGTGAGGCAATCGTGTTCGAGCGTCTTGCAGCGGCATGGCTGCATGCGGATCCCGACCAGGCGCGCTCGCTGCGTGCGCGCGCCGGCGCGCTCATCGAAGACGAGCGCTACGTTCGTGCGCAGGCTCTGCCCGCGCCAATCTGCGGCGAGGCGCTTCGCGACTCGGCACAGGCGAGCTGGGGCCTCACCGCCACCCGCACCCTCTCGTGCCGCTTCAGCGGTCGCGGCGTGCGCGTCGCGATCCTCGATACCGGCCTTGACCTTCAGCATCCGGACTTTGCCGGCCGCGACATCGTGTCGCAGTCATTCGTGGACGGCCTGTCGTGCCATGACGGCAACGGTCACGGAACATTCTGTGCGGGAGTGGCGTGCGGCCCGAAGCAGCCCAGCCAGGGACCGCGCTACGGGGTGGCCTTTGACGCGCAGCTTTTTGTCGCCAAGGTACTCGATGACGAGGCGGGCGGCGTGGACGGCAACGTGCTGGCCGGAATCGACTGGGCGGTCCGCCAACACTGCGCGATCGTCTCGATGTCGCTCGGCACACCGGCCCTGGTCGGCGACGCCTGTCCTGAAGTTTACGAGCAGGTGGCCGCGCGTGCGCTGGCGGCGGGGACGCTTCTGATCGCGCCCGCCGGCAACCATAGCCAGCGTCCCGACACCATCACGCCCGTCGAGCATCCGGCCGACTGCCCCTCGATCCTCGCGGTTGCCGCCCTCGATCAGAGCCTCACCGTCGCGCCGTTTTCAAACGGCGGTTTGAATCCGCACGGCGGCGAGGTCGATCTTGCCGCCCCGGGGATCTCGATCGGCTCCGCCGCGCCGCGCCCGATCCTGTACCAGACGTCCAGCGGCACGAGCATGGCGACACCCTTCGTGGCCGGGATCGCAGCACTGCTGGCCGAGAGCAATCCCACGGCGCGCGGCGCTGCGCTGCGCGCTTTACTGTTGCAGGCGCTGCGGGCATTGCCGGCTCTCGCGCGCGATGTAGGAGGCGGTCTTGTTCAGGCACCGCAGTAAGTTGAGGGTCTCACCGGGGCGCGCCAATGTCGCGATCGCGGTCGCGGATGATGCGCGCGATCGAATTGATGAGGTGGCCGCCGCCTGTCGCGCGCGAGGGCTCATCCACACCTCGACGCTCACGGAGATCGGCGTGCTGATGGGATCGGCTGAACTGGACAGCCTGCCGCGGCTGCGGGCGGTGCCGGGCGTGATGGCGGTCGAGCTCGAACGCGCCTGTCGCGTCAGGGCGCAGCGCCCGGCAGTAAATTGAACGGGTAGGTATGCCCGCTGCCGGGCCCGGCGCTGTCAGACTCCATCCTCAGCAGGTAGGTGCCCGGCTGCAGGCGGGTGGCATCCGCGTAGTAGTGCACGAATCCGTCCGGCCGCACAGCAAGACTGGTCAGGGTTCCAACGCGCACCATCGGCCGCTCGCCCTGCTTGAGGGTGAGGGTCACCGTGTAGCGGGAAGCTTGCGTGTGCGCGGTGGGCTCTGCGCGAAATTCGATCAGGCCGACCGAGGGCAGGGTGAGATCCGGCGGCGCCGAGTCTCCGCGCAGTGCGAGCAAAGTGTAAGGCCCCGCGAGGGCAGGCGCGCTGCGCGCCGAATGCGATGGGATGGAGGCCGTCACAACCGGGTGATTGGTCGATTGCACCCACAGCCACAGCGCCATTGCGGCCAGCACGGCGGCGGCCAGTGCCGGCAGCCAGAGGCGAATCCCCAGGCCCCGCCTCGCGGCGCCCTCGAGAAAATGCCGCTGCTCGCGTAACTGCTCCAACCCTTCGGTCAGGCGTAGCGACACCTCGTACTCGTGCACCAGTCCCGGGTCGCGCAGCAGGCGCTCCTCGAATGCCCGGTGCTCGTCCTCGGACAACCGCCCGCCGGCATGGTCGCGCATCCGCTCGAAGTCGTGCCCGACCTCGATCACCCGATGTCTCCGAGGGATTTGACCACGGCCTGGCCCACGGCACCGAGCAGCCCGCCGATGGCGATGACCGTGAGCAGGTCCGCCTTCCACAGGCCGCGCTGCTCGAGCAGCTCCCTGAAGCGGTTGCGGGCACGAAAGATCACCCGGTTGAAGTGCTCGCGCGAGAGGCGCAGCTCATGACAGATCTGCTCCTTCTCCTCGTCCTTCAGGTAGAAGCGCATCAGCAGTTCCCGGTCGCGCTGGGCTGGCATCTCCTCGAGCATCTGACGCGCGGCCGCCGCCCACTGCGTGCGCCCGACGCGTTCCCACTCGAGGTCCCCGCCGCCTTCCAGTTCATTCAGACCGATGGCGCTCGATTGCGTCGTGCGCTCCTTGCGGCGGTGGTTGCGCAGGTGATTCAGCGCCACCCGGTACAGGTAGCCGCCCACGTTCTCCGGATGGGCGATTTCCCCGCGTCGCAGTTTCTCGAGAGTGGTGACGGCGGCGTCCTGGAGAATGTCAGCCGCGACCTCCGGATCGCGCACCCGCCGCAAGATCAACGCCCGAAGGCCGGGGTAGTCGCGATAGACTTCAGACAGGTGGGAGACCGGGTCCGATGCCAACGCAGGGACGCACGATTTCCGGGGGCGAATAGCCGCGGGTGCCGCTT
>Ga0209624_10002587_pt1 | contig 13281 bp, 10 predicted proteins | sample JacPinW_OM2H0_O1_FD_188565 | JGI IMG/M metagenome (GOLD analysis project Ga0209624, IMG submission 188565) | Forest soil microbial communities from Algoma, Ontario, Canada - Jack Pine, Ontario site 1_JW_OM2H0_O1 (SPAdes) (version 2) | ecosystem: Environmental > Terrestrial > Soil > Boreal...
GAAGATTTCGGTGATTGGCGCAGGTTATGTGGGGCTGGTGACGGGCGGATGCTTGGCGGGACTGGGTCATGAAGTGGTGTGCACCGACAGCGACGCGGAAAAATTGAAAACGCTCGAGTCCGGGCGGCTGCCGATTTACGAGCCGGGGCTGGATGTGGTGATTGCGCAGGCGCGCAAACAAGGGCGGCTGAGTTTTCAGGCTGATGCCGCGGATACGATTCGGTTTGGCGACGCGATTTTTATTTGTGTGGGGACGCCGCCGCTTCCGAATGGGAGCGCGGACTTGAGCGCGATCGATCACGTGGCCCGGGTGGTGGCGACTGAGGCGCGCTCGCCGAAATTGGTGATTGAGAAGAGTACAGTGCCGGCGCAGACCGGGCAGGAATTGAAACGGGCGCTGGCGGTGTATGGCCGGAAGTCCGGCGTGACTTTTCGCGTGGCTTCAAATCCGGAATTCTTGCGTGAAGGGACTGCGGTGGGAGATTTTTTGCATCCGGACCGGATCGTGGTGGGCGTTGAGGACGAGGTGGCAGAGGAGCAATTGAAAGAAATTTACCGGCCGGTGCTGGAGCGGAGTTTCCAGTGCCCTGTGCACAGCGGGAAATGCCCGGATGTGGCGCGGCCGGCTTGGCTTGTGACTACGATCAACAGCGCGGAGCTGATCAAGCATGCTTCGAACTCGTTTTTAGCGGTTAAGATCTCTTACGCGAATATGGTGGCTGACCTGGCGGAGAAATTGGGCGCCGATATTGAGGAGGTGGTGCGCGCGGTGGGAATGGATCCGCGGATTGGACCCAGTTTCTTTCACGCCGGGATTGGGTTTGGCGGATTTTGTTTGCCGAAAGATTTGCAGGCGTTTGTGCATCTGGCGGAAAAGTCGGGTGTGGATTTTTCCATGCTGAAGGAAGCGGAGAACATCAACAAGCGGCGCATTGATCGTTTTATGGAGAAAATTCGCCGGGCGTTGTGGGTGGTGAAGGGCAAGCAGATTGCCGTGTTGGGATTGGCGTTCAAGCCGAATACCGATGACATTCGTTTCGCGCCGGCGATTGATTTGATTCACGAGTTGCTGAAGGAGGGCGCGATCGTGCGCGCGTACGATCCGGAGGCGATGGAAAAGGCGCGGCCTGTGTTGCCCCAGATTCAATATGGAAGATCGGCTTACGAGGCGGCGGAGGGCGCGGAGGCGTTGTTGATCGCGACGGAGTGGGGGCAATTTCGCAAGTTGGACTGGGGGCGCGTGCACGAATCGATGGTGCGGCCGCTCATATTGGATGGGCGAAATTTGCTATCGGCGAAAGAGATGAAGGGGCATGGGTTTGAGTATTATTCGATGGGACGGCCGGATTAAGTTTCGATTCGGGATTGGTGTTTTACCTGGCCTGACGGCTATGCTTACGATGCTGAGCAGTAGAAATCCCGCGAATTTAAAAGTGGGTAGTCGCAAAATAGCCGCGAACCGGCTTTAGCTTTTTCATGTTCGCCCTTAGTGATGATCCGAGATCTCCTATCGAGCTGGAACAGCGCCACCGCCGGAATCGCTGCTCACGTTTCCGTTCGCGACCACCGATCTAGGGTGCTTCTGGTTGTAGTCCCCGGTACGCGATTTACGCCACCCAGCACGCGGCTCAGCATCGATGCGGCAAGATGCTATCTGGCCGTGGTCGATTGGGCTAGTTTTTCGCGGAAATATTCGTAGGTGCGTTGCAGGCCTTCTTCCAGGGTTACTTTTGGCTCCCAGTTCAGGATGCGTTTGGCTTTGGTGATGTCGGGGCAGCGCTGTTTGGGATCGTCTTGCGGCAGCGGGTGGAAGACGATGGGAGCGGAGGCGCCTACGAGTTTGCGCACGCGTTCGGCGAACTCCAGGATTGTTATTTCCTGGGGATTGCCGATGTTGGTGGGCTCGTGCTCGTTCGATTCAAGGAGCTTGTAGATGCCGGCAAGCAGGTCGGAGACGTAGCAGAAGCTGCGAGTTTGCTTGCCGTCGCCGTAAACGGTGATGGGTTCGCCGACCAGGGCCTGGTAGAGAAAATTGGGGAGAGCGCGGCCGTCGTTCAGGCGCATGCGCGGGCCGTAGGTATTAAAGATGCGGACGATGTGAGTATCGAGGCCGTGATAGCGGTGATAGGCCATGGTCATGGCTTCGGCGTAGCGCTTGGATTCGTCGTAAACACCGCGGGGGCCGACGGGATTGACATGGCCCCAGTAACTTTCGGGCTGCGGGCTGACTTGCGGATCGCCGTAGCATTCAGAAGTGGAGGCAAGAAGGTAGCGGGCGTTCTTGGCCATGGCGAGGCCCAGGGAATTGTGAGTGCCTAGCGCGCCGACCTTTAGAGTTTGGATCGGATATTTCAGATAGTCGGGCGGGCTGGCGGGCGAGGCGAAATGCAGCACGGCGTCTAGCGGGCCGGGGACTTCGATGTAGCGGGAGACGTCCTGGCGCGCGAAACGGAATTTGGGATGGGGCAATAGATGAGCTACGTTCGAATCGCTGCCGGTTACCAGGTTGTCCAGGCAGAGAACTTCCCAGCCTTTTTCTAGCAGTAGTTCGCACAGGTGCGAACCTAGAAAGCCTGCTCCGCCGGTGATGGCTGCGCGCACTTGCTGGCTCCTTGCTCGCGAGGGGGATCGCTCGCGATTGTGTGGGGATCATTATCTACGAAATGGGGGCACAGACAAAGGCAAAGGCAAGATTGCCACACAGCCACAAAGACACATTAGAAAGGCGGGAGTGCGGGAGAGATCCTTCGGCCGGCGGCGCAGAGGGGCACGGCATGCCGTGCCGCTTCAAACGCAAACGCTGGCGGTCCCGCTCTGCAGAACCGCCGCTACGAAAGCGCAATTCCCCGGCGGCCACTTAGTGCGACGCGGCTGGGACTACGGCGGCGGCGGGGAATGCTGTGGTGTGATCCAGGACGATGCGCCAGCCTTCGGGGAATTTGCGGAAGTCGAGGGAGAAGACGCCGGAGGGTTGGTCAGCTTCGCGGACCAGGTGGAATTTGCCGACAACGTAGGCGGCGTCGGCGCAGGTGAGGTGGACTTCGAGATCGGAAAAGCTGACGGTGCCCATGGATTTGCGATCGGGGTAGGAGTGGTGGTAACGGTCGAGGACGGATTGCCAGCCGTGGGCGATGCCGCCGGCGCCGAGAAATTCGGTTTGCTCAGAGTTCCAGTAGCTTGTCATGAAGGTGTCGATGTCGCCGCGATTCCAGGCGGCGGTTTGCATGTCGAGGACGGCGCGGATTGCGGCTTCGTCGGAGGGATTTGCCGGGGAGGCGATAGAGGAGCGCGAAGTTGCCGCCGCTGAGATTAGTACGGCGAGTGCGGTTAGAAGGGCGATGCGAGATTTTGCCGGCATTCTGTGATCCTCCTCCAGTTGGACGGATGTGGATTTGCTTCCGCTAAAAGCCGGCGAGACGCCGGCGCTGTGAAGTTCGTCGCGAGACAGGCTATCAGTGAAAGGGGCGCAGGACAACCTCAGGAGACTTGGCTCGGGCGAGCTATGGCGATTTGTATGGGGAGGTTACGTCGATTGGTACCGACGGGCTATTGCCACGGGCGCAGGCGGCGGGCAAACTGGGTGAGGTCGAACATGTTTATATCAGCGTTCATTCTCGTGATCTGCTCCGCAGCGATGGTTCAGTTCGCCGTCTTCAGTTGGCGCGCTGGGCTGCTGCGGACCATCGCCACCGAGCCGATCGGTGACCGGGCGAACGTCACGGCCGAGATATCCGGTAACCTGCTGAATGGGAGAGACTTCTCTGAAGTCGCCAGCCTGCAGGGCCTTTGCCCGGATCTGAAGAATGGGCGGGTAAAGTTGCGGCCTGTGCGGACTTATTACAGCTTCCTGAAGGCTATGAACCGGCTGGGCGACTTGATCGTGGCGCCGGGCGCCGATGGCTTCGGGGGCTGGACCGACCGCGAAATGGCTCTGTGCACGCAATACACTGCCGCGGTGCTCGCGCAACGTTTGCGCAGCAACCAAGAGCTGGCGGCTGAAGTTCGATCTTACTAGTCCTCACTGTTTTATCCCCTTCGCAAACCGAGAATACGATGGGCCCGATTCCTCCTGCCCGAGTGCGTCCAGTTTCACTTAAAATGCGCGGAAAATGAGCTAGCCCCACCCGACGGCGGAAGTCGCACTACGCTTTGTCAGAACAGTGCAGGGACTCTTGTTGGGATGCTGATGTATGTGCTGAGGGTCGAGAAAATCTTGCCGCATCCGCCTGGGAAGCCGGATCGTACGATTGCCGCTGAGTTCCTTGTGTTGAGTACCCTGTTCATCGGCGCATCGGCGTTCATCTGCGTGAAACTGGTGGCGAGGGACACGATGCGCTGCGCTCAACCCCCGAATGATCCAAACGCGCCCGGAAAGTGGAGGAATGGAGCCGTATTGACCGGTGTGCTTCTGGGTCCTATTGTACGGATTGACCTTGCGATTCCTGGGACGCCGCAGCAGTCGTCGCCATTCTACGCAGCCAGTATCGGACTTATGAAATTGCGGTGGCCGAAGCACGCCTACGTTGTCGCGTGATTCTTGTTGATCTGCGCCTGATATTTCTCGTTCTGTCCATCCAGCCAGTTACCTGATACGCCATTCGGGGCGGGTATTTCCCATCGGCCGCGCGGCTTTTCATGCCTAAATAATGTGGGTGATTCCTACAGCAAAGACGTGTGTGCCAACCGAAGGAGGCGCCATGAAGAGCCGCGCCAGATTTTCTAGTTTGCTTGCATTCATCGTGTTGGCCATGATCCAGCTCTCCGCCTGCTCCGGCACACCTTCCACGTTCAACCAGGTGACGATTTCTCCGAGCGGAACGATCTTTCTGGGACAGGGCGGGACGATTCCATTGATCAGTGCGACGGTATTGAATGATACGAAGCTGAACGGCGGGCTGACGTTCACATTATTGCCGGTGGGAACCGGGACGCTGACGCAGCTGACTTCTACGACGGCCAGTTATGTGGCACCGGGTACGGTGACGGCTGAGACGATCGTGACGATTATCGCGACGTCGGTGGATTTTCCCAAGCAGTCGGCGACGCTGACGGTGAAGGTCGAGCCGCCGCCCGCGATCACGACGACTTCGCTGCCGGATGCGACTTTGAACCAGGCTTACAGTGCGCCGATCACGGCGACTGGGGGAGTGCCGCCGCTGGCGTGGACTTTGTCGTCGGGAACGCTGCCGGCAGGATTATCTTTGGGTTCGAGCAAGACTGACACGGTGAACATTACCGGCAAGGCTACTACGGCGGGAGTGTCCACGTTTACGGTGACCGTGACAGATGCTACGGGAGCTTCCACCACTTCGGTCGAGTTTCAGATTGTGGTGAGCAGCTTGGCGTTCACGACGACGTCGCCCCTGCCAGCTGGGACGGTGAACGTGCTCTATCCCGGCGTGCAATTCGCGGCGACAGGCGGGACATCACCTTACACATTTTCAGTGGCGAATGGCTCGACTTTGCCGCCGGGGCTGACGCTTACGAATGGAAATCTGACGGGCACGCCGACGACGGTGGGAAATTACAGCTTCGGCATCAGCGTGACGGACAGCGGAACTCCGCCGGCGGTGATCACCAGTACGTTCACACTGGTGGTGAATCCGGCGCAGGACCTGACGCTGCTTACCGGGCCGTATGCGTTCAGCTTCAGCGGATACAATGCTTCTGGATTCGTGGCCGCGGCCGGGACAATTACTACGGACGGCAACGGCACGATCACCGGGGGCGAAGCGGATATCACGACGCAGCAAGCGAACACACTTTACAAAAACATCACCGGGAGTTACACGGCGGGACAGGATGGACGCGGAACGATCACTTTGACCAGCGTAACGGGATCGCCGACTTTTGCATTTGCGATTGATACGGGCGGGTCGGGGCATGGTCGGCTGATCGAATTTGACGCTGCGCCGATTGTGACGCGGGGATCGGGGCGGCTGGAGTCACAGAGCGTTTCGACTTGCGTCGTGACCGGCACGGCGGCGAATACTTATTCCGGCACGTTTGCATTCGGCGGCGCGGGTTCTGCCAGCTCGAATGCTACAGGTGGCGCAGGGCCGGTGGCATTCGCTGGAACATTTACAGCTATACCGCCGATTTCGCCCGCGACGCAGGGAAGCCTGGGAAGCGGCGAAATGGATTCGAACGCGCCCAACAATGTGCAGCTCGGCAGCGGCGGGAACACAGTGTCGGGCACCTACCAATCGGGACCGGATGCGACGCACTGCACCATGGCGCTCACCACAACCGGGCTAGCGAATCTGGATTACGACGTGTATCCGATCTCAATCGACGAGGCGTTTCTGATCGAAACCGACAACAACAGCCAGACTTCTCCGTACGTGACGATCATCGACATGAAGCAGCAAGTCGGGCAACCGTTCTTCACCGGTTCGATCAGCGGAACGATGGCTGGCGGAGTGAGCGGACAGGTGCTGTCAGGAAGTTATCTGCCCTACGTGTCGGTGATGCAGCTGGTGCCATCGGGGGCCAGCTTCGAATTTGCGCTCACAGACAACCAAGCAGGAACATCCACTAGTCTCGCTCCACAAAATGTCACCTACACTGCCGATCAGTTCGGCCGCGTGGATACTTCCGGGTTCACGGTCAACGCAGTATTTGAGCCTATTTTTTACTTAGTGAGCGACGACGAGGCGTTTGTGGTGAGCATAGTGAATGGCGACCCGATCTCGGGGCATCTGGATACGCAGACGCTCAGTTCGTTCACGCCGGCGAGTATTAATGGAACGCTGGTAGAAGGGACATCGGCGCCGGCTGTGACGACGGATCAAAATTTTTCGGGCTTCCTGACGTTTAATGGCTCGGTGACGCCGGCAACCATTGTCGGAGTGCAGGACGAAAGCACTGCGGCCGCGAATACGCCGGCGGAGGCGGTGGCGGGGACATACGTGCTTTCCGCAACGGGCGCGACGGATGGGAGCGGGACGGTTACGTTGACCTCGCCTGCGGCTTTCACCGGGGCGTTTTACATCGTGTCGCCGACCAAGCTAGTGATGATCACGACGACTACGGGCGATGCGAATCCGGTCTTGGTGATCGTCGGGCATTAATTTCCGGCGGGGGCGGATCGGACGGAGGAACTAGGGTCGGTTCCGGACCGCTATTGCCGCCTCACCGCTCGCGCACGGAATGCGCCGCCACGAGTTCGAAAGTGAAGTCAGATACGCATGTCCCGCTTCGCGGGACGGGCGCTACAAATTCCAAAGCCTGTCACCACTGCGTCGTGTTTGATGCGATGAGCCCTGCCGCGACCCCTACAATTTAATACGCCCAGCGCATCAGGACTGCGCCGGTGGTGTAGCCGGCGCCTACCGCGATCAGCAGGACGAGGTCGCCTTTGCGGAGGCGATTTTGTTCTACGGCATCCATCATGCCGAGGGGGATGGTGCCGGCGGTGGTGTTTCCGAAGCGATCGATATTGACGAGTACTTTTGAGTCGTCCACTCCCAGGCGTTCTTGCATGCCGCGAATGATGCGCAGATTGGCTTGATGCGGGACTACCAGAGCCAGATCTTTGCTGGTTAGTCCGTTGCGTTCGAGGATTGCGACGGCCAGTTCGCTCATGCGGCGCACTGCGTATTTGAAAACTTGCGCACCTTCCTGATGGACGAAGTGCATGCGATTGTCGATGGTCTGCTGCGTTGCGGGATGGAGCGAGCCGCCGCCGGGCATGTAGAGATTGCAGCCGCCCGAACCGTCCACATCGTGCACGAAATCGAGGATGCCTTCGGAATCGGAGGCGGCGGGTTCGACCAGGACCGCGCCCGCACCGTCGCCGAACAGAACGCAGGTGGCGCGGTCGGTGTAATCGAGGATGGAAGTCATCACGTCACTGCCGATGACCAGAACTTTCTTGTGCGCGCCGCTGGCGACAAATTGCGCGCCGACAGTGAGGGCATAGAGAAAGCCGGAGCACGCTGCGGACAGATCGAAGCCCCAGGCATTTTTCGCGCCAAGGTGATCCTGGATGAGGCAGGCGGTGGCGGGAAAAAGCATGTCGGGAGTGACGGTTGCGACGACAATGAGGCCGATTTCCTCGGGGCTGACGCCGCGGGCGGCAAGAACCTTGCGCGCTGCTTCCGCGCCCAAATGAGAAGACGCCACACCGGGGTCGGCGTAATGCCGCTCGCGAATTCCGGTGCGGGTGCGAATCCATTCATCGCTCGTGTCCACTCGTTTTTCCAGATCAAGATTGGTGACCACGCGCGGCGGAACGTATCCAGCCACTCCGGTAATTTTTGCGGCGATGCGTCGGCCCATTCAGTTCCCCCAGGAAGAACAGAAATTATAGAAATAAAATGAGTAGCTCGCGATTGTATGCAATTGGACGCGGGTGTGACAAGGGATTGTAGCGGGGGTTGCAGGTCAATTTCGGGCTAGCGCATCAATCAGGAGTCATCCCAAGGTCTGGCGCGAGAAGTCTCAGTGAGGCTCACGGCGTAAGCGAGGAAATGAGCGGTTTCGTGCATCACATCTGTCCCGGCGGGTTGGCGAACTTTTTCGCCAAAACGAACTTCCCTGCGTTCCATCCATGCCTGGCGGATCAGGCCGCACCATCCCGGATCGAGAAATTGCTCCGCCCACTTCACACTGGAGAGTTTCGAGTCTACGATTCCGCTGGCGCAGGTGTGTAGCATACGGCAACAAGTCAGCACTGCGAATGACTGACCGAATCGCGTGTTGAACCATCCGATCGGCCGATCGACTTCGGCGATAAACTGCCCAGCGAGCTCCTGAATGGAACTGGCCGCTTCACCGCGCAAGGCTTCCATCGATATGGGCGGCAAGAAAGTCTTCGGATCGGGCCCCGTAATTATGATGCCTCGCTCGCGGAGAATCCATCGAACGTGCCATCGATTGTCGTGAATCGAAAGCACCAATGTTGTGCTGCCGTTGTCGAGGTACCAAACCGGTTCTACACCCACCGCATCAGGCCGATTCAGTAACTCCGCAGTAAGATAGGACCCTTCCAGGTGTTCGGCTGGGTAACTTCCCAGAGCGTGGACGTGGCTGTGGATCGCCTCTAACGATTTTACGTCTGCATCGCGAAGTTCAACTTTTGTCAGGACCAGGAAGTCAACGTCGCTATCGAGATCGAAGTCGCCTGTGGCGAGTGAGCCGACAAGATACGCGCCGATAAAGTTGCTTTCGAGTGCGCTCTGAACGCGTGCGACGAATTGGTGCAATACGGAAGCCAGCTCAGGGTAAACGTCGTTTTGCAGGTTCTTCATAGCTCAAACCTACAGAAGTCGATCAATCCAAGACAACTGTCTCGAGATCAAAGTTTAAGGCATGGGGGTCAACTGCTGTGGCTGCGGTTTGGCTCCCCTGTTCATCCTCCTTTCGGAATGAAACCCGGAACCCCGGTTGTGACCACTGCATTCAGTCTCCGTCTGATCTGAATGCGATTGATTTCCTCGAGCGCGTCCTGCGGAAGAGCCGAGATGTCGAAACTCTCTCTGGCGCGGGCCGCGTTCTTGGGCGTGGTAAGCAGAGCCGTGCCGCGCTGCACGGCCCAAGCAAGCAGGACTTGCGCCGGCGTCTTTCCCACTCGCGCGGCGATCGCTGAAATGACAGGATCCTCGAGCAGTCCCGGCCTCATCCCGTGACCCAGCGGCGCAAAAGCCAAGAACACAATTCCGTTCTGCTTGCAGTAATCCAATAGCTCGGTTTCCGGCAAATACGGATGCGATTCTACCTGGATCACGGCTGGCTTGATTCTGGCTGACTCGTAGATGGGCTTCAGTTCGTTTAGACCGACGTCGGAAAGCCCGATGGCGCGACACTTGCCGTGATCGACCAGTGTTTCCAGCGCTTTCCAGGTGTCGAGCAAAGTCACGCCGTGGTCGTAAAGGATATTGCCGTCTTGATCGCGCGGATCCTGGTCGTCGCCGGGTTGAAATGCGAAGGGAGTGTGAATGAGATAGAGATCCAGATAGTTGAGCCTGAGTCTTTCCAGACTCGCTGCGAAGGCCGGTTCGACGCGCTCGGGGCGGTGATTGGAGTTCCACAGTTTTGTGGTGACGAAAATGTCTTCGCGCGCGATGTTTCCAGCTGCAAGTCCTGCTTGCAACGCTTGGCCTACCTCGCGCTCGTTCCGGTAGCGTTCCGCGCAATCAAAGTGTCGAAATCCGGCTTCGAGTGCGGCTGCGGTAGCGGTCATGGTCACGGTTGGGTCGGGAATCAAGGTGCCGAAGCCGAGTGCGGGCATGCGGGCGGCACCGTTGTGCAGTGGAATTCTGCTCATCCGCAGATCAACAGGTTCAGCCATGGTCACCTTCGAGTCGTTTGATACCAGCGTGCTTGCGCCCGAGAATTATACCGCTGCGGGCAGTAAGACAGCGGCTTTAGGCCCGCCGGCACGTCATGGCAAGTTTGCTTGAATGACAGAACCGCAACGACGGCCGTGGTGCGCGCGTCGCTTGTGACGCCGCAGGCGGCATGATTTATTCGTAGCGCAGCGCGACCATGGGATCGACTTTTGTGGCGCGGCGTGCGGGAATGTAGCAGGCCAGGAATGCGACGCCGGCCAAGGCGAGGGCGACGGCGACGTAGGTGATCGGATCGCTGGGCTTGACGCCGTAGAGAAACGTGGTGATCAAGCGCGCCAGACCGAGCGCCAATGCGGCGCCGACTACGACGCCGATACAGGTGAGCTTCAGTCCCATCTTGGTGACCAACTTCAGGACGTCGGCCGGCTGCGCGCCCAGAGCCATGCGGATTCCGATTTCGTGGGTGCGCTCGTTCACCGAGTACGACATCACGCCGTAAATGCCGACGGCGGCCAGCAGGATTGCGACACTGGCGAAAATTCCGAGCAGCTGCATGTAGAAACGCCAGTCGCCGAGCGAAGCGCCTAATACTTCTTGCATGGACCCGATGTTGCTGAGGGGCTGATCGGGATCTATGTTGGCGACGGCCTGCTTTACGCTGGCGACCAGGCCCGCCTGACGGCCCAGCGACGTGCGTAAAACCAGATTCTCGTGCAAATGAGCGCGGGTTGCTCCACCGGGAAAAATGGTCGGTTGCTGAAGGTAGGGAGCGTAAACGAACGCGGGCGTCTCTCTGCCCAGGCCACGATGTTTTACATCTCCTACTACGCCGACGATCTGCCTGGGGCGCGGCTGATCCACGGGGTAAGGATCGTAGCGCAGCAAGATCTGCTGTCCGATGGGGTCCTCGTTGGAAAAGTATTTGCGAACGAATGCTTGGTTTACGACGATCACCCAGGGAGCGTTCTCGCTGTCGTGCTCGTCGAGATAGCGTCCTTTCAGCAACGGAATTTTCATCGTGCTGAAGATTCCAGAACTTACCTCGCTGTATCCGGCGTTCGGGCGGTCATCGGGAGGCGGCGCCGGATGCCCGAGGATTGAAAATGTGTAGGATTCGACGCAGCAGCGCAAGGGTAAGGCGCCGATGATCGCGGCGGACTCAACTCCTGGCAGGACGCGAACGTTATCGAGCAGACGAGTATAAAAATTGGTAGCCGTGGGCAGAGTCTTTTCCATGTCGCCGCCGGGAACGCGCACCAGATACTTTCCGCCTTCGGGGAGTTGCAGATCCATGGTGAGCAGGCGATTGTAATCGAATCCTGGATTGACTCGCTTCAAATGCAGGATGGTGTTAATCATCAGGCCCGCGCCGACCAGCAACACCATGGCGAGGGCCACTTCGGAAATCACCAAGGCGTGGCGCGCGAAGCGGCTGGACGTAGACGTCGTTTTGCGTTCGCTTTCGCGCAACACTGCATTGAGATCGGGTCGTGAGGCGCGCAGAGCCGGCGCCAGTCCAAATAGAACGGCGGTGAGAAGCGAAATTCCCAGCGTAAACAGGAGCACGCGGCCGTCCAAGGTGATCGTCTCGGCGTTGGGGAAATCTCCTCCGGCTAGCGCGAGGAACACTCGAATGCCGACGAGCGTCAACACGGTGCCCAGCACGCCTCCGACGACTGCGAGCAGAGCGCTTTCCGTGAGCAACTGCTGCACCAGGCGGCGGCGTTCGGCGCCCAGAGACATGCGCAATGCATATTCTTTGCGGCGGGTTTCGGTGCGGAACTGCATCAGGTTGGCGACGTTCACGCAGGCGATCAACAGGACGAACGCAACGGCGCCGAGCAGCGGATACAGCGCGCTGCCGGCGCCACGGTAAAGATCTTCGTGCAGAGGAAAAACCTTAGCGCCCAGGCCCTTATTGGTGGACGGATAATCCTGTTCCAGGCGTCGCGCAATCACGTCCATTTCTGCTTGCGCTTGCGCCAGAGTCACGCCGGGCTTCAGGCGCGCCACGGGCATAAGCCAGTGATCAAAGCGCGCATTGTAGCGGGCGTTGCCGGGATTGATGGGCTGCCAGAGATCAATCGGGAAGCCATAGAAGGGAGCGAAACCCGGAGGCATCACTCCGACGATGGTGGAAACGATGCCCTCGATATTCAGCGTTCTTCCCAGCACGCGCGGGTCGCCGCTGTACTCGCGCTTCCAGAAGGGAGTGCTGATGACGATGGCTTGCGAGAGGTCTTGCTGCTCGTCCTCCTGAAAAATGCGGCCGAGGATCGGCTTGGCACCCAGCTGGGCGAAAAAGTTGGGCGTGACGTATTGCGTCTGCAGAGGCCGCGGCTCGCCCAGACCGGAGACGATGGCCGGGTCCGTGAAACTGCTGAGCGAAATATCTTCGAAGACGTGGTTCTGTTTTTTCCAGTCTACGTTTTCGGCGATGGGAGGAGGCTGCAGAGAGTCGGGGTGAGCTTGGTCGGCTTGCCAAATCACGACCAGGCTTTGCGGTTGGGGATAAGGCAGTGGGCGGTATAGCAGCGCGTTCATCACGCTGAAAATCGTGCTGTTGGCGGCGATTCCGAAGGCGAGGGACAGCAGGACTACGGTGAGAAAGCCGGGGCTCTTGCGCAGGCCACGTGCGGCGAATTTTACGTCAGCCCAGAGAGTCTCGAAAAACTGAGGGATTTGCATGTCCGCGTTACCTCCTCGGCCCTGGCGGGAAATTGCGCGGGGCCGCGCCGGATGTTACGGAACGTTTTCCCGAAACGATTGCACGGAACTTCGGAGGCCCTGATCGCTTACGTGTACCGTGGTTCCTAGTTCTGCTTCCCGGTCTGACGCAGTTGGAAGCAGAACGGTAGCTTCCCGGTTGGCTCATAGTCTCATACGAGGCCGGGAGCCCGAAAGTTCCGCAGTTTCTGGGTCGCTCTATGAAGGCTGAGGAAGGATTTCGAAGCGGTAGGTGATTTCGGCGGTCTTGCGGAGCATG
>Ga0209624_10002588_pt1 | contig 13280 bp, 11 predicted proteins | sample JacPinW_OM2H0_O1_FD_188565 | JGI IMG/M metagenome (GOLD analysis project Ga0209624, IMG submission 188565) | Forest soil microbial communities from Algoma, Ontario, Canada - Jack Pine, Ontario site 1_JW_OM2H0_O1 (SPAdes) (version 2) | ecosystem: Environmental > Terrestrial > Soil > Boreal...
GTATGACAAAGTGAGGTTGCCGCCCATCAGCAGCAACAGGCCCACAACCGCGGACAATGCGATTTGCCGCGGAGAATATAAAATTCTGCGCCCGCTTAAGGCGCAAACCGCGAGCATGACAACGCCCGCGATCGAGAACCGCACTCCACACATCAGCGCCGGAGGGATGGTCTGTACCGCGATGTCGATGGCGAGATAAGTCGACCCCCAAAACAGATACACGAGTCCGAAGGCGAGAATCACCATCCACGGGCGTGGGCGTTGAGCGGAGCGCATGGGAGTGAGAGACAGGGGAAGCTAAAAGATATCAGAGGAAGGCGAAGGCAGGTTGGATTCCAAAGATGAGGGACTGAAAATTCGGTAAATCTTCGGCTACTTCAACTTTTCGTATTCGGCTTTTGCCGTCTTGAGAATGGGGACATCCGGATCGGCATCTTTCCACGCAGAGAGGAAATCCTGATAAGCAGTTCGCGCTTTCGCGTTGTCACCTTGAAGAATGTAGGCGCGGGCGAGATTGAGCCGTGCCAGAGGATATTCCGGGGAAAAACCGGACGCGCCGCGGTGATCGAGAATGCGTTGAAACTCGGCGGCCGCTTTCGCGCCATCGCGCATCTTGAGATAAGCCATTCCGCGCCAGAAAACCGGAGCAGGGCCCGCGCCCCGCGGACCAGTCCCGAATTCGTAGGGGCGAAGAGCTTCCAGCGAAGTGATCGCCTCGGAGAGCTGATTTTTCTCGAACTGCAGAGTCGCCTTGGTTTCCGGGATGGAAACCGACTGGATGAAGTGGTTCTCGGGAAACTCATGTTCAAGGCCAGCAATGAGAGCCGTTGATTTTTGAGCGTCTCCAGTCATCGCCAAAGCGGTCGCGATCAATGCGCGGGCATCAGGATCGTTCGAAAGCGCAAGCGCCTGCGCGGCTTTCTGGCGGGCCTCGGCGGGATAGCCATACAAGGCGTCGGTGTAGCTTTCGAGCGACAAGAAATCGGCAGCCAGGTCTTTGGCTCCCATGCTCATGCTTGCCTGGTCAGCGCGCACCCACAGTTCGCGCGAGGCCTGAACCTTGCCTTCAGCATCCTGCCAAGCCGCATTAAAGAGGAGCAAGAAAGGCTCATTGGAAGTGCTCTTGCCAAGATCCAGTTCATGCTCGTAGGTGGCGCGGTCGCCACGCATATAGGCCAAATCGGTGAGTACGAAGTGAACGGCGATGCCGTCGGCTTTTTCGGCTACGGCCTGTTCGGCGATGCTCTTGGCCTCGTCGAACCGGTTGAGGGCCTCATAAGCCTCGGCCATGTTGTCGTAGGCGTAGGGATCACGTAGATTGATGCGATGGGCCTGGCTGGCCAAATCGAGCGCTTTTTCCGGCTGTCCCAGTTCGGAGAATTCTAACGCGGCATTTTCATAGGCGACGGTGTCGCGGGGATAGGTCTGGCGCCACTCGGCGTAAACCTGCAACGCTTTTTCTGGATCGAATGTGACTTCGGTATAGTAGTGCGCCTGAATGTAGAGCTTTTCCCGTTGGCTGGTGCGATCGCGCAGGTCATAAGCTTTGCGGACGGCGTGAGTTCCCTCCGCGGCGCGACCCATATTGTTGGAAACGACTCCGAGCGTCGCCCAAGCCATGGCAAAGTTCGGATCGAGTTCAACGGCCTTTTTCAGATAAGGAACCGCTGCGTCCTCTTGCATTTTCTGGTGCTCTTCGTTGCCCAGACTGAAGGCCTGCAGGGCTTCCAGCGATGAGGTGGTCGCCTGATCAAGGGGCGTGGCGAACTGCTGCACCGAGGCCAGAGATTCGCCCATTTTCTGTCGCAAATCAGAGGCGGCTTTGTCGAGTGATTTCAGCACCTGCTCTTTGCTTTCGACTTCGACCTGCTCTCGTGCCAGAGAGTCACCGCTCGAGCCATTGGCGGCCGTCAGCGTGACCACGTAGTGATTGCCCAGGCTGGCGATGGTGCCGGTCAGCATGGCTTTGATGCCCTGGCGCTGACAGATTTCACGGGCCACATCGTTGGTCAAGCGTTCATCCGGAGGCTTGCCCATGAAGCGCAGAGCCTCTCGAATTTTGGACTCAGGAACGATGTTCAGATAAGGAGACTGTTCGAGTTGCACGGCCAGAGCCTGTTTGAGGGTGCCGTCGAAGACCGGATCGCCGGTGGTGTTGATGAAGTCGGCCAAGAGCACACTGTCTTTTTCCGTGAGCTTGGCGGATTGCCGGGCGCGAAGGTAATAAAGGCCAGCCGCGGCGAGCAGCAGCATGACGGCAGCGACTATGAAAATCGTCGGCGACTTCCGGGGCGCGGTTACTACGCTCACTGCACTGACGGGGGATGACGATTCGGCTGCCGAGGGTAAAGAGCCGGAAGAGGGCGCCGGCGGAATATTGCCGGCTGACGACCTGGCTGGAGCCGCCTGGTGAGCTGCTTCCTGGACGGCCGGTATCGCGGTGGAACTTTGTGCGACCGCGCGCCCGCTCTCGGTATCGCGCTTCAGGCGCTGCAGATCGGCACGCATGTCGGCCGCGCTCTGGTAGCGTAAGTTGCGATCTTTCTCCAGCGCCTTGTTGATGATGTCCTCCACCTTTGGAGGCAGGTCGGGATTCAAGCGGATCGGCGAAACCGGGGCGCGGTCGAGAATCGACTGAAAGATCAGTGCCGAGGTCTCTCCGCGAAAGGGCAGCGTTCCGGTGGCCATCTCGTAGAGAACCACGCCAAAGGAAAACAGGTCGGTCCGCGAATCAAGTTCTTTTCCTTTCGCTTGTTCGGGAGACATGTAGGCAACCGTGCCTAGAGTTGATCCGGGACTCGTCAGATGCTCTTCAACGACGACCGCGGTGGGAGCGGTCACGTCGGGAATTTCTCCGGACGCGGAATTCGACTTCACCTTGGCCAGCCCGAAGTCCAGGATTTTGGCGTGTCCGCGTTTGGTGACGAAGATGTTGGCAGGCTTGATGTCGCGGTGAACAATGCCTCCGGCGTGTGCCGCGTCCAGAGCGTCGGCAATCTCGATTCCCAGCGAGAGAATCGTTTCCAACTCCATGGGACGACCGCCGATGAGGGGTTTGAGGGTAGCGCCGTCGAGGAACTCCATGACCAGGAAGGTGCGCCCGTCTTCCTCGCCAATGTCGTAGATGGTGCAGATGTTGGGATGATTGAGCGCCGAGGCGGCCTTGGCCTCGCGGCGAAAACGCTCCAGCGCCTGGCGGTCTTGTGCGAGATCTTCGGGAAGGAACTTGAGGGCGACAAAGCGGCCAAGGCGGGTGTCCTCGGCTTTATAGACCACGCCCATGCCGCCGCCCCCGAGCTTTTCGAGGATCCGGTAATGGGAGATGGTCTGATCGAGCAAAGGAAGAACTCGCTGTGAGCGGTCGAGCCATGCTAAAGGGGGAGGGTCCGGAAGTCAAAGGTGTTTATTTTGTGCAGATTGGACGGCGGGCGCACGCCCGGCATCCCAGATTTGAGCTTCCGATACAGTACTAACAATAATGTAGGTACATATATATGTAGTACACGTGAAGTCGACGCGATCCGCAGATTGAGATTCTACATGGCTACTGGAATGCCCTTTCCTGGGCCGGAAACGATCCTGGCGGCGAGGATCGTTAGGGCAGGCAGACAAGACACCCCTCGTGCAGGAACTTGCGTTCTAGCGGGAAGCTAGAGCGATTCAACGAACTTTCAATGACTTGCACCAAAACTCAATGACTTACACGAGGTCTCAATGACTTAGCAGTCCCAAGAGATACACAGGTCTTAGAGACGTTGCCAGCTGCGTCTCTACGGTCTCCGGGGTTTGTCTGAATCGTTCCCTTTGTTACCAAAGGGGGTGACGCCGATTCGTGCCTTCCGGCTATAATCAATTAGAGATGTCGACGGTTCGCGATGCTGCGCAAGAATCCCAATTCGCGTCTTTCCCCTGTACAGTCAGCGGAGTGCTGGCTGCATTGTCTGGTGTGTCCGCGGCGCTATCGGGCGAATCTGCCTTCGCGTTCTCGTCCCAGCCTGTTCGGTAGCGACTAGCTCCTTCATCCTCCATCCGTTTCGCCTCGATCTGCGTGGGTTCGAACCCGGACTAGCGCGCTCCGAGGCCGCAATTCCTGACAACTGACGGCTGTTTACTGGCAGCTGCTTCGGAGGATTCCATGACTGTTGAAACTACGACCAAGCCCACGACCAGGACCAAGAACGCGACCGTCGGTCCTAAGATCAAGACTTCGTTGCCCGGGCCGAATGCCAAGCGCGTGCTCGAGGGCGACGAGAAATTTATTTCGCCGTCTTATACGCGCTCCTACCCGCTGGTGGCCAAAAGCGGGCGCGGCATCGTCATTACCGATGTTGACGGCAACGAGTTTTTTGATTTTTCCGCCGGCATCGCCGTGACGTCAACCGGCCATTGCCATCCCCGCGTGGTCGCCGCCATTCAGAAGCAGGCGGCGGAACTGATTCACATGTCGGGCACAGATTTTTATTACGAGAGCATGGTGGAGCTGGCGGCGCGGCTATCGAAGATTGCGCCCATGCCCGGCCCGCACCGAATTTATTACGGCAACTCGGGCGCCGAGGCTATCGAGTGCGCGCTCAAACTGGCGCGCTACCACACCAAACGACAAAACGTGATCGCGTTTTTCGGAGCCTTCCACGGGCGGACCATGGGCGCACTCTCATTGACCGCGTCAAAGCCGCAGCAGCGGCGGCGTTTTTTCCCGCTCATGCCGGGCGTCACTCATGTGCCCTATCCAGACGTATATCGCGGCTGCGCCGGCGGCGCGGAAGATTCCGAAAAGTTCGCGCTCGGCTGCGCGCGCTTTATCGAGGAAAAACTTTTCAAGACCACGCTGCCTCCGGAAGAAGTTGCCGCCATCTTCGTGGAGCCGGTGCAGGGCGAAGGCGGTTACGTTATGGCGCCGAAGATTTTCATGCAGGAACTGCGGCGTATCTGCGATCGCCACGGCATCCTGCTGGTGCTCGACGAAGTGCAGAGCGGCATTGGACGCACGGGCAAGTGGTTTGCGGCCGAGCACACCGGCGTCGAACCCGACATGGTTTGCATCGCAAAAGGCATTGCTTCGGGCATGCCGCTCGGCATCACCATGACTCGCGCGGAAATCATGGATTGGGTTCCGGGTTCGCATGCTTCCACCTTTGGCGGCAATCCAGTTTGTATTGCCGCGGCGCTCGCGACCCTGGACGTGATTGAGAAAGAACACTTGCTGGAGAACTCGGCCAGCGTGGGCAATCACATGATGAAGCGCATGGCCGACTGGCCTTCCAAGTTAAAACTCGTGGGCGACGTGCGCGGCCGCGGATTGATGATTGGTGTCGACATCGTCAAGGACAAGGCCACTAAAGAATATGCGCACGTCGAGCGCGACCGCATCGTCGAAATGGCGTTCGAGCGCGGCGTGCTGTTCCTCGGCTGTGGGCCGAGCACGGTCCGCATATGCCCGCCGCTCGTGGTCACCAAGCAGGAAGCCGACGTCGCCATGGATGTGCTTGAAGACTGTATTTCCAGCGTGGGCAATGGCTCGTAGGTCGGTTCCGAGAGAAGGCATTTTGCACCGACCACGCTAATTCACCACAGAGGCACTGAGACGCAGAGAAGATCGTATCTTGATATTTTCATGCTCTGTGGCTCTGTGTCTCTGTGATGAAAAGAGAGCTGCAAGCGCTAACCATGTCTTGTTTCCCTATACGGGAAAGAATCCCGGAATTGCCCATTTGTCTCAGACAAATCACATCTCTCGCTCGCTCCTTCCACTACAGTAAGGTATCTGTTCCGGTTATGCTTCCTGCTGTTCTTACGCGAACCATTATTCACGGGCTGGATTGGATTGCGGCGCGAGTGCTGCCGGCCGATCCGCGGCCGAAGCACCAGCGCACTGGCACGCTTGGAGAAGAAGCCGCGTACTTCCATCTGCGGAAGCTGGGCTATCTGGTGGTGGACCGCAATTACCGCACGCCGCGTTGCTCCGGGGAAATCGACCTGATCGGTTGGGATGCAGATGTTATTTGTTTCATTGAAGTTAAGACGCGAACCACGCGGGACGTCAAAACCGCCGAGGCGGCAGTGGATCGGCACAAGCGGCGCGAGATAGCTCAAGTGTCGCGGGAGTACAGGAGGCGGCTGCCACCAACGTGCCAATGGCGATTCGATATTGTGAGCGTATACTATGGCAGCTTCGATTCCCGTCCCCAGATTGAAGTGTTTCGGAACGCTTCCTTGTCGGCGTAAAATACAAGATTTGCACAGCGGTATGGAAAGGATTTAGTAATTGCCTGAGCTGCGAAAAGATCCGATTGTCGGCCGTTGGGTAATTATTTCGACGGACCGGGCGAAGCGCCCAACCGATTTTGTCCGCGAAACGATGAAGATCAAGGGCGGATTTTGTCCTTTCTGTTACGGCAACGAAACCAAGACGCCTCCCGAAATCCAGGCCTACCGACCGAATCCGAATGGCGGACCGCCGGCGCAGCGCGATACTCCGGGATGGACCGTCCGCGTCGTGCCCAATAAGTTTCCCGCCCTTGGAATCGAGGGCACGCTCAACCGTCAGGCTGACGGGATGTTCGACCGCATGAATGGAATCGGAGCGCACGAGGTCATCATTGAGACGCCCGACCACACCGCCAGCCTCGCGACTCTGCCTCCCAAACGGATTGAAGATGTGCTGTGGACTTTTCGCGATCGCATCTTAGATTTGAAAAAAGATCGCCGCTTCAAATACATCCTGATCTTCAAGAACCACGGCGAGGCTGCGGGAGCTTCTCTGGAACACGCGCACTCGCAACTGATTGCGCTGCCCATTCTTCCCATTAACGTTACTCAGGAACTGGAAGGCGCCAAGCAGTACTTCCTCTACAAGGAACGCTGCGTGTTCTGCGACATTATTCGGCAGGAGATGGATACCGGTACGCGGGTGGTGGCGGAGAACGAAAATTTTCTCACACTGGCCCCCTATGCTCCGCGTTTCCCCTTCGAGACCTGGATTCTGCCCAAGCAGCACGAATCGGCGTTCGAGAACTCGTCGTCGCACATGTTCGAGAACCTGGCGCGCTCGTTGAAGGATTTGCTGGGCCGGGCCGACAAGGTGTTGGACAATCCGCCCTACAATCTGGTGATACACACTTCGCCGGCGCAGGATCCGACGAACGATCATTACCACTGGCACATCGAATTCATGCCGAAGCTGACGAAGACAGCCGGATTTGAGTGGGGCACGGGGTTCTACATCAATCCGACTCCGCCCGAAGAAGCGGCGAAATTTCTACGCGAGGCGAATGTGGAAGAACCGGCACCGGTGTCGGTCGGTTAATCGGGAATTTGTAAATCGGGCATGTAATAAATCGGAGTCTCGATAAAAATGAGGGCACGGCCTGGGAGCCGTGCCCTTCTTAATTGGGCCGGAGAGAGCCGAGCCGTCGATCTTCGACTGCCCGTAATGTTTGCAGCATAAGCGCTCGTGCCCCTCCGATTTGTCACCAGATTGTAAAAACTTTATGCGAAGTGAATAGTTGCCGGCTGCGCGGGCATTGACATTTGTTTGCTTCGATTATTCACATGAGCTGGAGATCCTTCCCTGCGCCTGAAAGGCGGCTCCGGTCAGGATGACAATAAGCAAGAACCCGCTCAGCCTTGGGTGCGATCCTGCACTTCCTCGTGCCATGCCATCTGGATGGCTTCCAGCTTGCCTTCGTTCGAGGCTTTAGGATCGCCCGCAAAGTCTGGGAGTTCGGTTACGTAGCGATGCAGGTCGGTGAAACGCACGGCCAGCGGATCGAGCGTGGGGTGAGTTTCGGAAAGTAGGATGCCGAGGTCTACGGCGTCGTCCCAGGTTAGTTTCTTTGCCATCCTCAGTGCTCCTCGGAATAGTCAGGTTTTAAAGTCTCAGGGTTTCAAAGTTTCAGAGCAAAAGCATAGATCGCCACTTGTCTTTGAAACCTTGCAACCCTGAAACGTTGAAACCTTTTCTTAGTGCTCTTCCGACACATAATTGCGATTCCAGGCGGGAATCTCGACGACTACTTTGCCGGGCTTGGTGATCTGCGCCTGGCAGCCGAGACGCGAGTTTAACTGCAGATCGGCGGCCATGTCCAACCGGTCGGCCTCGTCGTCGTCCATAGGGGAAAGATTTTCGGCGCCTTCCTTCACCCAGATGTGGCATGTTGTGCAGGCGCAATTGCCGCCGCAGGCGTGGTCGAGCGTGACCCCAAAATTCAGGGCCACGTCGAGCAGTGACTGTTCCTTGCCATGATCTTCGTAGGGCAGTTTTCCGTTTTCGAACTGCACGGTCTTGCCTTCGGGCAGGAATGTGACCTGCACCGTGTTTTCGCCGGGAGCGTCTTCGGTCAACGTGCCAGCTCCTCGTGTTTTTTCTTCAGCCATGACTGCTCCTAGCTCCTAATCTTGAAGTGTCCATCGATCATGTCATCCTGAGCGCAGTGGATTTCGCGCGAAGCGAGAAATCTGTGCCGCCGCTAGAGATCCTTCGACTGCGCACTCCGCTCAGGATGACAATTTTCGGGGACAGAATAATCATTCAAATTCTGCTTTCGCTACGGGATGCGGGGCGGTTGGGCCTTCGCCCAGGTCTGTCTCGTTCATATTCTTGCCTTTCAGCGCCGTTGAAACGGCGGTGTCCATCATCAATTCTGCCAGGCGCGTCGTGCCCTGGTTCAGCGCGTCGATGGCTTTGCGGATCGCGTGATAATCCTCTTCGGCATTCACCGCGACCAGGTTTTTTTCCATTTTCGCGATCTGCTTCTTTTCGCCGGTGGTGAGTTGTCCCCAGGCCGGACTTTTTTTTCCTTTTTCGAGAGCGGCTAAGATCGTCGAGGTTTCGCTGCGGGCTTCGATCAACTGGCGGCGGCGGAAATCTTCTTCGGCATTATCGAACGAATCGAGGATCATGCCTTCGACTTGTTCGTCGGTCAGCCCGTAGCTGGGTTGCACTTGAATTTCTGCTTCCTTGCCGCTGCGCTGCTCGCGCGCGGAAACGTGCAGAATGCCGTTGGCGTCGATCAGAAACTTCACTTCCACTCGGGGAATGCCGGCGGCCATGCCAGGAATTCCTTTCAGATCGAAGCGGGCCAGCGATCGGCAATCCTTGGCCAGTTCGCGTTCGCCTTGCAATACGTGGATCGCAACGTTGGCCTGGCCGTCGACCTGCGTGGTGTAAAACTGCGTAGCCGATGCGGGGATGGTCGAGTTGCGCAAAATAATCTTGTCGGTGACTCCGCCGGCGACTTCGATGCCCAGAGAGAGAGGAGTCACGTCGAGCAGGAGCATGTTCTCGGTGGCTTCGGAGCCGCCGCCAAGAATGTTAGCCTGCACGGCCGCGCCCAGTGCGACCACTTCATCGGGATTCAAATCAGTGTGCGGTTCACGACGGAACAATTCCTTCACCAGCTCGCGAACTTTCGGAATGCGTGTGGAGCCGCCGACGAGCACGACTTCGTCAATCTGTTCAGGTTTTAGGCCGGCGTCTTTCATGGCTTGCTTGCAGGGGCCGACGGTGCGGTCGAGGATCGGCTGAATCAGTTGTTCATATTGCTCGCGAGTGATTTCGCGCCGATAGCGGTGGCCGCCGGGCAGTTCGATATCGAGCTTGATCGAAGGCTGGGAAGAGAGCGTGATTTTCGCTTCGATGACCGCCTTGCGGATCGCCTGCACGGCTTCGGCGTTCCGGCGCAGGTCGAGACCCAGGTCGCCGCGAATATCATCGAGCGCAATCGTGATGAGCAGGTTGTCGATGTCGTCGCCCCCCAGATGGGTGTCGCCGTTGGTCGCGATGACTTCGAAGATGCCGTCGTGCAGCTTCAGAATAGAAATGTCGAAGGTGCCGCCGCCGAGATCGTAGACCGCGACGATGCCGTTCTGCTTTTTGTCGAGACCGTAGGCGAGCGACGCGGCGGTGGGCTCGTTAACCAGGCGAAGCACTTCGAGGCCGGCGATGCGGCCGGCGTCCTTCGTGGCCTGACGCTGCGCATCGTTGAAGTACGCGGGGACGGTGATCACTGCCTTCGTGACAGCCCCACCGAAGAAACGCTCGGCGCTGCGCTTGAGCTGGCGAAGAATGAGCGCGGAAATTTCCGGTGGCGTGAAAGTCTTGTCGCCCAGTTTGATGCGCAGCACTTCTCCGGGCTGCATGTCTTCGGCCAGGCGGAAGGGAAAGAGCTTCAATTCCTCCTGAATGTCTTCCACCCCGCGTCCCATGAGGCGTTTGATCGAGTAGACGGCGCGTTCCGGGGTTTCGATCAGCGAGTTGCGTGCGGCATTACCGACGACGGGGTGATTGTTCGAGTCAAGAGCGACCACTGAGGGGAGAAGATTCAGACCATCATCGCCCGGAATTACGACAGGGGTTTCCCCTTGCATAAAGGCGACCAGAGAATTGGTGGTGCCCAGGTCGATACCGACGATGCGATCAGTAGCCATTGTGTAATTGTGTAATTGTGTAATTGGGTAAGTAAAAAAAATCAACCGCGTCGCAAATTTTCCCAATTACTCAATTACTGAATTGCCCAATTCCTCAACCTTCCATTGCCGCGTTTACATCTCTTACCAAATTGCGGATGTAATTGCGGCGGTTCAGCACGTCCACCATTTTTTCGCGTTCCTGCCTGCGCTCTTCTTCTGAGACCGGTTGACCGTTCTGCGTACGCTGGATCATTCCATCCCACATCCTCCAACGAACTTCTAACTCCTGGAGCAACGCTTCGTGCCTGGCTTCCAACGATAATTTCTGTTTTCCAATTTCTTCGATCAGCGCAGGATCGTCGTCGCCCATCTTTTTGTTCATGCGCAGTTCTTCGAGCTGGATGTTGAGCTCGAAGACTTCTTCAAGCAGGTCCGGAGGAACAATCTGTTTCTTGATCCCTCCCGTGGCGCGGGCTTGCTCGGTCGCGCTCTTGGACTGCTCTTCCAATTCCACGCCTTCGAGGTGCAGCAGGTATTCGGTGCGCTTGATGGGATCTCGCAGAGTGCGGTAAGCGTCGTTGAGCAGAGAACTTTGCTCCAGGCTCCATTCCTGTTCCTGGCTGCCGGCGCGCGCATTCAAATCCGGATGAAGCTTTCGGCTCAGTTCGTAGAAACTTTTTTCCAACGCCGCGACGTCAAGCTCAAGTTTCAGCGGCAGACCGAAGAATGAAAAGTAATCAACCGGAACAGGAGGCTGAACTTTACCGCATGACTCGCAGAAGTGCGCGGCGCGCGTTGTTTCGAACAGCGACCCGCACGACCAGCAGGAGTGAGTCTCCGGCGGAAGTGGCTTGGCGCTGATGGCGGTAAGAGCGGAGTTGGTCATTCCTATTCCTTAAACACGAACGCAAGTGGCTTGACGAATTGCGCAGAAACCTTCGCGCTCGGACAAACCGCGCGGGCGAGTCGCCCGCATTCACACCGGCATCAAGCGGAGAACGAAGTGCCACAGCCGCAGGACTTTGACGCCTGGGGATTCACAAATACGAAGCCCTGCTGCATCAGCGTCTCCTGATAGTCAAGGGTCATGCCGTTCAGATAGATGAACGACTTCGGGTCCACGAAGACCCGCACGTCGGAGAACTGGAAGATGCGGTCGCGTTCGCGCGGTTGCGTGTCGAACCGGATGTTGTAACTCAGTCCCGAACATCCGCCGCCTTGCACGCCGAGCCGCAATCCGCCCTGCTCGGGCGAAATGCCCTCTTTGGACATCGCGCTGCGCACCTTGGTCAAGGCCTTCTCGGTTACGAGAATCCCTTTCGCGGGGGCCTGGGTCGCGGGTTGTTCGGTAGCAGTTGTCATATTCAGCCACGAGTCTTGAGCTACGAGCTCTGAGCAATCACGCTGCGAGTTTTCTTCCCCAACCGAGTTATGCGTCGGCTGTTTTGTACGGCCGCGAAGAAATCATAACTCGCAACTCTTAACTCGAAGCTCGCAGCTCAGAGCTACTTCGCTTCGGCAGCGACTGGGCTGGAGACTTCCTGCTTCTTCTTCCAGTCGCCAATCGCGGCGCGAATCGCGTCCTCAGCCAACACCGAACAATGGATCTTTACCGGAGGAAGCGAAAGCTCCTTCACGATGTCCATGTTCTTGATGGAGAGAGCTTCGTCGACTGTCTTGCCCTTCACCCATTCGGTAGCGAGGGAGGACGAGGCGATGGCGGAGCCGCAGCCGAAGGTCTTGAACTTCGCGTCCTCAATGACGTTGGTTTCGCGATTGACCTTGATCTGCAGCTTCATGACGTCGCCGCACTCGGGTGCGCCGACGAGGCCGGTGCCCACGTCTGTGCTGGACTTGTCCATGGAGCCGACATTGCGCGGGTTGTTGTAATGATCAATAACTTTGTCGCTGTATGACATTTTTTTCTCCAGGTTTCAATGTTTCAAAGTTTCAAGGTTTCAATGACTCAGGCTCCAGAGCTTCAAGGACTTTGAAACCTTGAAACTCTGAAACATTGAAACCTGCCTTACTCTCCCGCCCACTTCACATCCTTCAGGTTGATGCCTTCTTTCGCCATCTCGTAGAGCGGAGAAAGTTCGCGCAGACGCTCGACGGTTTCGATGACGCGATCCGCAACATAATCAACCTCGGCTTCGGTGTTGAAGCGTCCGATGCCGAAGCGAATCGAGCTGTGCGCCAAGTCGTCGCCGGTGCCGAGCGCCTTCAGTACATAAGATGGTTCCAGAGTCGCCGAGGTGCACGCCGAACCGCTGGAGACTGCGATGTCGTTGATACCCATCAGCAGCGACTCGCCTTCCACGTAGGCGAAGCTGATATTCAGGTTGCCCGGCAGGCGATGCTCCATGGAGCCATTAATGTAGGTCTCGTCCAGACGATTCATGATGCGATCGCGCAGACGGTTGCGCAACCCCGCCAATCGGCAAGACTCCTGCGACATTTCTTCCTGCGCGAGCGAACAGGCTTTGCCCAGCCCGACAATTCCGGGAACGTTCAACGTGCCCGAGCGCATGCCGCGCTCGTGGCCGCCACCATCGATAATCGCTGAAATCTGAACCCGCGGATTCTTGCGCCGCACGTACAACGCGCCAACGCCTTTCGGTCCGTACATCTTGTGGGCAGAAATGGATGCCAGATCGATGTTCTGTTTGATCACGTCGACCGGCACTTTGCCGACGGCCTGGGTGGCGTCGGTATGGAAGATCACGCCGCGTTCGCGGCAGAGCTTGCCAATTTCGGCGACCGGCTGCAGTACGCCGATTTCATTGTTGGCATACATGATCGTGACCAGGATCGTTTTGTCGTCCATGGCGCGCTTCAGGTCGTCGAGATCGATCAGGCCGTCCTTCTGG